>ERZ761602.1593-NODE-1593-length-40240-cov-4.867811_pt1 | contig 40240 bp, 35 predicted proteins | sample MGYA00512165_ERZ761602 | MGnify/ENA primary metagenome ERZ761602 (study PRJEB28899, sample SAMN02445085) | bioreactor sludge metagenome | biome: EBPR sludge; isolation source: Thorneside wastewater treatment plant | place: Australia: Brisbane, Thorneside...
GACGCCCGTCGTGTCGGCAATGTAGCCGCAGCCAATGAGCGGCGCGACGGTGACAAGGGCCAAAGCCGCAAGGGCGGCGGTTTTCCAGAATCGCATAACACAACCTCGTGGGTGCACCGCCGGGCCGCCCGCCCGATCTCCCTCGCCCGCTGGGGCGTGAGCGCCGCGAGGTGCGCCGCGACCTCCGCGCCGCTGCGCGCGACGAGCACCTCGCTTTCCGGTTCGAGGAAGAGCTCCACGCCCTCCCACGCGTCGGTGACCAGGCACGCGCCGGCGCCCGCCGCCTCGAACACCCGCGGCGCCGGCGAGAAGCCGTACCGCGCCATGCTTTCGCGCGTGACATTGAGCACGGCCAGAGGGGAGGAGTTGAAGGCGTTGTGATCGCGCGTGAAAACGTGCCCGACATACCGGAGGTTGACCGGCCGGGGCTTGTCCTCCCAGCCGCTCCCGCCCAGGACGAAGCGGGCGTCCTGGCGGCGCCGCGCCACCGCGAGGAAAAACTCCTCCGCCCGCCGCTCCCGGTCCGGCAGACGGTTGCCGAGGAAGGCCAGATCACCCTCGAACCGCGCCTCGGCCGCCACCCGGAAGTGGGTGGCGGGGTCGATGGCAGGGTGGATCGGAACGCACCGCCGGGCCCCCAGGCGATCATACGCCTTGATCACCGGCGCGCCGCCACCAGACGTGAAGACAAGGTCGTACTGCGGGACGAGCGCCGGGAGCGGATCGGTGGGATCGGCGGCCACGCGATCGAGGGTCGCGGGCGCCTCCACATCCCAGAAGGCGACCAGCGTCGCGGGACCCCGGAGGTCGAGCACGGCGGCCTCGAGCAGCGCATCGTGGGCACCCACGCCGCTCGCCTTCACCACGAGGTCCGCCCCCCGCGCCGCCGCCGCCGCGGCGAGAGTGTCGTCCGGATTCTGCGCCGGGTAGGAGACGACTCTCGCCCAGGGCGGATCGGGGAGGTCACGGTGCGACTGCCGGTCGGGCGCGTGGGGTTCGTAGAACGTCACGCGGTGCCCGCGCTGCGCCAGCGCCCGGAGCAGCCCGCGGTAATAAGTCGCCGGGCCGTTCCAGTAGGCCGAGACCAGGCTGGAGCCGAAGAACGCCAGGTTGAGGGGAGCTTTCATGGTGAAGTGCGGGCCGCGACGGCGCTCAGTCGGAGCAGAGCGAGCGGCCGTACCTCGCGATCTTCATGAGCAGGGAACAGCCGCCGGAGCCGGGACGATTCGCGATTCGAGCAGACGACGGTAGACGGCGGCGTACGCGTCCACCATGCGTCCGGCGGAGTAGGCCTGGCCGCGGCGCCGCGCCCGGCGGCCCAACTCCGCGCGCCGCGACGGATCGCCGGCGAGGGCGAGCATCGTCCGCCGCAGCGCAGCCGCGTCCGAGGGCGCGACGAACTCCGCGGCGTCATGCCAGAGTTCACGCAGGCTCGGGATGTCGCCGAGGATCAGCGCGCAGCCCGACAGCGCCGCCTCCAGGATGGCGAGTCCGAACGGCTCGTATCGCGCCGGGGCCACGTACACGGCGGCGCGCGCATACAACGCAGCCATGGCGGCGGTGTCGCAGGGGCCGAGAAGATGCACGTCTCCGCCTGGCGCTGCGTCGTTCGCGGGCCCGGCCGCCAGCACGGGCCACGGCAGCCCGCCCGCGGCCCGCACGAGCGTGGCCAGGTTCTTCGCGTCGTCCCAAAGCCGGCCCGCCGTGAGGAAAAACGGTTCCTTGGGGCGCGTCGCGTCGAACGCCCATTCCCTTCGCCCATGGGCGATCACCAGGACCGGCCGCAGCGGGCCGTACTGGCGGTGCAGCGAGTCGTGCATGGCGCGGGTCGGCGCCACCACCGCGCCCGCGCCGCGGAGCCCGCGGCGGACGAGCAGGCGGTACCGCTGGTCGACTCCGGTCACGCGGCCCCGCACCGCCTCCTGCCACGAGCACACGCACGAGTGCGCCACCACCACGGTGGGAGTTTTCCACGGAAAGGCGGCGTGCACGTGGGCGTTGAAATGCAGCACGTCGGGTACGTGCCGGGCTTCCAGCTCCCGCAGCCACGCCGCCGCCCGCCCGACCCCGACCCAGGGATCCGTCATCCACTCGAGCGGAAACGGCCGTTCGGCGAGCGTCACGTGCTCGAGCGCCGCCAGCTGCGCGCGTTGGACGGTCGACGGGGAGGACCCCATGACGGCGAGCAGGACCTCGACCTCGTGCTCCCGCAGGCCGCGCGCCAGCTCGACCGCGTAGTTCCACACGCCGCCGACCGCATCGACCGTCATCAGGATTCGCCGCAAACGGGTGGGCTCAGGTTCCATGGTTCACCCGTGCCTTGAAAACGCCGCCGGCGCCTTTGCCGCTGTCCCGGTTGCAACCCGCGGCGGTGATCGGAATTCGTTTCGTCATGGAAGGGGGCACGCCGCGGCCTCCCGCGCCGCGGAAGACGGTCACCAGCCGGATCAGCCCGTCGCGATAGAACCGGTGGCGTCCCCGACGTTCCGTCCGGAGTGCAGGCCGGCCGAGCGGGCTGGGCCGCGCACCCCCGCCGCCTGGCGCCCGCCCGTGGCCGCGAACACCGCCGGTCGCCCGGATTCGCCCGACACCGCGGCGCGTTTCCCTTCATGCCGCCCGTGCCATGGCGTCGGTGGCAGGCGCCGCCGCCCGCGGCAGTGCGCACGCGGGTCGGCGATGTTCCGCGCCGGCAATGGCTGTCCGGCAATTCGCGCGCCCTGTCCTGCATCCCGCAGGACACCACGGGCGATCCCGGGCGCAGAATTCAGACGGCGCGCCGCCCGGCTTCGCCGAGGTACCGGCAACTTGGGCGGCGCCATCCAGGCGGCGCACCGAACTCCGCCTGTCGATTGGCAACGGCGCCGCGCCGCGGTGTGCCGGTGCACCGCGGCCCCGCGGCCGACGGGCCCGGAGCGCGTCGCGCCGCCCGGCCGAATCCCGGCGGAGCCCGCCCTCGTGGCGTCGCGGATCTCCGGACGCAGGTGTCAGGAGGTCCCTGTCACGGCACCCTTTCCGCCTCGGCAGGGGAGGCGTCGCTTTCTCCTCGATCCGGCGGCCATGGTGGGAATCACCAGCCGACGCCCGCGCGCCGACCATGGAGGGCATCGCGCGCGTGTCGGGGTGGCCCGCGGTCTTCCCTTCGCGCCGGAGAGCGGACCACCCGCGCATGGGCGAATCCAGCACGCCGTCCCGGACGGACGCGGGAGCCGATGTCCCGCCGGCCGCCGGATGGCTGGGCCGCCCGGCCGGTGGTATCAGTGGACCGGTGACGCGGTCTCTCCGGCCCCGCGTCGTTCACAATACAATACAACCAACCTGCTCATGAAATTCACTCCACGTGTGTTCATCCTCGCCGCGCTGCTTCCGGGCACGTTCGCGCTGGCCCAGACCGTCACCGACATCGCCCCGGCCAACATCGGCGGCAGCCTCCTCACGCTGCAGGGCGACAGCGCCTCCGGGATGGAGACGACCTCCCTCATCCTCGGCGCCAACGGCCGGACCCTCGCCCTCGACAGCGACGGCATGGCGGGCATGGACGGCGCCTTCGCCTACGAAATGACCGGACCGGCGGGCGCGACCCTGCAGATGCCCGGCGCCGCCGGCGGCATGCAGGATACCACGCTCGCCTTCACCAGCGAGACGGGCGGCATCTACACGCGCACGAGCGGCGGCACGACCACCCAGGGCACCTTCGAACTCACGCGGCTGCCGTGGGCCCCTAGCCTCGCCAACGTGGCGGTGCGTACCACGCTCGAACGCTCGATGCCCACCATCGTCGGGTTCGTCGTCGCCGGCACCATGCCGCGTCGCGTCCTGGTCCGCGCCATCGGCCCCGGGCTGTCGAACTTCGACGTCGACGGCGCCGCGATGAACCCGACGTTCACGATCTATGACGGCTCCCGCGCCGTCGCGACCAACAACGACTGGGGCACCGCCGCCACCATGCCGGATTCCAACTCGAGCGCCGGCGATGACAACGACGGCCACGTCACCACCGAGCTGGCCACCGCGGACATGTTCACCGAACTCGGCGCCTTCGCGCTGACCACCGGCAGTCGCGACGCCGCCACCGTGGTGTCGCTGCACCCGGGCGCCTACACCGTGCTCGTCACCGACCAACACGACGACGATGACGACGAGTCGGAAGGTCCCGGCGAAGTCCTGATCGAGGTCTATTTCGTGGACTGATCGGCGGCGGAACCCGTCGTCCTGTCCGCCCCGCGTCGCGTGCGACCGGCGGGAGTGCGTGACTCAGAAATCGCCGGACAGTGTCGCGGTAGCTTCGCCCACCGCAATCACCGGCGACTTCCCAGGCACTGCCGCCGGCCATGCGTTACGATAGCTCAAACGCGCCACTCATCGATGAGCGTCGCCCATCATCAACCTTAACCCATCGCATCGTCATGTCCGTTACGTCTCGATTGTTTCGCCCGCGGCTCGCCGCCCTCGCCCTGTTCTCCGCCCTGTTCGCCGCCGGCTGTGCCACCGGACCCAACATCGCTTCCCATCCCGACCCGCAGGCCCGGTTTCAGAATTACCGCACCTTCAGCATCGCCCAGGAGCGGGCGCCGCGGAATGCGGACATCACGCCGGAGCTGCTGCGCGGCATCCGGGACGCGACCGTCCAGGCTTTCGAGCGGCGCGGGCTCACGCAGGCGCCCGAAGGACAGGGCGACGTCATCGTGCTCGTGCACGGCGGCATCGAGGAGCGCGTGGACATCCGCGACTGGGGCTTCAATTACGGACGCTTCTACCGCTGGGGCTGGGGCGGAGGCGGTCCGTACGAACTCAGCCAATACCGCGAGGGCACCCTGCTCGTGGATGTGTTCGACGCCCAGAGCAAGGAACTGATCTGGCGCGGTTCCGCGGTGGGCGAGGTCGTCGGCCCGCCGAACCTCGACCGGGCGCGCGCCGCGCTGAACACGATCATCAACCGCTATCCGGGTTGAACGGGGCCGCGCTTCCCGGTCGGCTCCCCGACGCCGTCCGCCTCAGGCGGGCGGCGTCTTTTTTTCGGCCTCGTTCACCTGCGGCGCCGGGGCAACGGCGGAGCGGCCGGGCGTCGGCTCGTCGGCCGAGGGCCGGTCCCGGATGATGTGGCCCGACTCCGTGGGCCGCGGCGCCGTCGGCCGCCGCCCGCTGCTGCGAATCACTGCGCCGGCGATGAGCGCCAGCACGACCAAGCCCACCAGACCGAAGAGAATGTAACCCATGCCTCCAGCCTCGCGCATCCGCCGAATGGACACCATCGGGCCGGTCCCGGTCGCTCGCGCCGTGGAATGCGCCGGTGGGTGCATCGGGCCCAGCCGGGCCCCTGGAGCGGCCCGCCCGGCGCGCCTGCCCGGATCGGCCCATAGTCCTTCTCGACATCCGCCGGCGGTTTTCGCGTGCTTGAGGATTGCATGCGCGCCTCCCGACGACGACTCCCGCGAACCCCAGGCCGGTGTGACCGCCGCGCGGGGTCGTCCCGCCCCGGGTTGCTGGCGCCAGGGAAAGGAGGAACGTCATGGCGCTGACCCCGATGATGCAGCAGTATTTCGACGTGAAGCGCGGCCTGCCGAAGGAAACGCTGCTCCTCTTCCGTCTGGGCGATTTCTTCGAGCTGTTTTTCGACGACGCGGTCACCGCCTCGCGCCTGCTCGGGCTGACCCTGACGAAGCGTCAGGAGACGCCGATGGCGGGGCTGCCGGCGCAGGCCGTCGACAACTACGTCTCCAAGCTGCTGGCCGCGGGGAAGAAGGTCGCCATCTGCGACCAGGCGGAACCGGCCAAGGCGGGTAAACTCGTCCGCCGCCAGCTCACGCGGATCCTCTCCCCCGGGACCACGCTGGCCGCGAACCAGCTCGATGCGGCGCGCAATCACTACCTCGCGGCGGTCGCCCTGGACAAACGCGGGTTGCACGCCGCCTGGCTGGACCTTTCCACGGGCGAGTTTCGCGTCGCGACCGACGCCGCGATACCCAACCTGCTGCCGATTCTCACGGCGCTGGATCCCGCCGAGCTGCTCGTGGTCGAGGGCGAACGCGATCGCTGGGCGGCGGCACCGCACGAGGAAACCGCGGTGCACGCGCTGCATGGATTCTGCGCCGCGCGGCTGGTGAGCGAGCTGCCAGGCTACCATTTCGAGACCAGCACCGGATCGCGGACCGTCATGGACGCCCTCGGGGTGCTGAACCTCGCGGGGTTCGGATTGGACCCGGCGCACCCCGGCCTGGGCCCGGCCGGCGCCCTCGTCGGCTACGCCACCGAGAATCTCTGCGCGAAGCCCGAGAACCTGCGCACCCTCCAGGAGTACCGGAGCACCCGGACCCTGCTGCTCGATCCCGCCACCCTGCGCAACCTCGAGATCTTCCAGTCCAGCCGCGGCACGCGCGAAGGCTCGCTCCTGCACGCGATGAATCGCACGGTCACCGCCGCCGGCGCCCGTCTGCTGGAACGGTGGCTCGCCACCCCCACCCTCGACCTTCCTGTCATCCGCCGGCGGCAGGCGCTCGTCGGCGACCTGCTCGCCCATCCCACCCGGCTCGCCGCGGTGCACGAGCACCTCTCGGGCATTCGCGACGTGCCGCGCATCCTCGGCCGGCTGCAGAACCGGCTGCGCAATCCGCGCGAACTCGGTGGCGTGCGCGACACGCTCGCACGCCTGCCGGAACTGCGTGCCGCCCTGGCCGCGTTCGCGGCCGCGTCGGAGCTCGCCGCGGTGCGCGACCAGTTGCAGGAACTGCCTGACCTGCGCCACCTGCTCGGTTCGGCGCTCGCCGACGAGCTGCCGAACGACCTGGCCGACGGCAATTACATCCGCCCGGGGCATGACGCGGAGCTCGACCGGCTGCGCTCGCTGACCACCGACAATAAGACCTGGCTTTCCGAGCTCGAACGCACCGAGCAGGAGCGCACCGGCATCCGGAGCCTGAAGGTCAGGTTCACAAACCATTTCGGCTATTACATCGAAGTCACGAAGGCGAATCTGCACCTCGTCCCCGCCGACTACATCCGGCGGCAGACCACGGTGGGCGGCGAGCGCTACGTGACCGAGGAGCTCAAGCAGAAGGAGAAGGAGATCTTCCATGCGGAGGAGAATGCCCTCGCCCGCGAACTCGCGCTGTTCAACGCCCTCGTCGCCGCCGTCGTCGACCAGTCGATCGCGCTCGCGCAGACCGCGGACGCGCTCGCGGAGCTGGACGTGCTCACCGGCTGGGCGCTGCTGGCCCGCGAATGGGGCTATGTCTGTCCCGCCCTCGACGAGGGCGACGTGCTCGAGATCAGCGAGGGCCGCCACCCGGTGGTCGAACAGATGCTCCGCGCTCCCGACACGGTGGTCGCGCGCGGCGGCAGCGCCGGCTTTGTCCCCAACGACACCCTGCTCGCCGCCGATGACGCGCAGATCGCGCTGCTCACGGGGCCCAACATGGCGGGCAAGTCGACGTACATCCGCCAGGTGGCGCTGATCACGCTGATGGCGCAGGTCGGCTGCTGGGTGCCCGCGAAGACGTGCCGGCTGGGCATCGTCGACCGCATCTTCTCGCGCGTGGGCGCGAGCGACGACCTCGCGCGCGGCAACTCGACCTTCATGGTCGAGATGAACGAGACCGCCAACATCCTCAACCACGCCACCGACCGCTCGCTCATCATCCTCGACGAAATCGGCCGCGGCACCTCGACCTACGACGGCCTCTCAATCGCATGGGCGGTGGTCGAGCACTTGCATCGTGGACCGGAGCGCGGACCACGGACGCTGTTCGCCACGCATTACCAGGAGCTGACGCAGCTCGAGAAACACCTGCCGCGCCTGCGCAACTTCTCCGTCGCGGTGAAGGAGTGGAACGACGACATCGTCTTCCTGCGCCGCGTGGTCCCCGGTCCCGCGGACCGCAGTTACGGCATCCAGGTCGCCCGGCTCGCCGGGCTGCCACTAAGTGTCATCGACCGCGCCAAGACGATCCTCGCGAAGCTCGAGAGCGACGACACGTCGATCTCCCTGCCCGCGCCGCAGGCCAAGCCGAAGAAGAAAATCACGGTCACGCCCGCGGACGATTCGCAGCTCAGCCTGCTGTGACTCCCGCCGGCGCCGCGACCTCGACGGGCGCAGCCTCGGGGCAAGCCTGGTCGTTCACTCAACCGCTGTCGGTCGGCAGCGGCAGCCGCTCGAGCAACTTGTCCAGCGTGATCGGGTAATCGCGGATGCGAATGCCGGTGGCGTGATGGATCGCGTTCGCCACCGCGGCCCCGACGCCGCAGATGCCGAGTTCACCCACCCCCTTGGCCTTCATGGGTGACGCGATCGGGTCCGTTTCCTCGAGGAAGATCACTTCCTGGTGCGGGATGTCCGCGTGGACGGGCACTTCGTAGCCCGCCAGGTCGTGGTTCACGAAGAACCCCTTTCGCTTGTCCACCACGAGATCCTCCATCAACGCGGCGCCGACCCCCATCGTCATCGCGCCGATCACCTGGCTGCGCGCTGACTTCGGGTTGAGGATGCGACCGGCCGCGCAGACCGCCAGCATGCGGCGCACGCGCGTCTCACCGGTCACGGCATCGACGCCGACCTCCACGAAATGCGCGCCGAAGGTCGATTGCTGGTACCGTTTGTCCAGGTCGCCGTACTCGATGCCGTCCTCGCCCGTGAGGCCAGCCGGTCCCGCCAGCTCCGCCAGCGTGCCGCTGCGGCCACCGGCGAACACGCGGCCGTGCGCAAACGTCGCTTCGCCCGCCTCCACGCCCAACTTCCGCGCCACCGCCTCGCGCAACTTCACGCACGCGGCAAAGACTCCCGACGTCGAATTCGCGGCGCCAAACTGTCCGCCCGACCCGCAGGACACCGGAAAGCGGGAGTCACCGAGATTCACGACGACCTCATCCAGCGATACGCCCATCATCTCCGCCGCGGTCTGGGCAATGATCGTGTAGCTGCCCGTGCCGATGTCGGTCATGTCGGTCTCCACGGTCACGATGCCACGCTGGTCAAGGCGGACGCGCGCGGCTGATTTCATCAGCAGGTTGTTGCGGAACGCCGCGGCGACGCCCGTGCCGACCAGCCAACGGCCGTCGCGCGCCTGCGCGGGCTTCGGGTTGCGTCGGGCCCAGCCGAACTTCTCCGCGCCGCGCCGGAGGCACTCGACCAGCTGCCGCTGGGAGAATGGCGGATGCGGGACGTGCGTCTGCTCGCCCTTGGCCTGCGGATCGTCGGAATCGGCTTTCACCGGGTTGTCGGGCACGACCTGGGTGTCGTTGCGAATGCGAAACTCCACCGGGTCGAGGCCGAGCTTCTCCGCCATCTCGTCGATCGCGATTTCCAGCGCCATCATGCCGGGCGCTTCGCCCGGGGCGCGCATGGAATTGCCCTCCGGCAGATCGAGCACCGCCAGCCGCATCGCCGTCAGGCGGTGCTCCCCGGCGTAGAGCAGCCGGGTCTGGCTGACGGCGGTCTCAGGTTCGCCGTCGGGCTGGTCCCCGGACCAGCTCTCGTGCGCAATGGCCGTCAGCTTCCCGTCCCGCGTCGCACCCAGCCGGATGCGCTGGATCGTCGCCGGGCGGTGGGTGGTGTTGTTGATCACCAGCGGACGCGGCAGCGCCACCTTGACCGGCCGGCGCACGGCGCGCGCCGCGAGGGCCGCCAGCAGCGCATCGGCGCGAAGGAACAGCTTTCCCCCGAAGCCGCCGCCGATGTACGGCGAGATGAGTCGCACGTCCTCCTTGGGAATGCCGAGCGTCTTCGCGACGTCGCCCACCGTCCAGGCGATCATCTGGTTCGAAGTCCACATCGTGAGCTGGTTGCCGTCCCATTTCGCCACCGTGGCGTGCGGCTCCATCATCGCGTGCGTCTGGTCGGGCGTGGTGTAGGTCGCATCGAACTGGACGGGCGCCGCGGCGAACGCGGTCGCGAAGTCGCCGACCGACGAATCCGAAGGTCCACCGGCGCCTGGCTTGGGCTTGACCGCAGTGTCTTTCGCGGCGGCCAGGTCGAACCGTCCCCGGGAGGGTTCGTAGCGGACCCGCAGGCGCTGCGCCGCCGCCCGGGCCTGTTCGAACGTCCCGGCCACGACGACGGCGATCGCCTGGTGATAGTGATCCACCTCCGGCCCGCCGAGAAGCTTCGCGGTATTGAAATCCCCCTGGCCCAGTTTGCCGGCGTTCTCCGCCGTCACGATCCCCAGCACGCCGGGCGCGGCCTTCGCGTCCGTCTCGTCGATCGAGAGGATCCGCCCTTTCGCGATGGCGGCTCCCACGATGCAGCCGTAAACCGCGTCCGGCGCGACATCGTGGCTTTCGTAGGCGTAGCGCGCGGTCCCCGTGGTCTTCGCCGGACCGTCGATGCGATCGAAGGGTTGGCCGACGACCTTCAATTGGTCGATCGGGTTCGTGGTCGCCGGGGTGTCGAATTTCATCCGCGTGCTCCCTTGGCTTCGGCCAGCACCGCGGCGAGCACGCGTTCCACCAGCTTCAGCTTGAAAGCGTTCTCCGTCGTCGGCTTCGCGCCGGCGAGCAGCCGGGCGACGACGGCCCTGGCGCCCTTTGTCATCTCGGACTCGGCCGCCTCGACGCGCCAGGGCTTGTGGGCGACTCCGCCCAGCGCGACCCGGCCGGAACCGTCGCGCTGCACGATCGCGGCGACAGAAACGAGCGCGAAGGCGAACGACGCCCGATCGCGCACCTTGCGGTAAAAGTGCGCCCCACCGACGGGCCTGGGCAGGGTCACGGCGGTGATGAGCTCGCCGGCGGCGAGCGCCGTTTCGACCTGCGGCTGGTCGCCCGGCAGGCGGTGAAAGTCCGCGAGGGGAATCCGGCGGGTGGCCCCGTCCGGCCCGATCGTCTCGACCGTCGCATCGAGCACCCGCAAGGCGACCGCCATGTCGCTGGGATGGGTGGCGATGCACGCGTCGCTGGCGCCGATGACCGCGTGCTGACGGGTGAAGCCGCCGATCGCCGCGCAACCGTCGCCCGGCACGCGCTTGTTGCACGGCATGTTCGTATCGTAAAAGTAGGGACACCGCGTCCGCTGCAGCAGATTGCCCGCGGTCGTGGCCATGTTGCGGAGCTGGCCGCTGGCACCGGCCAGCAGCGCGCGCGCCAGCACGCCGTAGTCGCGACGCACGCGCGCGTCGGCGGCGAGGTCGGTGTTCCGCACGAGCGCACCGATGCGGAGACCGCCCTCCGGCGTGGTTTCCAGGGTGTCCAGGCCCAGGCCGTTGACGTCGATCAGGTGCGTGGGCGTCTCGATCTCGAGCTTCATCAGGTCGAGCAGATTGGTCCCGCCGGCGACGAACTTGGCGCCGGCGTGCCGCTTTGCCGCCGCGGCGGCTTCCGCGGGGGTTCGCGCCCGCTCGTACGTGAACGGTCTCATGGGCGCTTCCCGGCGAACGTTTGGATGGCCTCGAAAATGTTGGAGTAGGCCCCGCAACGGCAGAGGTTGCCGCTCATGCGCTCGCGGACCTCGGCCTCGCTCCACGCGGCCGGAGCGTTGAGGTCGGCGGTGACGTGGCTCGGAATGCCGGCCTGCACCTCGCTTAGCATCGCGACCGCCGAACATATCTGGCCCGGCGTGCAGTACCCGCATTGGTAGCCGTCGCACCGCACGAACGCGGCTTGCAGGGGATGCAGTTGCTCCGGAGTCCCGAGGCCTTCGATCGTCGTGATCTCCGCGCCCTGTTGCATGACCGCCAGCGTGAGGCAGGAGTTGATGCGCCTGCCGCCCACCAGGACCGTGCAGGCCCCGCACTGGCCGTGATCGCAGCCCTTCTTGGTCCCCGTGAGATGAAGCTCCTCGCGCAACGCGTCGAGCAGGGTGGTGCGCGGATCGATCTCCAGTGCGCGCGGCGTGCCGTTGACGGTGAAAGCGATCTTCATGAGAGCCGCCGCAGGGGCGGGGTTGGCATTCGGTTGCGCCTGGGAAATCATGGTCAGGGACGTCACGGCGACGGCCGCGGTTCCGGCCACGATGAAGCCGCGGCGGGTAAGATCCCGCTCGCCGCGGGCAGGGGCAGCTTCTTCAGGAGTTCGCATCGGGAGCCGTTTCGACGATCCCACAGCTTAACCGGCCTCGGGCCGCGTCTCCATCGGGCCGCCTTCCATGAGTTTGGTAGGAGCGGAGCGCATACGAGCAGCGAAAGTGCCCCGCACCGCTCCATGCAGACCGGGGTTCTCCCCCGGGCGACTCGCCCGATCCACGGCCGCCCTGCCCTCGCATGCATGGGAGGGGAAATAGCCCGATGGCGTCGGAGCGGCGGACCGACCATGATGGACGCATGAAGAACCCCCGCTCATCCGAGAAGCCCGCCGCCAGGGATGCCGCCATCCGCAAGACGATCGGCGGGCAGCCCGAGAACGACCAGGACGCGCGGGACGCGGGTTTGAAGTCGGCCACCTCGGCGGAACCCCGCCGGAAGTCAGCTGCGGGTACGCGAGCGCCGGTACCCACTCCTCCGAAGCAGGGGCAACGGAATTAGAGCAGAACGATCAGTAGTGTAGCCGATTGTCGGTGGGCGCCGCTCTCTCAGCGCCGCGGCTGCGACGGAGCGCAGCCGTGCGAGAACGGCGATGACCGGGTTGCAACCGCTGGAGGCAGGTTCAGTCTTGCCGCCGGGCCTGCGACCGCCGCGCCTCCAGCATCTGCTCGTGCTGCGCCTCTTCGACGCCCTCCAGGGCAAGCTGCTCCAGCGCCGCCTTCTCGTCGTCGCCGCCATGTTCAGGCACCTGCCGGCCCCGGTCGGTCATGGGATCGCTGGGATCACGCGACATCGACTGCATGCTGTCGGCGTCCTCGTTCACCGTGTCAGGCAGGTGGAGGGCCCGGAGCTCGGCTATGGCGCGAGAGCGATCCTCCTCCGTCACCTTGCTGCGGTTGTCGATCCGGGCAAGTTCCGACGCGCGCCGCTCGATGTCGGCCGGACCAAAACCGCCGACGCCCTGGCCGTGCAACTCCACCTTCTGATGAGAATCTCGGGAATGTATAGGCATGATACCTATGGACAGCAAACCGGGCCCATGGTCGCGGCCGATGCCCCCTTTCGTCGGTGCGATGAGGGACGACCGGCACGTCGTGCGGCCGTGAACCTCCTGCTGATCCTTCGAAATGCGGACGTGAACGGCAGTCCTCCGCCACCGCCCGGGAGCCGGTGCGGGACGTCGTCGGCCGATTGACCTTTGTCCGCCGGTGATCATCCCGTCGTGGATGCCGCTGTTGACCGTGATTCCGCCGATGCCGGGCGCCGAGCGCCGTTTCCGCCCGTTCACCGATTTCGTGCAAGCTTCCGGATGGACAACGGAATTTGCTCAACTCGACTGGATCGGCTCCCAGCCCAACTTCGAATCGCAGGCGATCTTCGAGCAGGTCGCAGCGCAAACCGCGGGCAAGGTGGTCATGGGCTTCTCCCTCGGCGCGCTGTACGCTCACCTCGGCGCACTCCGGGCCCGACACCTGATTCTCGGCTCGATCTCCCCCTTTTTCCTCGAGGATGATGATGAACCGCAGCGTTGGATGATTTCCTATCAGAAGGGAAACGCGGATACGCCGGCTGACGTGCTGGTCGGTGCCCGGGAGGACGCACAGATGCACCGCCGCGCGACGGCCGTGCGCGATTTCTACCGCCGGTGCACGTACACGAATGTGGCCGAGGCCGAACACGAACTGTGGCATCCGAATTACCTGGAGGCGGTCAAGTCTGCTCTCGACCGGCTTTCCGCGGGCGGATGAAGCGATCGCGGCGACGCGATGCCGCGCGAGGCGAGACGCATCGTCCAGCGTCCCTCCTCAATTGGCGGGAGGCACCGCCGCGGCCTCGCTTGCCGGCAGTTCGAGCCAGAACGATGACCCCCGGCCCGGCCGCGAGGAGAGCCCGACCCGTCCCCCCATTCGCTCCGCCGCCTTCCTGACAATCGCGAGCCCGATCCCGGTGCCAGGAACGTCGGGACCCGCCACCCGCTCGAAGATGCGGAATATCTTGGCGTGGTGCGCCGCCGCGATGCCCACACCGTTGTCCTTCACCACCACCCGCACCCGGCCGTCCCGCCGTTGCGTCGAGATCGCCACGCGCGACTCCACGCCCGGCCGGGCGAATTTCAGCGCGTTGCCCACCAGATTGGACAAGGCTTGCACCAGCGACGGTCCGTGCGCGACCACGCCCGCCAGCGGGCGGCGAACGACGATCGACTGTCGTGCCGCGGACAGATCGGGGTACTGCTCGATGGTGTCGTCCACGACCTTGGTCAAATCGAGCGGACTCAGCACGATGTCACCGCCGAGGCGCGTGTAGGCCAGCACATCCTGGGTGAGGTGGTCCATCCGGCCGGCGGAACGCGCGATCCGTTCCACATAGTGCCGGACGTCCGGCACGAGCGTGTCGCCGAAGTCCTCCAGGATCACCTGCGCATAGCCGGCCATGATCCGGAGCGGCGAACGCAGGTCGTGCGAGACACTGTAGGAAAACGATTCCAGCTCCGTGACGAGTTCGCGGAGCTTGGCGGTGCGCTCCTGCACGCGGGTTTCGAGCGAGGCCAGGAGCGCGTCGCGTTCCTGCAGGAGATCCCGCATCTCGAACTGCCGCTGCCGCGCCCGGAGGACGTTTCTCACCGCCGCCACCAGCGTCGAGGTCCTCAGCGGGCGCGCGACCAGCGTCACGTTGCTGCGCGGGCCGAACGCCGCCGCCGAGACCTCCGCCCAGCGGTGGATCGAAGTCGTGGCGGTGACCACGATCACCGGAATATCCGACCAGGGCGGCTGGCATTCGATCGCATCAGCCAGGGCGCGGTTGCCGCGGAGTGCGACCGCCTCCTCGGTCAGCAGCAACGCTCCGGCACCGGCAGTGACCCACTGCGCCGCCTCGGGCAGCGACGAAGCGATCACGCCTGCGACCCCGGAACCCTCCAGCACCGCGTGCATGTTCCGGGCGTCGGCCCCGATGGGGGCGACGACCACGACGACGTCTCCGGCAGGTTCACCCGGGGATGCCATGTCAACGCGGCTTGAGCATGCGCTCGGGGCTGCCGCGGAACTTCGGCACTCCGGTCAGCACGCCGTCGAACTCATCCAAGGGAGCGCCCACCTGCATCCCGCGCGGGCTGAATTTGAACTCGCGAATCGTATCCTCGTGCGCGCCCATCCGTTTCTTGACGACCGACATCGCCTTGCGGATCCGGCCCGACTCCTCGAAGTAACGCAGCAGGATCACCGAGTCCGCGAGATAGGTCAGATCGAGCGGCGTGCTTACCTGCGAGAGCAGACCATGCTGCGCCAGGGTCAGGATCGTGACGACCCCGCGATTCGCGAGATACGCGAACAACTCGTGCAACTGGATCTCGAGATACCTCACGCTCGGCATCGCCTGCAGATACCCGTTGAGGGAATCCAGGACGATCAGCCGCGTGCCCGCCTCCACGACACCGCGCACCTGGTTCACGAACTCACCTGGAGCCATTTTCCCCGGATCCACCTCATGGAAGGTCAGCAGCCCCCGCTTCATGTAGTTCTCCACCGTCAACCCCACGGTCTTGGCCCGTCCCTTGAGCGTCCGGATGTTTTCCTCGAAAAGATAGGTGCAGACGCTTTCACCGCGGCTCGCGGCGGCGACGGCGAATTGCAGCGCAATCGTGGATTTGCCCGTGCCGGCAGGCCCGAGGAGGAGGCAACTCGTCCCGCGGTCGATGCCGCCTCCCACCAGCGCGTCCAGTTCAGGCACGCCGGAGCTGGCGACTCCGGCCTTGAAGGGAGTGTGGTGTTCCGAGGCGATGAGGCGGGGAAAGACCTGCAATCCGCCGCGCAGGATGACCGCATCGTGGAACCCCCCCATGAAATTCACTCCGCGCAGCTTATTCACCCGGATGCGCCGGCGATCTGCCCCATAGTCGGTTTCAATCTGGTCGATCGTGATCACGCCATGCGCGATGCTCTGGACGTGCAGATCCCCCCCCGCCCGGACCGGCGTGATCGTCCAGCATAAGGACGGTCATCTCCCGCCCGGCGAAGTACTGCTTGAGCGCCAGCATCTGGCGCCGGTAACGCAGCGCCGTGTCGGAAAGCAATCGCAGCTCCGACAACGAATCGATCACAAGACGCCGCGGTTTCACCTTGTCGATCCGATGGAGCAGGAGCTCCGTCGTTTTGTTCAGCTCGATCTCCGAAGGTTGAAAGACGGTATTCTGCTCTTCCTGCGCGAGCTGATGCTCCAACGCCGAGAGCTCGAAAACGGCCAGGCCATCCAGATCCCAGCCGTGCGAGGCCGCGACCGCCGCGATCTCGTCCCCCGTCTCGGAAAGCGTGATATATAGCCCCCGCTCGCCGCGGGCCTGGCCGGCCAGGAGATACTGCAACGCCAGGGTCGTCTTGCCCACTCCGGGGTCGCCCTTGAGGAGGTAAAGGCGGGAGGCAGGCAAACCCCCGACGAGCACCGTGTCCAAGCCGGGCACGCCGGTGGGCGAAAGCCGCACGGGTGACGAGCGTTTCATCGGACGGCGGGCACCGGGACGGCGCCGAAGAAGCCAGGGCGCCTCGCGGAAAGGGCGCCTTGGGTTCCAGAGTTTCGGTGCTGAGTTTTCACAGGTGGGAGTGCGGTGAGGACCCGCCGCGTTGCCGTGGGCCGCCCCGAGGCAATAGGAACTAGCAAGTTGCAGGAGTCGCTCGGATAGACCACGATCCCCGCGCATGGTTTCGCCAGCTCCCAATGCCGTGGTCATCGCCGATGACGATCCTGACGACTTGTTTTTCGCGCGGCGGTGCCTGCAGAAGGCGGGCGTAAAGGGCGAAATCCTCACGTGTACGGATGGAGTCCAGATTGTCCGGCTACTGGAAGGCATCGCTCGGGAAAACAAGCCCCTGCCCCAGGTCATTTTTCTCGATGTGAAAATGCCCATCCTGAATGGCATCGAGACGCTCAGGTGGATCCGCACCCAGGAGGCGTTCGACCGGGTACCCATTGTAATGCTTTCGGGTTCGAACGAGGCGCGGGACGTCGAGCTTGCCCGCTCGCTCGGAGCCCTCGCCTACCTGGTCAAGTATCCGCATCCCGAGGAAATCGCCCGGCTGCTCGCCACCGCTGGCGCCACACCTGGTTCCACCGGAGGTGAGCCAAGCTCCCTGCCGACCTGATCGGCGGCAACCGGAAGCGGGCGGGGGTGACCGATCCGGGGGACCGGGCGCGTCCCCCGCGTCCCGACCTTATCGTCGCACCCTCATTGCGGCCGCGCGTCGGGCTTCACCTTGGCACGCTTCTCCGGCTTGCGCACGACGATCGCATCGGGGTCTTTCGATCCCGGAGGTTTCTCCGTATCGATGCGCGCGCGCAACGGCGGTGAGAGCGCGGACGGATCGATCCTGGTCCCGGTGATGTCGATCGTCGCGCGCATCGTCGCGAAGCCGGCCGGCAGCGAGGTGAGAGGATTATTGCGGACCCGAAGCTGATTGACGATCTGTACCCGCCCAAACGCCTCCGGCAACGCGCTGATGCGGTTGTCGGAAAGATCGCACACGCGTAGGCGCGTGAGATTCGCGATGCTGTCGGGCACCGCGGCGATCCGATTGCCGGCGATGCTGAAGTGACGCAGCTCCGTCATCCGGCCGATGTCGGGCGGCAACGTCGCAATCCGGTTCTTCGAAAACTGCAGTTTGGTGAGGCGCGACATGCCGTAGACGAACGGGGGGATTTCCGTGAAGCGATTTCCGGTGAAGTACATCGCGATCAGCCCGTCCATGTCCGCCAGCGAGCGCGGCAGCGAGGAGAGCTGGTTGAATTCGCAGTAGAAGAACTCGACGTTGTCCATGGCTCCCATTTCCTCGGGCAGCGCCTGCAGCCGATTGTGGTTCACATACAGGTGCAGGTTGGGAATTGAAGTGACCGGCACTTTTCGTCCGTCGTCCTCAACCTGCAGCGTGCCGATTCCGTCGAGGTCGGTCAGGTTGAGCCCGGAGAGCAGCAGCGCCTTCGTACCCTCCTTCAGATGCCCGGGCGAATCCAGGTCGTTGGGCATCACCGCGCCGCGGGTGGCGACGAAGATCCTGATCTCATGCTTGCGGGCGTAATCGGCGAGCGAGACGGCCTGCCCGATCGCGGGCAGGCCCGCCGCGAGCAGCGCTGCGATTGCCGGGCGGGGCCTGACGAGCCGTGCGGTCTGTTCGAGGAAGCGCATGATATCGTTGGGGTCGTGGGTGCGGAGTACGAGCGACCGCGGTCTTTGCGGACTGTGCCCGGATCGGTGATGGCCGCGTGCACCGTTCGTGTCGAGAATCGCCCGCCCGCCGCGAACCGCCGCAACGCGAATGGACCCGCTCGCGGGCGCCGCTCTCGGCCCAACCCGGCTGCCGGTCCTCACGTCACCGCTGAAAACGGCCGCACGGGAAAGTGTATCCGGGTGCGCTCTACTCTGGAGAGCTGCGGACGGACCCGTCGCACGTCAGCCGCCCGGCGACAGGCGGCTCCACCTTGCTGATGCGTTGGCCTACGCAAGCCGAGCCACGCTCCTTGAGCATCACTCGCGAACGACGCACGCCACGACGACGCTCGCGCGTCACGGGCGCCTGGGCTCGTCGGGGCGCGTGAAGCGGCCGTGGAGAACCCCCGCGGCCAGCACGTGTCCGGCGCAGGCCGCCAGAAGTTCGGAGCGCGTCGCGCGAGGGTGCAGGTCGAGCTTACGGTCGATCGCGAACACCTGGTAGACGTAGCGGTGCGCGGCGTCGCCCTTGGGCGGCTTCGAGCCGAAGAACCCCGGCCGGCCCAGCGAGTTGACGCCCTGGCGCATCCCGGAAGGCTCGTTGAGCCCGGATACGGGCGGCACGCCTTCGCGCAGCGCGAGCGTGCCGGCCGGAATATTCCACGCGAGCCAGTGCACCACCGGCAGCGGCGTGATGCCGGCGTCAGGATCCTCCATCACGATCACGTAAGATTCCGTGCCGCGCGGGCCCGCGCTCCAGCGGAGCGGCGGACTCGCGTTCTGGTCATAGGCGGAGTGCCGGACCGGGATCACCTCGCCATCCGCAAAGGAGGTTGAGGTCAGATCGATCTTCCCGCCGGTCTTCATCGCCGGCATCTCATGTGTCAGCGCCTCCTTCACGCCCTCGCGGTTCTGTTTTCGCATCGGCCCGGCGGGCACGGGCGCTGCCGAAGCCGGGGCGCCGCGCTGGCTGCCGCCCGGGTGACTCACCCGGTAGATGACGCCGTTGCGGTCGTCGGTGAAGAGCAGCGAGCCGTCGGGCGCCACGACGTTGCCGGTGAGACGCCCAAACTCCTGGTCTCCGTCGACGAAGCCGGTCACGAAGGGCTCGAACCGCACTGGCTTCCCGTCGCGAAAGCGGATCCGCACGATCTCGTATCCCGCGGCCGGCTTCCGATTCCAGGAACCGCGCATGGAGACGAACAGGTCGTGCCGGTATTCGGCAGGAAACTGTTCGCCGGTGTAGAACGAGGCCTGCATCGGACTCGCGTGCGCCGTGTAGCCCAGGGTCATGGGAGTGACCGCGGAACGCATTTCCGACGGGGTAATTCCGCCGGGAGGAAACCGGCCTGGGTGCTGCTCGTTGTCGCCAAAGTAGTAGGGCCAGCCGTAGTGCCCGCCCCGCTCCAGCTTGTTCAACTCCTCGGGTGGCTCGTCGTCGCCGAGCCAGTCGATCCCGTGATCCATGCCCCACAGCTCGCCCGTCTGCGGATGCCATCCCCATCCGATCAGGTCGCGCAGGCCCGAGGCAAAGATGGCCCGGCTTTTCCCGTCGAGCGAAGCGCGCAGCAGCGTGGCGGATTCCGGATTCGGCTCCACGGCGTCATTCGTCGCGGATGCGACACCGATGTAGAGCATGTCGTCGGGGCCGACCTGCACCGTGCGGGTGGGATGCTGGCCGGCATCGGGGAGATCGTGGATGACCATCTCCAGTTCGCCAAACGAACCGTCGGGCGCGACGTCGGCGCGAAAGACCTCCTTGACGGTCGCAAGGTACACCTTGCTCCCGTGGAAACCAATCCCGTGCAGGCCGGGACGGCTGGCCACGCGCGCCGGCGCCCCCGCCGCGAGCCCGTTGCTGCCCACGTCGAACATCAGCACATCGCCCTGCTCCCGCCGCGTGAGGTAGATCCTGCCGCCGGGCCCCACCGCGAGCAGTCGCGCATGGCCGAGGTTCTCCGCGAACCGCTCGAGCCGGAATCCCTCCGGCACTTTCAGCTTCTCCAGCGGCGGCGGCGGCCGCTTCTCGAGCACGAAGAGGTGACCGGTCACCCGCCGGTCGGCGGTTTGCTCGCGGCTGACCGTCGGCTCGATCGGAACGAATGGTTCCGCGGCGTGAAGCGCGCCGATGAAAAGCCAGAGCGCAGGGAGCAAGATCGATCGCGTGGTCAGGTGCATGGGAGAGGTCCTCGCCGGCAGGCGGATCGGCCGGGCGTCCCATTGTAGCGGGCGCGCCGGCGGCCGTGCATCCCGCCGACGACGCTCCGTGGCATCGGGCGGGCGCCGCGCTCGCGGACGGTAAAGTCGGTTCGGCTGCGTCAGGAGAATACCTGCGACCGAGGACGGTTTCCTCGCGCCGCGGCGAATTCATGCGGCGCACGGCAGGATTCGAACGAAGTACGGGGACCATCGGTTGCGAGCGTGGTCTATCGCCGGGACTCGATCCCCGCGTCACGCCGCCGGCTCATGGTTCATTTCCTCTCCGCAACTTCCGCGCGTTCGCGCCCGCACCGGGCGGGTGCCGCGTCCGCCGTGGCGGTCTTGCTGGCCGGCTGTTCGGGACCGCAGTCCAGCCTTGATCCGGCCGGAGCGGGGGCGCGCGAGATCGCCGATCTCTTCTGGTGGATGGCCGGTGGCACCGTGGTGGTGTGGGTGGCGGTGGCCTGGCTGACGTATTCCGCGGTCCGCGGCCGCGTGGCCGAGCAGACGGCCCGGCAGGCGCGTTATTACATCATCGGCGGAGGCGCACTCTTCCCGACCGTCGTGCTCACCGCGCTGCTCCTGCACGGCTTTCGCATCCTCCCGCCGCTGCTCGCGCCGGCTCCGCCCGGCAGCCTGCGGATCGCGGTGAGCGGCGAGCAGTGGTGGTGGCGGGTCCAGTATCAGCCAGATGGGGAGGAGCCGGTCGAGCTGGCGAACGAGATCCGCCTGCCGGTGGGCGAACCGGTGGAGTTCATCCTCGATGCGCCCGACGTCATTCATTCGTTCTGGATTCCGTCGCTCGGCGGCAAGATGGACATGATCCCGGGCCGGACCACGCGGCTGACGTTGCAGGCGACGCGCACCGGCACGTTTCGCGGGGTATGCGCCGAGTACTGCGGCGAGTCGCACGCGCTCATGGCGTTCCCGGTGGTCGTCATGGCGAAGGCGGAGTTCTCCGCGTGGCTCGCCGCGCAACGGGCGCCGGCGCAGGCACCGGCCGATCCCCTGGCGGAACGCGGGCGGGCGGCGTTCCTGCAGAACGGCTGCGCGGCCTGCCATGCGGTCCGTGGCACCGAGGCGCGCGGGCGGATCGGCCCCGACCTCACGCACGTGGGCGGACGGATGACCCTCGGTGCGGGCGTCCTGACCAACAATCGCGCGGCGCTGGTACGCTGGCTGGCGCACACCGACCGGGTCAAACCCGGCGTGTTGATGCCGCATTTCGGCATGCTGCCCGCGGCGGAACTCGATGCCGTCGCCGCTTACCTCGAATCGCTGCGATGAACGACCAGCCGCGCGATCCCGAACCGCTGGCCGCGGAGCCTCCGCTGGCACTGCAACGCGCGCAGGAGGCGCGGCTGCGTGCCGCCTGGACGCTGCCGAAGGGCTGGCGGTACTGGTCCGCCGTGAACAACACCGAAGTCGGGGTCTGGTACACGGCGACGGCCTTCCTGTTCTTCGCCTTCGGCGGCGTGCTGGCACTGCTGATGCGCATCCAGCTCGCGGTGCCCGGCAACGAATTCCTCTCCGCGGACACCTACAACCAGGTCTTCACCGTGCACGGCTCGGTGATGATGTTTCTTTTTGCCATCCCGGTCTTCGAGTCGATCGCGGTCATCTTCCTGCCGCAGATGCTCGGCGCGCGCGACCTGCCGTTCCCCCGGCTCTCGGCGTTCGGCTACTGGTGTTTCCTGCTCGGCGGAATCTTCCTCTCGGGCTCGCTGTTCTTCGGGGCGGCGCCGAAGGGCGGCTGGTTCATGTATCCGCCCCTGACGTCGGCCTACCAGCCGGGAATCGGCGCGGACATGTGGCTGCTGGGTTTCTCGTTCATCGAGATTGCGGCGATCGCGGCGGCGGTGGAGCTCATCGTCGGCACGCTGAAGTGCCGGCCGCCGGGCATGCGGATCAACCTCATCCCGCTCTACTGCTGGTACGTGCTGGTCGCCGCGGCGATGGTGCTCTTCGCCTTTCCGCCCCTGATCGCCGGGAGCATGCTGCTCGAGGTCGAGCGGGCGTTCCACTGGCCGTTCTTCGATCCGAAGGGCGGCGGTGATCCCGTGCTGTGGCAGCACCTCTTCTGGCTCTTTGGTCATCCGGAGGTGTACATCATCTTCCTGCCCTCGATCGCGATCATCGCGATGGTCGTGCCGACCTTCGTCCGCCGGCCGATCGTCGGCTACGGCTGGGTCGTGCTGGCGGCGGTCGGCACCGGCTTCATCAGCTTCGGACTCTGGGTGCACCACATGTTCACGACCGGGCTTCCGGGGATCTCGCTGGCGCTCTTCTCGGCGGCGTCGGAAGCGGTGGCGATCCCGACCGGCGTGCAGATCTTCTGCTTCATCGCGACCATCGCGGCCGGCAAGCTGGTCCGCTCCGTGCCCATGCTCTATGCGTGCGGCGGGCTCGCGATCTTCGTGCTGGGCGGACTCACCGGCGTGATGGTGGCGCTCGCATCGTTCGATTTCCAGGCGCACGACACCTACTTCATCGTCGCGCACCTGCACTACGTGCTCGTGGGCGGAGCGGTGTTTCCGATCATCGCGGGCTGCTACTATTTCTTCCCGCTGCTGAGCGGCAAGAAGCTCTCGGACCGCCTCGGGAAGATTGCGTTCTGGCTGCTTTTCGCGGGCTTCAACCTGACGTTCCTGCCGATGCACTTCACCGGCCTGCGCGGGATGCCGCGGCGGGTGTTCACGTATCCGGAGGGACTGGGATTCGACACGCTCAACCTGGTCTCGTCCATCGGCGCGTTTCTCCTCGGCAGCGGCGTCGCCGTCGTGGCGTGGGACCTCATCCGCCCGAAGACGCGGCAGCCGCTTTCCGCCCGGAACCCGTGGAACGCGGGCACCCTCGAATGGCTGCCGAGCATGCCGCCGGAGAACTGGGGCGTGCGCTCGATTCCGGAGGTCGACAGCCGGTATCCGCTGTGGGAGCAGCCCAACTTCGTGCGCGACGTGGACCAGGGCCGCTTCTACCTCCCCGACGCCGAGGAAGGCCTGCGCGAGACGCTCGTCACCACGGCGATCGACGCGAAGCCCGTGCAGTGTCTCCGGCTGCCGGGCCCGAGTTTCGTGCCGTTCTGGGCGGCGTTCACGATCGGCGGATTCTTCATCCTCGGCACGTTTCACTGGTGGTGGCCCGCGCTCGCCAGTCTGGTCGTCGGCATCGGCGTCGTATGCTACTGGCTGTGGACCGCCACGGCGAAACGGCCGGAGAAGCCGGAGAAGCACGTGGGCCTCGGGCTCACGCTGCCGCTCTACCAGTCCGGCTCCGCCTCGGTCGGCTGGTGGGCCGTGCTCATCACGATGCTCGCGGTGTTCACGGCGTTCGTGTCGCTGGTCTTCGCGTATTTCTTCTACTGGACGATCCACGACGACTTTCCGCCGCGCGGCGCGAAGGGCCCGGGCGTGCTCTGGCCTTGCGTCGCCGGCGCGCTCCTGGCCGCGGCGTGGGCGGCGACGATGCTGGCGCGGCGCTGGAATCGCGCGGACCGGGCGGGCGCGTTCTACGTCGCCGCGACGGCGTCGGTGGGCCTCGCCCTCGCGGGGGCCGCCGCGATGCTGGCCGGCCCCTGGCTGACCGGCATGGATCCGACCCGGCACGTCTACCCCGCGATCGTCTGGCTGCTGGCGATCTGGACGGCGCTCCATGCCGTCACCGGCGTGCTCTTCAACGGCTACTGCCTCGCGCGCCGGCTGGCGGGACGGATGGACGCCAGGCACGACATCGAGATCCACAATGCGGCGCTGTTCTGGCACTTCGTCGCCGCCACCGCGCTCGTCACCGTCGCCGTCATCGCGGGTTTCCCGCTCGCGAAATGAAAACGTCCGCCGCGCCCCGCCTGCCCGAGCGCCACGAGAGCCTCTGGCGCCTCATCGTCTCGCCGACGGTGTGGGCCGTCCACTTCATGCTCTCGTACATCACGGCGGCGGTCTGGTGCGCCAAGTACGTGCCGCGCTCCGGCACGCTCGAGCCCGTGCGGTGGCTGATCGCGGGCTACACGCTCGTCGCGCTCGGCGCGATCGCCTGGAACGGCTGGGACGGCTACCGCCGGCATCGCCACGGCGCGAGCGAGCTGCCGCACGATGCGGATACGCCGGGAGACCGGCACCGGTTCCTGGGCTTCGCCACGTTCCTGCTCGCCCTGCTCAGCGCGGTGGCCGTGGCCTTCGCCGCCCTGGCCGTGCTCTATTTCCACGACTGCCGATGAACCGCCCCACGTTCTTCATCCTCGGCATCGTGACCCTGGCCGTCCTGTGGCTGGGCCCGCTGCCGGCGCTGGCCCGGATATCGTTCGCGGCGCACATGACGGGACACATGGGCGTCGTCGCGGTCGCGGCGCCGCTGCTTGCGCTCGGCCTCGCGGGCGGCCGGTTCGATCCGGTGCGCAGGGTGCCCGGCCTTTTTCCGCCGGTGCCGCTGTCGCTGGCCGAGCTGGCGGCGGTCTGGGTCTGGCATGCGCCAGCCCTCCATCGCCTCGCGCGGCAGACGACCGGCGGACTCGTCGCGGAACAGGCCACCTTTCTCCTCGCCGGCGTCGGCGTGTGGCTTTCGGCGTTCGGCGGCGGGGCCGCCCGTGTGGACGAGCGGCGCGGCGCGGGCCTCGCCGCCCTGCTGCTGACGTCGATGCACATGACGCTGCTCGGGGCGCTGCTCGCGCTCACGCCGCGCCCGCTGTATGTGCACGTCGAGGTGTGCGCGCTGTCGCCGCTCGACGACCAGCAGCTCGGCGGCGCGATCATGCTGCTCGTCGGCGGGGTGGCGTACCTGGCCGGCGGGCTCTGGCTCACCACGGGGTTGCTGCGCCGGAAGGAGGCGGCGGCATGAAACGCGGCCTGAGGCAGGCGACGCTGGTGCTGGCCCTGCTCGGGCTGGCCGCGCTGCTCGTCGTGGCGGGAGGGCTCGTGCCGACGCGAGCGAGCGCGGGGCACTGGGCGGTCACGCGCTGGGCGCTGCAGTTCGCCATGCAGCGTTCGATCGCGACGCAGAGCCTCGGGGTGGAAGTCCCGCCGCTGGAGGATCCCGCCCTGATCCTGACCGGAGCCGGGCATTACGATTTCGGCTGCCGGTCGTGCCACGGCGCTCCGGGTGAGCCTCCGCCGCGGATCGCCCGGGCGATGCTTCCCCCGCCGCCCGACCTTGCGCCCCGGATCCGCGCGTCGAACCCGCGGAAGCTGTTTCATGTCGTGAAGCACGGCCTGAAGTTCACCGGCATGCCCGCCTGGCCGGCGCAGGAACGGGACGACGAAGTCTGGGCCGTGGTCGCCTTTCTGCTCGCGTATCCCGAGCTCGACGGAGCCGCGTACCGCCGGCTGGTCGATCGCAGTTCCCTCCCCGATCCTGCGCTGCAAGCGCTCACGCCGACCGCCAGCGCGCCGACGCCCGCCGCCGTCCAAGAACAGTGCGCACGATGCCACGGCCATGACGGTCTCGGCCGGGAGGGCGGCGCATTTCCGCGGCTGGCCGGCCAGCGCCGGGCCTACCTCGAGCGCGCGCTCCTCGCGTACGCGGACGGCCGGCGTCCGAGCGGAATCATGGAACCGCTCGCCGCGGGACTCGACCCCGCGCTCATCGGCGAACTGGCCGGTTACTACTCACGACTCCCCGCCGCCTCGGCTCCGCCTCCGGCTGCCCCTGCCCGCCCGGAGGTGGGCGCGGACATGCTCGAGCTGGGACGACGCATCGCGCACGAGGGGATCGTGGGGCAGCGCCTGCCGGCCTGCGTGGAGTGCCACGGACCGGCGGGACGACGCTCGAAGCCGGAGTATCCCCTGCTCGCCGGACAGCCTGCCAGCTACCTCGAGCAGCAACTCTCGCTCTTCCGAACGGGCGCCCGCGGCGGCTCGGCCTATTCCCACCTGATGGAGCACGTGGCGCCCCGGCTGAAACCGGAACAGGCCCGCGCGGTGGCGCACTATTTCGCGACGCTCCCGCCCGATGCTCCCGCTCCGGGGGTCGATGATGCGCGGGAGGGAGACCTGCCATGACCTCGAGCATCGTCCAATTCCTCCTGTCGGCCATCGTGATCGTGGCGGCGGGCGCGGCCCTGACGCAGTGCGGCGACATCATTTCGCGCCGCACGCGACTGGGCGGCCTGATGGTCGGGAGCGTGCTGCTCGCGGGGGCGACTTCACTGCCGGAGCTCGCGATCGACATTCACGCACTGCGCATGGAATCCGCCGACCTCGCCGTGGGCGATCTGATGGGCAGCAGCCTGTTCAACCTCCTGATCCTCGTGGTGCTCGATCTCACGCGCTATTCGCACGGCCGCATGCTGTCCAAGACCTCCGCCCGCCATGCGGTCGGAGCGTCGGTCAGCATCATGCTCACGGCGATCGTCGGGATCTTCATCTTCCTCGGGCCGCAGCTCGAGGGCGTCAGTCTCCTGCGCCTCGGCCCCGGAAGTTTCGTGCTCCTCGCGGCCTATGCCTTCGGAGTACGGCTGCTCTACAGCGATGGCGACCAGGAGAAGTCCAAGGAGGCGGAGCCCGAAACCGGCGGGCTGATCCCGTGGCTGGATAGACTCGGACTCAAGGGCGCCATCGTGGGTTATCTCGTCGCCGCCGCCGTGATCCTTGCCGCGGCGCCCTTCCTGGCGCGCGCCGCGAGCGATCTCGCCGAGGAGACGGGACTCGGCGGCACCTTCTTCGGCACGACGTTCGTCGCCCTCTGCACGTCGCTGCCGGAAGTTGTCACGACGTTCGCCGCCGTGCGCATGAAGGCGTTCGACCTCGCGATCGGAAACATCTTCGGGAGCAACTGCTTCAACATGATCATCCTCGTGCCGCTCGACGTCGTTGCCGGCGGCGGGCTGCTCGCCGAGGTTTCCCGCACGCATCTCTACACGGCGCTCTGCGTGATCGTGGTGACGGGCGTCGTGATCCTCGGACAACTCCACCGCGTCGAACGCCGGAAGTCGTTTCTCGAGCCCGATGCCCTCCTGGCGCTCGTGCTCATCCTGGGCTCGCTGACCGGCTTGTACTTCGTCCGGGAATAGGACCGCGCGCCGGTCAAGACCCGCGGCGCAGCGCCCAGAGAGCGCGCGCCTGCCGGATGGTCGTGGCCAGCACCTCGGGAGTGAGCGCCTGCTTGGGATCGTCGCCAATGCCGTGGCTCGGGTTGACATGCGCCTCGATGCAGAGGCCGTCGGCTCCATACGCGACGGCGGCCAGCGCGCAGGCGGGCACATACGACGCCTTGCCGACGGAGTGCGACGGATCGACGATCACGGGCGCCCAGGTCTTCTCCTTGAGCAGCGGCGTGATGCTTTCGTCGGGATGATTGCGGTAGCCCTCGAGCGTCGGGGTCGTGCCGCGCGGGCACAGCACGACGTTGGGATTGCCGAATGCGGCGATGTACTCGGCGGCGGAGATGAACTCGTTGATCGGCCCCATGTGGATGCTGCGCTTGAGCAGCACCACGTTCTGGTCGCGCCCGGCGACCGCGCGGCCGATGGCGCGGAGCAGCGAGTAATTGAGCGCGTTGCGCGCGCCGACCTGGAGGCAGGTCACGCCCGCGTCGAGCGCGAGCTTGATGTGCGCCTCCTCCATGACCTCGGTGTCAACGGGCAGGCCGGTGCGGCGCGCGCCCTCCATGAGGATGTCGAGCGACTTCACGTCCCCCTGGAAGGAATACGGGTTGGTGCGCGGCTTCCATACGCCGCCCCGGATCATGTTCGCGCCGGCCTCCTTCACGGCGGCCGCCGTCTCGTAGAAGAAATTCGGGTTCTTCGGATCGATCGTGCAGTTGCCGGCGATGACGAACAACGACTGCCCGAGGGTCGTCCCGCCGACCGAGATGCGGTGCGAGGCGAGGTCGGAGCGCTTGTCCATGAGCTTGAAGGGCGACTGGATCCGGTCGATGCGCTCGATGTAGTCGAGCCCTTCGAGCCGGTTGATCATGAGCTCCTCACGCTCGTCGCCGACGATCGCATAGATCGTGCGCACCGCGCCGACGATCGGCTGGATCCGGCAGCCGAACTCGGTCACGATGGCGGTGATTTCGGCGAGCTGTTCCGGAGCGAGGCGGTTGGATTTCGGAAGGATCATGACGGTGAAGCGGGCGGCGGCGACGGGCGGAACCCGCAGCCTTTTCCGCCCGGGGAGGCAGTGTCAAAGGAACTTCGTGAACTCCTCCGGCAGGGGCGCGGTCGCGGTGAAGGCATGTTCCCGCCCGGCATGCTCGTATGCGAAGGCGGTGGACAGCGAGTGCAGGAAGAGGCGCTTCGCTCCGGTGCGGCGCGCGAACTCGCGGTTGCGGGCAAAGTCGCCGTAGGTCTGGTCGCCGACGATCGGCAGTCCGCGCCGCGCGCATTGGACGCGGAGCTGGTGGCTGCGGCCGGTGCGGGGCTCGAGACGCAGCAGGGCGCACTCCGGCCCGCGGCGGACCACGGCCATCGCGCATTCGGCCGGGACGTGGCCCGCCGCGGTCGTGCGGATCCGGCCCGCCCGCTTCTCGACCGCGAGCCGGTCGCGCCAGACTTCGCGCGCCTCCCGCGGAGCGCCGAAGACGAGTGCCTGGTACACTTTGTGGACCTGCTTGCGCTTGAAGTGCGCCCGGATCGCGGCCGCGAGTTCGGCCTCGGCGGCGACCAGGATCACGCCGGAGGTGGCGGAATCGAGGCGGTTGAGCAGCCACAGGCGGCGCTTCTCCCCGCCCGTCGTCCAGGCGAAGAACTCCCCCTCGAACTCGTAAGGCGCCTGCAGCAGCGACCGCGATTCCTCGCCGGCGCGATTGGGATGCGACAGCACGCCCGCCGGCTTGGAGAGCGCGGCGAGTCCGCTTGCGTCCGCGTTCAGGAGCGTCACGCCCCGCCCCAGCGGCAAATTCGCCCACGAGTCCGGTCCGAGTTTCACCGGGCCGAAGGCAGGGTGCGCGTTGCGGGATTTCAAATCCGAAATTTCAGAGGCCAGGACGGCGGACGGCGCCGGCACGGGATCTAAGCTCCGGCGGCCGAGAGCAGTGGTCGGCGGGGCCCGGCGGCTTCGCTCACAGCCAGCCCGCGGGCATCGCCAGCTCCATCGCCGTGTTTCTCGGCAGCGCCAAGGACAGGACGCATTCTGACCCAACGATGCTTTCCGTGCGGTACTGCCCGAAGTGGGCGAAGGTGGCCACGACTGTCGGCCCGCTCGCGTCGAGCGACTCGAGCTCGAGGATCGAAAGCGGTGTCATGAGCCCGCATTTCAACACCTTCGCCAGGCTCTCCTTGATCGTCCACAGCAGAGTGCAACCGGTGGCCGGATCAAACGGTAGCCCGGGGAGGAGCGCGTGCTCCCGCGATGTCAGTTGCGAGCGGATCGTGGCTTCGAGTTCGGGCCGGATGCGCTCAAGGTCGAAACCGACGGGATGGGCCTCCGGAAACGCCACGGCACCCGCGAGGCCTTCGGCGTGCGAGATGGTCACCTGCAATCCGGCGGCCGCCGGGCCTTCGACTATCGGCTGCCCGAATACACCCGTGAAGATGCACGTGCCGGCGCCGTCCAGCCCGGGCCGCAGCCGCTGCAGCGCCAGCTTCGCCGCAATCCGGCCGCCCAGAAAACCGTCGCGGCGCCGCTCGGCCCGGAAAGTGGCGGCGCGGGCGCGCTCACTCGGATGAAGCAGGTGCGGAGCCCAGGGCGAAAGCTCCGGCGGCGTCGCTCGGGTCAGGCACAACGCGGCGGCGTAGCCGGCGTTCTCGCGCTGCAGACACAGCTCCCGGACATGCGTGCGCGGAGGGAACTCGTCGGTCCGCACCGCGGCGGTCGGTGCGTTCACTGGTAGTAGAACGTGAAGGTCATCTCCTGCTGCGTGCCGAGCACGGCCTTCATGTCGTCGGTCCAGGGCCCGTAGGGCGAGCGGTCCGTGATCGCGCTGATGCAGGCGCGCGACGCCGTCTCGTTGGCGGTGGTGTCGACGTGGGTGATGTTCGTGATCTTGCCCTCGTCGTTCATCACGAACTTCACCGACACGGAACTCCCGCCCGCCGGCAGCGCGGACATCTGCAGGATCAGGCGCTCCCACTGGATCTGCACCGTGTCCACCATGCGCTGCAGGTACGCGCCGTAATTGCTCCACTTGGCGTCGATGCCGGTGAGCCCGACGTTCTTCGTGCCGAATTTATTGTCCGCCAGGATGGCGGGCCGCACCTGCTGCTGCTGGACGATCTGCGGGCGCGGGCGCGGGCGGCGCGGGTCGATCGCGGGCATCGCCGGCGTCGTGGGCGCGTTGACGTCCTTGGCGTCGGGAGCGCCCTCGACCTTTTCCGGCACGGGCTGCGCGCGATCGAGGCGCTTGGCGATGTTGCCGCCGAGGCCCGCGGCGTTGTCCCCTTCGAACTTCTCCGTGCCCGACAACGGATTCTGCTCCGCGCGCGGCGTCGTGACCGGCGTCTCCGCCACCGGAACTTCCGGGGCGGGCGGCGCGACCGCTTCCAGCCGCTCCACCGGGTCGACCAGGCGGCCGCTCACGATCTGGTTGGACTCGAAATCCTTCTTCCCCTCCGTCGCCGCCCGGTCGTTCTTGCCCTCGGGATCCGGTTTTTCCTGCGCGGCCTGCTGGTTGCGCGCCGCAAAATTGCTCGTCTGGTCGGGCGTATTCTCCGGCGCCTCGGGATTGGTCTCGACGAACTTGAACGGCTCCGGCGGTTTCTCCGGCGCCTTCAGCACGGATTCGGGCGTAAGCTCGATGTTGTATTCCCGACCGGGACTGTGCGGCCGCACCAGCACCGTGCCTCCCTCGAGCGAAAGGAACTTGGGCGCGGTCAGCGCCAGCAGCAGGTGAATGAGCACCATGCCCGCCACGCCAATCGCGACCGAGCGATGGTCGGGATCCTGCCACACCCGCAGGCAGAAACCCCGCAGCCCGCCGGCGGCGGTGGTGGTGGCGAGGGAGGAACTCATGGCGGCGTGGTGGGACGCAGACGGCGTGAGAAAGTCATGTCTGCAGACCGGCGCGGGTCAAAAGTTGTTTCGTCGTTTCCAGCGGCAGTCCCATGATGTTGGAGTAGGAGCCCTCGTAACCGGCGACGATCAGCTCCGGGTGGTCCTGGATCCCATAGCCGCCGGCCTTGTCCAGCGTGGGCACGAGCGCCAGGTAAGCCTCGATCGCGGCCTCGTCCAACGGCTTGAAGGTCACGCGGCTCGCGCAGCCCTCGTCGAGGCTCAACCCGTCGCCCGCCCGCCGCAGCGCGAGGCCCGTATAAACGGTGTGGGTACGCCCGCTGAGCCGCCGCAGCATCGCCCGCGCCTCGGCGCCGTCGCGCGGCTTGTTGAGCGCGTGTCCGTCCAGGAATACCGTGGTGTCGGCGCCGAGCACGAGCGCGCCGGGGTGCCGGGCGGAAACCCAGCCGGCCTTGAGCGCCGCGTTGTGCGCCACCATCACGCGCGGGTCGGTCGTGGCCTCCTCGTGTTCGACCACGTCGGCCACGACGACGTCGAACGGGTGGCCGAGCCGCGCGAGGAGTTCACGCCGGCGGGGCGACGCGGAAGCGAGGATGAGTCGAGACATGAAGATCCAGGGTGGAGCGGCGTGCACCCGGGCGGCCGGGCCGACGTGCGATCAAAGACCGAGCAGCCTGGGGACAGGCTGCTCTCCCCTCAGTTCACCTTCTCCGCCAGCACGGTGCGTACGTCGCCCTTCGCGCGGGCCAGCTCGACGCGGCTGAGGTTGTACTGGTAGGTGGCCTCGACGAGGTTGTCCTCGGCGACGGCGAGCCGGTTCTGTGCCTCGACGATCTCGCGGTTGTCGGCCACGCCCTGCTGGTAGCGCTGCTGCGCGAGCCGCAGCTCCTCCTGCGCGAGCCGGAGCGATTTTTCCGCCACCTCGATCTGGGCGTTGCGCGAGCCCGCATCCTGCACCGCGAGGCGCAGTTCGGCGTTGATCTGCAACTCGAGGCTGCGGATCCGGAACTCCTGCGCTCGCTGCCGCGAAAGGGCGATGCGGCGGTCGGCGCCCGCGCGCAGGCCATCGAAGATCGGGACGCTCACCCCCAGGCCGAGGCCCCACTGCTCCTGTTTGTCGTTGTCGTCCCAGCTCTTCGAGGCGAGGCCGTAGTTCCCGTTGGCGTTCAACGACGGCCACCGCTGCAGGCCCGCGGTGTCGACGTTGATCTTCGCCTGCTCGAGCGCCTTTTGCGCCGCGAGATAATCCGCCCGTTTTTCGAACGCGGTCCGCTGCTCCGAGAACGCGAACAAGGTGGGGTTCGCGCGCTGCACCCGGAAATCCTCCAGGCGCAGCACGCCGGCCGGGTCGAAGTCGAGCAACCGTTTCAGCAGCAGTTCGCTCTCGTACTGGGTGGTGGTCTGCTGCAGCCGGGCCTGCTCGGCCTGGGCCACCTGGGCTTCGGCGCGGGTGACGTCGATCTGGGTGGCGACGCCGGCGTTGAACTGGTTGCGGGCGAGCTCGAGCAGCGACTTGGCCCGCGCGATATTGGCATCGAACACATCGAGCCGGCGAAGATTGCGCAGATGCGTGAAATAGGCGTCGGCGACGTCCGCCAGGACATTCTGCACGACCGACTGATAGTTCGCCTCCGCGACCTGCGCGCCGATGCGCGCGGACCGCACGAGCGATCGCAGCTCCGGATCGTAGAGCGCGTAGTTGCCGCTGATCAGCGCATCGAAGCGGCTGGCGGGCCGGCCGGAGGCGACGACGACCGTCGCGATGCTCACGCCCTGCGTGCGCCGCTGCTGCGCGGAGGCACTGAGCGAAGGCAGGATGCCGGCACGCTGCTGGCGCACGGCCTCCAGCGCCTGGGTGGCGCTCTCGCGGCTGAGGAGGACGTTGATGTTGACCTTCTCGACGGAGGCGAGGGCCTGGTCGAGCGTCAGGTTCGCCGGCTCCGCGGCCCGCAGGCCGGTTTCGATCCAACCGAGCGCGGCCAGGGAGCAGAGAAACGAAGCGATGCGCATAAGAAGGGGAAGGCGAAGGAAATCGTCCGCCAGACGCCGAGCGCAAGCACGGGGTTGCGCGACGGGGAGGAAAAGTCCGCGCTCCCGGACGCTTCCTACGGGGCGGCGCGGCCGGCGGCCGGCTGGAAGGCCTGGCGCAGGTACGCCAGCACGTCGCGAATCGACTGCGCCGGGAGGACATTGCCGAAGGCGGGCATCTGGTTCTTCCCGCCCGCGATCAACGCGATCAACTCATCGTCAGGCTTCCTGAGCGGACTCTCCGCCGCGGTGTAGTCGGGCGTGCCGATCTGCTTCGACCCCTTCCCATCCGGCATGTGGCACGCCATGCAATTGAGCCGGAAGATCTCCTCCCCGCGCTTCGGGTCGGGAGGCCGGGCGACCTGCGCGGCCGCGGCCTTCAGGATCGACGGTCCCGCGCGCGTCTCGCCCGAGAGCAGGCGGTTGGCCGTGTAATAGGCGATGGCGTTGGCGAGCGGAATCCCGGTCCGGCTGACGATGCGGCGGCCGACGCTGAACTCGTACACGAAGCCAGGCTGCAGCTCGAGCAATTCGAGTTCCACGCCCGTGCCGTCGGCGGCGGCGATCACCTTGGTGACGGGCACGTCGATCTCGCCCATCCGCAGCGAGCCGTCGTTCGGGTGATAGTTGTACTGGAAACGTTTCACCTGGTACTGGCCGGGCTCGGCGATCGCGGCGTTCATCGGCGTGGTATAGCGCAGGGAAAATCCGCGCTCGGTGAGTTTCACGCTGAGGAGGTCAACGGGCGTCTCGCCGGACCACGCCACGCGCTGCAGGCCCTCGTTGCCTTCGGTCGACATCCATCCCCGCACGGTCTGCGCCAAATAGAGCGCACCGTCGGGCCCGAAGGCGTTGTGCATGCCGCCGAGCCGCAGCCCGCCGCCGCGCAGGAACGGAAACGCCGCACCCTGGTACACGCCGGCGACCTTCTGCAGGTCGACGCGCATGAGGAGCGGCGTCACATCGCCGAGGAAGATCTGGCCGCCGTAAGGGCCAAACTTGCCGCCGGTGGTATCCCACACCGGCTGTCCAGGCGAAGTGCCCATCAGCCCGCGGGGCAGGTAGACGGTCGGCGGGAGCCGCATCGCCTGCAGTTCCTCCACCGAGAGCGTCCGATCCCGATAGTCGGGATGCCACTTCAGCGGGTCGGGATGCCCGTAGAAGCCCTGCTCCTCGACGTGGAGCAGCGTCGAGGTCGGTACCCACGCCCCCGAGACGTCGGTGACAAAGAGCTCGTCGTCGGGGCTCACCCCGATGCCCAGGGGCTGGCGGAAGCCAAACGCGAACGGCGTGAACCTGCCGTCCGCGGAGACCCGAAACATCCAGCCCTGGTAAGGCGCAACGGAGCGATGGCCGTCGGGCACCGGCCCCTGCCCGGTCCAGGGATGATACTGGGGCACCTTGAGGTCGCCGCGCGCCCAGGGAAACTCGCGTCCGCGGCCGAACGAAACCATTCCCGAGCCGAAGTACGCGTTGCCCTGACGATCGCGCGCGAGGCCGTAGGTGAACTCGTGATAATTGCCGGTGATGCCCCACTGGTCGGAGACGGTTTCGTAACGATCGGCCACGCCATCGCCGTCGGTGTCTCGGAGGCGCGTGAGTTCCGGCCGCTGGATCACCAGCACCTCGGACTCACCCGGCGCCACGAGACCGAAGCCCTCGTACAGCCCGGCCGCGAAACGCCGCCATTGTCCGTCCGCGGCCCCGCGCCGCCACACCTCGCCGCGGCGGTTGGTCACGACGAGGGTGCCCGCGGGCGTGAAGGCGACGCCGGACAGCTCGGGGATCATCGACCGCGGCAGCGGCAGGGTCTCGACGCGGTAGACACCGGCGCCGGAAAGGCGGGACAAGGTGAAGTCGCGCTCGACCGGCGCGCCTGGGGCGACGACCCAGCGCGTGCCGATCTCCTCGTAATCGGGCGCGAGCACCCAGAGCTGGTACTCGCCCGGAGGCACCTCCAGCCGGTAGCCGCCCCCGGCATTGGCCCGGGCGATGGCCTGGCTGTTCTCGCGGCTGGCCAGCGCGGCACCCTCGAGTTTCACCTGGGCCTGGCGGAGCGGCGCGCCGGTGTCGGCGTCGCGGACCACGCCTGAAAGACGCACGGTCTGCGCCGCCATCGCCGGCGCGGCGACGGCGAGGCAGATCGCCAGTATCCGCATCCAAACTACTCCCGCACCCATGAAGCGTCTCATCGGGAAAGCCCTCCCTGCCGCCGCCGGATCTCCACCGTGAACACACCGCCGGCCGGCGCGGCGAAGACCGCCCGGGCGCCGTCGCGCTCGAGCCCCGTGACCACGACATCGGCCTCCGCCTGCGGCTCGAGCGTCAGCCAGAGCGGCGCACTGCCCGGCCCGACGCGAAAGTGCCGGAGCAGGTCTCCGCGCCGGCGACCGGCCGCGAAGCTCTCGAACACGTCGCGGCCGCCGATCACATAATGAAATTCGGGCACGCCGTCCCGGAGCACATAGCCGCGGAACTGCAGGTCGGGCGGGCTGCCTGGCGCTCCCGCCCGCAGCGGCTGCCATTCCTTCTCGCGATAGAAGACCGGGCCGAAGATGCGCGCCGGCTGCCCTTCCTTAGTGATCCAGCGCGGGCGCAGGTCGACGAAATCGCCGTCCCAGACATAGTTGATCCCGCCGCGCACGGGGTCGAGGCACAGGCCGGGCCCGTCAGGCAGCGTGATGGCGAACGACCCGGGGGTCGCTTCCGGCATGAACGTCCGCTGCACCGCCGGCCGCGCGGCGGGGATCGTCCGCTCCGCGGCCCAGAGCACCGCCTGCGCGACGAGCCGCTGGTAGGTCGCATCGCGGAAGGCCGCCGGTCCCGCCGGCACGAACTGGACCACGCGGCCGGACTCCCGCCGGCGCACCCAGGCGAGCGGAGCGGTGGCCTCGCCCACGGTGGCTTCCATGATCATCTGCACGTCCTCGGCCAGCCCGGTGAACTGCGGCACCGGTCCCCTCGCGTCGAACTGGGTGACGCCACCGAAAATCGGATGCGGATAAAGATCGACGACGGTGAACGCCGCGCCGCCGGCGAACACCCCGCCCTGCTTCGCCCCGAGCAACCGGGATTCGAACTCCGCGACCGTCGGCCAGGCCACCGCGGTGCCGCCGAGCAGCACCACGCCGCGTCCGGCCTTGAGAAACGCCTCGACCGCCCGCGCGCCGGCGGCGTCGAGCGGACCGGGTCCCCGGTTGAACAACGCGACCTCCGCGCCGGCGAGCGCGGCACCCGGGCCTGGTTCCCCGGCGCGGCCACGCAGCGCCAGGCCAAACTCCCCCGCCAGGGCTTGCGCGAGCGGCTGGAGCTCGGCGTGGCCGGAGGCGTCGGGAGCGAGCACCGCCACCTCGACCGGAGCCGCCGGCTCAGCGGCGACGCCGGCGAGCCGGCAGAGGACTCCGAGCGCCAGGCAGGACGCCGCGCGGGGAAGGTAACCGATCGGATACACCCCGCAAGGGAGGCGCCGGGCGCGCCGCGTGTCAACCGCCCGGGCGGCGCGCGGACGGTTTCGCCCTTTCGTGGGCGGTGGCGGCAACCGCGCGGTTGTCACGGCCGCCAAAGCTGTCCACGTTCCTCCCCTTTTCATGCGCCTCGGTCTCGCACAGCTCAATCCGACGGTGGGCGATCTCGCCGGCAACCGCCGCAAGATCCTCGACCGCTATGCCGCCCTCGTGGCGAAGGGCGCCGAGCTCGTCGTTTTTCCGGAACTTGCGGTCTGCGGGTATCCGCCGCGGGACCTGCTGTTCAAGCGGCGCTTCGTGAGCGACGTCGCAGAGTCGCTGCAGGAGATCGCCGCCGCGGTGGGCGCCGTGCCGGCCGTCATCGGCACGGTCGAGGCCAACCCGGGCGGTCGCGGGCGCCCGTTCTTCAACTCCGCGGCCTTCTGCTACCGGGGGAAAGTCGCGGCCATCGGCCGCAAATGCCTGCTGCCGACCTACGACGTGTTCGACGAGGATCGCTATTTCGAACCGGCCACGGCGCCGACCGTCGTCGACCATGCGGGGCACCGCATCGGCATCACGATCTGCGAGGACATCTGGACGCATCCGATGATCAGCACGCGGCGGCTCTACAACGGGCGCGTGCCCCTCGAGCAGTTGATGGAGCAGCGGTGCGACCTGATGCTCAACCTGTCGGCCAGTCCCTGGCACAGTGCCAAGGAGGCGATCCGGCAGAACTACGTCGTGGCGGACGCCGCCCGCGCGCTGCGCTGCCCCGTCGCCTACGTCAACTGCGTCGGCGGCAACGACGAGCTGATTTTCGACGGCCGCAGCCACGTGTGCGATGCGCAGGGCCGGGTCGTCGCCGGCCTGGCGGCGTTCGCGGAAGACGACGCGATCGTCGACGTGAAGCCGTCCGGAACCAGTGCTCCGTTCGAGGTGCCGCTGCTGCACCCGTCGTTTGCGCAGGAAGAGTTGAAGGACATGTTCGACGCGCTGGTGCTCGGGCTGCGCGACTACGCGCAGAAGAGCGGCTTCAAGCGGGCGCTGATCGCGCTGTCCGGCGGCATCGACTCGGCGGTGGTCGGCGTGATCGCGGCCGCGGCGTTCGGACCGGAGAACGTCACCGGCGTGTCGCTTCCGTCGGCGATCTCGTCCCAGCACTCGCGCGATGATGCCCGCGTGCTGGCGGCCAACCTCGGCATCCGTTTCGAGACGATCGCGATCGCCCCGCCGGTCTCGGCGTGCGAAGCCGCGCTGGGGCCGCTCTTCCAGGGGCTGCCGCGCGACGTGACGGAGGAAAACATCCAGGCGCGCGTACGCGGCGTGCTGATGATGGCGCTGTCGAACAAGTTCAACGCGCTGCTGCTGACCACGGGCAACAAGAGCGAGATGGCCGTCGGCTACTGCACCCTCTACGGCGACATGTGCGGCGGACTCGCGGTGATCAGCGACGTGTTCAAGATGCAGGTGTACGCACTTGCCCGCTGGATCAATCGCGAGCGGGAGATCATTCCGGCGTCGACGATCGAGAAGCCGCCGAGCGCCGAGCTGCGGCCGAACCAGACCGACCAGGACAGCCTGCCGCCGTACGACGTGCTCGATGCGATCCTGAAGGGTTACGTGGAGGAAGGTCTCTCGCGGCGCGACCTGGTGGCGCAGGGATTCGCGGAAGCGGTGGTCAACGACATCGCGCGCAAGGTCGACCTCAACGAATACAAGCGCAAGCAGGCCGCTCCCGGCCTGAAGATCACGCCCCTCGCCTTCGGCGTGGGACGCCGGATTCCGATCGTGCAGAAATATGTGAGCTGAATCCGGCCCGGCGCGGCTGCGCCCGCCCCGCCCAGGAGCGCGGCGCTTTTTCCGTGTCTTCCCCGCGTTCCGTGCGCCAAGCTGCCTGCTCTTTTCCATGTCCGTCTCCGAGACCCTCTTCGCCCGCGCCCGGGAGCTCATTCCGGGCGGAGTAAACTCCCCCGTTCGCGCGTTCCGCTCCGTCGGCGGCGCGCCCTTCTTCGTCAAGGCCGCCCGCGGCGCGACCCTCATCACCGCGGACGACCGGGAGCTGATCGACTTCGTCTGCACGTGGGGGCCGGCGATCCACGGGCACAACCATCCGGCGATCCGGGCGGCGATCGCGGCCGCGCTGGAGCACGGAACGTCGTTCGGCACACCCAATCCCTATGAAGTGGAGATGGCGGAGCTGATCGTGCGGTTCGTACCGTCGATCCAGAAGGTGCGCATGTGCAACAGCGGCACGGAAGCCACGATGTCGGCCATCCGGCTCGCGCGCGGTTTCACCCGGCGCGACAAGATCATCAAGTTCGCCGGCTGTTACCACGGGCACTCGGACTCCCTGCTGATCAAGGCTGGCTCCGGAGCGCTGACGCACGGTCATCCGGACAGCGCCGGCGTGCCCGCCGCGTTCGCCAACGAGACGGTGGTCCTGCCGTTCAACGACCGCGCGGCCCTCGCCGCGGCGTTCGCCGCCAATCCCGGCCAGATCGCAGGGGTGATCCTCGAGCCGTACTGCGGGAACGTGGGTTTCATCATGCCCGACATGGGTTACCTGCGCTTCGTGCGGGAGATCACCGCGCAACACGGCGCGGTCCTTATCTTCGACGAGGTGATGACCGGCTTCCGGATCGCCAAGGGGGGCGTGCAGGAGCGCGAGGGCATCGTTCCCGATCTCACGTGCCTGGGAAAGATCATCGGCGGGGGACTGCCCGTCGGCGCGTTCGGCGGACGGGCGGACATCATGGACTTGCTCGCCCCGCTCGGCCCCGTGTACCAAGCGGGAACCCTGAGCGGCAACCCGCTGGCCATGGCCGCGGGCATCGCCGGATTGAAGCTGCTGGCGGAGACCGACCCCTACGCCCGGCTCGACGCGCTGGGCCGGCGGCTTGCCGACGCCGTGACGGCTGCCTGCCGGGCGAAGGGTCTGCCGGCGCAGGTTCCGCAGTGCGGGTCGATGTTCAGCATCTTCTTTACCTCCACGCCGGTGCGGGACTACGCCACCGCGCTCACCGGCGATGCGAAGTATTTCGGCCGGTTCTTCCATGCCTGTCTGGAGCGCGGCGTGTACCTTGCACCCAGCGCGTATGAAGCGGCTTTCCTCAGCACCGCTCATGACGGACCAGCCATCGAGAAGGCGTGTGACGTCATGACCGGCGCGATTCGGGACCTCTGACGGGAATCGCATCTGGGGGAGCTTTTTTTGGACAGGATGAACCGGATGGACCGGATGCCCCCGCGGCGCGCTCGCCTCCCTGCTCGCGCGATTCAGGTGGAGCCGCCTGTCCCCAGGCGGCTGACGTTCGATGGACGGGTCCGCAGCAGCTTTGAGGACAAGCTGCTCGCCCTTTCCGGCGGCTCGGACTGCTTCATCCTGAACATCCCGTTCATCCTGTCTCCCAGGTTCACTCGCACGTTCTGAATCTCCGTCCGAACGAGCTTTTTTGGACAGGATGAACCGGATGGACCGGATGCCCCCACGGCGCGCCCGCCTCCCTGCTCGCGCGATTCAGGTGGAGCCGCCTGTCCCCAGGCGGCTGACGT
>ERZ761602.1594-NODE-1594-length-40166-cov-6.805365_pt1 | contig 40166 bp, 30 predicted proteins | sample MGYA00512165_ERZ761602 | MGnify/ENA primary metagenome ERZ761602 (study PRJEB28899, sample SAMN02445085) | bioreactor sludge metagenome | biome: EBPR sludge; isolation source: Thorneside wastewater treatment plant | place: Australia: Brisbane, Thorneside...
ACTAGGAGACTACCTCATGGCTGGACTTTATTTCGAAGAATTTTCTGTGGGACAGACGGTCAAGACTTTATCGCGCACCGTCGGTGAGGATACCATCAACACTTTTGCCGGGTTGACTGGCGATTACAACCAGATCCACACCGATGCCGAATTTGCGAAATCAACACCCTTTGGTCAACGCATCGCTCACGGACTTTTGGGGCTGTCCATCGCCACCGGGTTGATCATGCGCACAGGCTTGCTCGAAGGAACCGTGCTCGCCTTCCGCGAGATCCAGGAGTGGAAGTTTGTCAAGCCAACTTTCATCGGCGATACCGTCCATGCCATCCTCACCGTGACGGAGACCAAAGCCCTGCCGCGCATCGGCGGTGGCGCGCTCATCGCCAGTGTCGAACTCCGCAACCAGAATGACGAAGTCCTGCAAAAAGGTGTTTTAAATTTATTAATGCTGAGTAAGCCGAAGTGATTCTGTCATTGCGAGGAGGGTGATCTCCCAGCACTTGCGTACTGGGCAAGTGTCCCGACAAAGCAATCCGCGTCGATGGAATCAAGATTGCTTCGTCGCTTCGCAATGACGCAAAAGGTTTATAAATGAACAAAGACGACAACGATAGACTGCGAAAACTGATTCGCTCCGAGGATGAAACCCAAAAGGATATGGAGCCTGTGCCTCCTCCCGGTGGGACGACGGCTTCACACAAAAAGACGGGGAACACCACACCGATCCTCAATCTGCCTGAGCTCGACGAAAACAACATGCCGCTGCCAAAGCGGGTGGATGAAACTGACTTGGAAGGCACACGCGTCTCGAATGCTGCTTATCAACCTTCCAAAGAGACCAAGCCTCCCAAGCAGAAGCCGACTCAAAATCAGCGCCCTGCGTATCGCCTGCCGGAAAATCAGGAGCAAAATCAACGCCCCGCATACCGCGCCCCGGATAATCAGTCGCAATATCGCCGCCCTGCGCCGTTGACGCCTTCTTTTGCCGACCGTATGGCGCTCTTTTTCGGCTCTTTCGGTTCGCGCCTGCGCGGAAATAAAGGTTGCCTTAGCCGCGCATTGATCATCTCTGCATTTGCCCTCGTGTTTCTTCTCCTCTGCGGAGGGTCCATCCTTGTTTACCAATATTCCTCCATTGCCAGCACCCTGCCCGACGTCAGCGACTTGAAGAACCGCACCTCGCAATTCCAGACCACGCGCATCCTCGACCGCAACGGACAGGTCTTATTCGAGTTGAACGACCCGAGCGCCGGACGCCGTAATTACATTCCACTGAGCGAAATATCCCCGAACCTTGTGGCGGCGACCATCGCCACTGAAGACAAGGGTTTCTACGACAACCCCGGCTTCGACCCCATCGCTATTATGCGTGCCTTGTGGGCAAACTACGTAACGCAGGGTGAAGGCGGAGGCGCTTCCACCATTACGCAGCAATTGGCACGTGCGCTATTGCTATCGCCCGAGGAACGCACCCAGCGTACCGTTCAACGCAAGACGCGGGAGATCATCCTTGCAGCGGAGATCACACGCCGATACACCAAGGACGAGATCCTTGAACTTTATCTGAATGAGATCTATTACGGCAACCTTGCCTACGGGATCGAAGCCGCCGCAAACACCTACTTCAACAAATCGGCACGGGACCTGACCCTCGGCGAGGCCGCTTTTCTGGCGGGATTGCCACAATCGCCCGCCGTGTACGATATTTACACGAATCCCGAATCGACACTTGTCCGCCAACAGCAGGTGCTCGTCTTAATGTTCGAACTCAGCCAGTTGCAGGGATGCATCGAGGTCAGTAACAGTGAAGAGCGTGTCTGTGTGGACCCAGTCGCTGCGACCGACGCCGCAAATTCGATCAAAGCCTACAACTTCATCCCGCCGGTCTTCGGAGATGCGAGATACCCGCACTGGGTCAACTTTGTCCGTGCCGAATTGGAAGAACTGTACGACGCGCAGACCATCTACCGCTCCGGCTTTGTCGTCTACACCACGCTTGATCCGGTACTTCAAGACCAGGCACAGCAATTGGTGACGAACCAGGTTTCGACGATGGCGGAGAACAACACCAAGAACGGCGCCTTGGTCGCCATCCAGCCGTCCACCGGGCAGATCCTCGCCATGGTCGGCTCGCCCGATTTCAGCAACGCCGCCATCTCCGGTCAGATCAATATGGCGATCAGTCCCACACGTCAGCCGGGGTCATCCATCAAACCGATCACCTACGTCGCCGCCTTCGAAAAAGGCTGGACTCCCGCCTCATGGATCTGGGATGTGCCGACCCAATTCCCGGATGGTGCCAACCCACCGTATGAGCCGCGTAACTACGACGGAAAATTCCATGGCGGCATGACGGTCCGCACCGCGCTCTCCAACTCGTTCAACATCCCGGCGGTCAAAGCGCTTGAGTTCGTCGGTATCTACGACGACCCGAACACTCCCGAGAAAGACGGCATGATCGCGATGGCAGAACGGCTGGGGATTACTTCACTCACCCGCGATGACTACGGCTTGTCCCTGACGCTCGGTGGGGGTGATGTCAGCCTGATCGATATGACAACTGCTTACGCTGTCTTTGCCAACGGCGGTAATAAAATGCCGCCAGTCGCCATCCTCAAGATCACCACCTTCGACGGCGAGACTGTTTATGAATATGAAGCGCCCAAGGGCGAACAGGTCCTGCATGCCGAACATGCCTACCTGATTTCATCCATCCTCTCGGATAACCAGGCTCGTTCGTTGATGTTCGGTCCCAACTCCGCGCTCAATCTTTCATTCCAAGTCGCTGCCAAGACCGGCACCACCAACGACATCCGCGATAACTGGACCCTCGGTTACACGCCCGACCTCGTTACCGGCGTCTGGGTCGGCAATGCCGATTACACCCCCATGGTCAGTTCATCCGGTCTGAGTGGAGCCGCACCCATCTGGTCGCAGTTCATGGAGTTCGCCGTGCCCTACCTGACCAACGGTTCGCCGACTCCCTTCAGCCGACCATCGGGCATCATGGATAAAGTCGTCTGCCGGCTCGGCGGTGCAGAACCTTCCAATTGGTGCCAGTCCGAATACACTGAAGTCTTCGCTTCCGACCAGCCGCCACTTCCGCATGGCAAAGATCTTGCCCGCCGCGTATCCATCGACCTGTGGACCGGTTACGAATCATCCGAAGCCTGCACCGGTCCCTCGGCGGAAAGGCTCGTCCTGTATGTAGTTGACCCGTGGGCACGCAAATGGTTCGAGACTGGCGACGGGCAAAAATGGTTGACAAGCAATGAGTTCCCTGAGGACCCCGATTACGCCCCCGAACGCGAATGTCAGGAAGGCGACCCGCAACCGAAAATCGAACTGAGCTTAAACGATGGGCAGGTCATCTCCAACCCTGTCCTGGAAGTCAACGGCACTGCCACCGCGGAAAAAGGCTTCAAATCGTGGAGGCTAGAATTCGGCTCCGGCGAAAACCCCGGTTCATGGACCCAACTCGCTGAGGGCGATAAACCTGTCGAAGACAGCGTCTTCACCACCTGGAACCTGACCGGAACCCCGAATGGGATCGTAACCCTGCGCCTGACCCTCATCGGTGAAAATGCTGAAGTGGATAAGCGGATCAGACTCAACCTGAGCCTGCCTGTTCCAACTGTACCCACTTCCACGCCGACACAGATTCCCACAGTGACGGAAACTCCCACCCAGGTGATCATCCCGCCGACAGAGACTCCCACACTGACACCCTTCCCGTCCGAAACACCGACTGAGACGCCGACACCTTGAAAACATATAACTGTCCCAACTGTGGCGCGGCAGTGCCAGCCAAAGCCTTGCAAGATGGTATTGCCTCTTGCGAGTTTTGCGGTACGAGTTTTCGCCTGCCCAAAACCCTCACCCCCCAGCCTGATATGGGCGACCTGATCCTGGGCGCGGATTTTAGCCAAGAGAACATGCCCGGCTGGGAAACGGAAAACGAAGACAGCCTCACTTTTCACACCGGTCACCCGCCTGAAATCCGGTGCAAGTTCAAGCCGCACAGTAATTCGTATCATGTATTGAAGACATCCGGGTTCATGGATAACTTCGATGTCAGTGTCTCCATCCGCTTTTTTGAGGGAAAGAAGGAATGGATCCATGCCGGTATATTTTTCCGTCACAACACCTCTGAAGGCGGGTATGGGGTCAAGGTCTCGATGCAGGCGACCTATTCTTTCGGATATATCGCCATGGACGACAGCGGGCAGTTGAACTTCAACAAGATCATGCCCTGGGCATATCATAGCGCCCTGCGCCCCGGTTATGAAGAGTTCAACCGGCTGAGAGTGATCTGTCAGGGGAGTTCTTTCCGCATTTACCTGAATGGGGTCTTCGCCACCTCCTTTGTGGATGAACGCTACAGAATGGGCAAGATATTTCTGGTTGCCGACCCCGGCGAAAAATCGTCGATCGAGATGGGATTCTCCGACCTCCAGGTGCGGGAAGCGTCGGGGAGGTAGTACCAGGCACGGTACGGGAAAGATCCGCCCCCCTAAAGTGGGGCTCTCTTCATTGATTAAAACCTTGACTCATCCCGCTGAATCCATATAATTACCCTGTTGGATGTAAAAAACGAGAAAACACCAGCAAGCGCTTGAGGAAATCACTCACAGCGCTTGCATTTGTTTGTCTCTGGAGCGTGTCACCTACACGCTGCCTTGATATAACGAGTTTACTTTTTAGGAGAGGACCCACGTGGAAACCAAGGGATTAACTGCACTCCGTATCAGCCTTGCCTCCCCGCAGACCATACTTTCATGGTCATACGGCGAGGTGCTGAAGCCCGAAACCATCAACTACCGCCGCCTGCGCCCCGAGAAAGACGGCCTGTTCTGCGAAGCGATCTTTGGACCGACCCGCGACTGGCAGTGTTACTGCGGCAAATACAAGAACCCCCGATACAAAGGCATCACCTGTGAAAAATGCGGCGTCGAAGTGACCCGCTCCTCCGTGCGCCGCGAGCGCATGGGGCATATCGCGCTTGCCTCTCCCGTGGCGCATATCTGGTACACCCGCCGTATCCCATCGCAGATGGGTATGCTGCTGGATATTTCCCGCCGCAACCTGGACCGGGTGCTTTACTTTGCCCAGTACATCGTCACCTACGTGGACGAAGAAGCCCGTAAGAAAGCCCTCCAGCGCCTTGAAGATGAGATCACCGTTTCCGAACGCGAACAGGCTTCGGAGATCAATACCCGCATTGTCGAGATCAAACAGAAGCGCGATGCGAGCATTGCCGAACTGAAACAGAAGCAAGCCACGCTCGAGCAGGGCTACGACGAAGGCATTGCCGAACAGCTCGACCCGATCATCAAGGAAGGTCAGAAGCTGGAGAAACTGTTGCAGGACCAGATGGGCGAGGCTGCCAAAAAGACCATTGCCTTCGAACAGAGCGGCGAGAAGATCATCGATGCCGGCGACAAGGTTGCCAGCAAGCACATCACGCTGATCCAGAAGACCGTCCAGAAGAAATTGGAAGCGCTCGAGAATGAACTGAAGGACAAACGCCAGGCAGAGATCGAAGCGCTCAAGACCCAAACCTCCGTGATTAAGGCGCAAGCCGACCAGGAGATGGAAGCCCTGCGCAACCAATTGGATACGCAAACCTCAGCTTCCTCGAATAATTCGTCCCGCCTGCGCGATGAACTGCTTGAACTGCGTCCCTTCACATTCATCAGCGAGATCCGCTACCGCGAGCTCAAACAACGTTGGGGTCAGGTCTTCCGCGCCGACATGGGTGCCGAGGCCTTTTATGACGTTCTCGAACGCCTCGACCTCGACAAACTCTCCGAAGAACTCTGGCACGAAGTCCGCACCACCAAGAGCAAGCAGAAGCGTAAGAAAGCTACTACTCGTTTGAAAGTCGTAGAAGCTTTCCGCCGATCTGGCAACCGCCCCGAGTGGATGATCCTGACCGTGCTGCCTGTGATCCCTCCCGATCTGCGCCCGATGGTGCAGTTGGATGGTGGTCGCTTTGCCACATCTGATCTTAACGACCTCTATCGCCGTGTGATCAACCGCAACAACCGTTTGAAGAGATTGCTCGAACTCGGCGCGCCGGATGTCATCATCCGCAACGAAAAGCGCATGCTTCAAGAAGCCGTTGACTCTTTGATCGACAACAGCCAGCGCGGTAAAGCTCTCTCCCGCCGCGGACGCCGCGAACTCAAGTCTCTGAGCGATATGCTCAAAGGCAAGAAGGGACGCTTCCGCCGCAACTTGCTTGGGAAACGCGTGGACTATTCTGGTCGCTCCGTGATCGTGGTGGGTCCGACCCTCAAACTGAATCAATGTGGTCTGCCGAAGAGCATGGCGCTCGAACTGTATCGTCCGTTCGTGATCGCCCGCCTCGTGCAGAACGGTTACGCCGCCAACGTGAAAGGCGCCCGCCGCCTGATCGAACGCAACCGCCCCGAAGTGTGGGAAGCGCTCGAAGGTGTGATCGGCGACCGTCCCGTATTGTTGAACCGTGCTCCTACACTCCACCGCCTGGGTATTCAGGCCTTCGAGCCGATCCTTATCGAAGGCTCCGCCATTCAGCTGCATCCGCTCGTCACCACTGCTTTCAATGCGGACTTCGACGGCGATCAAATGGCTGTTCACGTTCCGCTCTCCCAGAAGGCGGTTCAGGAAGCCCGCGATCTGATGCTCGCCTCCAAGAACCTGCTCAAACCGGCGGATGGTGAACCGATCATCTCCCCTTCCAAGGATATGGTGCTTGGTGTGTATTACCTCTCGATGGAACAGAAAGCCAAACATCGCGGCGACGGACGCGCGTTCTCAGACTTCGATGAAGTGGAACTCGCCTATGCCCTCGATCAGGTGGAAGTTCACTCTGAGATCAAGCTTCTTGTGAATACCTGGTACGATGACAAGAACAACCGCCTTGCTGAACGAGAGAAACGAATTATCAATACCACGGTCGGACGCGTGTTGTTTAACCGCATCCTGCCTGACGCAGTGCAGTTCGTCAATAAGAAACTGGATAAAGGCGGCGTGAAAGACCTTGTTGCCGAAGTCTACGAATTGTGCGGGCAGGAAGTGACCACCAACGTTGCGGATGCGATCAAGAGTATCGGCTTCGAATTTGCCATGAAATCCGGCACCACCCTGGCGGTTGCCGATATCACCATCCCCCCGGAACGCAAGCCCATCATCGACGAGGCATTGAAGGCCGTCGAAGTGGTTCAGCGCGACTTCCGCCGCGGTTTGCTGACCGAGCAGGAAAAGAACGAACGCGAAATTCAGATCTGGCAGGAAACCACCGACAAGGTCGGAGATGCTGTGAAGAAGCACATGGATCCCGACGACAACCTGTCCACCATGGCAAGTTCCGGCGCGACGAAGGGCGGTTTCTCGACCATCTCGCAGTTGGCGGGGATGCGCGGTTTGATGGCTGACCCCTCCGGGCGCATCATCCCGATGCCGATCCGTTCGAACTTCCGCGAAGGGTTGACGGCGCAGGAATACTTCATCTCCACACACGGCGCCCGTAAAGGTCTTGCCGATACCGCCCTCCGTACCGCAGATGCCGGTTATCTCACCCGTCGCCTTGTGGACATTGCGCAGGATATCATCATCAATGAACACGATTGCGGTACGCATGACGGTGTATGGATCCGCCGCTCGGACGATGTTGCCGGGCAAAAGATGGACAGCCGCATGTACAGCCGCCTGGTTGCAGAACGCATTATTCATCCGAAAACCGGCGAAGTGCTTGCCGAATACAACGAAGTTCTCACCCATGACCTGGCGCGTATCGTTTCAGACTCCGGCATTGCCGAGGTCAAACTACGCTCCCCGCTGACCTGTGAACTCAATCACGGTATTTGTGCCAAGTGCTATGGCATCGACCTCGGACGCGGCACCATGGTAGACCTCGGCGCAGCGGTCGGCATTGTTGCCGCGCAATCCATCGGCGAACCGGGCACCCAGCTTACACTGCGCACCTTCCACACCGGCGGTGTGGCATCCAGCGGCGCGACTGACATTACCACCGGTCTCCCGCGCGTGGAGGAAATCTTCGAAGCGCGCAAACAGCCGAAGGGTGAAGCCGCAGTCGCCGAGATCGGCGGCGTGGTGCGCATCCAGCAATCGGAAAAATATCCCGACATGCGCGAAGTCCATATTGAACATGCCGAAATGATCCACGACGAATACGCCATCCCCGAGGACTGGAAGATCATCGCCAAGGATGAATCCGAGGTTCAGGCTGGCGATATCATTGCCACGCTCGACAAAGCCACCATCGTTTCCCAGCACGGCGGGCGCGTGGCGGTCGAGAAGAAGGACCGCAAGGTCATCGTCTCCTACGAACAGCGCGAAGAATCGATCATGGACATCCCCAACACCTCGCGCATCCTCGTCCGCGACGGCACGCATGTCGAAGCGGGTACCGCCCTCACCGAAGGCTCGCTTAACCCGCACCGCATCCTGAAAATTCAGGGACGCGACGCCTGCCAGATGTACCTCATGACCGAAGTACAGAAGGTCTATCGCTCACAGGGTCAGAACATTCACGACAAACACTTCGAGGTCATCATCCGTAAGATGTTGAGCAAGGTCCAGGTCACACGCCCAGGTGACACGAAATATTTGCCCGGCGACGTGGTGGACCGCCTCGAGATCCGCAGGGTCAATGAGCAATTGATCGCGGATGGAAAACAGGCGGCTCGCTTCAGCGAGGTTCTGCTCGGTGTGACCAAGGCTTCTCTCAGCACCGACTCCTTCCTCTCGGCTTCTTCCTTCCAGCACACTATCAAAGTGCTGGCTGGAGCGGCCATTGGCTCCACCACCGACCCGCTCTTTGGTCTCAAGGAGAACGTCATCATCGGCAAGCTTATCCCGGCCGGGACAGGCTTCATCCACGGGCGCTTTACCCAGCCCGGCGATGAACTACCCGCCTCCGACTCCGCCGAAGAAGTTCCACCCGCCACAGCGGCAGACTAATTCCATCAACGCCCCGGGATAACACCGGGGCGTTTTGGTAGAACAAGTCTACAGACTTGTTCACGTTTACAATTAAGTCCAATGAAACACATTTCCAAAAAAACGGAAGGACAACCCACACGGGGAAAAACCGCCGCCAACCGGCTGAGACGAGTCGATAACTTTATCCTCCTCTATGAGCCTTCGCTTCTCACCCGCGCCGACGGCTTGTTTACCGGATCCCTGTTCGTGGATCTCGGTTATGGCTTCGACCCGCGCACCACGCTCGAAAGCGCGTTGCGTTTCAGGAAGTTGAATCCAGATCTGAAAATTCTTGGTGTGGAAATAGACAAGGAACGGGTCGAAGCAGCGTTGCCCTTTGCAGACGAAAAGACCTTCTTTCGCCTCGGCGGATTCAACCTGCCGTTACAAAGCGGGGAACGTGTCCGTTTGATTCGCGCCTTCAATGTTTTGCGGCAATATGAAGAAAAAGATTTCTCCCCCGCTTATGAACGGCTGGCGGAGTACGTTCTTCCCGGCGGTTTGATGATCGAGGGAACATCTACTCCGTTCGGAAACGTTTGGGCGGCAAATCTGGCTCGTCGCAAGGATGTCATTCTGAGCGATAGCGAAGAATCTCTGTCTAAGGTGAAAAAGACTCTTCGGTCGCCTGTCGGCCCCCTCAGAGTGACAAATGAATGGTCGTTCGAGGCGTTGGTCTTCTCCACCAACTTCCATAGCGGATTCGAAGTCGAAGAATTTCAGACCATCCTGCCAAAGAACTACATTCATCGTGTGGCAGATGGCGAGCCGATCCATGATTTTTTCGAAGCGTGGAAGCGTTCCGCCTCAGAAACAGCATCGGCAAAAACATTCGGGTTGAAGCAGTGGTTCACAGCCTCGGCTGAATCACTGGCAAAAAAAGGATTCGATATTGACCTGCATAAAAAATGGCTGGGTAAGGGATACTTGATCTGGCGGGTTTGAATTCATGTCATAATTGGTCGTTGAAGAGGAAAAAACCATGACACGTTCGAAGAAACTTATTGCATTGTTCATGTCTGGGGTCATTGCGCTGGCTTGTGTCGTTCCAGGCATTTCTGCACCGGGGCAGGATGCTGCCAGCACTGCCGCCGCGGAAACGTCAAATGCCCAGCTGACCTTGAGCGTGACTGACACCTTCACACCCACCCTTCCGCCAACTTTGACCCGCACGTTCACGCCAACCCTGATCTATCCCACTTCGCGTTTCCCCAGCGCGACTCCTTCCGAGTTCATTCCCACCCAAACCGGTACACCGCAAACCAGTACGCCTTCTCTTGTTCCCAGTGATACAGCCACCCCTGCACCGGTGGTGATCAGCGTGACAAGCCCAACTCATTGCCGAACCGGGCCAGGAAAAGTATTCGAGATCGTCGGCTCGCTGTTGGTCGGCATGAAAGCCGTTGTGATCGGTCGTGATCCGACCAACCAGTATTACTACATCGAAAACCCATATGTGTTTACGGATTATTGCTGGGTGTGGGGGCAGTACGCCGAATTCGAGGGGGATCCCCTTGCACTTCCCGCTTTTACGCCCCCGCCTACGCCAACATCCACTGCTACGCTTATCCCGACCCTGGATTTCAAATTGAAGGGGAGCGGCTTTCAGACATGCAGCGGCGCTTTCTGGGTGAATCTCGAGATCACCAACAATAGCCAGTATTTGTTCGAATCAGTGAGCGTCCTCGTACAGGATGAAAATAAGAATGTGACCCGCGCCCTGGCATCCGATGATTTCGCCGCCGCCACAGGCTGTGACAGTTTGTCCCTCAACGACAAGGTTGCGACCGGGCTGCCCGTCCTCGTCAGTAGTGCAAGATTCGATTACAACTTCAAAGGGAATACCATGCGGGTGGCGGTCACCGTCTGCACCAAGGACAAGCAGGAAGGCATCTGCACCATGAAAGAGATCAAGCTGGTTCGATAGAGATCACTTAACTCACTGACGTATAATCCACTTATGCCTACTGTCCAACTCTTCGTTACCTGCCTGACCGACTCCTTTTTCCCTCAAACCGGCGAAGCCGTGGTGGAAATTCTCAACCGCCTTGGCATTCAAGTGGAGTTTCCTCCGGACCAAACCTGCTGCGGACAGCCCCAATTCAATGCCGGTCTGCGCAGCGATGCGAAACAGATCGCCATACACACCATAAAAGTTTTCGAAAAAACGGGCGGAGATATTGTCACCCCTTCCGGTTCGTGCGCCCATCATTTCAGGCATAACCTGCTGGAACTCTTTAAAGACGACAAAGAATGGCATCCGCGTGCGGAGGCGTTTGGCAAACGTGTTTATGAATTCACCGAATATCTGGTGGATAAACTTGACGTCACCGATCTCGGCGCGCGATGGGACGGGTTATTGACTTATCATCCCTCCTGCCACACCCTGCGCGGACTGGACGTGGATAGACAGCCGCGTGCCCTGCTGAAAAATGTGCAAGGCGCCACCCTTGTGGAATTACCAAATGCGCAGGAATGCTGCGGCTTCGGCGGGGTCATGTCTGTCGAGCACCCCGAACTCTCGGCAGAGTGGTTGAAGCGCAAAATATCCAACTTTGAAGCTACGAATGCGCCTACCCTCGTCGTTACCGATGCAGGTTGTCTCATGCACATCCTGGGCGGGTTGAAACGACAGGGAAAGACGCAAAGGGTCTTCCACATTGCTGAACTCTTGAAACATCGATAATGAGGCGATATGTTCTCCCGATCTGCAAATTACTATGACGAACTTTACAACACGCTTGGGAAAGATTATTCCAAAGAGGCAAAAAAGATAGCTGTCTTCATCAAAGCACACCTCAAGACCGGCGGCAAACAGCTGCTCGATGTGGGTTGCGGAACGGGACACCATGCAGGATTGTTGAGCAAACACTATCAGGTCCACGGGCTTGATCTTGATCCAAACATCCTGTCAGTGGCGCATAAAAAGCATCCCAAGATCCCTTTTTACCGGGGAAATATGATCGATTTCAAATTAAACAAGCGTTACGACATTATCGTTTCCCTGTTTAGTTCCATAGGCTATGTACAAACTAAAAACAATCTCAATAAAACCATAAAAAATCTGGCTCATCACCTTAATTCGGGCGGTGTCATGCTTATCGAACCCTGGTTTTCGCCGGATGAATGGAACGTGGGTAAAGTATTTACCCTTCATGTAGATCAACCCGACTTGAAGATCACCCGTATGAGTCACAGTACACGCAAAGGACACCTTTCGATCCTGGACTTTCACTACCTGATTGGTACAAAGAAAGGCATCAAGCACCAGGTTGAAACCCACAAACTGGGATTGTTCTTCAAAGAGGATTACCTGGACTCTTTTCACAAGGCAGATTTAAAGGTTATTCATGACCCCAAAGGTCTGGATGGACGCGGCTTATATATTGGAATAAAACCATGAACAACCAATCCTTCCGCAAACGCATCCGAAAATCCATTCAGAACAACACGCTGCAAACCGCTCTCGACAACAATAGTGAACGTCGTCTGCGCGGAAAAGCCCTCGCCTTCGAATCCATCCCCGACTGGCGCGAGAGACGCCAGCGCGCCCATCGCGTCCGCGCTGATGTGATCGAGCGGCTGGACGAATATCTCGACCGGTTCATCGCAAACGCCCATGCCAACGGTATCACCATCCACCGCGCAAAAGACGCACAAGAAGCAATCCATATAGTTCTGGGCATTACCCAATCAATTACCAATTACCAATCTCCATCCCCACTCATCGCCAAATCCAAAAGCATGGTCAGTGAAGAGATCGAGCTGAATCACGCGCTCGAAAAACAAGGTATCAAGGTCGTCGAGACCGACCTCGGTGAATACATTGTCCAGCTTCGTAAAGAACGACCGAGCCACATCATCACACCGGCGGCGCATCTCAAGAAGGAACAAGTCGCCCAACTCTTTCATGAAAAACTCGGCATCCCCTACACTGAAGACATCCCAACCCTCACCGCCACTGCCCGCAGGGTGCTGCGTGAAGTCTTCCTCACCGCGGATGTAGGCATAAGCGGAGTCAACTTTGGCGTGGCGGAATCCGGCGGCATCTGTCTTGTCACCAACGAAGGTAATGGGCGCATGGTCACGACCATTCCCAAAACACATATCGCGCTCATGGGCATCGAACGCCTTGTTCCGAATCTCGATGACCTCGCGCTTATGCTCTCGCTTCTGCCGCGCTCGGCAACCGGACAAAAGATCACCGTCTATACTCAATTGATCCACAGGCCCATGCCGGGGCAGGAGCGTCACATTGTCCTGCTCGATAATGGGCGGAGCCGCATCCGCAACTCGCCGCTCAAAGAATCGCTATATTGCATCCGCTGCGGCGCATGTCTTAACGCCTGCCCAGTCTTCCGCGAACTAAGCGGGCATGCCTACATCGGGCGCGATCTGTCCATTGCGCCGTATCCCGGTCCGATCGGAAGTGTCATCTCGCCGGGGCTGTTCGGCGAAAATTATTTCCAACTTGCGCAAGCCTCGTCCCTGTGCGGCGCGTGCAAAGATGCCTGCCCTGTTGATATCGATCTGCCGAAGTTGTTGACACGCGTTCGTGCGGGGCAATCACCAATTACCAATGACCAATTACCAGCATCTGATGGTGCAGGTTTGACATGGTCTACAAAATTTTTTCTGAAGATATACACCCGCCTCGCGACTCAGCCGAAGCTGTTTGCCCTCTCTCAGAAGTTTGCCTCGCTGGGAACTCATCTCCTCTCGCCACGTAACGGGTGGATGCGTCTGCCTGCTTTCACAGGTTGGGGTTACAGCAAAGACCTGCCGCGATTTGCAGGGAAGACGTTTCGGGAAAGGATAGGGAATAGTAAACTGGGAAATGGTAAATTGGTAAATTCGTCGCCCGGCCAATCTACCAATCTACCGAGTTACCAGCCTACCAAACTACCAACTTCCCAATCTGCCAATCTACCAACTTCCCAGCCTACTCATCTGCTAATCAACCAATTTATTTCCGAACTCACCGCTCTCTCCGGCAACGTTCATCAAACGGATAAACCAACCCAATCCATCGTCGAATATCTAATCTCGAAGAATATTACGAAAATCTACTTGCAGCCAAATGTGCTCGACGAATCCCTTTTGCGCCAGGCTAGCATTGACTTCACCCACGACCCCGACCCGACTCTCATCGTCGGCGTGACAAAGGCTTGGGCCGGGCTGGCAGATACCGGGTCCGTTTTGGAGGCGGATGGGGAGTTGTTTGGGTCGCTGCTGCCTGAAATCCATCTCACGGTATTGAAGTCGAAAGATATCCTCCCATCATTGCCCGATGCAATGGATTTGGTGAAAAATAAAAATGCGGTTTTCGTTACAGGACCTTCGCGCACCGCGGATATCGAAATGACTCTCACCATCGGCGTGCATGGACCCAGGGAAATTCACGTTTTCGTTGACGATTCAGATTCGGGGTGATACAATCCCGCCCGCGTTTCAAAAGACGCACCCAGCCCCCATCGTCTAGTGGCCCAGGACGAAGCCCTCTCAAGGCTTAAACCGGGATTCGAATTCCCGTGGGGGCACTCCTTCAACCGTCTCACAAGAGGCGGTTTCTTTTTTCCATAAGCCCTGCTCACACCATTGAGGTACGCGAGGCTTAAACCGGGATTCGAATTCCCGTGGGGGCACTCCTTCAACCGTCTCGCAAGAGGCGGTTATTGTTTTATAAAGCTATCTTCATACCGCTGTATCGTACGACAACGTTCACGTTGTCGGTTCTCCGCAAGTTAAACCTTGCGGTACTGTGTAAGACGGGCAGGTTATTTGCAGCGACCTTCCGGTCCGAGTTTTTTGATGTAGGTGAAAACCGCTTCACCCCTGCCAATGGTGCGGACCGTTTCCGATTTTTTACAGCGCCCTTCGTTGACGTTCTTACGGGTCAGGATCAGGACGTAATCATAAAGTTTTTCTTCAGAGTAGTCCGTCTCTTCGGTTACGACTTCGAGGTCGGCGCGGGCATAGCGGCTGGCAATATCATTGGGACCGGCGAGTATCAGGATGCGTGCCCCCCCCGGCGCAGTTGCGTTTATATATTCCATCGCCTCTTTGAAGGATATTCCCCAGTAATCTGTTTCAAACTTTCGGACCGCGCCGTCTACACCGCCAATCAGGGAGTTGTAATAGACGTATTCATACGGATGCAGTCGGGTGATGGCAATCAACCCTGGCAGGATCGTCAACAATAGGAAAACTATCCGGTGTGTTTGATGAGTCAAACGGGTGAAAACCCATTCGAATGCGAAACCGGCAACGAGAAACATGGGCGGAAAGAGAAAGTACAACTGGCGGGCGTTATCGTAAAGATTGCTCCTTAAAAGTACCACTGCCGAGGCGGGCAGGAGAAACCACCCGGCAAATATCAAGATCGGTTCGAGATTTTCTTTTTTTCGAAGGGACAAAGCCAATGTCATGATGCCGAACCCAAAGAGCAGGAGCAGGGTCTCGGTCGATTGAAGCGCGAATATCACAGGGAAATATAATCGCGGGATTCGGTCTGGGGGGAGGAGAGTCCCATTGAACAGTACCATTGCATCGAATGGAAACTGTGACATTAGGCGAAGGCTTTCGAGATAGTTCGCGATAGGCGCCCCCCAAAGAAAGGGCCAGGTGAGGTATGCGGTAATTCCCGCTATCAAAAGATATGGGATGGAAACCGAGATGGCTTTTCGCCAATCCTTGACTGTGGCAATACTAATAACGATCAATCCTGCCAGTGGACCTAACACGCGAAATGAGATCGTCATCCCCAAGAGAATCCCCGCAAGAAGAAGCCAGCGGATCTGAACTTTTGGGCGGAATTGCTCATCCGTCATGCGCAATCCGAAATATACGCTTGCCATGAAGAAGACCATGAAAGGCGTGTCCTTCGGGTTGATGAAGGCATGCCCCCAAAGCAGAGGTTGGGTCAAAAACAAAAGCGCGACCCCGAAAGCAGACCATTCGTTCAGCCATCGTCTTGCCAAAAGATATAAAATGTGGACGCCGATGAGGAACGTAACGAAACAAACGAGATGCCAGGCATTGATGTCCGTCCATGCGGGGATGAGCGCTGTCAGTCCGCGCGCGAGGAGGGTCGCCAGCATAAAGAAAGCAGGACCATAAAAGTCGAGGTTGGTGTCGAAGTTCGGCATGTCGTGCGGTTGCCAGAAATACCGATAGACATCCAGGGCGTAATCGCCGTAGCGATAGATATCGGGTTCGTCCCAACTTTGACCGTAGCCTTTGAGAACAAACAGCCCTGCGAGAAAACTTAATGAAACAAGAAGTAGCGTCGGGCGCTTAAAGATGCTCATCGCTTCTGATTATCCCGCACAAATGCGAAATGTAGTACCAGAACTGGAACGGATTTATCGCTATTGAGTTTTAGAAATGGATGACTAACCGCAAAATTTACTTCAACCTATAGCCCGGCTGGAAAATGAAGCCCGACCAGTATCCACAGACCAAGGAAGACTGCGGTCATTTGCACCGGATCATTGATGAAGGAAAAGACCGCGCTGCTCCAGGCATGGAACAATACATAGGGAGAGAGGCAGGGCGATGCCGACATTGCGTATCGGACATCCCGCTTTTGGATGGACGCCACCAATAGGACCATACCGATAGGAATGGATTGGGGCCAGAGGCTGGCATTGAACCCCCGACCGTAATTAAGTACATTGAACATACCCAGGGGCCACAGCCCATAAAAAGCAAAGGAGATCAGAAATGCAATGACAACCGGGGCAAATGTGCGTATCACCTGTGCAACCCCTCCCTTGCGCCAGGCATCGATAAACCACCAGATCGCGACTGCAAACCCGGTTTGCGGCTTGACGGTTACAAAAAACAACCCAAGCCAGGGAGGCAATACGAATCCGAGGATGGGAACCCATTCGATATTTGCGTTCAGGATCGTATGTATTACAGGCGGAGACAGCAGAAACAAAACAACGGCATAGGGTTTTGCGCCAGCACGATATGCCGCATACCCGAACGTTGCTAGTCCTATTACCATTACGAAGGCGCGTCCCATTTCAACAGGGAGGAAAGCCAAAGGCAGCAATGGGAGTAATCCCCATGGCGCGGCAAAGAAAGGCGCCTCTGGAGAAACTTCGACGCTATAGGGGTTTTGTCCGTGTAGGAGCGCTAATGCCGCCGGGCGGTATGTAAACCTCCAATCGATCCCAAGCCCGGAAGGCACCAGACGCATGAATGCATACGCGATAAGAGATAACGCCGCCAGAAGGATAATGCCAAAAGTGAGTTTAGCACGGAGCGAGTTCATTTTTGTTATTTCCTTTCCATGAATGTACGGGACATAAACTGTTCATAACGGATCAACCCAGACCTGTGAAGCTGGAATCTTATCAGGGTGAATAGCACGCCGAACCCGTAAACGACACTCCGCCTAAAGTTGATGGAAGACGCTTCAGGGAAATAGCGGGTGATGATGGGGACTTCGCGAAAAGTAAGATTACACATCATACCTTGTGCAATGATCTCGGTATCGAAGACAAAATCGTTGCTATTCTCATCCAAGCGAATCGTTTCCAAATATTTCCTTGAGTATGCGCGAAACCCGGAGTGGATCTCGGTCAGATACCGGCGGAAAATAATATTTGCAACAGCGGTCAACAAAACATTTGCGACGTATTTCCAGAACGGCATACCGCCTTCGAGAGGATGTCCGCCCAACATGCGCGAGCCGAAGACGGCATCAGCTTTTCCTTTGATGATTGGGAAGATTAAATCCGGAATGACAACAGCATCATACTGATGGTCTGGATGGAGCATTACAACTATATCCGCACCTAATTTTAGCGCTTCACGATAGCAGGTTTTTTGATTTCCGCCATAGCCGAGATTCTTGTCATGTTCGAAGACCAGCAGACCGGCGTTCCGTGCGAGTTCGGCAGTCTCATCCTGTGAAGCATCGTCTACCAGGATGATATGCTCCCGATACTCCAAAGGAATCTCGTTTAGGGTGCGATGAAGGGTTTTAGCAGCATTATAGGCTGGCAAAACAATGAAGATCTTCTGATTATCCATGGATGTTATTTTTGGGAGAGAATGATAAACCGGCAGGGTTTATTTCGATTCCGCCAAGAGCGGTTTTTAAGAGGATGCGCAACATCCGTTTTTTATAGCATGGGCGGGGAATGGTGTCAAATAAAAAATACCGGCGGGCGATACTCGCTCATCGATATTTTAGTTGGACAGCTGTTTTTTTATCAGGGCTTATTTGTAGCCTGGCTCTGGCTGGGGCAATGTGATCGTTTGACCCGGGAGTAGAGAGTCAGTCAAACTCATTTGATTGGCATCGGCAAGACTTTGGGGAGAGACTTTCCAATCGAAGGCGATGGTCTCAATGGTCTCGCCGGTCCGCACCGTATACTCGCGTGAGACACCTTCAAGATGATAGGTCTGCCACTTCCATCGAAAAACATCAAAACCCATCACACCGGTTCGCCCGTTTTCGTAACTGTTCCATTCTTTATTAATGACACCATTGGTGAGGTCCCCGGGGGTGTAAAGTTTAATTTCACTGATGAAGCAGTCGTACGTTGGGAGGTTCTGGATCATATTGCTGATGCTGATGCGGGCATTGTTCTCATCCACACCTGCCACCATAAAGATATGATCGAAGCGTTCGTCCGGGCTTTGGTAAAGGGTCGAATATGAGTAGAGGATGTCTCCTGTATGCAGGTCGCCGTTGGTGGCAAAGTCATAACCGGGCATGGGGGTGTCGGTATGGAAGACGTCGTAGGTCTCAGGGTCAAAGCCAAGCCACGGGCGGCCGTTCCACTTGGGGTTGGCGGCGGTGAAGATGGAAGCGTCTGCATACCAATCTCCGATCCGGTATGGGAAGCCGTTCGCATCCTTCATAATGGTCCATGCCAGGGGTCCGCACATGGAGGAGGCATCCCAAAACCCGATCTCCTCCTGAGAGATGCGGTTCGCTTCTTGGCAATTGGAAGCAAGGTATTGCCGTCCGGCTGAGAGATAATCTGGGATCTGCCAGTCAAAGTTGAACATTTCTTGCACCGTTTCATTGCTGACATACCCCTGGTCGATTACCCAATGGCAGGGTAGTTTTTTGAGAATGGGGACGATGGTCTCGTCTTGCGGGTAGCCGCTGTTTTGCCAGTAGGCAGTCACATAACTTGCCCAGGAAGATTCGAGCACACCTGGCACCATCGGAACAGCCAGCAAGTGCAAACCGTTTGCGTTCTTTCGGAGCCAAACTGTAAAGCCATTTGTCAGAAACGTGGTGACGAGTTGGTCTGCCTGATAGGTCTGTGGGGAGTTATACATCTTAATTCGGAATTCGTAGACGAACCGGTCATTCGTGACATTCAACATCGTACCGAGTGGTCCATTCCAGATATAAACTTCGCGCAGGTCGTTCAGGGCAATGCCATCGCCGAGGTCTTGCTGGACTTTGGCAAGCATTTCGTCGGGGGAGAGGTTTGGCGCGGAGACGGCACAACCTGCCGGGTTCCCAAATGGATATGCGGAGGATTCCGCCTCAACATCCGGCTGGAAATTGATCTGCTGAGCTTCGACCGGGTTGCTGAAGGATGGCGCATCCGCCGCAGTCTCGTACGGTTTTTCCATGTTCGCTTCCAGAATTGATCCGGCGGACGAGATATTTTTCGAAGATATCGACTGTAATGCATTTATTGAACTGAAAATGGTTGTCCCGATGATAGCGATTGGTATGAACAGGTATTTCATGGCATTCCTTCCTTGCGGCTGGATTAATTTCCAGCAGGTAAGTGGTACCTTTTCGGGAATGCCAGGTTTGCGTATTGTTCGAACGAGGCTTGCAAGATTCGTTCATTGTGACCTTCGGTAACCTGGCGATCCTGGTCACGACTTGCGTGACGGTAGACCCATGGCTTTGCGTCCCTGCCTTTCAGCAGGTTTGCCGTTATCGTTTGCCAATTTAAGGTGCGATTAAAAATAAAAGGCTTGGACCGTTAAGCCAAGCCTGAAAGTTGCTTTGATCAAGAGGGAGGCGGGGAAACCCGCGGGCAGAGATGTTGACCTTCGGCGGCTTGGCGGTCGTGGTCACGCACTGCGTGACGGTAGACCCATAGCTTTGCGTCCCTGCCTTTCGGCAGGTTTGCCATTATCGGTGTCTTGATAATGTTTGATGTATTCTTAACTACTTCTCAATGCAATTTACACCGTCATTCTACCCCCATTGTTGCGAAACCGACTTAACAGTGGGCTTACAAGATCTGGTTGAACTTCTAGGGGCTTTTGCAGATTAATCGGATTTTTTGCGGATGCCATTCCAAATTCAAATTTCCTTGTGGTAATTTCAGTAATTCTTGTAGATAAATCTGGTCAAATACCTGATAAAATATTTAAGCGCTAAAGAGGTTAGCTGACAATGACTTTGACCGTCTATAAAAAAGGCGCCGCCAGCATGGGCGACGCCTTTTAAATTCCAGGGGACTGGTCACAGTTATGGCGGGGGCGGCTTACTCTTCAGGAGCCCCGTTGTTTATCCAGTCGATAACGATCTGCAATTCCTCAGTGGTCAGATTAGAAAAATGATCCTGCTTCTGAACTTGCACCAACCGGCTGTTTTCTGCATCGCCAGCCTGGATCACAGATCCATTTTCGCTTCCACGCATGGCAAGCTCATAGGAGGAGAAGTCCAGTCCTTCGGATGCGGAATCGCCTCCCGAGTGACATTCCGTACATTTCACATCGAAAAGGATGCCAATGTAATTATTAAATGTCGGATCGCCTGATAAGACGGGTATCTCCGGTTCAGGTTCTGGCGGCGGCAATTGGTCCTTGATGATCTCGCGCAGGGCGGGAGCATCAAACCCGGCATAGGTAAAGACGTTGCCGTGGCAGGCGCTGTTCGAACAGAAGGAGGTATTGCTTACCCCGCCCGGGTCTTTAGTATCGTGACAGTTCGAACAGGATGGAGCGATCGCCTGATTGTGCAAGCTGATCCAGTTCGGATTGAGATGGGATTCAGGTTCGGGTCCGCGGCTGATCTCGATGGTGGTCAGGAAGTCATCTGCACTTGCAACCACGGGAATGGCGTGACAAACATTACATTCCAAACGAACCGCTTCCTCATCCTGGTTCAGGTGTTTGCCGTCATGACAGCGGAAGCAGCCCGGCGCATCAATGTGACCGAGATTGTTGGGATAAGTGGTCCAATCGATTTCCTGCTCGTGGAAAACTGTCCGGTCATAGATGGACTGGATTTCAGCGACCGCATTCTTGATAATCTGTCCGTTTTGGCTGTAAAAATCGAAAAGGTTGCGTTTGTAATCCTCCTCGATGTCGGCAATGGCTTTAATCGCTTCATCTCGTGAGGCATACTCCGTCGAGAGAACCTCGACCGCTTTTTGGTGAATGAGCGGGATGGATGGATCGATCAACCCTTTCGCCATTGCCTCATCCACAGATTTGTAAGGCGCATTAAAACTGTGAGTGACGCGATTGTGGCAGGTGATGCAATCCATCTGTTTGAGCTGGCTTTCGTCCAGGGTGGAGGGATCAAAACCAGATTCGACATCTATATATTCAACATATGTATCATCGTCATTGTAGACCCGCACATAGGGGATAACTTGAGCCAGTTCATCCTCCGAGTAGTAAAGCACCTTGCTCGAAATATGCCAATGAATGCCGCGCGCATCTCCCTGACGGGCATCCACACCGCCGGTCTTCATAATAAGGTAGATGCTGGTGGCGGTATTCCCGGCGTCATTTCCAAAACGGTGTATCTGCCGCAAACTGTCATCTGCAAATGTCTCCGGGCGATGGCATTTCTCACAGGTATCCAGAGATGGACGCAGGGCTTTGGCGCGGATGGGGTACTCATAGAGTTTGAAAATCTCGTAATAGGATTCTTTGATCCCCTGCGTCTTTCGAATTGCCTGGTCCATAAACGATGCGCGCCCGATATGACACTCTTCACAGGTAACATTGGAATGTGGGGATTCCTGAAAGGCAGTACTTTGGGGAGGCATGGTATGGCATGCAGTTCCGCAAAACTGATTTGAGTTGGTGTATTCCCATGTGTGAATACCGCCAAACAAAGAAGCCAGCGCTACAACGATCAAAGTCACGTAGGGCAGCAAAAGGACCCTGAAAGGTGCATCCGGCCCCGGAAAGAAAAACCTCTTCAGACGTTCACGAAACTTCATTGTTGCCTCCGATAATATTATCGTAATTTAGAAATAAAACAAACAGAACCGCCTGCAGAACAAGCTGACCTGCCTTCCGAAATTATGGGGCGGCGCCGTTTTCAGGGGTTGCCGTCACAGAAATAGGCGGAATGGTTTTTAATGCGGTTTCTTCGGTATTGATAAAACCGTAAATACCTCCCAGCATTGCTATCGCCAGGATGGCGGCAATCGGGAAATATATCAGCTGACGTTTGCGCAGGGTCTTCGGATCGGGTTTGTGGCGCATCCTGCCAGATTTGATCTCTTCCAGTTCGAGCGGATGTTCGTGCAGCATTTCCTCCTCGGTCTGCATACCCGTGAACATGGCTTTATTGAACCGCCTGATGTGAACTCCATACATATGCCAGATAATGATGGCTAGGACAGCCAGGACGGCTTCTCCGCCATGTGCTGCCTTTGCGGCAGGCACGAATTCACCGGGCAGGTACTTTGTCGCAGTGATCGGATTCCACATCATGAAACCGGTGGCACCCATGACAGCCGCGCCCCAAACGAATGCCCAATATTCCATCTTTTCCTCAAAGGTATAACGCCCCATTTTGGGATATTCCTTTGCGAAACCTATATTGTAAAGCAACGCCTGCAAACCATCTTTGGCATCCTGCAAAGAAGGCAGCATGGACATCCTGTCGCGCAATACCAGGACACTGTAACCCATGTAAAGAAGGTGATAGGCGGTGCCGAACATCATTACAATAGCAGCGACATGATGGATGGTGCGCAGGTTCTCGATCCCGCCCAGTCCCTGCACAAAGGCAATACCCAGTCCGGAGTCAGGGAATTTTTGCGGCAACCCGGTCAACCCGAGGGTGCTAAATGACAGGACCATAATGATATGTTCGATACGGCGCCAGAGGGGAAAACGCTCGTACAAAACGGGTTTATCGATGGCTTTCTTGCTCATGAGTGCTTGACTCCTTTGATACGGTTTAGGATTCTCCGGTAAATATCGGTCAGGACGTAAAAGATCATACCGCCAAGCACAGCGGGGATGAAGAATTTATAGAAAAGGTTGACTGCATAAACGATGGGGAAGTTTTCGGGGCTCGGAGTATAGTGACTCATCCATGCGTCGGGGAAGTTTGCGGTGGCATCAGGATGGCAGCGCTGACACTTGACGAGAAGGTTTTCGCGCAGGGCAATACCGGTATCCGGGTTATCCGGTTTGGAAATGTCATGCACCCCATGGCAGTCAGTGCAGACAGGCTTATTGGTGGGCTGGTCCGGGAACTGCTCTTCAAAAAGCTTTACTGTTGTACCGTGAAAATCAGCCACGTAGGAATCAAGGACATTGGTCGATATGCCGTATTTATCCATGATGGATGAGTCGGTGTGACATTTGGCGCATAGAAAAGGCGTACTGTTCCGGAAAGTGACCGTCGTCGGACTCTGGATATTATGAACGCCGTGACAGTCGATACACGTCGGCACGTCTGTGTTGCCTTCCTCGGTCAAGGCGTTTCCATGGACGCTTTCCTTATAGAAGGCATAGATGTCGTCGTGGCATTTGGCGCAGGTTTCTGGGATGTGGAGCCGCGCCGCAGGAGTTAACTCGCCGCTGGTCTGACCGGTAAGGCGGGTCTGTGTATGCGGGTTATGGCAGTCCATACAGACTGCGGCTTCCTTGTTGCCTTCATCCAAAGCTTTCTGGTGAACGCTGTCATGGGTTTTCAGGTATTGGTCTTCATGACATTCCTTGCAAGTCTCAGTAAAGCTCAAGGTAAAATCGCGTACATTCTTTACCTTCACATCCGGATGAGGGTAATCACTGATGTCTGTATGACAATCCACGCAGAGTAACCCCTCTTTGGAATGAACGGAATTACCGAATTCTGTGGGGTTGATGGTAACCGGCAGAGATTCCTTGCCCAGGGTTTTGTCCAAACCTTCTTCTTGGTGACAAGCCAGACAAAAATCATTGTTGGGCTTATCCTCCTGCCGTGGAGCGGAAAATGAAGGTGCCGCCTGTGCAGATGTGGGAAAAGAGGCCAGGGCGTATACCAAAATTACCAGCCCTAGAATCACGCTGAAAGTCGGAATGAGGCGGGGCGTGGGGATTTTTTTCCTAAGACTCATTAAATTCTCCAAAAGGAATGTGCGCAATTATAGTCCTGTTACTTAACAATGGCGGGCGCTAACGCGCTCGCCATTTTGAAAACAATACTCGTATTCTTATTCGTTCTGGTCGACTGTGGGCTGCCCTGCGACGCGCTGATATTCTCTTCCGTGAAATTCGAGCATTTCCTTCTCATTGAGGCGGCCGGTAAAGATGCTGAGGTTCAAGCGCTCGAAGTGGACATGATAGAAATGCCACACAAGGATAAAGATTGCCGCCACAACCGATTCTGTGCTGTGCGCCATTTTAGAGGCAGGCACCACCCCGCCCGGAAGGAACAATGTGAACGTTACCGGGAACCAGATGATAAATCCGCTGATGCCCATGATGGCGAAGTTGAAGAACAGGAACCAGTAGGTCACCTTTTGCTCGAAGTTATATTTCCCGAAGATGGGCTTGTCCTTGCGCAGGAAGAAAAGGTATTGCAGCATGTGCCATGCATCGCGGATATCCTGCATGTTCGGGAACATGGCAGCGGATAATTTTCGACGGGAGATCAGGTAAATGGCGCGCCCAAGGTGATACAACGCTTCCACGGCAAGGATGATGGCGGCAATATGGTGAATCTGGTGGATCAATTCCAGACGTTCAGGCGTGGAGAGCAGGTCCTGGCTCCAGGACATCTCGCGATATTTTTGAGGAAGCCCTGTCAACAAAAGGGTAAAGGTGCTCAGAATGAGGACCGCATGTTCCCAACGCTGCCCGAGTGTGAAACGCGCAAAGGTTTTTTCCTGGCGTGCGGAAGCACGAAGATTTGTGTTCTTGGGGCTCATGACAAGGTGCTCCTTACACGGTCCGCAATGGAGCGGATGATTTGCAGGACGACATAGATGATACATGCCCACAATACAAAAGGCGTGAAGGATGTATAGAATTTATCGACGTAGTAAAGGAAGGGCGTGCGTTCTAGGCTGATCTCATTGTGCCCCGTCCATGCATCGACCCAATTCGGACCGGCTGTGGGATGGCATTCCTGGCAGGTCGCCAGCAGGTTTTTCGAGTTAACCTTTGACAACGGATCATCGGTCTTGCGCATGTCATGCACGCCGTGGCAATCGGTACAAACGGCGCTGTCATGCCAGACCGTTCCCCAGCGCGCCTTGTATACGGATATATCGACACCATGCCAGGAACGTTTGTAAATGCTGTACACATCCGATGAGAGATCATATTTATCCATCAACTCTTTATCGGCGTGGCACCCGGCGCAAAGTTCGGGGCTTTGCACATGGAAGGCATCGGTGCGGGGATCCTGGATATTATGAACGCCGTGGCAGTCCGTGCAAACGGGCACATCCGGGTTATCCTCTTCGAGTAATGCCGCGCCGTGGACGCTTTGCTTGTAGGCATCAACGATATCTGTATGGCATTTATTGCAGGTTTCGGATATCAACGAACGGGGTTCATCGGGCGCACTTGTATCATGGTGTCCGTGACAATCTGTGCAGACCGGGGCATCCAAATTCCCCTCTGCGGCAGCCTGGGCATGCATGCTATCCTGTGTCTTTTCGTAGTTTGCAGAATGGCACTTTTCGCATGTTTGGTAATAGGCGAGGGAAAGTTCGCGCTGGGTCTTGTATTTGATCCTGGGGTGCGGATACCCAGAAATATTGTTATGGCACGCTTCACATTCGATGCCCTTGTTGCTATGAACCGAATGATCCAACTCATCCTGGGAGACATACAGCGAAACTTCCTCCCCGCTGGGAAGGGTCATGCTGAGTGTCGAATCGCCGTGGCAGGAAAGGCAAAACTTTTCCGTTTCCTGCGCAACGGGTCTGGCATTAACGGGAAATACCGTGAGGAAACTAAACAGCAGGACACCCACGCCTGCCAAAATCAACCACGATGCCTGACGTTGCAGATTGCGCATGGTCATTGTTTACGACTCCTTTTCTTGGGAGCGGCAGGTTTTTTCTTTTTTATAGATTTGGGCTTTTTCACTGGCGGTGCCTTCTCTTCGTTGATGGGGAGAGAGACTTCCGGATTTTCGAGCGTCGGTTCGGGTGTCGGAGTGGGATTCTCTGCCTCTTCAGCCTGGTCTGCAAAAACTTCCAAGCGGCGTAAAAGGTATGAAATACCGAACAGCACACCCAGCGGGATCAAACATCTCAAGACAAACAGCAACCCCATGATGATGGGATTGGTTGAAGGTTCGTTCATTTCCACACCCTCCCAGGTTGGAGTACCCAACTAAGTAAAACATCGCTCATCAGCATCGCGTCTCCAAGGATGTATTAGATTAATTTCTGATAAGTATACTCCCAAATGAATAGCGCCTGTAACTTGACAATTGTCATGAATTTTGTAGTTACTTCTATTACCTTTCCGCCAGTCTCAGGCAAAAATAAAAAAAGCCCCAAACGAGGATCGTTTGGGGCTTTCCGCTGCAAATGTCTGATCAATGTTCGCTATGCTTACTCTGGAAGGGCAGGAAACGTGCTGCAAAACTAAACATCAAGAGCCAGTACGAAATGACGAGGGAAGCCACAGCGAATTCCACCCATGTCGGCGTATACGAGCTGATTCGAATGACCGGGGTATAGGGATCATAGGTGGGGGTGGCAATCAAACCTGCGAAATTATAGTTCCAGCGCGTCAATATGGCGGCGAAGATCGGAATAACCGAGAACGCCATCAGGTAACGGAAGTTCTTGATCGATTTTGCCGAAAGCAGTACAGATCCGGCGATCGCTGGCAAAATAGCCTGCCCGAGCCAGAACGCAAGCGAATAAGGAGCAACGGCGTTCAATGCCTCAGTCTGTAGGTTAATGTTACGGTCGAAGGAGTAATAATTCGTGACCGCCCAATCCCAGAGCCGCAGGTAGGTCAGCAGCAGGGTGATACCGCCTGCAATGCGGGCAACATCGTAAAGCACATCGTCCTGGACCATCCCCGGGCGCATCACACGGAAAACGATCACGCCCATGAAGAATAGCAGAGCAGTCCCGCCGCTCATGGCCGAAAAGACGAATTGAACCGGAGCGCTTTGGTTGAACCAGACTCCGCGTCCGAACAGAACCGAATATGTTGCACCCAGAGAAGCCTGGTGCAACAAAGACAGCGTCAGACCGACAATGGCAAGGACGGGTCCGAACTTATGCAGCCATTGTGAAAGGGATTTGGCAAAGACCACTGTTTTCTTGACAATGGAGTATTTCTCGTGCCAGGCATGATGTTCGAAGAACGGATGCTCAACGATGATGGGCAGCAATTCTGCAACCAGGACAGTGAGGTAGAGCACCACGCACATGGTCACCTCCCAAAGTAGGGAGTGTACCTGCCAGAAAACGACCGGATGCCAGAAGCGCAAAGGCTGACCAAGATCGAATAACAAGACCAGTCCCGCAGTCGAATATCCCAGAAAACCGAGCAATACAGCCAGTTTACCGATGATCTCAAACCGTTTGAGACGCAATAGATAGACGATCACGCCAAACACAAAGGCGGACCCGCCCAATGAAATGGACGAAAGGTCGATGGAGATCCACAACCCCCACGGGACCTTGTTCGAAAGCCCGGTGACCTGCAGACCATCACGCAGGACCATGAACACCCCCACCAATCCGAACAGAACGCCCACGACCAGGAGTGCGATCCAATAGGGGAAGATATCGACATGCTTGCTGCCGAAACGGACCTTTGGGTAATGAATGGTATTTTCCATGCCTAACTTCCTTGGAAGCGATTCTCAGCGCCTTGCGCCGGGGGAATGTAGTACACATGCGGTTCGGTGCTCAATTCCTCTCGCAGCCGCAGGGTGGTCTTTGCTTCCAAAAGTGCCACAGAAACCGGGCTTTCGGAATTGGTCAAATCACCGAAGATACGTGCCCCGGTGGGGCAGGCATTTACACAGGCAGGAGTCGCCTGGGGATCCACCCCGGGGATAAGACCACGTTCCAACCCCGCATCGATGCGATGCGAGCAAAAATGGCATTTCTCCACAACACCCCGTGGACGGTTGGGAATCTCCTGATACCCAAAAGCAGGCGATTGGGGGCTCAGAGCAATCGGTTCCTTCCAGTTGAACACACGCGCATCGTACGGGCACGCGACCTGGCAATACCGGCATCCGATGCACCGGTCATAATTCATCGCCACAATGCCGTCCGGCCGTTTGTAGGTCGCACCCACAGGGCAGACGTGAACGCAAGGCGCTTCCTGGCAGTGCATACAGGGACGTGAAAGGAAATACTTGTCGCCCGATTGGGTCGTTTCTTCGGTGACCACGCAATACCGCATATCGTCGGCAAGGTTGTTGATGGCTTCGCAGGAAAATGTGCAGTACTGGCATCCGATGCACAGGTTGATATCGATCAACATTCCCCACTTGGGGCCTGTGCCCTCCTCACCGCTGGACTCCACACTGGCGCTCGCGTTGATTGTGCCAATAGCTAGTTGGGTAACTCCGGCAGCGCCAGCCAAAGCCCCCGCGAGTTTCAGAAAATCGCGACGGGAAGCATTCGCCTTCCCCTCGACGGGTTGTTCATGATTTTGTTCGCTCATAATCAGCCTCCATATGTTCAGGGAACCAAGGGGCTATTCGCCGTTGGAAGGGTTTCCGGGGTCTTTGCCGACCAACGCCCAGGCAATTACGCCGCCAATAATCATGCCGCCAAAGACAAGGGTCCAGGGTGGCATCTTTACCCCGCCGCCTGTTTCTTCCACAGGCTGTTCAGTTTCGACCGGTTCCGGGGTGATTTCCACCATCGCATCAGGCGTATCCATGGCTTTGATCTCAAGCCCGGCATCCAGCATCCGTTTGGCTTCATGCAGGTCTTTATGGCACTCATCGCAGGTTTCCACGGCGACAATCAAGGTGTGATTTTTATCGGTCCCCATATGGCAGTTGACACAGCCCAATCCCGCGGCAAAATGCGTCGATTCAAGCATGTTCCTCATTTCGCTCTTGTGGCAGTTCTCGCACACAGTTCGCGAACCGTCCGAAAGTTTGAGACCCTGTGAATGCTGTTCGTGGCAGCTGATGCAGGTCAGTCCCACTTGTCCATGCTCGCTGATGGCAAGCTGACCGGCAATATTTTCTCCGGCAACTTCTGCGTGGCAGACCAGACAGGTAGTCTCTTCGCTTTCAACCGTATATTTGGCGCTATCCGGGTGTTCCCCGCTCGTGTCTGCAAGTTTATGGCAGACAAGGCAGTTCACACTTGACTCTCTGTGGTTGCTATCTTCCCATAATTTGGCAGCCTGCTCGTGACAATCCAGACATTCTTTCAGATCCTGCTTGAACGGTTCAGTAGCAGACACTTTGTGCGACGGCAGGAACGCTAGGGCGGCAAGCAAAAACAGGAAGAACACGGCGAACGGTACCAGCAATTTTAGATTCTTAGTCATTGTTCACAATCTCCAGTGTAAACAAAAGGATTAGTACAAAGATGATATTACTAATTAATAATTCGATAAGTAAGTGAAAACTGTCACAAAACCGGATAATAAATGTCATTCATATCTTTTTACACCTGAATGAAAATGGCGGCGGGCTTATCGCCCACCGCCATTATTTTCACCCTTTCTTGACCTGAAGTTACGGGCGTATGTAAGAACTCACATCACCGCCCAGGTCTTCGATCGAGTCGATCAGGATCTGGATGATGTACCTGGGATTATGAACAAACGCACCTGTATCCTTCTGGGCGTACTGATAGTTGAAGGCAGCCTTCACCAGGCGGGGCGTCCAGGCTGCGTAAGTTTTGCCATCCGTGCCGAAGAAGTACGGGTAGGCATGCCCATCGTACGTAATCGCGCCGCCGTTAGCTTCAGCATAGACTTGCAACTGGGCGTAGAGAGTTTCTGCAAGGGTATCTACTTCACCCTTGATGCCCTCAGCAACATTGCCGTCGCCGTCATAGTCCACTTCGGTCTCGCGGACTTCTTCGGGATTGGTAGTGCCATGACATGCCTCGCAGGTATCGGTCTTCGGCTCCAGAGCATGAACGTCGTGACAGTCAATGCACTCGTTGACTTTGCCTTTGCCGTCCTTGCCTGCATGCAGGTTGATGCCTACATAGGTTTTTCCTTCGTACTGATAGGCACCGAGGGTGTCACCGCCAAAGAGGGTGGCGCCAGCCGCAAAGTAATGGATGTTTTTGAAGCGAACGCCCGGGTCAACCACGTCGAGTTCTTTTCCGCGCAGGGCATTGTTCATACTGGTGGTGGATTCGCGACCCTGGTGGCACTGGAGACAGAGGTTGGAGTCATTGGCAACGAATTGACCATTGGCATCCTTACCGCCAAAAGAGACGGTCTTGCCGGAGGGGAAGGTCACAGAGGCGATGCTGTAGCGTTCGGGAAAGTCTTCTTCATTATGGCAAGTGACACACTTGAAGCCGTTGGCAGACGGCATGTTGGTCACACCGGTGGTCACAGTGGTACCAGTGCCTGTTACGACCGTAGTGCCGCCAGCTTTGAGGAAGGTCGGCAGTCCATCGGCAGTGTGGCATTTAACACAGCCAAAAGGAACGATGTAGTTGGGCGCGCCATCTTCGGTCAGGTCCCAATCACGGAAGGGCATGGTATCGCCAGCGAAGTGACCGGCATCGGTACGGGCGAGCTTGCTGACATCACCGCCCAGGTCTTCGATCGAATCGAAGAGCAGTTGAACGATGTACTTGTTACCGTGAGCAAACGCGCCGGGATCCTTGACGGAGACCTGGTAGTTGTAAGCGGCTTTCAGCAGGCGTGGAGTCCAATTCTGATAGGCTTTTCCATCGGCGCCCATGAAGTATGGGTAAGTCTCAGGGTCGTACTTGATCTCTGCGCCTGCGGTTTCAGCAGCGTACTTCGTGATCTGGGCGATGAGGATCTCCTGCAAGCCCTGGATCTCGTAATACATGCCTTCTTCAAGTTCGCCATCGCCATCGTAGTCCGGGTTGGAACTGACCATGCGGACGTTCTTCAGGTCCTCCAGGGTGGCAACATCTTCATGACAGAACGAGCACTGTTCGACCTTGACCTCGAGAGTATGCGGATCGTGACAACCTGTACAGGTGGCATAGCCGTCGACATGAGTGTTCTTCGCGTCGTAGGCTTTGCCTTCGTATTCATAACCGCCATGGGTCATGCCGCCATACAGAGTGGCTGCCGCCGCATAATAGTGGACATTGCGAAAACCGAGGACTACATCGTTGCCCTGATCATCCTTCACAGGAGCCGGCACGGCATCAGGATCGACGTTCTCACCAAACTTGGCAATAAGATCATCAACACTGACCTTGGACTCACGACCCTGATGACATTCCATACAACGGACATCATCACCCGCTGTGATCTCAACGCCGGAGGGGAATACAACGGTGGTCTTGGAAATGGTTCCAGGATTGTGACAGGCTACACACTGTACGCCCTGGGCATCGGCAGCTGGAACATTGGCATCGACCTTCCCGGCTTCTGAGCCGTCCAACCCGAGGAAGTCCTGATAACCAATGCTGGTATGACATTTAGCACAAGCGGTTGGGACACCATCGGGGTTCTCAGCAGTGTCATCCCAGTGACGGAATGGTTCACTTGCCACATCCGCGTGGCCTGAGCCCTGCCATTCAGCAAGATATGGCGTGTCGGGGACAGGAGCCGCAGGAACTTCAGCGGTCGATTCGGTTGCAACTTCGGTGGACTCAGCGCCGCCGCAAGCCGCCAGAACTGCGGCAAGAACGACAATAACCCCGAGAAAAACTAGCAACTTCCTGAGATTCATAATATTAATTCTCCTTGGTTCAGTATGGGAGGTAAAAATAAAATTCTTCTAATTAGACCTTCAAAAGTCCTTTTTGGGAATGAACCAATAGTAAGCAACCTTTAGAGAGCCAACAAGTGCAACGTGTCATTTTAAGGCGGGTTTAATGTCACTCAAATAATGAATTTTTGTGGGGTTTTCATCAACAAGCGCAGGTGAAGTCACCGATAGTTTTTAGCAAGAATGCCCTAACCTGCGAACAGGATAGGGCATTCTTGAACGAAAAGCTTTCTTACATTACTTCTTACTTCAGTGCTTCAAGAGAGGCATCAACCAGAGCGTTGAAGTAAGCAGGGTTGTGGATGCCATCACTGCCATCTTCTTCGATCAGGTGATAGACGAAGAGCGCAGCAGCCTGGGGCGGATCCAACTGTACCGGATTTCCAGCAGCATCGGTGAGGACGTTGGCAACGGTACCATCAGCATTTTCTGTCATCAGACCCTTGGCAATCAAGGCATCATGCAGTGCCGCAACCTTCTCTTCAAATTCGGTCACAGCGCCGTCGATGTCGAAGCTTTCAGCATCGGTGTGGCATTCAGCACAAGTGGCAACCTGCGGCAGGAAGCGATGGTTGGCAGTTTCTCCGCCACCCATGTGACAACCCACGCAGCTGTCTTCGACCTTCTCGTAGTGAGCGGCGGGTTTTCCTTCCACGCCCAACGCTTCGTTGACATCTACGGTGCCCAAAAGGGTGTCCACCTGGACGCTATAGTGGGTGTTGAAGCGGGCGGTCGGAGTGTACTTTCCTTCGATCAGATTGCCACTGGCATCCTTGGAAGCAAAGTTCGCCAAGTAGCGGCGGGCCTGGTGGCAGTTCGCGCACAGATTGCCAGCGCCGCCATCGTAAGTCGCGCCGCTGGTGACGGTGGTCACCGGGGCATCTGTCTCGAGAGCCCAGTCTTCACCTGTGTAGGTCACGTGGATCTGATGGCAGGTGCGGCAGTCTTGATGGGTCGGGTTGGCATCGCCAGATTCGATCTCACTGAAGTTCTTGCCATCAGCAACGGCTTGGCTGAATGTTGCGCCAGAGTGACAGAATGCACAGCGATTGTTACCACCTTCTTCGACGAAGGCAGTGCCCTTACCATGCAAGGATTCCTGCCAGTTGGCTTTCTTGCTGGTGATGAGGGCAGTGTCGTTATGGCACTCGGTGCAGGACAGGTCAGCTGCTACTGCAGCCGGACCGGGCTCGCCTTGCGGACCCGCGGGGCCAGCGGGACCTTCAGGACCTTGGGGTCCGGTGCCACAGGCTGTAAAAACAACCGAGGCAAGAACCAGAACGCCTACTATAACTAGCATTTTCTTGAAGTTCATTGTAGTATTCTCCTTTTGTTTAATTTGGAACTACATTTTTCGGATTCTGCTATAAGGTGTGGGTGCCTCCTTGATAAACAGAAATGGCTGCATCGACAATTTTCAGCAGATATGGCGAATTTTATATAAGTGGGAGATTAATGCCTAGTAAATATGAGCATCTATTAATGTGACGAAAGTCACAACAATCTGGATAAGAATAGTGAAATTATACTGCGGGAAGGCAGGCTATACCTTAGAATCGCTATCGCCCTCACCTAAATCTGGCAGGGCTGATTCGATCTCCTCCGGGCTTTGTCCGGCTTCCAAACGGTCCACCACTTCATCGAACCCGGCGGGCAGTTCCTCCCCCATCTCCCTGCCCATCTTTTTCATCATCCGCCCCAGTTCGGCGGGGTTCTCCTCCAGCCCCTCGAACCCGCTAAAGTTCTCCGCCAGGGTTTCCATCCGCCCCTCTTCCGTTTTCGCGATGCGCACCTTCGTCATTCGGCGGCGCACATCCGCGCTGTTACAGTGAGCACAGTGGACGGGCGTCTTGCCATATTCGGCATAGGTCAGAAAAACGTCAAAGCGCTGGTCGCAGGTATTGCAGATAAAGTCATATGTGGGCATGATTTAATTTTAACAGAAACAGGACTCCAAAGTCTCCCGACTTTGGAGGTTATTTGAGAATCAGCGCGAGTCCCTAAAGCCCGCTCCAACGAAGGGATTCGTTGGAGTCCGAAGCGCCACGAGGCGTTTGGTACAATTGCCCGCATGTCCGAATTCGATCTCCGAAAACCCAACCCATTGCTGATCGTCATCTCCGGTCCCTCCGGCGTCGGCAAGGATTCCATCGTCCAGCGCATGAAAGAGCGCGAACTCCCCTTCCATTTTGTCGTCACCGCCACCACCCGCGAACGGCGCGAGAACGAAGTCCACGGGGTCGATTACTTCTTCGTATCGAAGGACGAGTTTGCCCGCATGATCGAAGCGAATGAATTGATCGAATACGCCATCGTATACGGCGATTACAAAGGCATCCCAAAAGAACAGGTGCGTTCGGCATTCGCCAGCGGAAAAGACGTTGTCATGCGCGTGGATGTGCAGGGCGCCGAGACCGTCCGCAAACTCGCGCCGGATGCACTGCTGATCTTCATCACCTGCGAAAGCGAGAAGGAACTCGAACGCCGCCTGCGTGAACGCAAGACCGAATCAGCCGACGCCCTTTCCCTGCGCATCGCCACCGCCCGCAAGGAACTCCAGCGGCTCGAAGCGTTCGATTACGTCATCATCAATCCCGATTTCCATCTCGACGATACAGTGGAAAAAGTCCGCGCGGTGATCTCTGCCGAACACTTGAAGGTACACCATCGCAAGGTGACCTTGTGACCCAGACCCCCGCTTCTTTTCCGGACCCGGGGCTTGATTCCCAACCCGAACCGTACCCAACCCGACAACCCGTCTACGTGCGGATGCCGTCCCTGCTGCCCATCGTCACCTACAGCCTGATCGGCTTGACCGTATTTGTCTACCTGCTGCAAATCCTCGGAACCGTATTGATCGGCGATTCGGTCTACGGCATCGACTTTGTCACTTATTGGGGAGCGCGCATCAGTGAAGCCATAGACGCAGGGCAGGTCTGGCGGTTGATCACACCGGTCTTCCTGCATGGTTCGCTCATGCACATCTTCTTCAACATGTATGCCCTGCTCTCTGTGGGAACGCTGCTGGAACGTCACTTTGGACACGGGCGTTTTCTTTCGATGTATTTTCTCGGGGCTTTTTCGGGGAATGTACTTTCCTACCTTTTCACAAGCGGATACTCCGTCGGCGCATCCACAGCGGTCTTTGGGTTGATCGCCGCCGAAGCGGTCTTCTTCTACCAAAACCGCGAATTGTTCGGCGCCCATGCGCGCTCAGCGATCTCGAACGCGGTCTTCATCATCGTCATCAACCTTTTCCTCGGGCTTGCGCCGAATATCGACACTTGGGGGCACATCGGCGGGCTGCTTGGCGGGGCGATATTCGCCTGGTTCGCCGGACCGAAATGGATGGCTATCGGTCTCCCGCCGGAATTATCCCTGCGCGATGAACGTGAGCCGCACGAAACCCTGACGGGGGCATTGCTGATACTTCTTATCTTCGGCGGTCTTGCCGCTTGGAGAATATTGTAAAAGTACCGCAAGGTGACCCTTGCGGTACTTTTGTAAAGTTTCGGCGTGAAAAATGCCCGGGGACGGAATCCCCAGCCTCATCCCTCGCGTTTGAGCCGCGCGCCGCAGGTACGGCAGAAGCGGTCACTCAGTTTGGCGCGCGTCCCGCATTGCGGACAGTACAGGCTGGTCGAGTCATTCTCTGCCCCGGTGTCAGAATGCCTGCGGCGGGGCTTGGACTTGGAAGCGCGTCCCCACTGGAAGTAATAGGCAAGCCCCCCGGCGATCATGATGACGCCCAGACCGCCGATGATGTAGGGCAGGCTGTTGGCAAGTGAGACGCGTCCCGGTGTGTCTTCATTGATGGGTTCGGCGATCTGCACACTTTGAGCCTGTGAGACGAGCGTATCGGTGGTCTTTTCATAGCCAAGGGTCAGGGTGAATTGTTCACCGGCTGCGAGCTGAACGGGGGCGCTTTGATAGTAATTCAGCCCGTTGGAATTTTGAACCGATTCGTGTTTTGGATCGAGCGTCACCGTGGTCACGTCCAGCGGTTCGAGCATGAGATATTGGAAGGACTCGACCGCGAAGCCGTTATCCCAGAGGTAGGAGAAAAGGCGCTCGTCCCCGTTGAAGGTCAATGGCTGGTAATACTCGAAACGATACGGCATATTCTGATCGATGAGCATGTTGAAGGTCTGAACTTCACCTTCGGTGGTCGGACCTTCGTATGGGAAGTCCATGAACGCGCCGCCGCCCGCATCGGATGCGACGGCGATCAGCGAGGCTTCGGCTGGGATGCGGAAGGTGAGCGTGGCGGGCAGTGTCAGGTCTGCCGCGGGCTGGAAGTCGACGATGACCAACATGCTGGGCTGGTCATATTCGGGCCAGAACTGCACGGTGACGCTTGCCAATGCCGCATCATTTTGCGCGGACGCGGAGACCGGGAAGACCAGAAGAATCCCAAAAAGCAGGAGCAGGGTAAGTTTGCGCATGAAACGCCTCCAAACGATAAGGTTTTGGCTCATGCCAGGGGTCTGTGCGCTAAAGTGACAGTCACCTCGCAGGTGACTGTCACTTGCGTGTTTTTCATGCATGAGCCGGTTTTTTTGAATCTTACCATGCGCCATTTTGACGCGGCGGAATCGATGTCATCCGATGGCGCGGATGAATGTCATTGGTTTTGAGGGAGGGATGGTTGCGCTGACGTAGTTCAACTTTTCTTTTGGATACGTATCGTAGGGCAGGTTTTCAACCTGCCATTCATCAAGTTCACGAGAGTGTCAGGCTGTAAGCCTGACCTACAGCGATATCGTCCCTGAGGGCGAAGTGGAATACATCAGTTCTGCTTGAATAAAGACGGCTGTCTGGATTTCGTCTTTATAACGGTTTTGGGAGGCTCGGCTCCCCATAAAGTCGACAAGTTTTCGGTGTATTTATACTCGTCGAAATATTTTCCGATTTTATCCGGCTCACGGATGTTCTTCAGTCTCTCCTGGATCAAGGCTGTATTTTTCGGGTCGATCTCGATCCCGACGCCCTTCCGCCCAAGTTGACGAGCGGTTACCAGGGTTGTACCTGTTCCTGCAAAAGGGTCAAAAACAGTATCGCCGGTCTTTGAGGAGGACAGGATGATCCGCAATAACAATGCGATGGGAGATTGCTGTTTGTGAACCCGTTCACCTTTTTTATTTCGAATGGCTTCGTCCCCGGCAAAATAGCCAGAGGTCAATTCGCGGATATCATCCCATATATCTGTGACATAGACCCCGTTCTCGCGTTCATATCTGTAATTCGCGGGTAGAGGCGGGGAAATCCGCAGGCGGTTGAATACGCGCGCCTTTTCGCCTCTGGTCGCATATGCCAAAATCTGGTAATGCTTGCCGAACTTCCCAGCCACCGGAACTGCCGAGGTCTTTTTTTTCCAAATGATGAGGTTTTGTAATGTCCAGCCTGTTTCACGCAAACAGCGTAGAACTTCTTCTGTGTTCTTTTCTCTCTGCATAAAATAGACCGCGCCACCTTCAGAGGTGACATTCAGAATTCCATGGCAAACATCTTTCATCATTTGCCAGTAGCGGTCTGCGGTCAGGTTATCGTCGTGAAACGAGTAATCCTTGTTCTGATTAAACGGTGGGTCGAGAAAAGTTAAGTCAACCTTTCCCATCTTCCTGCCGTTTTTGAGAAAGTCGAGACAACTTCCGGTAAGGATTTTGTAGTCGGTCATGGCGTATTCAAAGTATATCAGCAACTTAATCGGCGTCCCAAGTTTTCCGTTATACTCGCGCCCATGCCCATCCTTGCCTTGGTCCTTCTTTTTCTTTCCGCATCCATGCACGCAATTTGGAATTTCCTGCTCAAGAGCGCGGAGGAGAAATACACCGCGATGGGCTGGCAGACCATCCTGAGCGGTATCCTTGCACTGGGGGTCATGTTCTATTCGGGACTGCCGCCGCGCGAGATGTGGCTCTTTGCCATTATCAGCATGTTGCTGGAAGCCATCTACTTCATTCTTTTGTGCATTGCATACAGCGACCACGACTTTTCGCTGGTGTATCCGATCGCGCGCGGGGCGGCTCCTGCCCTGCTGGTATTGTGGACGGCGATCTTCCTGCATGAGCAATTGACGACAGGCGGGTATATCGGGCTGGCGATGATCACGATCGGGATGATGGTCATCGGCGCGACGGCGTTACTGCAAAGCAAAGGCGAGAAGATCCACCTGAAAGGCGTACTGACCGCGCTGACGGTGGCGCTGGTCATTTCTTTATATACCTTCATCGATGGGAAAGCCGTCAAAAGCGGACCTGCCCTGCCTTATGGCTTGTCCATGTTCGTGATGGTGCCGTTTGTGACCACGCCTTATATTGCATATCACTACGGTTTGGATTCCTTTACCCGGGTCTGGAAACAGAACAGGACGTATCTGCTGATCGGCGGCGTGCTTGGGCTGATCGCATATATGATGGCTCTATTCGCCTACACCTTTGCGCCGTTGAGCTATTCGGGCGCGATCCGCGAGGTCAGCGCGGTGATCGGGGCATTCCTCGGCTGGAGATTTCTCAGGGAGCAGATGGGCGGAATCCGCGTGGTGGGTTCGGTGATCGTGTTCGCAGGGGTGATGGTCATTGCGGTCTTTGGGTGAGAAACCGACCGGGGAAGAAAAGGCTCGAAGCGCTGAACCAGCCCAAGTCTGCGCGGGAGGCGAAGGGTTTTCAATCCACAAACAAAGGTACGAAAGTCAGTTGCATCTCACACAAAAAATGAGTAATATTGGGTTGCCATGAATGGATTTCTGGCAATACGACTCTTCGGCATCCTTATGCCATGAATCAGTCCGCCTGATGGGTACCCGCGTACCTGTCAGGCTTTTTTATTTCATTTCGTCAAGGAGAAAAAATGCAGACACCCTGGGAGTATCGCTTCGCCCACCGCATGCAACGAATGGGAAGCTCGGTCATCCGCGAGTTGTTGAAGTTGACCGAACAGCCGGATATCATTTCCTTCGGGGGCGGGCTGCCCGCGCCGGAGGTCTTCCCGGTGAAGCAGTTTCAGGAGGCATGCAACCGCGTGCTGACGGAACACGGCGCACAGGCTTTGCAATACAGCACAACCGAAGGCTACCGCCCCCTGCGTGAGATGATCGCGCGTCATGCTGAACGGTTCAAGGTCTCTGTCACGCCGGAGAACATCATGATCACCTCCGGCTCTCAGCAGGCTTTGGATTTCATCGGCAGGTTGTTCCTGAACCGGGGCGATTACATTGTGGTGGAATCGCCGACCTATTTGGGGGCATTGCAAGCCTGGAACGCATATGGGGCGCAATACATTTCCGTCCCGGCGGATGAAGACGGCATGATCGTGGATGAACTGGAAGCCGCGCTTCGAGTCGGACCGAAGTTCATTTATGTGCTCCCGAACTTTCAGAATCCCTCCGGCTCGACTCTCAGCCTCGAACGGCGCAAGCGTCTGGTCGCGCTGGCAGACCAGTACGGTGTGCCGATCATCGAGGACGACCCATATGGGCAGCTGCGTTATGACGGCGACCACCTGCCTTCGGTCGTTTATCTTGACGCGCAATATCGCAATGACGGCGACCATGAGTACACAGGCAACGTCATCTACCTGAGCACCTTCTCGAAATTGCTCGCGCCGGGCCTGAGGCTGGCATGGGTGATCGCGCCCCCCAATGTGACCCAAAAACTGGTGATGACCAAGCAGGCGGCGGATTTACACACAGCGAGTTTCAATCAGCAGGTCGCATATGAGGTGGGCAAGGGCGGGTTCTTGGATGAGCATGTAAAAGTCATCCGCGCCACATACAAGGAACGCCGCGACGTGATGCTCGAAATGATGGACGAAATGTTCCCGCGCGAAGTCCGCTGGATGAAACCGCAGGGCGGCATGTTCCTGTGGAGCATCATGCCCGAAGGTGTGGATGCCGCCGAGGTCTTGAAGATCGCCATCGACCGCAAGGTGGCGTTTGTGCCGGGCGCAGCCTTCCACCCGAACGGCGGCGGCGCAAACACAATGCGCCTCAACTTCTCATACTCATCGCCGGATGCGATCCGCGAGGGAATCACACGCCTCGGCGCGACCTTGAAGGAAGTGTTGAAGAAGAACGGGCATAAGT
>ERZ761602.1595-NODE-1595-length-40159-cov-4.405620_pt1 | contig 40159 bp, 34 predicted proteins | sample MGYA00512165_ERZ761602 | MGnify/ENA primary metagenome ERZ761602 (study PRJEB28899, sample SAMN02445085) | bioreactor sludge metagenome | biome: EBPR sludge; isolation source: Thorneside wastewater treatment plant | place: Australia: Brisbane, Thorneside...
CTTCAAGGCCGTCGAATCTTTCATTGAGGATGCGCCGCTACATCTGGGTACAAACACAACTGTTCTTTGCCCCCATGGCGTATGCCGCATGGTTGCCGGTACGACCAAGCAGCCTGTCGTTTCAAATAGGAACCACAATTTTCACCATTGGCATGCTCGCTTACGCTGCCGGAATGATAACGTTCGGCAGGGCAAACGTCGATTCGCCCATACGCACCGGTGTTTACCGATACTCCCGCCATCCCCATTATGTGTCGTCGTTCATCGCCTGGATGGGCGCATCGCTCGCCATGCAGTCGCTCGTTGTGCCCGCGGCGTGGCTACTCCTGTTTGCGATGATGCATCGCACCAACAAAATTGAAGAGCAGGCGTGCCTTGAGCAGTATGGTGACGCCTACCGCGAGTATATGAATCAGACGCCCCGCTATCTGCTTTTGAAGTAGGCTTCAGCAATCGTGGCTACGCCGACTCAAGTCGTGTCCCGCGTAGTATCCCGTGTCTACGGCTTTGCGGGATTTCGTGTAATAGGTAATCTGGCCTGTGTGATAGGAGAAGTGCTCAACAACATGAACCAGAATGCTCACCCCAGTCTCGCGATAGGCCTGAACCGGCCGTTCCTCCAGGAGCGAGTCAGGATCGAGCGTGTCCAATACCTGTGATGCCTCCCTTAGTGTAGACTCCAATTTTTCCAGCAGTTCCGATGTCGGCATCGGTCCCTGCGTAGAGAATTCCTTCGCGCGCTCACGAAGATCTGGTCTACCCCCAAGCCCGCTGCAAATCCACTGCCTCACATTGCCTGAGAGGTGAAGCACGAGATTACCCACACTCACGGTTTCTTCGTTTGGGCGAATCCAAATTTCGTCCTCTGACAGCAGGGCGATGCACTTCTGTATCCGCGGCAGCGATTCGCCAATTAAGCGTCGTTTAGATTCCTCAATTAGTGCTGCGCCAAGCGTGCTCATGGTTTTCTCCGTATTCCGTTGCCATATTGCGTACAATAATACCTACTTCTTAACATTGGGTTTCTTCATGCGCATATTAATTGCTGGTTGCGGCTATGTTGGTTCCATCTTGGCTTCGACGCTCTCCCGGGAAGGCCATGCTGTCTGGGGGCTTGGTCGCGCCCTAATGAATCTTCCGAAACGCGTCGACGCGTTGTACGCAGACGTTACGCAGGCCGATTCGCTAACGTCTTTGCCTACGGCGCTTGATGCAGTGGTCTATGCCATCGGCGCGGGCGCCTATGATGAGGAGCGCTATCGTGCAATTTATGTCGACGGCGTGAGCAATCTGCTCTCGGCGTTGCAACGCCAGCCGATCCCGCCAACCCGATTTGTATACGTGTCGAGCACAGGTGTCTACGCGCAAGATGGCGGAGAATGGGTGGACGAGGATTCCCCTGCGGAGCAAACCCATTTTTCCGGCGCGGCACTGCTTGCAGGTGAGCGCATTGTGGCTGATAGCAGAATAAGCTCCGTCGTGGTTCGGTTGGGTGGAATATACGGACCTAACCGCACACGGCTCATAGATTCAGTTCGAGACGGCTCTGCAACCGTCGCTTCAAATCCTTCCTATATCAATCTCATTCATCGCGACGACTGCGCGGGAATCATTCAGCACGTATTGCAACTGGCCAAGCCGCAACCGCTCTATCTGGGAGTCGACAACGAGCCAACGGATCGTCGCATTATCCTGGAATGGATAGCGGATCGCATGGGTGTCGCGCCACCGCAAACGACGGATATCCTCCCTTCACCCCGTGCGGCGCGCGGGAACAAGCGGTGCAAGAACGCGCGCATTACCTCGGCCGGATACAAATTTCGCTATCCGACCTATCGCGAAGGTTATGAAGAACTCATTCGCAGTACTTTGAGCTAAACACGGCACCCGCGAGAGCGGAATTAAATCTACGATGCCAAGCAGGAAATCCAAACCGCCAACACTCGAGCCGAAAGCGTTCCGGCGCGCGTTGCTCGCATGGTATCGCGTGCATGCGCGAGACCTGCCTTGGCGACGCACGCGCGATCCCTATGCGATTTGGCTCTCCGAAATCCTGCTGCAACAGACGCGCGTGGACCAGGGTCTGCCCTACTACGAGCGTTTTGTAGAAACTTTCCCGACGGTCGAGGCCTTGGCGGCAGCGAACGAAGATCGCGTCCTCAAAGCATGGGAGGGACTCGGGTATTATTCGCGCGCGCGTAATCTGCACAAGGCCGCGAAAGTGGTGGTGCACGAGAGACGAGGGGAGTTTCCACAGTCGGCTGAAGCCTGGCAGGAACTCCCCGGCGTCGGCCGATACACGGCAGGCGCCATAGCGAGCATCGCGTTCGAAGAACGCGCGCCGGTACTCGATGGCAATGTCATACGGGTACTCTCCCGACTCTACGATATCGAGGAAAGCACGGACGATGTCCGCGTGCGTAATCACCTTTGGCAGCTTATGGATGCGCTCGTTCCTGCGAAGCATCCAGGCGACTTTAACCAGGCCATGATGGAATTGGGCGCGAGAATCTGCACACCAAAATCTCCCGCGTGCGCGACATGCCCCGTCGCGATTCACTGCGCCGCACGCGCGAAGGGCGTGCAAGAGATCCGGCCCGTTCGCAAAACGAAGCAACCAACGCCACGACACGAAATGGTCGCAGCCGCGATTTGTGTAGACGGCAGGTACTTGTTGCTAAAACGGCGGGCTGCTGGTCTGCTCGGTGGAATGTGGGAATTGCCGGTGGGGCGTGTGAATTCAGGCGAAACGCACACGGGGGCGCTGGCACGAACGGTAGGCGAACAGCTGGGTGTCAAAACTAAAGTGCGGGGTTCGCTTGCGACCGTGCAACACGCGTACACGCATTTTAAAGTAACCGTCACAGTCTATGCCTGCGATATCGTCGAAGGGGTGCCGGCCGTTGTGGAACATGATGAGTTGCGCTGGGTTGCGCGGTCAGAATTCAAGAGATACGCGCTGCCCAAAGTAGTGCACAAATTCATAGCCGTGCTTTGAATAGAAGACGAGTGAACGTTGAAGATGTGCGGGGGGATGGTACGCGGGCAAGAGTTTTGCTTCAATGCTTCCGTCAGAATGCGGCAGCAAGTCTGCTAAAAATACCTCGTAAACCGCGACGATGCGCATTTGGGCATGCGCTCTCACTGCAATCCCGGCAGATCTCCGGCATTCTGGAGGTGTCTTCCTCCGCGAGTGCAACGCGGACCTTGCCCACCGCCTCGCCGTGCCATACTTCCTGTACCGATTGCGTGTAGACGTTGCCGAGGATCTCCGTGCGATGCCAATCCACGCAACACAACGGCACATCGCCGTTAAACAGTATCATCATATCGCGCGAAGGGCGGATGCAGTTTCCCATGGAGCGCATCTCGCCGACATTGAGTTTTTCCGCTTCAGAAATGTTGCCGCCGCGATTTTCAAGGGCGGAAGTCACCAGCCGCACGCCGTGTTTCGCCCAGAATTTGCGCGTCTTTGGAATCTCATCGACATTCTTGTTCGTAACCACCATCGATACGCGGAAGTCGATTTTGGATTTCTTCTTCTTGATCAGTTTTTGGAAAGTAATGCAGTTCTCGATCCCTTTCCTGCTGTCATACCCCATGATCTCTCGGTTCGTTTCCGGATCGAGCGATTGAAGACTGCACTTGAGTTGCTTCAGGCCGGCGTCAAGCAGGGCCTCGCCCTTTTCTTCAGTGAGATACGTTCCGTTGGTGATTACCTGCGTTTTCGTATCGGGAATCCGATCGGTAACGTACTTTGTCAATTCAGGAAGCCGCTTGTCGAGGAGCGGCTCATTCTGCATATACATGCCGATGCGCCGGGGCGGAGTTTTCGCGAGGTCGTCTACAATCTTGTGAAACATTTCAAGCGGCATGCGACCGTGCTCCAGGTCCGATTTCAAGACCTGTTCATTCGGGCAGAAAATGCAACGTCCGTTGCAACCGGCCTGCGTTTGAATCTGCACTCGGGGTGGCCCGGGTGTGAGCGGATGACGCACGAGTATGTTCCTCATGTTCGCTGAAACTGGAGTCCAAGGCCGGAAGTATAACAAAAACCACCCAAATGGGTGAAATTGGCGTTCCTCCAGTCTGTCGGGCTAGTTGTCGGGCTAGTTTTTGTTCAAGATTCCTTGCAGCGCTTCGGTCGCCCGATTAATGATCTGGTCGCGGACGATGTTGCCACTGCCCTTTACCGTTTCCTTCACTTCCTGCGTGATCGCATTTGTGCGTGGTCCGAAGCCATAGCTCGTGTTGGGGTCGACCGGTGATCCCGTCAGCAGAATTCTCAGGCCGCCAGTCTTTCGAAACGATCCGATGACGTCGCCCAATCCGGGTATGCTGTCCGCTGGCCCAAGGACGGTTTCCATCAGATCGACGTGCACGAGAATCTCCGTCTGTTGCGCGTTAAAATCAATCCCGCCAAGCGCGGTGATCACGTAGCTGGGCGTCTTCATTTCAAGCGCGTGAAGCGTCATGACGCCATTGTTGAATGTCGCCTCCATGTCGCACGTATCGTAAGCAAGACCCTGATCTTTCAGCTTTGGCGCGCGCAGCCGGGTGATCTCAAGCGTGCGCAACACACTAAGCACCTTGGTGGCGATTCCCAGTTTTCCAAAGGTGCCGTCTGTCGAACTAAGTTTCACGGCGCCGTTCGTGCCCGAAAGCAGCGGTAGATTCTCCCCGCTAAATATCTCCAGATCAATTGTTCCCGTCATCGGCCCCTTGAGGCCTCGCGGCTCTTCGAAGGTTAAATCATCGATCAAAGCCTGATCGATACCCTCCACCTTAAGACTCATGGCCGTTGACGCATTGCGGTCGTTGCGCGCCTGCATCAGCCGGACCCAGCCCGATCCTGTACCGCCGCGATTTGCAAAGGTAAGATTGCCTATTTCCATGTCGCCGTTAACCGCCTTCACATTCGTGAACACGTTCTCCAGCACCCCTTTTTTTATAAGCACCGTGCCCATATTGACGTCAAACGTGCCGGTGAATCCGGTCGACTGCTGCGACGCGGGCTCCGCCGCAGTAGTGACGCTGGCGGAATGACTTTCGAGCGCGGACTTCATCGCGAGCATCGCATTCACATCGAGTTGCTTGCCCGTGAGCGCTCCAGACCATCCTTCCTTGCGTGTAACGAGGTCGATTGTAAAATCGGAGTTCGCGCCGCGCACCGCGAGATCTTCCGTGCCAAATACGCCATCATTGTAGGTCAGGCCGCCGTTCAGCAAGTCAATCCCGAGTTGTTCATTTAGCGCAAAGTTGACCTGATCTAATGCAACCGTTGCCTTTACCGGTTGTGTCGCGAACTTACCGCGAATGCGCCCGCCTGCGCGTGTTCCCGCAGGCATGAGCGCGGCCAGTGCGCCGGCGCTTATCTCAAACTGCGGAATCTCAAAACGTGCATCGGTGAATACCCCATTAACGGTTTGATCGAGGCACGTAATTGCTACGGACTTTGCTGCCCAGTTGCCCGTGGTGGCCACGCCGGTGATATTCATCGCGGAAGTGGTCCCACTTTTCTTAGTGAGATAGTCGCTGATCGCAATCGTGTTGTCGTCCAGGTCAACCGTCGCGTCAAAGATCCCCTTCTCCGCGTTGCGCGCAAAACGAATAGGCACGAGGCCATCCACCCGCAATGTTTCGGGCAGAATTGGCTGGAAAGTTGCGCCCGGCAAGGCCGCATTCACGATTACGTCGCCAAGATTCCAGCCTGACTTCTCACTGAGCATCACGACTTCGCCATCCAACTCCGGCGATCCGGCGCGCACAAACGCCACGCGCAGTTTCGGGTTCTTTTCGTGCGGCAAATCAAGCGCCACTTCAAAATTGGAATCGCCATACGCAGCGAGAATTCCCGGCGCAACCTCCTTTGCGGCCTCTTGTTTGAGGAAGGGAAGGTCCATCTTCGCCAAATTTCCGCGCACGTTCCCTTTCCAGGTGCGTGCCTCAATGGCATACGTGCCATTCACGCTGACATTGCCCAGCTTCTGCGTTGTGGTTGTCGCGGATGTTTCAATCGAACCGGGCGTGGCTTTAAAGGTAGCCTCAACACTTGCAAATCGATCTGCCCAGGAAGGCGAATCAATTTCAAACGTGCCCCCCGAGAGTTTCCCCGAGATGGAGAGATCCGGCGGCACGCCACCTGCCGACGAGAAAGTACCCGTTACGCGATCAAGCGCAATATTGGCCGTCGCCTGTTTCAGCGTGTCCAGCGGCATAACCATGGCAAGGCGCTCACGCGTGAGCTTAACCGAGCCCTTGAGCTCAACAGTGGCATTACCTTCACCAATGTTGGGCTTCACCGAGCCTTGAAGCCCAAGGTCATCCGCTTTCAACGAAACGATTCGCAGTGTGTCATTCTCAAATGCCAGCTCACCCGAAAAGCCTTCGATGGCGCGTTGCCCCTTCGGCAGCGTAAGGTCGACACCGGTAAACGTCCCCGTGCCCGACACCAGACGCAGCTTCTTGTCGGCGGTGAGGCCGATGAGCAAATCCTTCGCGGAAATGCGCGCATCCTCAGTCGCGACCACTCGATAGTTCGCGCTGGATTGTGCTGAGAGGAAAGCCTGCAGTCCCGCGCGATCCGCATTAACTTCCTTGACGCGTGTCGCTACGCCACCATCCGGCTCGATGGTAATGTCAGACGTGAACTGAAGTCCCGGCGCATTCCAGACCAAATCATTCACGGTAATCTGGCCGCTGTCCCACCAGGCCACTCCCGTAAATGCACCGGCGATAGCGGCGAGATCAACGCCATTCATCGGGACGGGTACCGCGTTTCCGTCCAACGCGATTTTTACCCGGCTTGTGCCGGTCCGCTCGATCGTTGCCTTGACAGTGGCAACTGCGGGCGGCACGCGTTCCGCGCTGAATAGCGTCGAGGTGTCCAGATTGGTGAGTGTCAAATCCCCATGAACGCCCAGCCCAATCTCCTCCGGGCTATCCCGCTCCAGAGTAATCGTTCCGGCGAGCGCAGTGCCGTCGCCATATGCGGGTGAAACCGCATCGGCGATAATCGAAATGGTGTCAGACAATACATTCGTAGCAGCGAGATCACCCGAGAAGACGGGCTTCTCAACGCCTTCCAGCGCGATAGTAGCATCGGGCGCATGAATGCGGCCTATTTCGAGTTGTACGCCGCTGCCCCCCTGATCGCCGCTCGCGGCATGTTCCGCGCGCGCGCTGATCATCGCGTCAAATCGGGTCTTGAGATCACCGGGTTTCGTGGGCAGCGTCGCGGCCAAGCCGTCGATCTTTAATTCCTGAATATCGATGGCCCCGCGCATCAGGCTCGAAACGCGGGGATAGGCGGAAAGATGGGTGCACGTGGCCTTGAAGTCGCCTTCACCGACGGAGATGTTCGTGGCCCGTAGAGCAGGCACTGGAAGCAGCACGAGATCCATCCGCTCGACGGTGGCCGGCAAGCCGGTGTTCTTCGTGATTCGTTCCACAAGATAGGGTCGATAACGGTCCGCATCGATCATGCGCTCCGCTACTTGCCACCCGATGATGATAAGCACAACGACAAACGCAAGGATGAACGGCCACCGCTGCCGCTTGCGCTGAAACGGAATGCGCAATGTTGGCGAAAGACTCATGCCCTATTCTACCAGTAAATGAGCTGGCGAGCATCTCCTGTTCATGAATTTCGCGGTATAACGAGGATGCTCTTTACAGCCGCGCCTCGTCATACACGATTGGAAAATCATCGCCTTCAATGATCGCACCTTCGGGAATCACCGACGTATGCTGCAGGAGCGGATGCTTGCCGTCTGCACAGCGCGTTTCGGGATGCATGAAATTCAGCACCACACCACGACGTGGCCCATCCGAATCGTTGCCATATGATCCATGCAGCGTCATCGAATCGTGAATCGAACATTCGCCCGCTTTCAACAGCATTGGTTCTGGCTTGAACTCCGCAAGCTGCTCTGGCGATAAGACGGTCTTGATGCCATCCATGTTTTCCAGCAGTTGCAGCTTGGGCAACAGCGGCCACTTGTGGCTTCCGGGCACGTAGTGAATGCAGCCATTGTCCAATGTTGTGTCGTCGAGTCCGATCCAAACCGTTAAATGACGCGACGGAATCGCGCGCGTCCAGTACGAGTAGTCCTGGTGCCACGCAACCACTCCCGGATGCCGCTTGGGTTTGTAGAAAACCTGATCGTGCCAGAAACGCACTTTAGGTGTATCAAGCAGCTGGCTAACCGGCACCGTTATCGCGGGATGAAATAGAATGTCGTGGAAGGCCTCGTCAATTCGCCAGGCGCCCAGAAAGTGAAAAACATTCTGTTCGGGGGCGTTCTTCCAAGCCTCGTCAATTTCATACAGTTCCCCAAGGCGAGGGTTCTCTCCAGTGCGTATCCGCTCGAGTCCTGTGCGTAAAGCGTCGATTTGCTTATCGTTCAGCACACGCGGACCCTTGATGAACCCTCGTTCGCGAAACTCGGAAACGGCTCCATCGCTTATCCGAAAGTCGTTTGCCTCAGAACGGGTTCGGATTTCAGGAAACAGCGTGCCTGCCATTCCATGGTGCGTGCGGTATTCGATGTGCGAAGTCGCCATGACGAAAAACCTCCGTGCTTAACCCACAATTGTGCATATCATCGCCACCGCATACAATGCATCGCTTGAAGGCGTAAGCAGCTACCGCTTCATCCAAGCGAATTTGCTTACCGTTCAAGTATGCCATTGATCGACTATCCTGATGCCGCAACGGGAGGGGTTTCAAATGTACGCACAAGCTCTGTTCTGTGTTTTGTCCGCGTTGGCCGCGGACGGCCCGCCGCTCGACGGCACCGCGCCGCTCACAATACAGGGCGACTTCCCCATGCAGATGGTTGCGGGCATCGACGCCTACCTCGACCGCGCACTTGACGAAAGTGTGGCGAAACGCGCAGCCCATTGGTCTCGCGATTTCTCTTCCCCTGAAGCCTACGACGCATCCGTAGAGCCAAATCGCGAGCGACTCAGAAAAATCATTGGCACAATCGACAAACGAGAACCAGTCGAGTTAACCACGATCGGCTATCCCGGCGCGGCCGGGTTAGTTGAAACGAGTTACTACAGTGTCAATCACGCGCGATGGACTGTCTTTCGCGGCGTTGAAGGAGAAGGACTGATCCTCGAACCAAAAATGGCGGTAAAGGCGCAAATCGTAATTCTCCCCGATGCCGGTGAAGCGCCTGAACTGCTTGCGGACGTGATTGACGGGTCACCACGGAACATGCCTATTGCGCTGTACTTTGCGGAGATTGGATGTCGTGTCATCGTACCCGTACTGATTGATCGCAATGACACGTGGTCCGGTGTCGATGGATTGTGCATGACGAACCAGCCGCACCGCGAATACATCTATCGCACTGGCTACGAACTTGGCCGCCATATTATTGGATACGAAGTGCAGAAAACGCTTGCGGTTGTCGATTGGTTTTCTCAACGCGACCCCGATGTTCCAATAGGAGTTGCGGGACGTGGCGAAGGGGGCTTAATCGCACTTTATGCATCGGCCCTTGATCCGCGAATCGACGTAACCGTAGTTTCTGGATATTTCAAACCTCGAGAGGAAGTTTGGAAAGAGCCCATATATCGCAACGTTTGGTCATTGTTGCATGAGTTCGGCGATGCCGAAATTGCTTCTCTAGTCGCGCCGCGTAGCTTGATTATCGAGGCTGCTGATCATCCTGCCGTGACGGGCCCCCCTGCGCCTCGTGACGGCCGCGACGGTGCGGCGCCGGGGGTTATCGAAACGCCACCGGCGGGCTTAGTTGCACAGGAGGTGGAACGCGCAAAAAAACTTGTTGCGGGATTGAGTGCGTCCGACTCGATTGCATTGGTAAATGCTCCATCCAACGCGTTGCCAAACCATTCCTGGAGGCAAGAAACAGTTGCAGCATTTCAAGACGCGTTAAAAATTGTCCCTATTTTCGGTTCTAATCCTGGTGGGGGACCAATTCCGAAGTTTGATACTTCGCCGCGCATGAAACGACAGGTGCAACAGCTTGTTGATGACACACAATACCTCATGCATCAGGCGGAATTTCGGCGCAAAGAATTTTGGGCGAAAGCCGATGCAACATCACCGGAATCCTGGGCGAAATCTGTCGAACCGTATCGGGAGTATCTCAACGAGGAAGCAATTGGCGCGCTACCGGCGATTAGCTTGCCACCAAACGCGCGCACGCGCCTGGTTTACGATCAACCAACCTATCGCGGATACGAAGTCGTATTGGACGTCTACGCGGACGTCTTCGCCTATGGAATCTTGCTGATCCCCAAAGACATCGCCCCTGGCGAAAAGCGTCCCGTGGTCGTGTGCCAGCATGGCCTGGAAGGCCGCGTGCAGGAAGTCGCTGACCCTGCCGTCGACAGCCACTACTATCACCAGTTCGCGTGCAAGCTCGCCGAGCGCGGTTTCATCACCTATGCACCGCAGAATCCCTATATAGGCGAAGACAAGTTTCGCGTCTTACAGCGCAAGGCCAATCCGTTGAAGGTTTCGCTCTTCTCGTTCATCGTGCGCCAGCACGAGCAGACGCTGAATTGGCTCGGGTCCCTGCCATTTGTAGATTCAAAACGCATCGCGTTCTACGGGTTGAGCTACGGCGGAAAAACTGCATTGCGCGTGCCCGCGCTGCTTGATGGATACTGTCTGTCCATCTGCTCCGGAGATTACAACGAATGGATCTGGAAATGCGCGAGCGTCAGCCATTCGCTCTCATACGTCTTCACCGGTGAAGATGAAATGTGGGAATGGAACCTCGGCAATACGTTCAATCACGCGGAGATGAGCTGGCTAATCTATCCCCGCCCCTTCATGGTCGAGCGCGGCCACCATGATGGTGTTGGGTATGACGAGTGGGTTGCGTACGAGTTCGCAAGGACAAAGAGACACTATGTGCTGCTCGGTTCAGGTGACGATGCAGAGATCGAGTATTTCAACGGGCCTCACACTATCCACGGCGTCGGCACATTCGCTTTTTTGCACGAAAAACTCGATTTCCCGCCGCGCGTTACTCCGCGTGATACGGTTGCACCTGCACAAAATTGAATGCTGTGTCCCTGCCCGGAAGTGCGCTCGCGTCCGTGAAAGCTATATTCGCGCTGTTGCTGGTCGCACGGAAAACGCGCCGGTGAAACGTCAGGTGGGCGGGCTTGTTGCTATTGTACGGCGGAACGGCATTCGAGTTGCCGCTGGCGTAGGCATAGTCGATGGTGTAAGCGTCAATCACCTCCACGTTGTCGAACGAAATCAAGAGTCCGGTCGCCGCGTTCTCTTGTAATGCGTTCGTGGTCGCCGAGTACATTTTAAGCGAGTACAGCCGGCCCGGAGTCAAGCCATCCAATTTCTGTGTGACTCGATTCTCCCTGTCGCTGCCGCGGGACATCACGCAGAACTGATCGCCGGCTTTATAGCGTGGATAACGCCCTTCCAAAAAGCTAAAACCATTCATCGATCCCGCGCGCACAGAACCGTCGCTGGCAGGTTCGATAGTCCATTCATCGAGCCCGTCGGCAAAATCGGGATTTCGCAAGTGACGCAATTCATAAGGGTCAGCGTTGTAGCGTTCCGTGTTGCCTTCGATGCAGTAATGCCGATACAGCTTCTGCACATATCGCAGATACTCTTCATCGGCATTGTTGGAGATAAACTCCATCACGCCGCGAAGGCCTCGAAACCGAGGGTCGTTTGCAAGGGCATTGAATTGCATGTCTAGCAATACGTTGTAGTCCGCTCCAGGATCCACATCGAGCGTGAAGGACGGAGCGGTAAAATAGCCAAGGCATACCACCATAGAGCGCTCGATACCCGGCACGACGCGTTGCCACTCCTCCATCCATTGGCCGAGACTACGGTTCACAAGCCGTTCGGCACCCATTAAGTTGGGCTCTTCGCGAATATAGTTTTCCCATGCATGAACAAAGCCAAGCTCATGCAACCTGCGACTGAATGCAAGCGGCCCTTCATCGCGAAACAAATCGACACACCATGCGTAGAACTGCCTGTCCTTCATTGCGGGGGATTCCCGCAGCAGTGCGATAGACTCGGTCCACGCGCGATAGTGGGCATCAGTTTCCGTGGTGAACTCGTCGACTATCAGGCCGTTGAACCCGGGCCGTGAAATGCCAGGGTTCTGCAACCACGCATCTGTTACCGCGCGCGGCTCGGGCGGCGTGATGGACTTCAGTCCAAGCACACTTCCCGTAGCAATCCAACGACGACCCTCCGCCCGCCAATCGCTAAAAACCGCGTCCACTTCAGCATTGGCAGCGCCACCCACGAGTGTATTCACATTTGCGAGAATGTCATTCTCCACGACGTCTCTAGACAGTGGACCAAATGCGTCGACGTTGAGAGACACCGGGAAGTAACAGAACGCAATCTCCGGGATGAGGGCGATGCGAAGATCTTTTGCTCCCGTTACTGCAACATCGAAACTGCCTTCCGGCAAGAAACACATCGCTTCCCAAGGTGCGTCCGCGTTTGGACGGCGGAGTCGCGGGAAATCAATTGTGTCTACAACGCGCACGGACGAAATGTTTGCGTCCGCGGGCCGCACCTGAATAGACACCCATCCTTCGCGCGGAATGGCAAAGCGTGTCCTGAATTCACTTGTGCCTTCAAGCTTTTTCGCGCGCCCCTTATCATCACCAAATAGGACCGCAACGAAATTGTTCAACGGCAGCGCTTTTCCAAAACCAGCAGATTCCAATGACGGCCCGGGTGCGCGATAGGGGAAGCGTGCCGATAAAACCTTTCCGCCTGGAATGTCAATATTCAGTGAGATCAGCGCATCAATGTTGGTTGCAAGTGTGCGAAATCGGGCAATCTCCGAGCCAACCAACCGCTTTGTCTCGTCCGGCACGCCGTGACCTGACATCGTAAGCGTGACGGGCGCGTCCATAGCCGCGCTGCCAAGCGCCTCCGTCAAAACGCTTGCAGCAATGGTATTGTCTTGCGGACGTGACCACAGTTCGACGAGACCGGCCGCGGCTTCACTCGTAAGCGACTGCCGTAGTTGTATTGGCGTGCGCCAAAGCCCGCCGCCTCCACCCCAATCAAATACACGAATGGCGATTACATTCGTAGCGCCGGGCTTCAGGTGATCACCAAGCAATGCGATGCACCGAGTCTGGTACATGGTAAGGCGCGCGTCGTCCCCGAAGTCATCAATCTTGACGCCGTTGCAATAAACCGTGCCCGCATCATTGATGCCGCTGACAAAGAGGTGTGTACTGGGCGATACCCAGCCTGCGGGCACGTCAACTCGAATCCGATACCATGCCGCGCCATCGTAGTCTCGATGTCCGTCATCTTCCCAGCGCGTACCGACCCGGATCGGTTGCCAATCGGTATCTTCGAGGTCGGCACGCATCCAACCGGCGCTGGTCCCCTCATCATTCGGATCGGTTTTGAACCGCCACCCCTGATGAAGGTCAATCTCCGGCTGAGCGTGTGCCACAAAGGCACCGAAGACAAGACACAGTGCTATTCTGCATCGCATAGAAAAGGCTCCTGGCAAGGATACTAACCAGCGCCGCGCAATATCGCAATGCTTGGCAAGCTGAACCTCGACAGGGCTAGGCGTTGGCTTCGTCCTCCTTGTGCTTCTGCGGAAACATCACAGACAGCACCATTGTGACGATTAAGACGAGCACCGTGAAGCTCAGCGAAAAGATCACCGGTATGTGGAAGATGTCCATCAGCAACATCTTGATGCCGATGAACGTCAGCACGATTGCAAGGCCATATGACAACAAATGGAACGTATCGTGCGCGCCCGCGAGCAGGAAGTACATCGCGCGAAGCCCGAGAATCGCAAAAACGTTTGAAGTCAAGACAATGAACGGATCAGTCGTGATCGCGAATATCGCGGGAATCGAGTCCACGGCGAAAACGATATCAATGAAGCCAATCAAAGCGATGACCAACAACATCGGCGTCGCCATACGCACGCCGTCTACTTGCGTGAAAAGCTTCTCGCCATCGTAGTTGGACGAAACCTTGATGTGCCGTCGAACCCATATGATCATCAAGTTCTTTTCAAAATCGATGCTATGGCCGGTCGCCCACCACATCTTGATTCCGGTGAAAACGAGGAACGCGCCGAAGATATAGAGAATCCAGTGAAATTTTGCGATTAACCATGCGCCCAACACGATGAGAATGGCGCGCAACACCAGCGCTCCCAACACACCAATCATCAAGCCGCGCTTCTGGTGCTCGGGCTTCACTTGGAAGTACGTGAAGATCAGCAGGAAGACAAAGATGTTGTCGACAGCGAGTGCCTTCTCGATTAAGTAACCGGTAATAAACTCTGTCGCCTTGATACTGGCCTCTTCATTACCTTGAAGCCCGCCGAGATACCACCAAAGCCATCCCACAAAAACAAAAGATACGAACACCCAGATCGCCGACCAAATTGCAGCTTCCTTGATCGAAATCTTGTGTGCGCCCTGTTGCCGCATCACGACAAAATCGATAAAAAGCGCCAGAAGCACAAACCCACTGAACAAAGTCCACATTAATGGAGTGCCGACAGATGTCATGAAAAGCCGCCTTCGCGTGTTGTGTGGCGTGGTGAGCGCCAGCTTTTTGAGCCCGTAAAAGGCCCTGCTGGTCTCGCTGTCACGCTGGGCGTGGCTTGCGGCACCGGGCCCGCACAAAAAAGCATGCGGGATCCGTGTTGACGGCGCCGTAACTGCGTGGACGCGGGGTGCGTCCCGGGAGCTACTCCCCATCAGAGGCGGCGCGATTCTATAGTGACTGGGGGCGGGTGTCAATTTCCTTGCCCATGGTGCATACTCAGCACCTGGTAGAACGGTGCGATACAAACTGGCGCGCCCCACGGTCAATACGGGGTGCGCGCTCGCCTCGGCAAGGCAGATTGACCGAAAGAATTCGTAGCGGGAGGACCAATCATGAACAGGCGCGACTTCATTAAGACTTCAGTCGCTGGTGCGGCATTTGCCACAATCGGAGGACCTATGGCTACTGCGGAACAGCAGGTTCGGAAGCGTCCATTTTTTGACAAAGATCGCATTGCCGCGCGAAATACCAACCGGTCCACCGTGATTTCCCGGCACGGAATGGTCTGTGCCAGCCAGCCGCTCGCGGCTATGGCGGGAATCGACATACTTAAAGCCGGAGGGACCTGCATCGATGCCGCAATCGCCACCAACGCCGCACTCGGCGTCGTGGAGCCTGCGAGCAATGGTATCGGCGGCGACCTCTTCGCAATACTGTGGATCGAAAAAGACAAACGTCTTTACGGCGTAAATGCAAGTGGCCGCGCGCCGTACGCGTGGAATCTCAAGGCCGCAAAAGCCCTCGGATTGGATTCGATCCCGAGGCAAAGCCCGCTATCCTGGAACGTGCCCGGTTGTGTGAGCGGATGGGAGCTGCTAAGCGACTCTTGGGGCAAGTTGGGGCTTGCAAAATGTCTTGAACCAGCCATTGCGCTCGCGCGCGAGGGTTTTCCATTGTCACCGTTAATCTCAACGCACTTTAATTGGCCCAGTGAGATGGCCCCGCACATGGCCGCAGTCTATCATCCGAACGGCGCCATTCCCGGTTACGGCGAAATATTTCAGAATCCGCTGCTCGCAAACAGCCTGGAATCAATCGCGAAGGACGGCCCATCCGCGTTCTATGAAGGTGCGATCGCTGAAGCCATCGTGAAGAAGTCTGACGAACTTGGCGGAAAGATGAGTCTAAAGGACCTGAAGGACCACACGGCGAATCGCGTAGACCCGGTGAGCACCAATTACCGCGGATGGGACGTATGGGAAATTCCGCCGAATGGCCAGGGTATTGCGGTGTTGCAAATCCTCAACATGCTTGAACTGTTTGATATCGGCGGAATGAAGCCGAACTCTGCGGAACATCTTCACTTGTTTATCGAAGCCAAGAAGCTCGCCTACGAAGATCGCGCGATTTACTACGCGGATCCGGAATTTGCAGACGTGCCCATCGCGCAGTTGATTTCGAAAGAGTACGCAAAGGAGCGCGCAAAGCGAATCAATCCCGAGCGCGCAGCCACCGAAGTAAATTACGGCGACCCAAAGCTCGACAGCGATACCATATACATGTGCGCGGCAGACGCCGAAGGCAACATGATCTCGCTTATCCAGAGTAACTACGCCGGCTTCGGATCGACGATTTGTCCAGACGACTGCGGTTTCGTCATTCAGAACCGCGGACAAGGTTTCTCGCTGGATCCAAAACATCGATGCAGGCTGGAGCCGCACAAGCGCCCATTCCATACCATCATTCCTGCGTTCATGACCAAAGATGCCAAGCCGGTAATGGCATTCGGCGTCATGGGCGGCGACTTTCAGCCGCAGGGGCACAGCCAGGTGACTATGAATATGATCGATTTTGGCATGACGCCGCAGGAAGCTGGGGACCAACCGCGGGTAAGCCATAATGGCAGCTCGACACCATCCGGAGGCCGAATGGACCGCGGTGGAAGGATAGGCTTCGAGCGTGGCATTGAAGACGGCGTCAAGCTCAAGCTCGCCGAAATGGGGCACGTTATCGAAGACGGCGTGGAGGCGCACGGTGGCTATCAGGCCATCTGGCGCGAGGATGATCCGCTTCGCTATTTTGGCGGCACCGATCCACGCCTCGATGGCGCCGCGCTCGGCTACTGACACGCAGGTTTGCGATCTTGATCTGGCATTTCATCGAAGGGGAAGAAGGGTGCGCCTATGCAGTTCGACATGGCTGTGTAGCGATAATAGTAGACGCACTACGTGCCAGCGCCACTGCCGCATACATGCTCAACGCAGGCGCGACAGAAATTCTCGCCGTTCGCGAAGTCGAGGAGGCATTTTCGTTGGCCGGCGCCTATCCGGATGCGCTGCTTGCCGGGGAGCGGGGTGGCCTGCCACCCAGGGGCTTCGACCTTGGAAACAGTCCCAGAAGCGTGTCCAAAGTTAACGGTAGGCGAGTTATCTTCACCACGACCACGGGCGCAGGCCGTCTTGTTCAAAGCTGGGGTGCGCACGCCGTTTACATGGGTTCGACCGTCAACGCAACCGCTGTGGCACGTGCCGCTGCGTCTCACCAGCGCGATGTTGTTGTTGTCCCCGCAGGACTCATGTCTGACGCGTCATACAATGCTCAGGAAGACTGGGTGGGAAGCGTCGCGGTTGCGATGGCTGCGGCAACCGAGCTTGGACCACTAGAAATCGGAGAAGGCGGCCACCGATACACCTACTGGCACGACAGAATCCTCTGCGACGGCATCGAGAAACTGTTTCAAACCGCACCCCACGCACAAAACCTTCGCGAAATCGGCCAACACGAAGACATCGCATTTTGCGCCGGAATTGACACGATTGCCACGGTGCCCGTGGCCGTCGAACGCAATGGATTGGTCGTGCGCGTGGTCGCAGCCGACTAGCCAGGATATCCCGAAGTCTCGCCGTGGGAGGATTGTTTGCGCGTGGCTTTGATTGTATCGAGGTAGCCGCTCGCTCTAAACGCAGCAATTGGATCGGGGTCGATTCCCAGCTCCAGCCGTACTTGTGCCAGCAGTGGGCGGACGTCGGTTTGATATGCGCTCTGCACGATTTCTTCCGCGGCAACGATGTCACCCTCCGCTTGCGCGGCTTGCAGCGCTTGCCGATCAATCAGCAGCGCACGGGCATATGCCAATTGGCAATTCACTACCGACTGAATCATCTCTTCGATCTTTGGTTTCAGGTTATGGCTCTGATCGATCATGTACGCGATATTCGACGCAACCTGCGAATCTTCCTCCGCGGCGACAAGTTCATTGTAAATCAGGAACAATTCGTATGGGTTGATGCTGCCGACGCTGACATCGTCGTCCGCATACTTCTTGTTATTGAAATGAAACCCGCCCAATTTTCCTTCGTCAATGAGGAACGCAACGATATGCTCGATGTTGGTTCCCAAGGGGTGGTGCCCAAGGTCTATCAACACCTGGGCACGTTCGCCCAGTTTCTTGCAGAAGGCGTATGACATCCCCCAGTCCGCGATATCGGTGTGGTAAAAGGCGGGTTCGAAGAATTTATATTCGACGAGCATCCGCATATTCGCAGGCATCGCGTCGTAGCATGCTTGCAGCCCCTCCAGCATCCAACGCTTGCGCCGGCGAAAATCGCCCTGTCCGGGATAGTTCGTGCCGTCCGCAAACCACAGACTAAGAATATCGGAATTGACGAGTCGCGCAATTTCGATGCACGCGACCAGATGCGCAACCGCTTTTGCCCTCGTGCGCGCGTCCTCGTGTGTAAGGCTGCCGAGTTTGTAGGCATCGTCCTGAAAGAGATTGGGGTTGATTGCTCCGATTCGCAGTCCAAGCCGTTTCGCATGATCGCTTAGCGCGGCAAAGTCGTCTACCTGGTCCCACGGTATATGGAGGGCTACCGATGGGGCCGCGCCGGTAAAGCGGTTCACCGCCGCGGCATCTTCAATCTTCTCAAACGCGTTACGCGGCACGCCTTCCTGTGGGAAAACCTTGAACCGCGTGCCCGAATTCCCATACGCCCAAGATGGGGTCTCGATACGGTGCGTCTTGATTCGTTGCTTGATGCGCGTGAGGTCACCGAACCGTTCTTCAAGTTGGGCGATGCCGACAGCTATGGCCCGGTGATCAAGCGAATACATGCGGTTCCTTCCCTGACGATAAGATTACGTTGGCGTGCGCCAGAACAGTACCAGCCCGACCGCAAAAAATGCAGCGTTCGCAGCCCAGGCGGCGACCTGCGGCGATAGGCGACCGGCATACCCTAGGCTCATCGAGATTGAGAACAACAGCAGATACGCGATCGCAATGATTACGCTGGCGGCAAAACCAATTGCCATTCCGCCGCGCCGCAACCGCATCGCGAAGGGTATAGCCAGCCAGACAATGACAAAACTCAGGATTGGTTGCGCATACTTCGCGTAGTAATCCACCTCCAAGCGCAGCGCGGGAATGTTACGTTCCTCCGCGTTTGCAATGTCCTGTTTGAGTTGCTGCGTTGTTTTGGTTTCCGAAGGATTCTCCAGCGCGAAAAGGGCGTCGGGGGACTCGGCAAACGGCGCGGCGTCCTGGCGGATCATTTTCCCGCGGACGGTTTCCCATCGTGGGTCCGCCGTGTACCATCTGCCATCTTCCATAATCCACTGGCCGCGCGATTCGTCCCAATAAATGCGGTGCGCCTCGATTTGTTGCACGGTGTCCGCGGTACGGGAATACATCAGCACCTCTTGCCCAGTCAGCGCAATGCGGTTAAACTTGCCGATGTGGCAGGGCCAGCTTCCGGATAAATTGGCCCAGCTAATTCCTTTTCGTTCCGTGGGATCCGTATTGGAAAAATAGGCTTTCTCGATTCGCTCCGCTTCGGCAGCCGCAGCCGCGCCGAAAGTTTCATTCATTCCGAAAAGCGAAAGCGCAAGCAGCAGCGCAATAAGTATGGGCATTCGGACAAAGCGGCGCAGGCTTATGCCTCCCGCCGTCACCGCGGTGACTTCATTGTGTTGTGCGGCATCGCCCAATACGAGCAACGCGGAGATTAACAACGCAAAAGGCGCAATGCGCTGGATTACATCCGGCAGAAAATTGAGGTAGTACTGGATGACGATGGCGGGTGTCACGTCGAACTTGCGAATATCGATCATGCGATGCGTCAGCAGATCTATCAGCACGTAAATAAGCGAAAGCGCGAGCAGCGCGCGAAGCAGCGCACCGCCCATTCTAAACAGGAGATATCGATCCAGGGTTTTCATTTGAATAGTCGCGTTAGAACGAATTCCCGCAATGGTAGCAAATTGCGGGTGTCATCATCGTTCAGGAGGCTGCAGCCGGCGCTGCCTCCTGCGGGGCGTACCACGCGATGGTGTTCGCAAGCCCATCGCTCAGCGTGACGATAGGCTCGTAGCCAAATGCTGATCGGGCCTTCGAAATATTCGCCAGCGACCACGGGATCTCGCCCTTTCGCGGAGGTTCGAAAGCAGGTTCAAGATTTGTTCCAAGCAGATCATTGAGCGTTTTTACCAAAGTCAGCACGCTTGTGCTTTTACCGCAGGCCACGTTGTAGATACCCGCAATGCGCTCGGTGGCGCGCATCGCGGCCATGTTCGCGGCGACCACATTGTCCACGTAAGTGAAATCCCGCGATTGCGTGCCATCGCCGAACACCCGCGGCGAATTGCCCGCCCGCATCGCGCTAATGAACAGCGGGATAACCGCCGCATAGGGCGACAAAGGATCCTGCTTCGGGCCAAACACGTTAAAATACCGCAACCCAACGATGTCGATTTCGTACAATTCGGAAAACACCCGCGCATAATGCTCGGCAGTGTGTTTGGACACGCCGTAAGGCGAGAGCGGTGCGCAGGGCATGGACTCTTCCAGCGCGACATTGCCCGTCGCGCCGTAAACGGACGACGACGAAGCAAACACGACGCGCTTCACGCCTGCATCGCGGCAGGCGAGGAATACGTTGAGCGTTCCATCAACGTTCACTGCGTTTGACGCTTCCGGATCTTCGATCGAGCGTTGCACTGACGGTAGCGCGGCCTCATGGAAGCAGAAGTCCACCTCGTCTGCCGCGTCATAAACAAACGCCCGGTCCGTGATGCTGCCTTCCATCAGGTGAATCGCATCGAGCACGCCGTAGAGGTTGGAGAGCCGTCCCGTGGAAAAGTCGTCGACCACGCGCACTTCATGCCCTTCGGCAATCAATGCGTGCGTTAAATGGCTTCCGATGAATCCGGCACCGCCGGTAACAAGAACGCGCGCCACCTTTCGATACTCCTCGGCGAATTATACGGCGTAAACCCGGCAGTATTCTAACCCAGTTCTTCGTCGCTACCCGCGGATGATAGCGGCAGACCACCCTTCGGCAATTCGCAACTCGGTAAACGTCTTTCCATCCAGCTCGATAGTGGGCGCGATAAAACCTTCGACTTCCTTTCCCGTGTCATCGAAAACATGCACTTCATGCCTGGAAGCATCACCCCAGCCAAAGCGTCCGCTGCGATTCGTCAAGATGCGTTCCGCCCCTATGACAAATCCCTCGTGAAGCTCGACAGGCGTAAAGGGGTACATGTAACGCGTCAAGGTGTGGTGCGTCGGCACCACGGTTACGTCGTTATACCAATGATAGACGCACCCATAGTCCAGTGCTGCCAGCATCGTGTTATACGCATCCTGCTCGCTGTATTCGGTAAGGTGATCGCCGAGCGCGATCGGCGAATGCAGATGCGCCTGTGTGCAGTTGGTGATGCTGCCCGTCTCCACAAAACAGGGAAACTTCAGCGCGGCGCGCGCCCGGGTCATCGGCGGGCCATTTCCGATCATCGGTCCGCGCGCGAGAATGCGCTTCGCCAGTGCGAGCCGCCACGATTCCGTTAGCAACGTCACCGAAGACTTCAGTCGGGTGACTTCGTGCGTTGTCGCGTCCACATCACCGGAAAGCCCGTCCCAGGGTTCGCCATAATGATAATGATGGCGACTGTACTCATGCTCGTCCCAATACACCCCGTCTGCCCCGATCTTGTCGAGAATCACGTCCACATTTCCGCCAATCTCTTTGCCAAAAGCGTTTGATTCCGTTGGGAAGAAAATCCTGTCGTGGGGTTCGCCGTAAGTCGCGTGTGATCCGTCCGGCAACAAAAGGCGCGAGTCGGCAAACCGCTCGGGTGCATAACCCGCTACATCAATGAAGCAATGGAAGTACACAAGATACTTTGAATTTGGAGCGAGGCGCTTACGCTGATCGCGCGCCGCAATATAGGCGGTGTGATCAACATGTTGGAACGCCGTGCCGTGCGCATAGTGACCTTCGTAGCGCGGGTAGTCGTTCGATGCGCACGTATACAGCACGTCCTTCAGCCCGATGTAATCCGCTATCTGTTGTTCGCTCCATTCCATCACCGGCGGCCCGCTTCGAAGAAAGGCGAAACCGCCGTCGATGGTGAAGTTCGCATCGATGAGGCGGCGCGTCGCATTTAGAAACGCCCAGTAGTCCGCGGTGTCTGTCGGAACGATTGCCCACTCTGCGGTATACGTCGCGTCAGGCGCGATGACGAGGAAATTGTCCGCAAGCGATATCGTTCCATTTTCGACACCATTGGACGTGTGAATCCGGAAGGCATCGCTTAACGGCAACAAGCCGATGCCCGCGGACGCGGTAGTCGCGTACGTCGTCGGGTTTGCAGGCTGTGTCAACGTACCTGCGCGATCCGGTTGTTCCAACCCCGCAATCCACACCCGCTTCAACGCGTCTCCCAGCGATGCGGTATGCCGCTGCATGATCCCCAACGGTTTGTCCGTTCGGTTCTTGAAGGTATCGCGAACGATGAGCGCCTCCGCCCGTTGCTCGACGGCGCGACTGTGTTCGAAGTACTCGTTTGTTTCCTTGGCCCATCCCCCGCCGGGCACCGAGAAAGCTGTCTCGACCCGAAACGCTTCCCCGCCCATTCGCAAATCGATTACGCCCGGTGCCGGCTGCTCCACCACGAAGCTCGTCGCATGCGCAGCGCGCGGCTCGTAACGCGCGAGGGGCCCTGTCGGCGCAGGTTTTCGCCCCATCGCGGCGTCCTGAGCGGAACGTTCGACAATGCGCGCATCCGCGATAACAAGCGGGTTCGTGATGTGGCCCACGCCATTCTCAAACGTGATCGAATTGTCGCCGTCAACCACGAACTCGGTAATGTCGAGTTCAAAGAAGCAGGGACGAATTGGATCGACCAGGCCATAGTGCGGGTCTGTATCGGGACTCGTGAAATCGGGACTGTAATAGACCGAAAGCCATTCGCCGGCGGCCATCGAATATACGTCGCCCGAGCGTGCTTTCGCCCGAACTGGCCTGTTGATGAAGTTTGCAGAGGTCAGCGCCTTGCCATTCACCGTGATCCGCATCGCCCCGTTGTACCCCGCTACCTGCCCGAAATCGAGCCGCGCCAGCAACGTAAGCGCGACTCGTTTCCCTTCGCTGGGCGGCGCGACCTGTATGCTGAATGATTTCGCCTCGCCCCGCGCCAAAGTAAGGTTTTCCAGCACCAGCGCGTGTTCGGCAAACACGCATGCGGCGGCGAAGAGAAAAATGAAGGGAGCAAAGATAAAACGCATGGCAGTTCTCATGAGGTTAAGTCTTTCGCAGGTCTGGGAATATCTAATTTGAACCCCGCCCGTTGTGTCAGGGCGCACGAGTTTAGCAGGAAGTTATTTGGCAGCGTAAACTCTCTGCAAAAAACCTCGTTTGGGTTACCCAGAATAACCCGAGAGATTCTGGTAAGCCAGCACATCAACGAGTTAACATAATGTTCTGCGGCTGGTTCCTTCCCTCCTCGTGGCGGGGTTGGGTATGCCCGAAGTGCGAGCGTGGCGTTCTTTTTGGCGCGTCGCTTTTTCATGGGCATGTCGCTTATGAACATGGTGATCTTGGGTCGAGGGTGCCTGTTTTTTCTCGCTCAACACTATCCAACACCCTGCTAGCGCTATCCGGCGCAATGTTGCGTGCAAATTGAAACCTGATTAGGGTCAATACATGGACTTGAATAACGCAATTCCTGGAACGAGCGCCTCGAACGAACTTAAACGTACTGTCAGTCGTTGCACCGTCTGCGGCGAGTCTGTCTCCGCGACGGTAGTCTCCGAAGGATGTAAGGTCTATCTTGACCGGCATTGTCTTGTGCACGGGTTTCAACGTCGCTTACTCTCCAGCGATGAGCGTTTCTACAACGTCTCCCATGGAAGCGGCGCCTGTTGCGGCGGGCAGTCCTGCTGCGACACTAACACAACCGCAACCGACCCTTTTGCAGCGCTCTCGACGTGCCTGGCATTGATAGAGATTGTCGACAGTTGCAATCTTGCGTGCCCAACCTGTTTCGCGGACTCGCCGATGTCGCGTGACGTGGACTGCATTTCCCTTGCGGACTTCCAGCGCCGCGTGGATGGCGTGATCGAATTAAAGGGCAAGATTGAGATCCTGCAGTTCTCCGGCGGTGAACCCACCATTCACCCCGAGTTCTTCGCATTGCTGGAATGGTGCCAGCGACATTCGAAAATCGACTACATCATGGTCAATACGAATGGCGTCCGCCTTGCCAAAGATCAGGACTTCGCGCGCGAGCTCGACCGCCTATACCGGCGCGGAAAACTCCAGCTTTATCTACAGCTCGATGGGGTGCAGGAAGAAGGCCAACGCGAATTGCGCGGCGCCGATCTGCGCGCAGTTCGCAAGCGGGCCATCGAAGTGGCCGGCGCATTCGAGGGCGGAGGCCTTCCGATTACCCTGGCAATGACCGTCACACCCGCTACGCGAGACAATCTCTGGGATGCAGTCGCGTTTGGTCTGCAATACCCCCATATTCGCGGCGTAGCGTTTCAGCCGTTCTTCACTTCGGGTCGCGCGCCAGGCATTTCGAATGAAACACCAATCAATGTCGCCGACGTCATTCACGGACTTGTGAATCAATCCAGCGGCACATTGTCGTACGAAGCGTTTACCCCCTTACCCTGTGGCGATCCGAACTGCGCAACGATTGGATATCTGCTCAAGACGGAAGAAGGCATTCGCTCCATCAGCGATTACATCGACTTCTCGCAACTCCAAGGATTCTTGCGCGATCGCGTTAATTATTCGCTAAACGATCTCGCGCAGTGTGGATGCGATTCGGAACCGCTCGGCGATCTACTCAAGCAGTTCGAGCTCGATGAATCGAGGACGTTTCGGCTGTTCATCAAACCGTTCATGGACGCAAACACGTGGGACGACGATCGCATTGACCGTTGTTGCACCCACGTAATCCGACCGGATGGCAAACTCGATTCGTTCTGTCGCTACTACTCCGGCCTCCCGGGAACTTGGCACGGCCCGAAACGGGCCAAAGCAACCGCATCGGCGCAACGGTAATGTTTCAGGCAGCCTATCCCCTGCTCGCCATCGCTGGCATTGTGTTGTCCAGCATGATCTGGTCGCGGCTGCTCCGCCGCGACGGCAGCGGCCACGACTACCGCATGGAGCTGATCTACATCATCGCGTTGTGCGGCGCGTTCGTCGGCGCGAAGCTGGTGTACTTCCTTGCGGAAGGTTGGCACGCGCTCGTTGACCCCGCGCTCACACGCGAACAAATCGCCGCGAACCTCCTCACCGGCAAGACTATCACCGGCGCCTTGCTCGGCGGCTATGTCTCAGTCGAACTTGCGAAGAAGTGGATGGGCTACACAAAAACCACCGGCGACTTTTTCGCCGTGGTGGCGCCCTTCGGTTTGATGCTGGGCCGGGTTGGCTGTTTCATTCAAGAATGTTGCCCGGGCGTAACTATGGAGCCGCATTGGTACACAATGCTTGATGCGCATGGCATATCGCGCTGGCCAGCCGTGCCGCTCGAGTTCGCCTTCAACTTCGTCTTCTTCGTCGCCGCATTCGTCATGTTCAAACGCCGCATACTCCCAGGCCAGCTCTTCCATGCCTACCTCATCGCCTACGGACTTTTCCGCTTCGCCCACGAATTCCTCCGCGACACGCCAGCGCTCGCCTGGGGCATCACGGGGTACCACCTTGCTGCCATCGCGATCTTCGTCCTTGGCGCGGCGCGTTTTGCCCAACGCGCCCGCGCCGCGCAGGCCCTCACTGGCGGCGCCTGACGCGCATGTAGCGCAATGTACTGCGTGTCGAGTATCATTCCCCGTTTGCACGCTCCTCCAGATTCTCGAAAGGATTCACATGAAGGTCGGTATTATCGGGTTCGCCCGTTCTGGAAAAACGACGGTTTTCAATGCCCTCACCGGCGCGAAGGCCGCGGTAGGCACCTTTGGCGCGCGGGAATCGAACGTAGCCGTGTTGAAAGTGCCGGATGCGCGCCTTGAGAAGCTCGCCGAGATCTACAAGCCGAAGAAGATCACCTACGCGGAGTTTCAGTTTATCGATATCGCCCCAAACGAATCGGCCGGAGAGGAAAAAGCGCTGGACACCGCGGCGCTCAACGCCTTGAAGCAGGTGGAGGCGCTGGTTCATGTCGTGCGGGCTTTTGACAACGAAAGCGTCATGCATCCCAATGGCAGCGTCAACGCATTGCGCGATGCCAAGGCGATGGAAGAAGAGTTACAACTTTGCGATCTCATCGTCGTGGAGAAACGTCTCGAACGCATGGAAAAGGAACATAAGAAAGGTCCAGAACTCGCCCCGTTGCAAAAGTGCAAGGAACATCTGGAAGCGGGAAAGCCGTTGCGCACCCTGGATCTGACCGCGCAGGAAGTGCGCGACATCGCAGGCTTCGGCTTCATGTCCCTCAAGCCGTTAATGCTGCTCGGCAACTACGGCGAAGAGTCGATTGGCAAGGATGATCCCTCCGGGCTTGCCGCGTTTGCAAAGGAACTCGGCGTTGCGCTCATCGAACTGTGCGGCGCGATGGAATTGGAAATCGGACAGTTGTCCGAAGAGGAACGTCCCGCATACCGCGCCGACTTGGGCCTTGGCGAGGAATCACGTGTTCGGTTCCTGCAGACCGCGTACGACATGCTCGGCCTCATGAGCTTCCTGACGGCCGGCGAACCCGAGGTGCGCGCATGGACCATTCACAAAAACACAAAAGCCGTGGATGCCGCGGGCTCCATCCACAGCGACATCGCGCGTGGCTTCATCCGCGCGGAAATCGTCAACTACGACCACTTCATCGCCGCCAGCGGCAGCATGGTCAAAGCCAAAGAGGCAGGCCACGTCCGTCTCGAAGGCAAAGAATACATCATGCAGGACGGCGACATCGTCCTGTTCCGATTCAACGTGTAGTGCAAAAACAAGGGGCGGGCCTGAATCCAGACCCGCCCCTTGTTCTTTTGCGTTACGCTTTCAGTTTGTCGAGCAGCACTTTGCAGCGCTTGATACCCTCGATCTCGGAGAGGCGATCGCCTTCGTATTCAATGCCGATGAAGCCGTTATACTTGTGCTTGTCGACTACGATCTCGATGAGGCGCTTGTAATCTTTGCTGGTTTCTTCGCCGGTGGCGTCATCGAAGTCGTGGCACTTTGCGCTAACGGCCTTTGCGAATTTCATCAGACGATCGATGCCGTCATAGATGTCGGTGCCTTTGGGGAAGTTGCCGAAATCGGGCAGCGTGCCGAAGCGGGGATGATCGACCGCGGGCACGAGCTTTTCCATTGCCGCAGGGTCGGATGATGCGCCGCCGTGGTTCTCGATAATGACGTTGATATTCTTCTTGTCCGCATAATCACACAATTTGCGGAAGTGCGGTACGGAACGCTTCACGAAATCGTCGAGCGCCGCAGGATCTTTCTCCACACCCTGCGCGCCGCCGGCCCAGTTCATGCGGATCGAGTGGCAGCCGAGGTATTCGGCGATGTCCACCCATTTTGAATGACGCTTCACGGCATCTTCGCGCGCGTTTTCTTCCGCGCCGCCGATGTTACCTTCACCGTCGACCATGATGAGCAGAATCTGCACTTTGTGATCCGCGGCGTTCTTCGCGAGGGAATCGAGGTAGGGCTTCATGTCCGGAAACGATTTTTCGTGCTCGGCAAGCATGCGGTTCACGAGCTCGATCGCTTCGATGTCCCATTCCTGGCGCGACATCTTTGGCATGTCGAGCATGGGCACTTTTCCTTCGCCGGCACCGATGGTACGGTGCAGCGACCACGCGGCCAGCGACACCTTGTACTCGCGGGCGGCATGCGCCGTTCCAGCGCCCAAAGCCGCGGCCGCGGCGGCGGCTCCAGTGGTTTGCATAAACGTTCTCCTGGAAATACCGGCCTTCAAGGGTTGACTCCTTAGGCGCTGTTGCAGCCGTTAATAAGATTGCAGCGCCCTGCGATCTTGCCGGAGCGCGGGTTGTGATTCAACCATAGACCGCATTTCGCGGGGTCGGGTCAACGCTTATCCGCCCGTGTTCGTTGTTTGCGGGTAGAAACAGGACCAAACCACGCGTTTGCGTGCTATACTGACAGGTCCATGCTGCGATTGTTTACACCTATAGCGCTGGCAGTCTTTTGTGCGTGCAGTTTCGGCTGCGGAAATTCCGCACCCCTTGCCGGCGAATCAACCGTGGCGCACGCGCAGGAACCTGCCGCGGCGGCGGCACCCGATCTGCCTACGGTGGCTCCCGCGACAGCGACACAGGAAACCGCGCCCCCTGATGCGGCGGTAACCGCCGCGCAAACGCTGGACCAGGCCTCGACCCAGGTCGATCAGCTCAAGGCGCAATTAAAAGAGCTGGCGGAGGCGCGCAACGCCGAAGATGGTGCCACCACTACAACCAGTGCGCCCGCGACAGATGTTGAGCCAAGCGCGGATAGCGAAGAAGTTGTCGCGCTGCGGGCGGAGCTTGCCGACTTGCGCAAGGATGTCGATCGCTTGCAGGAAACCGTGGACGCAGCCCTTGCGTATCTTGTCGGGGAGTTGGGCGCGGAGAACAGGCGACTCCGCACCGATCTCGCCAACGTGGGCGAAAACACCACCGAGACGGAACCACCGGCAGATTCTCCTTCAGCTTCACCCACAACGAAAATGTCCGAGCGCGTTGACTACGGCGAACTGGGTTATATCGCCATCAAAGAATGGGGGCGCACGCCGGAACAAGCAGCGGAACTTGCCGCGAGCAAACCAGGCACGACCGTATCGACGCTTCGCGGCATGATCTGCGCCGTATCGCCAGGCCTGAGTGACGAAGAGCTGGCTGCGGTCGGCGCGAAGATTCGCGCTTCGTGCGAGGGCTACGACAACGTCAACATCGACATCTTCGACGACGAAACCGCCGCACGCGAATTCGCCGAGAACAATGTGCGCTCCAGCGCACACCTTGTCATGAACATCACCCGCCACAAGACTTCCGGCCAAGACGTGATGGTCCGTGTTCTTCCAAATGGGAAAAGAGAAGTGATGATTGGGGAGTAGGCCAGGAAGTTTTCCCTTTCGCTAATCATCTGCTTCATTTTATGTATTCCATTCCTCGCCGCCTCATCGCCTTCCTTCCTCGCGCTTAACGCGATCCCAGGCGGCGATTGCTTCCTCGGCGGTTTGCGCTTTGTTTTCGCCGAAGACGTGGTCGTGACGACGGATCATTTTTTCATGGACACGCTCCATGACAGACTGCATGGAAAACCGTCCCTCCACCTCGGCACATGCGATTGAAGCGAGGAGCACGAACAGGGTATCCCCCATTTCCTCCTCGGAATTGTCGTTGTTCGCTTTCTCCAGCGCCTCGATCAGTTCGTCGTTTTCCTTGCGGGCGTACTGGGCGAAACTGAGGGCAGTCTGTTCCCGGTCCCAAGGGCAACCGTCGGGTCCGCGGAGGTAGCGGGCCAGGTTTATCAGGGCCTCAAACCAATCTAACTCGTTCTGGGGCGTGCGGTTCCAATGCGGATAGGTCATTGCGCAAGTCCTTGCGGCTCAAGGTTTGGACTGCTCCTGCCGATATCAATTTCGGCGTAGGAGTGTTTCGAGCATGACGGTACAATGCTGCAAATGCAAACGAATCCGATTTGAGGCGCAGTGGTCGGCCCCAGCGGCGACCTTGCTTCAGGGAAACGTGTCCCACACGTACTGCCCCGCATGCGCAGACGAATGTCATATCGAGCTCTTCAGCACGCAAGCAAGTCGCGCAACCGCGGTGCACGCGCAGCAGTTGTTGCAACAACTGGGTGGCGTGGCCTGAATCCGGTCGTGCGCGAATCAGCCTAAGGCCCCGGGTGTCGGATGTCACCGAATCCGGATTCTTCACACAACCGTTCCGTTCTCCGCAGAATCGCCTTGTTTCTTTCCTCCATGGAACTAAATCCCGACCGGGTGTATAACATACCCGTGCAGGGATGGGTGATGCGGAACATCCGAGGCGTACCTTGCGCAGCCATCACAGGGGGAATCCCATGAAGGGAACGAACCGGCTCGCAATCTTTATCGCGATGGTGTTGTTTACCATCGTTTCCATCTGGACCACCTACGTCAGTCTTCGCGACTCGATACTTCCGCGTCCGACTTTTCCGATTGAGTTCGCGCCGGGACGCGTGCACGAGCTATCGGTGTTTGCGCTTGCGCTGTCCGTTGCGATTGGGCTGATGCTCTTCGCGCTCAAACTGTCGATAATAGATGGGCAGAAACGGCTCAATCTGTTTGGATTGATCGGTCTGACGGTCGTCGCATCGATCTCCATCGCATTTAACATGGATGTGCTGTACCGCACGGCAGATCGCGAGTTTTTCCTGGATTATTCAGAGTCCAAAGTGCGCAGTGTATACGAGAACTATCTGGCTTCGGTACAGTCCGATCTAAACGCACGAAAACAGGAGCTGGAAAAACAGGTCGCAAAACAGGAAGGCGAACTGGAATCCGAGATTAAAGGATTGCGCGAACGTCCGGCGGGTTATGGGACGGAAGCAAAACACGAAGAGTACGAACTGACGCTACTTGGAAAGACCGCGGAAGTCGAACTTCAGGGCATTGAAGCGGCGCTGGAGAAGAAGCTGGCGGTGGACGCCATTTTGCTAAACACATCGGTGGCGACGCTTGAAGACGTCGCGCGACTTCAGGACGCGTTGCGAGTCCAGGTCAAAGATCTCGCGGCGCTGACCGGCACTTCGATGCCGGCTGCGGTGAAGCTCGATTCTCCGTTCTTCGCGGTATTTCAGAAGCTGTTCAATTTCCGCACGGCTGGCCCGTTGGAGTACCTGATTCTTGCCCTCGCGTTTTTGCTCGATCTTGCCGACATCATTGGCTACAGCCTTGTGCCTAACCGGAAAGAAGAAAAGAAACCCGCCGCGATCTGGGCGTCGGTACCTGAAAACCTGATGGGACCTGAAGTGATTCGTTCGCCGAAACCGCTTGCAGCCGTCGTGGACACGCCGGTGATGGAAGAGCTAGACGAAGAACCAGCGCTTGCGGACATGAATGCGGAAGAGTTTCCGTCGCTATCACCCAGGCCGCAGCCACGCCGAAAACCTTTCCGTTTCCGGCGTCATTAGCCGATATAACGCTCAAATTGATCGGAGCTAGTCTCGTTCGGGCTTTGCATCGCGCGTCATAAGCGCGACAACCGCTTCCCGTGCGTCTGCCCCCTCGTACAAAACGCGATAAACCTGTTCGGTAATCGGCATTTCGACTTTATGTTTCTGCGCCAAGGCCAATGCGGCGCGCGCGGTGCGCACGCCCTCGGCGACCATGGGCGACGACGCAAGAATCTCCTCAAGCTTTTTCCCGGAAGCGATCTTTTCGCCTACTGCGCGGTTGCGCGAGTGCTGGCTGGCGCAGGTGACGATAAGGTCGCCCATTCCGCTCAGGCCAGAGAAGGTCAGGGGATCCGCGCCAAGCGCGACGCCGAGGCGCGCCATTTCCGCGAGACCGCGCGTGATGAGCGCCGCCTTTGCATTGTCGCCAAGGCCGAATCCATCGCAGACGCCCGCGGCTATCGCGATGACGTTCTTCAACGCGCCACCAAGCGCAACGCCCGTGATGTCCGGGCTAGTGTAAACGCGAAAGGTTTTCGCCGTAAATGCTGTCTGGACCTTTTCGCATGCGGCCTCGCTTCGGCCCGCAGCGACGAGGGATGCGGGGAGATCGCGCGCGACTTCCTCCGCGTGGCTTGGGCCGGACAATGTTACGACGACGGAGCCCGGCACGGTTTGTTCGATTACTTCGTGCATGCACAGCAAGGTGTCGTTCTCGATGCCTTTGGCTACATTGACAAGGATTGTGTCGGGAGAGAAATGCATGCGCCCAACTACTGCCCTCATTGCGTGGGAAGGAACTGCGAGGACGGCGATCTCACAATCGGGATCGGCTGTTTCGGAAATGGTGATGGATTCCGGCAGCGTCACCCCTGGGAGAAAGTGCGGACTGCGGCGTTCGTTGCGCAAGATGTCCGGGCCGTCTTCCGCGCGGCAGGAAATGTTTACCGCGTGGCCGTTGCGCGCGACGAGACGCGCGAGTGCAAGCCCCCAGCTACCCGCGCCGACTACCTGTATTCGCATGGGTTAGAACAGACCTCCAATTGGGTTGCGGGGTATTCACTGAGTACACGGTTTGTTAAGAGGATTGCTCGCGAGGACGCTCGCCCTACCTCTTCGGTTTTACTGAACTGTCGATTCGCCGGACAGGAATCCCGTAAGCGGCGACGACGCTTCAGCTGTTGCGCGAACTGGGCCCAGTCCAGCGAGATACGCCATTCGCCCTGCGCGGGTGGCAATAGCGAATGCTTCCGCCATTTTGAAGTGGTCAGTCGCATCCGCGAGCGCTGTGTTGACGAGCACGGCGTCCGCGCCCAACTCCATCGCTTCGGCAGCATGCGACGGCGCGCCGAGTCCAGCGTCCACTACGACGGGAACATTCGACTGCTCGATGATGATGCGCACCATGTCGCGCGTGCGGAGGCCCCGGTTGCTGCCTATTGGCGCGCCCAGGGGCATGACGGTAGCGGCCCCCGCTTCTTCAAGGCGCTTCGCCAAGATTGGGTCCGCTTGTATATAGGGAAGCACGATGAATCCATCTTTAACCAGCATCTCGGTTGCGCGCAAAGTCTCGATGGGATCGGGCAGCAGATAGCGCGGCTCCGGCGTGAGCTCAAGCTTCACCCACGGCTCGCAGCCCATCGCGCGCGCGAGTTTGGCCAGGCGGACGGCCTCTTCCGCCGTGCGCGCGCCAGATGTATTCGGCAGGAGCAAATGTCGCCTCGAATCGATTACCGAGAGAATGCTGTCCTCGTTCGGATTTGAAAGATCGGCGCGCCGCAACGCAACGGTAACAATCTCGGCATCGCACCCCGCGAGCGATTCGCGGAGCGCCTGCGAAGATGGAAACTTGCCGGTGCCGACCATGAGCCGGGAGCGAAAGCTGCGGCCAGCAATGACCAGTGAATCGGAATCTGTTGTTGCGCTATCGATCATGTGTTTATTTCTATTGTGATGCGGTTCCGGCGGCTTGTTTCGTTCATTCCAGAACGACTACACGGGACTCCGGAGGGGAACCGGAATGGTACCAAACGAGGCGCGGTCGCTCAATTGCCGCACGATTGCGCTTGCAAACCCATTGGTCAGGTTGGAGAATAGCGAAGTTACCGAGTCACATAGTTGGGTAAGGGAACCATCAAAAATGCCGAGTTCACAACTTCCCCCGGGACCGAGAGGGAAGTTTCTAGTTGGATCCGCGGACCGGATCACGAACGATCGATTGCGATTCCTGATGACGCTTCGGCGGGAGTATGGCGAAGTTTCGCGGTTCACGGTCTGGGGCCAGCAGATTGTTTTGATCACCCGTCCGGACCATGTAAAAGAGATCCTCGTCACCAACCACAAGAATTTTCACAAGAGCACCGCATTGCGCGTCGCGAAGTACATTCTGGGAGAGGGACTTCTGACGAGTGAAGATGCGCTGCACCGGCGGCAACGCCGCATGATGCAGCCCGCGTTTCATTCGCAGCGCATTCATGGATATGCGGAGATCATGATCGAGTACGCGGCGCGCCATGCCGCGCGATGGGAGACGGACGGCCTGGAGGGGCATCCGATCGACATGTGGCAGGAGATGATGCGGCTCACGCTGGCGATCGTTGCCAAGACACTTTTTGACGCGGATGTGGAGTCCGAGGCGTATGAGATCGGCGAAGCGCTCTCGACGATCATTGGCCTGTTCGAACGCGTGACGCATCCTGCGGCCCCGCTGTTGACCTTGTTGCCGACGCCGAAGAACGTCCGGTTCTTGCTTGCACGAAAACGCATCAACGCGACCATACTGCGAATAATCGGGGAGCGGCGCGCGAGTGGAAAAGACCACGGCGATTTGTTGTCGATGCTGTTGCGCGCGCAGGACGAAGACGACGGTGGCACGATGACGGACAAGCAGGTGCGCGATGAAGTGGTAACGCTGTTTCTCGCCGGACACGAGACTACTGCGAACGCACTGACATTTGCGTGGCATCTTCTGTCGCGAAATCCCGACGTTGAAGAAAAGTTCCACGCGGAGATTGATACTGTTCTGGAGGGCAGATTGCCTGTGCCCGCGGATTATCCAAAGCTTGAGTACACGCGGCGGGTGTTTGCGGAGACCATGCGGCTTTATCCGCCCGCCTACTTGATTGGTCGAACTGCGCTGGAGACATTCACGCTCGATGGATATACGATTCCCAAGGGAGCGGCGGTGTTGCTCAGTCCGTTTGTGACGCAACACGATGCAGCGTATTTTCCCGATCCGGAAGTGTTCGACCCGGATCGGTTTTCGCCGGAGGCACAGCAGGATCGCCACAAGTTCGCTTACTATCCGTTCGGGAGCGGACCGCGCACCTGCATTGGTGAACCGTTCGCGTGGATGGAGGGGGTGTTCCTAATGGCGGTGATTGCGCAACGCTGGCGAATGCGCACAGTGCCGGGGCATCCAATCGAATTTGACCCGCAGATAACTTTACGGCCCGCGCACGGAATGAGCATGACACTCGCGCGCCGGGAAACGTCACTTTTACCTGTCGCGGAAGGCTAGGAGACCTTAATCATGGCACACGAAATTGATTACACCATTCACGGCGACGATATGCAGTTGGTGGAAGTCGAGCTTGATCCAGGCGAAGGCGTGCGCGCGGAGATCGGCACCATGACCTTTATGGAGCCGGGCATTCAGATGGACACAAGCACCGGCGGCGGGATTATGAAAGGCTTGAAGCGCATGGTTACCGGCGAGAGCTTTTTCATTTCCAACTTCCACAACACGGGTGCCGGCAAACAGAAAGTGGGGTTTGCGGCACCTTATCCCGGCAAGATCATTCCCATTGATCTGCGAAATGTCGGGGGAACTTTTCTGTGTCAGAAGGATTCGTTTCTGTGTGCTGCAATGGGTATTGATATCACCGTCGCTTTTACGAAGAAGCTTGGCGCGGGCCTGTTCGGCGGCGAGGGGTTTATTCTGCAACGGCTGGACGGCGATGGGCTCGCGTTTGTGCATGCGGGCGGCACGGTCATCAAGAAAGATCTGCGGGTGGGCGAGACACTCCGCGTCGATACGGGTTGCCTTGTGGCGTTTCATCCGTCGATGCGCTACGACATTCAAATGGTAGGCGGATTCAAGAACGTGCTGTTCGGCGGCGAGGGCTTGTTTCTGGCAACGATCACCGGCCCAGGGCCGGTATTGCTTCAAAGCCTGCCGTTCTCCAGGCTGGCAGATCGCATCATGGCCGCTGCGGGCGGGCGCAGGGAACAATCCAAAGGCGTGGCGGGGATGGGCGGCAACTTACTCGGCGGATTGCTTGGGGGCGATACGAAATTCTAATTCCCGGGCGGCGCACTGCGCATATCCCGCAAACATGTGGAGGGCGGAATCATGTCGAACGCGTATGACAACGACCCGTATGCGCCAGTTACCGATCCAGCCAAGACGCCGGGCATATCGCTGTTCGGATATATGCGCGTCATATCGGCATTAACCGGATTGGGATTGATACTTATTGGCGCGATGTCGGCGGTATGGAGTTTCAATTCCATCAAGGCCATTATCGAAACGCCGGACACGATGAATGCGTATCTCGACGCGTGGTATACACCGGAGGTTGAAGACGAGCCAGAGAAGATGGCGGAAACAACTGCTCCGGAGCTTGATCCTCCAAAGGATGCCGTACCAGTCGAAACGACGGCGAAAGCACCTGCAGAAGAAGGTAATGCCGATGCAGCGGAAGCGGCAGTGTCAACGCCACCCGCCGAGCCAGTGGCAGAACGCGCAGTTCAAAGACTTCCACAAAGATCTCCGGTAACGAATGCATATGATGCGCCCCTGGAGGCGCTCGCGTCGTCGATTCGCCAGGGAGGTCTTGCGCGCCTGATTGGCGCGTTAATTCTACTTGCGCTGGTGTCTTTGCTGGTGAGAATTCCGTTCGGACTGATCAAGGCGGGAACGGAACTCGTACGCGTAATGACGGCCGAGAAGTCCAACAAAGATGGCACTTACGCAAAATAAGCTATCCCGCCCACAAGAGATTATTCAGCGTGTGGACGATGATGCACGGCCACAGGGATTTTCCCGTTTCGAAGACTGCCGACAAAACGAAACCAATGATCGCAACGCTCACGGTCTGCGCAATCAAACCGGAATGAAGACCCTGCATGTAAAGCCAGCCAGGCCAGTGGGCCACTGCGAATAGAACTGCGCTGATCAGTCCTGCAGCGATCCAGCCATGATAAGCGCGAAGGGCTTGATGTACGTAGCCTCGAAAAAGAATCTCCTCAAAGACCGGCGCCCATGCAATCGTGAGCAGGATAACCGCCCACTCTTTGACAGAGGGATGCGAAGTTACAAGAATGACGGACTTCCCTTCGACAACGCCGCCGTGTAACGCAGTAACAAGAATCCAACCAATCGACACCGCGGCAGTGAGAGCAAGCGCCTTGCCCTTCGGGAACCTGTCCAGTGCGAGCGCGCCGACCGCATTGACGTTGTGAAACCTCGCCAGCATCCACCAGACCGGGACGCCCCATAGCAGGATTCGCAGCGATTGCCCCCACAGTGTTTGCCAACCTATTGGTTTGATTGCGGCATCGACCGGCATGAGCGCTACGACGCGAATGGTCCATGCGGTGTAAAATGCGAGAAGAAAAAGTATGAGCGTTTTCCGATCTGCATTCGGAAAATGCGGATTCCTGCTTTCGAGCGCGGAAATCACGCCCTAGTCTTGATCCCGGAATACGGTTTGTGGGGAAAACGCCGGTGTGCAAACGGCGATGTACTCCGCGCCTTCGCTTCCTGGCGTGCTGTAGCGCACCCATTCTCCGGGCATGGTAATGATGCCTTGCCCCGCGCACACATCGATTGAATCGCCCAGTTCATGCTCGACACGCAGGGTGCCTTTTAGCACGACGGTGTATTCCGTGAACTCAGGACGCTGACCGGGTTCGACCCATCCGCTTGGGCTAATCATGTGCGCTACACTTACGTCGCTCGTGTTGGAATTGACCCGCCCGACGTACTCACGGATCTGTTTCGGTTTGTTGCCCGCCGCCTGGATCAGCGTGGGCGCAGCAATGAGTTGTGGCATGACACAATTTTCCCCCCTTATGCAACCTCGACCGACGCGGGATTGGCTATCCGCCACACCCGCGGCACTACCAATACTCCGAGCACCACCCCCGGAAACAATACGCCGGGAAAATCCAAAATCCAATGTATAGCGCCGACGCGCCCAACAATCATGTCCGCGACGTGCAGCAGCGCATGGCCACCAGCCCAGAATGCCTGCGCGATGATGATAGGTCTGCACGCGCGGAGATGAAATGCACTCCAGACAAATCCGATTCCGGAGATTAGATAGGCGAGACCAATATCCCTGATGAAATGACCATTGTAGGGGCCGAAGTCCGCGACGCGTCCGGGCAAATTCTCAAACCATGTCGGTGCCGAGCCGATCATCCAGATCCCGTTCAAGATACTTAACGCGCCGAGAATGCAGAAAATGTAACCGAGCGCAGGCATGAATTTGCTACCCCCAGAGTTTGTGCACATCCATTCGCAACGCAAATTCAAAAAGCCAAAGCACGGCCCAACACCCAAACATCGGCGCGCGCGCGCGGGAATGTGATGCGGCAAGTATTATCGCGCCAAATGCGTAAAGCTCCCAGAGATTTCGGAGAAACGACCAGTCTTCAGACCATACGTTGCCGCTGACAACGCATGCGAGCCCACAGTAGAGAAGCCAGGACAATTTTTCGTGCAAATTTGCACGGGACGACCTGGCCGCAATCCCGACTGATACGGCAAATCCCGCAACGAGCAGCATTTGAAAGAAGGCAGCGGTCTGTTGGCCGGATGCGAAAGACATTTTTTCGATGATGCTTTGCACAAAACTGGTGAACGGCAGGCCCATGGTCCCGGTATCACTTGCTGCGAAATGGCCCCAGTTGTATCGGAGATACAATTGCCAGCCGATTCCGATGCTAACGGGTATCGCGTAGACAGCGAAGGCTCGAGTTCGATCGCCGCGCATGCGCGCGATGATGCCCGCCAAACCAAGCGCGACTGCAACGAGGAGACTGGTCTCTCGCGCGAGTACCCCAAACGAAAGCAAGATGGCGGCGCGCCAAGGCTGTTGGCGCGTGGCGGATAGCACGGCCGCGAGGACGAACGCGGCGGCGAGAATCTCCGTAAAATCTCGTGCGAGTGTCAGAATGAAACCCGGATAGCACGCGATGGCGAGTCCCCACAGTGCGTGCAAACCATGCGACTGCATCAGCTTGCTTGCGGTCCACGCAATGGCACATAGGCCGAAGTAATTGATCGCGATCATCCAAAATGGAACGAGTGACAAAATTCCGATTGATAGCAAGTTCGCCAAGACTGGGTAAAGTATTCTCTGGTGCCGATAGGCAGGAAGATCCAACGTGATTCCGTAGTCGGTAATCGTATTCGTAAACGGGTCGAGCGCGAACCGGTAGTAGAACTGACCGTCATGCCCGTGGGCATCCGGTATGACGTGCAGGCTGCGCGGTGCGAGTTTCGGGTCGGTGAACTTGTCGCCCGCAGTTACAAAATAGGAAAGATCCCAATCGTGCACGGCGAGTCGCACGAGAATGAAAAGGAGGTAGGCGGTTGCGACGAAAACAACAGACACAATTGGCCTGTCGAATCGTCGGCTGAAGGTTTGTGTTGTGGTGTGTTGCATGACGCGTGTTCTTCAGGCAGGTGTAAACGATTCGACACGAAAGTGCAAATGTACAGTTGCGTCGTCAAGTATGCGCAAGTTGTAGTGAACGAGACGATTACGATTGCCGTGATCCGTGCGTAAGTGTGTGGTGGGCGTGGACCTCTGAAGACGGGCAGAGTAGACAACCTTCAACAAAACTGCTAAACTAAGGCGAGTCTAGGGAAGTTGACAGTAGTATTCCTTTAACCAGGAGGCTCCCGTTGCCCGCCTCACGAACCGTGACGGTACACGCGGGATCGCACGATCGCGCGGCATGTCCTGTAAGCGTTTTGCTCCCAAAGGGTTACAATAACGCTGCGGTTACGCTGTTTGATTCGGGCTTGAAGCGCGCCATTCCAGCGCAAGTGTTTCAACTCGATGATACCAATACACTTACCTGGATTGAAGGGCGGCTCAAGGCCCATGCCACCCGGAAGTACAAGCTGGTGTCGAAGGCGACTTCGTTTCCGGTGAAGGTTCGGCTTGTGGACCACACGAAATCTAAGTTAGACGTTCGGGTGGGGAACACGCTCTTAACGTCGTATCACTATTCCCATAAATGGGTTAGGCCATTTTTGCACCCCTTGAGTGGACCAGGCGGCGTCCGCGTTACGCGGAACTGGCCGGTGGACCGATCGGTTGCCGGTGAACGCCGGGACCATGTCCACCATAAATCGGTCTGGGTCGCGCACGGCGAGTGCGATGATATGGATAATTGGTCGGAACTCCCTGGCCATGGGTTTCAACGGCATCAGGAATTTACGCATGTCGTTTCCGGGCCTGTATTTGGCGAATGCCAGGCACGCATTGACTGGTGCGATGCGAAGGGCAGGAAGCGGTTTGAGGAATTGCGCACCCTCCGTGCTTACGCCGTTCCGGGCGGCAGTCGATTGCTCGACGTGGTCGTCTCGTTACGGATGACGGAACGTACCGTCACCTTTAAGGATACGAAAGAGGGGGGACTTCTTTCTGTCCGCGTGGCTACTTCGATGGAAGTAAATCGGGGTGGTCGAATCGAGAATTCGTACGGGGGTGTGAACGAAGAGGAGACTTGGGGGAAGAACGCAGCGTGGTGCGACTATAGCGGGTTGGTGGATGGGAAGCATGTGGGGATTGCGGTATTCGACAACGAGGCGAACCCGAGATACCCCACGGGCTGGCATGTGCGGAATTACGGCTTGATGACGGCCAATTGTTTTGCATGGAAGTACTACCGTCCTGGGGCGGGCTTAGTCGGTGACATGAAGTTGCCGAAGGGAAGCACGACTACATGGCGGTATCGACTGTATGTCCATCGAGGTGATGCGCGGAAGGGCAAGGTGGCGGCGCGATATCTGGATTATGTCGCGCCCCCGCAAGTGACCGTGCAGTAACGCCAACCAGGGAGCCCGTAGGCAAACCATGGCAACGAAGAAAAGCACGAAGAAGGCAACGAAACCGGCCGCGCGTAAATCTGCGCCTCCGAAGAAGAAATCGCCCCCGGCCAAAAAAGCGAAAAACGCAAAGAGCAGTAAGCCTGTGAAGAAGACCGTTAAGTC
>ERZ761602.1601-NODE-1601-length-40127-cov-4.735376_pt1 | contig 40127 bp, 37 predicted proteins | sample MGYA00512165_ERZ761602 | MGnify/ENA primary metagenome ERZ761602 (study PRJEB28899, sample SAMN02445085) | bioreactor sludge metagenome | biome: EBPR sludge; isolation source: Thorneside wastewater treatment plant | place: Australia: Brisbane, Thorneside...
AGCGCTGCCCGCAGGTACCAGCACGAAATTGGTCCCTGCGCCCCAGTTCTGCCACTCCAGGTCGCTGACGCCGCGGTAGTTGACGCCATCGGTGAAGTTGAAGCCGAAGAGGTTGAATTTGCTGCCGTTGGCGCCATTGAAGGAGAGCTTGCCATAGGCATCGGTGAAGCGGAAGGGCAGGCCCAGGGTGTCGTTCACGTTGCGGTAGAGGGTCTTGCTGGTCTGGTCCAGGTAGCTGTGGCGCAGGTTGAGCAGGTAGCTGCTGGACCCATCGCCGGGCTCCTTCTGCTTCTTGATGGGCCCCTCGAGCAGCGCCTTGGCGGCGAAGGTGCTGGCGCTGACCTTGCCGCTGAGCCGATTGCGGTTGCCGTCGCGCGTGGTGATGTCCATCACCGAGCTGATGCGCCCGCCGAACTCGGCGTTGTAGCCGGCAGTGTAGATGTCGGCGTTGCGGATGATGTCGTTGTCGAATACGCTGAAGAGGCCGATGCTGTGGAAGGGGTTGTACAGGACCATGCCGTCCAGCATCACCTTGTTCATGATGGGCGAGCCGCCGCGCACATAGAGCTGGCCGCCCTGATCGCCCGTGAAGATGACGCCCGGCACCACCTGCAGGTACTGGGCCAGGTCGGCCTCGCCCCCCACGGCCGGCATGCGCTCGATCTGCTTGGGGGTGAGCTTGGTGACGCTCATGCGCACCTGCGACTGGGCCTCCTGCTTCTCGGCGCTCACCTCCACCTCGCCGATGCGGATGGAGGCCTTCACCAGATAGAGCTTCTCGGTGAGGATCTGGCCTTGGTTCAGCGTCACCTGCTTCTCCAAGGGCTCATAGCCCAGGTAGGTGACCTGCAGCGTGCTCTGGCCCACGGGCGCCTTGCTGATGGAGAAGTAGCCGTTCACATCGGTGGCGGCCCCGATGGTGGTGCCCTTGAGCACCACGTTGGTGAAGATGACCGGCTCGCCGCTGTCCTTGTCATAGACGAAGCCCCGGATGGTGCCGGTCTGAGCCATGGCGGCGGGAAGGACGAGCAGCACGGCCAGGAGGGCGGCCAGCTTCAGCGGTGAGCGCATCATGGAAATGGTTCCTTGCAAGGCGGCTAAGGTAGAAGTTGCCCGCAAGGGGGAGCGGCCGTTGGATGGGCGGTCAGCACCGGTGGCTGCCGGCCGGCCACCGCGGCGGAGCTCAGCTCATCACCTTGGCGAGCAGCTCGCGCAGCAGCTCGCCCTGGTCGGCGCCGTCGCCGCCCACGCCCTTGCTGCGCAGGTCGCACTGGCGCAGGTGCCGCTGGATCTCGGCGAGCTTGGGCAGCGGGTAGTTGCGCGCCTGTGCCACGTAGTCCTTCACGAAGTAGGGGTTCACCTTCAGCGCGGCGGCCAGCTCCTGCTGGGTGCCGCCCTGTGCGGCATGCACCACCGCCAGCTTGCTGAAGTAGCCGTTGAGGATGCCGAGCGTGACCACCAGCGGATAATCCTTCGGGTCCGATGCGAAGTGCTGGGCGATGCGCAGGGCCTTCGCCGTGTTCCGCGTACCGATGGCATTCTGCAGCTCGAAGACGTTGTACTCCTTGCTGATGCCCACGAAGCGCTGGATGACCTCGCTGGTGATGGCGCCGCCCTCCTCGGTCACCAGGCAGAGCTTCTCCACTTCCTTCACGGCCTTGGCCAGGTCGCTGCCCAGGTGGCTGGCCAGCAGCTGCGCCTCGTTCGCGCCCAGGCGGCGCTTGTGGTTCTTGGCGAAGCTCACGAGCACCTCGGGGACCTTGTCATCGCGCACCTTGTCGCTGGTGAGCACCGCTCCGCCGCCTTTCTGCGCCGCCTTCAGGATGCCCTTGCGCCCGTCGATCTTCTTGTGCTTGTAGCAGAGCACGAGCACCGTGGTGGGCGTGGGCTTGGCCAGGTAGGGCTCCAGCTTCTCCACCTGGTCGATGCGCCAGGCCTGGAGCTCGCGCACCACCACCAGCTGGCGCTCGGCCATCATGGGGTAGCGCAGGCAGGTGTCCTTCACCTGGTCGGGGTCCACGTCGCGGGCGTAGAGGATGCTCTGGTTGAAGTCCCGCTCGTGGTCCTGCAGCGCCAGCCGTTCGATCTCCTCCGCCACGCGGTCGATGAAGAAGGCCTCCTCGCCGTGCAGCACGTACACCGGACGGAACTTCCCGGCGCGCACGTCGAGCATCAGCTTCTTGTATTCATCCACGCTGCTCATTCGAAGCGCAGGTGCTTCACGGATGCCCCCTTGTTGATGATCTCGCGCAGGCTCTCCACGCCCACGCGCACATGGGTCTCCACGAAGGAGCCGGTCACCTTGGCGTCGCTTGCGCTGGTCTTCACGCCCCAAGGCACCATGGGCTGGTCGCTCACCAGCAGCAGCGCTCCGGTGGGGATGCTGTTGGCGAAGCCGGTCATGAAGAGGGTGGCCGTCTCCATGTCGATCGCCATGCAGCGCAGTGCGCGCAGGTGCTCCTTGAAGGCCTCGTCGTGCTCCCACACGCGCCGGTTGGTGGTGTACACCGTCCCGCTCCAGTAGTCCAGCTCCATGTCGCGGATCACGTGGCTCACCGCGCGATGGATCATGAAGCTGGGCAGCGCCGGCACCTCCGGGGGGAAGTAGTCGTTGCTGGTGCCCTCGCCCCGGATGGCCGCGATGGGCAGGATGAGGTCGCCCAGCTGGTTCTTCTTCTTCAGACCGCCGCACTTGCCCAGAAAGAGCACCGCCTTCGGGTCGATTGCGCTCAGCAGGTCCATGAGCGTGGCCGCATTGGGGCTGCCCATGCCGAAGTTGATCATCACCATGTCCTCCGACACGGCCACCTTCATGGCCTTGTCCTTCACCGGGACCACGGCCCCGGTGAGCTGGCAGAAGAGGTCGAGGTAGTTGTCGAAGTTGGTGAGCAGGATGTGGGGCTTGAAGTCGACCAGCTCCAGTCCGGTGTAGCGGGGCAGCCAGTTGCCGACGATCTCTTGCTTGGTACGCACTTTTGCGGGATGGGCGATACGGGACTGCCGGCATTGGCACTGCCCGACCACGGGGTCAAAACTAGGCATGTCGCCGAAGGGTGGCAGGCCTTCGACCCCATCCGTCGGCGATGGGTGGCCCTGCTGCCCGAGGAATGGGTGCGCCAGCACTTCATCAACTTCCTGCTGCGCGACAAGGGCTGCCCGGCCTCGCTGGTGAGCGTGGAGCGGCCGCTGGTGCTCAATGAGCTGGCCAAGCGCGCCGATATCCTGGTGCATGCCGCCGATGGCCGGCCGGTGGCGCTGGTGGAGTGCAAGGCCCCCGGCGTGCGCATCACCCAGGCCGTCTTCGAGCAGGCCGCGCGCTACAACCAGGTGCTGCAGGTGCCCTGGCTCATCGTCACCAACGGGCTGCGGCACTACTGCTGCCGCATCGACCGTTCCAAGGGTGGCGTGGAATTCGTCGTGGATATCCCCGACCATACCGGGCTTTGCGCCTCCTGAGGGCCAGTACCTTCGTGCCATGCCGCCCCGTTACGTCCTGCTCATCGCCCTGGCCTCCGCCTCCATCGCCACTGCCCAGCAGCGGGTGAAGATGGACCTTGTCCTCGAACACCGCCTGAGTCAGGCCGACGAGGCCGGCGCCATGATGGACCTCTTCATCCACGGGAGCCCGGGCGCCGTGGAGGCCGCCGTGCGCGCGCACGGCGGATCGGTGAAGATGAGCACGGGCCGCATCACCAGCGCCCGCGTTCCGGCGGTCAGCGTGCGCGCCCTGTCCGCCAGCCCTTCCATTGAGCGGTTCGAATGGAGCGCCGACCCGGGCCGACTGCTCAGCGACAGCATGCGGGTGAAAGCGCGCGTGAATCAGGTGCATGCCGGCCTGGCGCCGCTTCCCCAGGGCTATGACGGCACGGGGGTGGTGATGGGCTTCATCGACGACGGCCTGGGCATCGACCACCCCGATTTCCAGCGGCCTGACGGCACCACGCGCGTGCTGCATTACTGGGACCAGGGCTATGCCGGTGCCGGAGCGCCGCCGGAATTCGGCTATGGCAGCGAATGGAGCAAGGCGCAGATCGATGCCGGGCAGCTCCTCAGCAACTTCAGCGGCTCGGTGCACGGGAGCACCGTGGCCAGCAACGGCGCAGGCGATGGCAGCGCCAACGGCCGCCATAAGGGCGTGGCGCCGGGCGCCGACCTGATCGTCGTGAAATACAGCACCGCGGGCGGCGGCGAATTCCGCGCACGCGTGGCCGATGCGGTGAAGTACATCTTCGACCGTGCCGACGCCACGGGCATGCCCGCGGTGGTGAATGCCAGCCTCGGCACCTACAGCGGCTCGCACGACGGCCGGGATGCCGCGGCTCAGCTCATCGACAGCCTCATCGCAGCGCGGCGCGGCCGATTCCTGGTGTGCGCTGGCGGCAACGCGGGGAGCCAGTTCCCCTTCCACCTGCGGCACACGGCGGATGCCGACACCGGCTTCACCTGGTTCACCACCAACGCGAACGGCGCCCCCTACAACCTCTTCCCCTACCCCAACCTGTTCTTCGAGGCCTGGGCCGACATCGCCGACTTCCAGGGCGCGCGGTACGCCATCGGTGCCGACCGCGTGGTCCCGAGCCTGCAGTTCCGGGGGCGCACCGCCTTCCACGACCTGGCGGAGAACCTGGGCCAGGTGATCACCGAGCCGCTGGTGAGCCAGAGCGGAAGCACGCTCGGGATCGTGGAGTTCCTCGCCCTGCCGCGCGGCGAACAAGTGCAGCTGCAGGTGCGCATCGCCTCGCCCGATTCCGCCGGCTACCTGTGGCGCTTCATGACCACCGGCAGCGGCCGCTGCGACATCTGGTCCCTCACCACGGTGACCGCCACGAGCAACGTCATCGGCCCCGTACTCGCAGCGCCGCTCGGCCTCCCCTTCCCAACGCCTGCGGAGTATCCTGCCATGGCGCACTACGTGAGGCCGGACAGCCTCTATCACATCGTGGACAGCTGGGCCTGCTCGCCCCGCACCCTCACCACCGCCAATTACTGGAACCAGAACGAGTACCAGCCTTGCGCGGGCGACTACATCAATGCGCCCATCCTGCCCTACACCATCAGCAGCAACAGCAGCCTGGGGCCCACGCGCGACGACCGGTACAAGCCGGACATCAGCGCGCCGGGCGATGTGACCCTGGCGGCCGCGCCCATGGCCATCATCAACGATTGGTCCGTGACCAATGCCGACAAGATGGATGAGTTCTGCATGCATGTGCGCAACGGCGGCACCAGCATGGCCTCGCCCGTGGTGGCCGGCGTGGCGGCGCTCTACCTGCAGAAATGCCCCAATGCCGATTGGCAGCAGATCCGCGAAGCCATCCTCGGAACCGCGTGGGGCGATGCGCTCACCGGCCCGCTGCCCAACGTCACCTTCGGGCACGGACGCGTGCATGCCTTCAACGCACTCATCGGATCCAACCTTCCGCCGGTGACGATCACCGCCACCGCGAATGAGATGTGCTCGAACGCCAGCGTGCAGGTGAGCGCTCCCGCCGGCTATGAGGCCTACCTCTGGAGCAACGGTTCCACCGACAATCCCACCAGCTACACCGGCAACGGGCCCCTCACCGTCACGGCCACGGCATCTCCGGGCTGCGCGCAGAGCAATGCCCTCGCCTTCACCGTGCTGCCGGCGCCGCCAACCCCGGTGATCACGGCGGATGGCTCGCTGCTCACCAGCAGCGCCGGGCCCGGTTACCAATGGTACCTCAACGGCGCTCCGCTCGGCGGGGCCGTGGGCGCCACCTGGTGGGCCACCCAGCCCGGCGACTACACCGTGGAGCATGTGGCAGCGAACGGCTGCAGCGCGATGAGCGCGCCGGTCACCATCGTCACCGTAGGCATGGAGGACCGCGCAGCAAGCGGTGGATTCGCGGCCTGGCCTTCGCCCACCACGGGTACCATCACCGTGCAGGTCCCGGGTTCACCCGGCGGGGCAGCAACGGTGGAGCTCTACGACGCCGATGGGCGCCTGCGCGTGCGGGAGGGCTTCACGGGCACCGCGCAGATGCTGGTGGAGGCCACTTCGCTCCCTGCCGGCGCATACACCCTTGTGGTGACCCGTGGCGACGCGCGTTGGACCTCGCGCATCGTGCGCTTGCCCTAGGCATCAGAACGAGGGGCAGCCGATCACCCGGCCGCGCACGGTACGTGCGCGATGGATGAACGGGAAGCGGCTGGAGACCTGGTACCGCGCCCTTCGGCGCGGAGGCGCTGGCACGGCGCCGTCCTTCTCCATCCAGCAGCGATCCGCTGAGGGGGCCATCTCCGTTGGACGCATGCGCGACCCGCTCCCCTCCCCGCCCGGTGCCTGCTCCGTGGGCACAGGCGTCACAGGGATGGGCTGGGCCGCCGCCGTGGAGAGCGTGAGGGCGGCCAGCACCGCCATGGCACCGCGCAACAGCTCGCGCGGCACCTCGTTCAACGGCATCAGGTCGCCCTGCACCTGCTCGATCCGGAACCGGCCGCAGCCATCGGGGCTGTCGGAGAACCACGCCTTGAGTTCGGCATCGCTGCGCTCGGTGAAGTCGATCACCGGCTTGGCGCAAATGGCGCAGAACCGATCGCGGCCGAGCGGCTCCATCTCCTCCCAGGGCTGGGAGCAGGTCACCTTCATCCCGTGCAGGGGCTTGCGCATCGGTCCGTGCCGCATGCACTGATGACGCGAGGCGGGCAACAGGGATGCCTGCCGCTGTCAATGCACGCGCTCGCCATCCACGAAGGTGGCCGTCACCCTGGCCAAGCGCAGCGCATCCGCTGGGGCCCGCTCCAGGTCGGCATTCACCACGGTGATGTCGGCCCGTTTGCCGACCTCCAGGGTGCCCAGATCGCCCTCCTGCATGGCAGCGATCGCATTCCAGATGGTCATGCCGCGCAACGCATCCAGCCGCGAGAGCGCCTGCTCGGTGCGGTAGCCGCCCTCCGGCCAGCCATCGGCGCCCTGGCGCAGCACCGCGCTGCGGAATGTCTGCAGCGGATCGATGCCCTCCACCGGGAAATCGGTGCCTAGCGCCAGCAGCCCCATCGTCCTGCGGAGGTCCTCGTAGGCGTAGGCATCAGCGATGCGCTGAGGCCCGAGTCGCTCGATGGCCCAGGGGCCGTCGCTGGTGGCGTGCGTGGGCTGAACGCTGGGGATGATGCTGTAGCGGGCGAAGAGCGGACGGTCGGCCGCGCTCACCACCTGGGCATGCTCGATTCGCCAGCGCAGGTCGTTGGTGCCGCCCAGCACCTCGGCGTACACATCGAGGAGCAGCTTGTTGGCGCTGTCGCCGATGCAGTGCGTGTTCATCTGGAAGCCATGCTCCTTGCACCACCGGGCCACGTGCAGGAAGTGGTCGCGGGAGGCCAGCTGCAGGCCATGGTGGCCGGGCTGGTCATGGTAGGGCTCCTTGAGCAGGGCGCCGCGCGAGCCCAGGGCGCCATCGGCATACACCTTCACGCTGCGCACGGCAAGGCGGTCGGTGAGGATCGGCCCGCTGCGCGCGAACGCCTCAAGCCACGGGGCCGAATCGGAGACCATGGCGTAGACGCGCATCTTCAGCGCGCCCTCCTCCTGCATGCGCTGGATCAGGCGGATCGTGCCGGGATCGAGGCCCGCATCACAAACCATGGTCAGGCCGAGGCTGAAGCAATCGCGCTGGGCATCGAGCAGCGCCGCGCGCTTGATGGCCTCATCGGCCTGTTCCATGATGGGCTGGAACACGTTCACCGCATTGTCGATGAGCACGCCGGTGAATCGGCCGTCGCGCTTCACCATCAACCCTCCCTCCACGCTATTCGCCGGGTCGACGCCCACGGCGCGCAGGGCCGCATCGTTCACCACGGCGGCGTGGCCATCGATGCGCTGCATGAGCACGGGCCTGTCGGGGAAGAGCGCGTTCAACGCGGCGTTGTCCGGGTACTCCTTCACCGGCCAGTCGTTCTGGTCCCAGCCGCGGCCCAGGATCCATCCCGCTCCGGGATGGGCTTTCGCATAGGCCTCGATCCGCGCCACGGCCTCCTGCCAATCGCCCACCCCCTGGAGGTCCACCTTCTGCTTGTTGAGGCCGTAGCCATAGAAGTGGCAATGCCCATCGATGAATCCGGGATAGACATGCTGCCCCCCTGCATTGAAGATCTCCTTGGCGCGGTAGCGGTTGCGGATCTGGTGCTCCGGACCGAGCTCGATGATGCGCCCGTCCTTCACGGCCATGGCCTGGTGCACGCTTCCGGCCTCGTCGAGCGCATGGATGACCGCGTTGTGCACCACGAGGTCGGCCTCACGGTCCTTGTGCGCGCAGGCGGTGGCGAGGAATGCAGCGAGCAAGGGGGCGAAGAGCCGTGCAGGGGTCATGCGGAGAGCAGGGGTTTGAGCCGCGGCCAGCGGGCCAGCGCGCGGCGATGGTCGAAGGCGAGCAGGGCGGCCACCAGCAGGAAGGGCAGCAGCGGCGCCCGGTAGCGCACCAGAGCGCCCATGATGGGCGTGGTCCAGCCGATGACGCAGGCCAGCACGAAGCCGTATCCGGCCAGCGCGAGCAGGAGGGGCCGGTCGATGCCGCTCCAGGGAAGCCGGTACTGCAGCAGCGCCGCAAGCACGGCCAGTACCACGATGTTCTCGGCTGCGGACGCAAGGCCGAGCGCCCCGCCGCCGCCATGGGCGACCGGCCCGGCGAGCGTGATCCACAGGGCATACGGGATGGTGCGCACGAAGGAAAGCGCATCAGGCTGCAGCAGCGGCGGCATCACGAAGCTGCCCGAGCGCGTCTCGAGCGCAAGGCCGATGAAGTCGCGCTGCTTCCAGGTGATCACCTCAAGGATGTCGAAGCCGGGGATGAAGCGCTGCGCATTGAGGCCGGCGGCGATGAAGGCGGCGTAGACGACGGCCATCTTCAGCAGGGGCCGCCGACCACCGGTCAGGCGGGCCCAGGCCAGGAAGGCCAGCGCTGGCACCATGCTGAGCAGCACGTAGAACTTCAGGTGGTAGAGCAGCGCCATGGCGGCACCGAGCATCAGCGCCCCGGCCACCGTGGCACGGCCATCCAGCATGCGCAGCACCTGCCACACCAGAATGCCAAGGCCGAAGAAGAGGAGGCTCTCCTTGATGACGCCGCTGGCCCAGAAGAGGACGGAAGGCAGCCCGAACAGGGCGATGGCCAGCGCGCGCTCACGGCCCGCGAGGCGCCCCACGAAGGCGCGGTAGAGGCCCAGGGTTCCGGTGAGCGAAAGGAAGGCCGCCGCCACCGTGTGCACATGGAAGTGGCCGAAGCTGAACAGCCGCACCACGGCGTTGAAGCGGATCACTGTGTGGGCATCGTTGTGCAGGTTGCTCTCCCACTGCCGGTACCAGTTGTTCATGCGCTGGTAGTACTGCTCATCGAACCACGGGGTATCGTTGTCCACGCTGAAGAGCATGCGCAGGTAGTCGCCGGGGCGCTCGGGCAGTGCGCTGAAGAGCACGGCGCTGTCGTCGAAATACTTGAAGACATCGGCCGTGGCGCGGTCGGTGTAGACATAGGTGTAGACCGCCCAGAGGGCCGTGCCGGCGGCCACCTTCAGCAGGAAGAGCGCCGCCACCCCCCGCATGGACAGGCCCGGCACACGGGCATAGAACGGCATGCGCCGCATGGCGAAGAGCAGCAGCGAGGCATAAGCGACGGCGAGCAGCGCACCGGGCATGGCGCGAAGGTCGCCATCCCGCGCCTCACAGGTGCTTGAGCGCCTCGCGGACGCTCAGGGCCGAGAGCCGGTGGCGGGCCACGAACCGGCGCACCGCATCCGGATCGGTGGCGCCCAGCTCGCGCAGGGCCCAGCCGATGGCCTTGCGGATGAAGAAGTCCTCGTGCGCCGCGAGCCGTTCGATGTTGGCGAAGAGGAGGGACTGGTCGGTATCGGCCTTCCAGCGGTTCTGGAAGATGATGGCCGTGCGGATGAGCCACCGGTTGTCGCTCGCGGCCCAGCGCGCGCACCATTCCGCGCGCGCCTCCGGATGCCGCTTGAGGATGGCGCCCGCCACATGGATCGCGAGCCCATCCACCGTGTCCCACCAGCTCTTGGTGGTCACCAGCTCCTCCACCAGCGGCAGGTGCTCCAAGCCGAGGCGCTTGGCATCGCGCATCAGCAGGTCAACGGCGGTCTGATGCAGCTCGCGCTGCGGGCAGTCGAAGGCCGAGCGGACGATGGCCGGCAGCTCACCCAGCGGCGGAGGGCCCAGCTTGGCGATATGCGCCTTCAGGATTGCCCGGCGTGCCGGGGCCTTGATGCCGAAGAAGGGGGCGATGCCCTTCATGTAGGCCTCCATCGGCAGGGCGTCGACCGGATTCGCGTGGCGGGCGAACGCGCCGTGCAGGGGAGCGATCCAGGGATGCATGGGAACGGCCCCCGCGAAGATGCACCGCCACAGGCCTCACCGCCACCTCGTTGCGCCGTGCCACCAGCTGCCAGGGCGGATCGTAGCCCAGGAAACGGGCCGGGCCGATCGGCACGAGGCCGGCGGCCGCCGTGGACCTGAGCAGCTCCCCGGTCATCCCAGTGATCCGCGCCTCATCGGCGAAGCCGCCGAAACGGAGCACGGCCACCACCTCCTCAGGGACGTTCCGCAGCTGCACGGCCCGGTCATTGGGTGCCGGCAGACTGTCCATGCTGAGGCCTTCGGGCATGATGAAGCGCATGCGGGCGCTGTCGGGATCCAGCTGCATGTGCACCGGGGCCGTCATCGCGATGCTCGCGCCGTCCGCATTGCCGCCGAAGATGTAACCCGCCAAGGTGCGGAAGGAGGGATTGGCGACCTGCTTGTAGGTGCCGCCCGGCCTTACCGTCTCTGCCGCCAAGGCGGCGGGGTAATGCCTCACTTCCAGCGCTCCGATGGTCCGCAGCACGGTGTAGGGCTGCTGCGGCGTGCGCTTGGTGCCGGCCACGGTCCAGGCCTGCAGGCCGGCGAAGAGGACCAAGGCACCGATGACGATGTACATGAGCTTGCGCATGTATTCCCACCTGAACGCCTGAGACGCTGCACTGTTCAGCCCCTATTGCTCAGCCCGGCCGAAGTAGCCCCGGCCGAGCGTCTGATTGAACACGCTGATGAACAGCGCGATGTAGCTCAGGTAGAACAACGATTGGATGGACACCACCAGCTTGCCCAGGCCTGTGACCGGATAGTACTCGCCGAAGCCGATGGTACTGGTAATGACGAAGCTCAGGTAGACCGCATCGGTCCATGCGGCCATCGGCTGATTGAAGTGATTGCCGGCCATATGGATCACAGCGAAGCCGAAGACCACCTCCATGTAGTTGATGAAGATGAGCAGCTTGGAACGCCGGTAGGACCGCGGGGAGGGCAACGCATCGGAGGCGAAGATCATGGTGGGGATGTAGAGGAGGGTCTCCGTCATCAGCCAGACCACCGCCCACAGGACCGCCGCATGCGACCACCAGCCCTGCCAAAGGACCGCCAGCGGGAAAGCGGTCTTCAGCAGCACATAGCACTCGATGGCCAGGTCCTGCACCAAGGCCCCTCTCCGCCAGAAGAGGTGCTTGATGTAGGCGCCGGGGAACAGGAACTGCGATGCCGCCAGCATGAGCCGCACGGCTTTCTCCAGGCCCGCATCCAGTTCATAGGCATTGTCCCAGATGGCCACTACGTTCTCCCAGCGCCGCCCCAAGGTGCTGTGCCGGTCCTCCACCTGCGGGTGACCCCTTCCCAATAGCAGCTTCCGTACGGTCTGTCGCATGCTTCAAGGCGCTTACGACCGAAAAGTATCCCGGAACGGACCTGCATGGACTGACGAAGCGCACCGGCTAACTTCACCTTCCCAAACCGACCGCCATGATCCGATCCTTGCTGCTGACTGCCTGCCTGTTGACCTTGGGCAGCAGCCCTGCCCAGTACTGCTCCCCGACCTTCGCCAATGGGTGCTTCAACTGGCGCAACCTGGCCGTGACCCTGGGCACCATCAACTGGACCGCGGGCAGCGACTGCTACGTGAGCGACTTCACCGCGTTGAGCACAGCTGTCACCCCCGGCGTGCCCGAGCCCATGACCGTCACCAGCGGCAATTGGACCGGCTGCGCGGTGTGGATCGACCTGAACGACGACCTGGCCTTCTCCGCCGATGAGAACCTCTACCACGCCTACGTGGGCGGGGACCCCGGCTATACCTACAGCTTCAACCTCACCGTGCCTGAATCCGCCCCGGCAGGCAGCCACCGCGTGCGGGTGATCGCCGGCTGGGGGAGCGACGGCTTCACTGAGGGGAGCGCGAACGGCTTCGGCTCCTGCGGCACCTTCCAGTACGGCAACTTCAATGACTTCACCGTGGTGGTAACGGGCTCTTCGGGCATGGCCGCCGCGCACGCCCTGCCCTTGAAGGTGGCGCCCAACCCGGCCACGGACCGCCTCGATGTGCGGCTCCCCGACGGCAGCCGCGCGGTGCGCGCGCACCTGGTGGCGGCAGATGGCCGAAGCGTGCGTCAGCTCCTGTCAACGCCGTCTGACGGGCGACTGGCAATCGATCTCACCGGCGTGGCGCGCGGCGCATACCTGCTTCAGGTGGAAACGGACCGCGGGGTGCACACGGCCCGCGTGACGAAGGACTGAGGCCTCAGCCGTCCGGCCCCACCCGCACGAGGTTCGCCAGCAAGGCGTTCACCAGCACATCCACATCGCTGGCGGCGATGACCCGGGTGGCGCCGTGCAGGAAGCCATCCCGCTCCATGCGGTGCATCTGCTGCAGGAGCCCATCGTAGAAGCCGTTCACGTTGAGCAGCCCCATAGGCTTGGCGTGCAGGCCCAGCTGCCGCCACGTAAGCAGCTCGAAGAGCTCATCCATGGTGCCGAAACCGCCGGGCAGGGCGATCACCGCCTGGCTGCGGCGGTGCATCACCATCTTCCGCTCGTGCATGTCGGCCACGGTGATCAGCTCGGTCACGCGGTCGTGCGCCAGCTCACGCCCGGCCATGAAGCCGGGAATGACGCCCACCACCTCGCCGCCGGCCTCCATTGCCGCATCGGCCACCGCTCCCATCAGGCCCACGTGCCCTCCTCCATATACGATGCCCATGCCGCGCTGGGCCAAGGTGCGGCCCACGGTGCGCGCAGATTCCATGTACACGGCATCATGGCCGGTGCTGGCCCCGCAGAAGACAGCGATGTGGAGCATGCGGTGAAGGTAACCGGGTGCACCGACGGCCGCAGGCCATGCGGCCACGGCTCCCGGCACGCGAGGATCACTCCTTGATGAACCGCGTGACTTCACCGTTGCTGCCGCGCAACAGGTACACGCCGGGCTTCAAGTCCTGAAGGGACAACGTGCTGGTATTGCTGTAGGTGCGCAGCCAAGCACCACGGCTGTCGTACAGATCCCCCTGGAACGGCTGCGTCAGGTACAGGACATCCGTGCAGGGGTTCGGCCAGGCGTGCTGCGCTTCGACGCCCAGATCGGTGATGGACGTGCTGAAGTCGCCGTTGACGCGCGCCACCCTGTTGCGGCCAATGCCATCGTACCTGTAGAAGCTGCCGGCGATGTACACGCTGCCATCCTCCTGGAGCAGGAGCGCGAAAATGACGTTGTTGGCCGCAAGGCCCACCTGATAGCTCCCATCAAACGCTCCATTCGGGAGCAACCGCACGAAGGCAGTTTGCTGACTACCGCCAACGCTATTGAAATCGCCTCCGGCGATGATCCGACCATCGGGTTGCAGCTCCATCCGATAAATGATCCCCTGGTTCGGATTGGAAATGTCGAACCCCGTATCGAGTGCCCCATTGATGCCGAGCCGGGCCATGCACCGGCGGGTGGTGGCACCCATTTGAGAGAAACCGCCGCAGACCAGGATCGTACTGTCCGGCTGAACGATCACATCGTGGATGGTGGAGTTGGAAGCCGGCGCTTGGAAGCTCAGGTCCACCGTGCCGTCGAGCAAGAGGCGCGCGATGTCCGTGCGGTTCACGCTATTGATGCTGGTGAAGTTGCCGCCCACCAGCAGCCGGCCATCGTAGTCGAAGGTCAGTGCCTGCACATCACCGTTCACACCCGATCCGGCGAAGGTGGCGTCCAAGCTGCCATCGCTGTTCAAGCGGGCAATACCGCGCTTGTTCACACCGGCCACCTGTTGGAAGAACCCGCCCACCAGGATCTTTCCATCGGGCTGTAGCAAGAGGATGTGTGCATTGTCCGAGAGGCCGGCACCAGGATCGAAGCTCACGTCCAGGCTGCCATCGGGCATAAGCCGGGCGATGCGGTTGCGCGGCACACCGTTGAAGCGGGTGAAGAACCCGGCCACCACAACGCGGCCGTCCGGCTGGATGGCCACGGCCCGCACATCTTCGTTGAAGCCTTCGCCCGTATCGAAGCTCGGATCGATGGTGCCATCGGGCCACACGCGGCACAGCCCGCGCCGGGTCACCCCGTTGTACTTGGCGAACTCACCGCCCACCAGGATGCGGCCATCGGGCAGCCGGGCCAAGGCATAGGCGACCCCGTTCAAGCCGGTGTTGGGCATGAACGAGGTATCCACCGCACCATCCGCGAACGCCTTGATGATCCGCAGTTGAAAGTGCCCGTTGTACATGATGTGATCACCACCCAGCAGGAAGTGCCCATCCGGGGCCACGTGGAAGGCGAAACCCGTGTTGTTCAACCCATCCACCGGCACGAAGGTGTTGTCCACCACACCGTTCGCCTGGAGCCGCACCAAGCGCTGCCAGGGCTGGTTGTTGAAGCTGGTGAAGACACCGGTCACCAGCACTTTGCCATCGGGCTGCAGCGCCACGGCGATAACGTCATTCTCCGCGCCAGTGCCGGGCTGGAAGGAGGTGTCCACGCTGCCGGTGGCATTGAGGCGCGCGATGCGCCTGCGGTTGGCGCCATTGAACTGAGTGAAGCTGCCGCCAATGATGATCTTGCCATCGGGCTGCAAGGCCATGGTGGTCACGACGTTGCTGAACGTGGGACCGCTGCCCGTGCTGAACGTGTTATCGACGGCGCCTGTGGCCAGCAGGCGCACCACGCCCCGGGCATTGGACCCGTTCACCGTCTGGAACGACCCACTGACCAAGAGCTTTCCATCGGGCTGCAACACCATGTCGGAGATGCCATCGGAAGGACCGGTGCCCACGTTGAAGGATGGGTCCAAGGTCCCGTCCGCGTTGAGCCGCGCCAAGCGGACGGCACTGGAGCCGGAGACCGTGGTGAACCAACCGCCGATGAGCACCTTGCCGTTCGCCAGCGGAATGGCCTTCTCCACATTGGCACTGGGACCTTCACCGGGATCGAAGGATGGATCGATGGAGCCGTCGGGGAATAGCATGGCCACACACCTGCGCGGCACGCCATTGATCGACTGGAAGCCCCCGGCCACCAGGATCCGCCCATCCTGGAGCACCGCGATGCTCGTCACTATTCCGCTGGCACCGGTGCCGATGTTGAAGCCCGTATCGGGTGTACCATCCGCATTGAGCCGGATAAGCCGGTTCGCGGTCACATCGCCGAACGTGACGAATTCGCCTCCCACGAGCACCTTGCCATCGGGCTGCTCCACTACAGTGAACACCGTGCTATTGAATCCATCACCGTGCTTGAAGCCCAAGTCTCCAGGATTGAAGCTGAGGTCGAGCGTGCCGGGCTGGGCCGAAGCGTGGAATGACGCAACAAGAATGGCGACGAGCGTGAGCAGCGGTTTGCGCATGGTAGGATCTATGACAGTAGCAAAGATGTGCGAGGCCAAGCGCTGGAACAACGCGAGGAAGGCGGCCCATCCGGGCCGCCTTCCTCGCTTGTAGCTCTCGTAAACGCTTACTTCTTCAGATCGAAGCGGTCTAGCTCCATCACCTTCACCCAGGCCTTCACGAAGTCCTTCACGAACTTCTCCTTGCTGTCGTTCTGGGCGTACACTTCGGCGATGGCGCGCAGTTGCGAGTTGCTGCCGAACACGAGGTCGACGCGCGTGCCGGTCCACTTGCGCTCGCCGGTCTTGCGGTCGTGGCTGCCGTAGATGCCTTCCTCACCGGCCTTCGGGGCCCAGGCGTGGCGCATGTCGAGCAGGTTCACGAAGAAGTCGTTGGTGAGCTGGCCCACGCGATCGGTGAACACGCCATGCTTGCTGCCGCCGGTGTTGGCGCCCAGCACGCGCAAACCGCCCACGAGCACCGTCATCCCCGGCGCGCTCAGGGTGAGCAGCTGGGCGCGGTCCACGAGCATCTCCTCGGCGGGTACGCTGTAGGTCTTCTTCTGGTAGTTGCGGAAGCCATCGGCCTGGGGCTCCATCACGGCGAAGCTCTCCACATCGGTCTGCTCCTGGCTGGCATCACCGCGGCCGCTGTTGAAGGGTACGGTGATGTTGAAGCCCGCATCCTTGGCGGCCTTCTCCACGGCGGCGCAACCACCGAGCACGATGAGGTCGGCGATGGACACCTGCTTGCCGCTGGCCTTGAACTCGGCCTGGATCTTCTCCAGCGTGCCGAGCACTTTGCCGAGCTGCGCGGGATCGTTCACCGCCCAGAACTTCTGGGGCGCGAGGCGCACGCGCGCACCGTTGGCACCGCCGCGCTTGTCGCTACCGCGGAAGGTGGAGGCGCTGGCCCAGGCGGTGGCGACGAGCTCGCTCACGCTGAGGCCGCTGGCGAGGATGCTACCCTTCAGGGCTGCCACATCGCTGTCGGCCAGCTTGGTGCCGGCGGGGACAGGGTCCTGCCAGATGAGGTCCTCCTTCGGCACTTCGGGTCCGAGGTAGAGGCTCTTGGGGCCCATGTCGCGGTGCGTGAGCTTGAACCAGGCGCGGGCGAAGGCATCGGCGAAGGCTTGCGGGTCCTTGTGGAAGCGGCGCGCGATGGGCTCATAGATCGGGTCGAAGCGCAGCGAGAGGTCGGCCGTGGTCATCGCGGGGCGGTGCTTCACGTTGGGGTCGTGCGCATCGGGGATCATGTGCTCGGGCTTCACATCCTTGGCCAGCCACTGCCAGCCGCCGGCGGGGCTCTTCACCAGTTCCCATTCGTAGCCGAAGAGCATGTCGAAGTAGCCATTGTCCCACTTGGTGGGGTTCGGCTTCCACGCGCCCTCCAGGCCGCTGGTGATGGTGTCCTTGCCCTTGCCGCTGCCGAAGCTGTTCTTCCAGCCGAAGCCCTGCTCCTCGATGGGAGCGCCTTCGGGGGCGGGACCCACGTGCGACTCGGGACCGGCGCCGTGCATCTTGCCGAAGGTGTGACCGCCAGCAGTGAGCGCAACGGTCTCCTCGTCGTTCATGGCCATACGCTTGAAGGTCTCGCGCACGTCCTTGCCGCTGGCCACCGGGTCGGGGTTGCCGTCAGGGCCTTGCGGGTTCACGTAGATGAGGCCCATCTGCACCGCGGCGAGCGGCGCTTCCAGATCGCGATCGCCGCTATACCGGCTGTTGGGCTTGTCGCTAGTGGCGAGCCACTCGCTCTCCGAGCCCCAATACACATCCTCCTCCGGAGCATAGATGTCCTCCCTTCCGCCGCCGAAGCCGAAGGTCTTGAAGCCCATGCTCTCCATGGCGACGTTGCCGGCCAGTACGAAGAGGTCGGCCCAGCTGAGGCTGTTGCCGTACTTCTGCTTGATGGGCCACAGCAGGCGGCGTGCCTTGTCCAGGTTGCCGTTGTCGGGCCAGCTGTTCAGCGGGGCGAAACGCTGGTTGCCGTTGCCGGCGCCTCCGCGGCCATCGGCCGTGCGGTAGGTGCCCGCCGCGTGCCAGGCCATGCGGATCATGAGGCCGCCGTAGTGGCCCCAGTCGGCCGGCCACCACTCCTGCGAGTCGGTCATCAGCTTCGCCAGGTCGGCCTTCACGGCCTTCAGGTCGAGCTTGGAGAAGGCCTCGCGGTAGTTGAAGTCGGGGTCCATGGGGTTGGACACCGCTTGGTGCTGGTGCAGGATAGCGAGGTTGAGCTGCTCAGGCCACCAATCGCGGTTCCGCATGCCGCGGCCGGCCACCGGATGGCGCATCGCGCCGTGCATCACCGGGCATTTCGCAGCTCCATTGCCGTTGGAGCTCATGGTTTCAGGTTTCGTTTCGTTTGCCATGGGTATGGGGGTGTTTCTTGGGGAGGAGCGCGAAGTAACGATCACTTCTATTTATGCGGGCAATTACGGCATCGATTCAGTCGATATGGGAGCCTTTCGCCAACGTTGCACACGGCTACGGGGTTGAAGGAAGGACCCATACGGCGCCTAGGCCATGAGGTCCATCAGTCTGGCGCCCCCATCGGCCACGGCATGCTCCTGCACCGGAGCGCCTGACGCATCCGCCGCCCACTCAAGCACGCCGATGGACCGGTGGCCTTCCTTGGGCGGCAGACAGTATCTTCGGAACCAGCTCCTTCGAAGCCCCCCTCATGACACCAGAGCCCCGTGCGCATGATGCCGGCATCGCCACGCTTATCGTGGCGCGACCCGACCTGCTGGAGATCCACTACCACGGAGGCATCGTATTCAATGCGGATGCCGTGGCGGCGGTACAGGCGAAGCGCCGCGAGGTGATGGGCGACCGGCCCTATGCCACGCTCACCATCATACCGGAGGACGTGGACTACAGCATGGATTCCATGGAACGGGACCAGGGGCATGGCGACCGCGCACGAAGCCAGCTCCTGGCTTCCGCAGTGGTGGCCAAGGCCAGCATGATCGAGCTGCTCACCAAGCTTTACCTCTCCTATTACCCGCAGCTGCACCGCACGCTGGTCACGGACGACGAGCAGGCCGCACGCCACTGGCTCGACCGGCAGCTGGCCCAGATCACGCCCACTGGGAGCTGAGCCCGCGATCCGCCGACGCTCCCTTCAGGCGGCTCAGGCGCTTGGCTTCCGCTTCAACAGGGCCGCGCAGATCAAGCTAATGAGCAGCCCCACCGGAAGGATCTCCAGGTAGGTGAAGGCGACCTTCACCACCGGGTTCTTGTAGAGCTCTCCGAAGGACCGCATCTCCGCCACCTTGGCCTGCACCTCCGCCTCCGGTGCGCCGCCCTGCTCCAGCTCAGCCTTCGTATGCGCGATGTAGCTCTCCATGAAATCCTGCTCCATGCCGGCGCTGAGCACCAGCCAGGATGCCACGTACAGGGTGGAAGCGACAGCGGTGATCGCCATGCCCAGCAGGAAGGCCCTGCCGAAGCTGATGACCCCGCCCAAGTGCCGGTCGCGGCAGGCCCGCACCCCGAAGTAGATGGTGGAGAGGGCAATGACCATGGTGGTGTAGCCGATCAGCTCGCCATTCTCCCAGTCGTGCTGGCCGTCGCCAAGGGTCAGCCACATCATGGCCGAGACGATGATGCCGGCGATGGTGCCGTAGATGAGGACGATGCGTTTCATGTGCATGCGGGTTTCGAGGACGCGAACCAACGGCGATCATGCGGTCAGCGCATCATCCTTCGGTCGGAATCAGGCGTCCTGCAGCGAAGATCCATACCAAAGTACGAGCGCGATCAAGGTATGAGGCCCAGCGTTCTTGCTTCATGCACCGCCTCGGTGCGCCGCCGCACGGCCAGCTTCCGGAACAGGCTGGATGCATGCGACTTCACCGTGGGCAGCGAGATGAAGAGCTTGTCCGCGATCTCCTGGTTGGAGCAGCCTTGCGCCATCAGCTGGAGCACATCCAGCTCACGGCCGCTGATGCCCCGTGCGCGGACCGCCTCCTCATGCGGCAGGGGCTGCGCTGCGAGGGGCGCTTCCTTCCGTCTACCCTCCGGCAGCTTAGCCCCCGCCCAAGCGCCGAGGGCCGCGAAGACCACCGCCACCGCGCCCACGTAACCTTCCACGGGCAGATCGCGCATCCAGAAGCTGTACTCCATGACCCTCAGGAGGAGCACCAGCGCAGCCAAGGCCGAACCGTAAGGCACCACGGTCCTCCAGAAACCGCATGGAATCCCCTGCATTGTGCGAGCCATCGCCGCAAATCTCGGTAGCACGTTCCACCTGTGCGCTGGATTCCATCGCCGGTGCTACTTTGCATCGGCCGAACCATACCGCCCGTCGCCATGCGCGTACTGCTCCTGCCCTTGTTGGCACTCCTCGCCACCAGCCTCAACGCGCAAAGCGTCAACGATCCCGTGGAGATCGACTACCAAGGCACATGGTACCCTGGCACGGTCCTGAAAGTGGAGGCGGAGAAGTACTTCGTCACCTACGATGGCTGGGATGAGTCCTGGAATGAATGGGTGGGCAAGGAGCGGCTGCGCGGCATGAGGCCAGCGGAACCCGCCGCGCCGCCACCAGCTCCCGAGCCCAAGTACAACGTCGGTGACCGCGTGGAGATCCAGTTCGGATTCAACACGGCGAATGCCACCGTGGTGGGCGTGAACGCCACGGAAGGCAAGTACGAGTTGAAGGTGGACGGGATGGATACCATGTGGTACACCGGGGACCTCATCATCCGGAAGCTCTGACCGGCCCGCACCTGACCGCAGGGAGCTTCACTGCATGAAGCCGCGCGCGAACAGCGAGTGCCGCAGCCAGGGCTGAGCGAGGCCCATCCAGACGGGCTTCATCGCCGGTATTCGCTCTGCACCAGGCCGCCGGGATAGGTGCGGCTTTCGACGAGCTTCCAGCGGATGTCGGTCTCCAATGCGCCGAACAGCGGGATGCCTTGGCCGATGAGCACCGGCAGCCGGGTGATGATCAGGCGGTCGATCAAGCCCGCGCGCAGGAAGCGTTGGATGGTGAGGCCACCATCGATGTAAAGGCGGTGCAGGCCTTTGGGCGCGAGCGCGGCGACCAGTTCCTGCGGCGATGCGCTCATCACCTCCGCATCAGCGCCCCGGGAGCGCGCGGCGGCGAGGTCGACCGGCCGGGTGCTGAGCACGATGACCTTCTTCGTGTAGGGCCATTGCTCGAAGCCCATCACGACTTCGAAGGTGTTGCGCCCCATCACGATGGCATCGATACCGGCTATGAAAGCCTCGTAGCCGTGGTCGCCCATCGCAGCCGTGCCGTCGCCCTCCAGGAAATCAAGCGCGCCATCGGGACGGGCGATGAAACCGTCGAGGCTGACGCCGCAGAACACGGAACAAGTGGTGGACATGAAGACAAGGTAGGAATCGAACAACAGACTGCTTCGGTCATCCCTTCAGCCCGCATCCGCAACAAGCTGTCGCACGTGCGGGCAAGGGCTCCGCGAACCATGGTCCAGCAAGCTGCCGGTCCATTGCAGCGGACCTGACCAACAACGATGAGGCGCAGGGAGCGAGACAGACCGCTACGGAGGCTTGATAGGAGACCCGGTGGCGACCAGACACAGTGACCGCAGGATCCTTAGCTTCATTCCATGCATGCCATCCTCACCCTCGTGTTCATCGCCGCCCTGGTGCTGAAGCTGCTGCACCTCCCCTACCACACCGTCCTTCTTCTTGCTGTGGCCGCCATCGGCATCGGCACAAGCGTATCCGGCCTGCGCAGCAAACGGAAGCCCGAAGCCTGGTGCCGGCTCGCCTTCTGGACCTAGCTGCTGCACCTGGTGGCGCTGCTGAAGCTCTTCCCCTTCCGCACGGCCACGCTTGTCCTCGCGGTGGCAATCACGGTCGTTGCGGTCTTCATGGCCTTCCGCCACCGCCCTCTGACCAACGCGCTGCGCCCCCTTGCCGGCGCATTCATAGCGGTGATGCTCGTGATGGCCGTCCCGACCGCCACGCGATTCCACTTCACCAACCTGCGCTTCAGCCTGGAGCGCGTGGAACGTGGGACAAGTACAGCTTCCTCCTTTCGCGCGAAGGGCGGAAGACGGAGGCGCTGGCGGCCAACGATGCCGCGCTTGCCGCCGCAGCCGGCGCTGCGCCAGCCTTACAGGACCTGATGGAGCGCCGCACCCTGATCGAGCAGGATGCCTGGGACCGCTACGTGCCACTGGGTCACGGTCAGTGAGTCGCTAGCGCGTATTCGCATCGCACCAACCCGCCCGGGAAGCTGCGGCTCGCCACCAGCCACAAGGGAATATCCTTCCCCAACGGGCCGAAGAGCACCAACACCTGCTTGACGATAAGCCGATCGATGAGGCCCTCACAACGTATGCAATGCCTATCACTCTTCAGTGAGACTAGTAAGCACAAGCGCAGGGCACGGTTCTGGCGCACGGAAGAAGCCCTGTTGTGGGCTCGCTGCACGCGTTCACAACCGCGTCACCAGCAGGGGATCCACCGCACGCTTCCTGTTCAGCAGGTCCTCCACGGCACCCACGGAGGGTTCCTGCTGCAGATGCTCCACCTCCGTGGTGGTGAGCCCCACCAACTGCAGGAAGCGCAGCTCGCCATGCGGTGTCGCGATGGTGCCCAGCTCGGGATCCTCGGCGATCGCCAGGCCGGTGATGTCCGTGTCCATACCCAGGCGGATGGGGCCCTTGGCCGGGATGAACTCGTTGGGCTCGAACCAGCGCCCGCTGCCGTGCAGGTAGCGCGCCAGGTTGTTCATCAGGCCCGTTACCCAGGTGGGATCCTCCTCCTCGCCCGGCACCGGGTACACGCGGAAGGTGAGCTCGATGCCGAGACCGCTGTAAAGGCCTCCCACTGCGGCCTCATCGTAGTAGAGGGCGCTGAGGCCGTAGCTCACCACATGGATGTGTCCGGGAACGCCCGGATGGTCGTAGTAGCTGGTGCCGTCCAGCGGATCGGGGCCACCCGCGATGAAATGCAGCGGTGCGGCGTAGTGCCGGGGCTTCCGCTCGCCGTACACGGTGGCCAGGCGCGCATCGATGCACTGCCAACCGACCGCATCGTCCGTTGTGTAGGTGGCTTGGTATTCCTCCAGGGTCATTTGCGGCAATAACGAGGAACGAATGTACCCGGAGCGGTCAGGATGGAGCGTGGTTCGATCGAACGCTGAAAAGCGACACGTAAGCGGACAGCTCCGGCGGAGGCACTGTGCCGCACCCTCCATGGTCGCAACTGCCGCCCCCCTACCTTCACCCCATGGCCATGCACCGCTCCTACGCCGCCTCCCACAAGGGGCTACGCAACATCCTCGGACAGTTCTCCCTGCTCGCCGGCCGCACCGACTACGGCAGCGCGGCGGACGTGCAACGCCTCAAGGCCTTGGGCGATGAGATGTTCATGCTCCTCACCCACCACCTGCACACCGAGAACGACCACCTGCTCGCCCTGCTGGAGAAGCGTGTGCCCGGTGCCGCGCAGCACGACCTGCGCGACCACGAGGAGCTGGAGGTGATCCAACAGGACGTGGCCGACCGGCTCGCCCGCTTGGACGGCACGCAGACGGCCCTCGAGGGCCACGCGTTCTACCTCGCCTTCACCGCGTTCCGAGGGCGCTACCTCGGTCATATCCACCACGAGGAGGTGGTGACGGAGGAACTCCTCCTGAAGCACTTCTCCGAGGCCGAGCTCATCGCCAATAGCGAACGCATCGTGCAGCAGGTGGAGTTCCCCGTGCTGCTCACCTCGCTGAAGTGCATCGTGCCGGCACAGTCACGGGCGGAGAACCGCGCGCTCTTCGCGCAACTGAAGAACGCACCGCCCGAGGCCTGGAACGCGGCGATGGATGCCGTGCGGCCGGTGATGGAGGCTGGCGAGCTGGAAGCGGTGGCGGGCTGAGGCAGGCGTTGACACGACCTGAAATGGCTCCCCGCCGAAAGCACGACAGACCCGGCGGAGGTTGGGGAGGACACCCTGTGGTGGTCCAAGAGGGCGGATATTGAGGTGGACACCGTGCTGTGGTCTAGCGATCAAGAGCATCCGTGTTAGCGGGAGGCAGGTCGATCAAGTAAGCGTGGCACGAATCGCAGATCCGCGTCAGCGACAGGAACGCTAGCGCGAGCGGGCGGCAAATGCGCCAAAAGGGGGACTACGGATCACAGATCCGGGGGAGCGGGGGGAGTTCTGATTCTCCTGACGCACCGGGAACGTCACATGGTCAAGACTAACTTTACCAAGCGCCGAACCTTTCGCAGACCCGATGACACGAGACATCCACTTTTTCCTGGGCGCCAGCCTTTGTGCGCCCATGCTCTGCTCCGGCCAATTCTCAGGGCCCCGACCGGTCACCACCGAGTTCGTGCTCGATGCAGGTGTCATGGCGGTGGGAGATACCGACAACGATGGCGATCTGGAGCTCGTTGCTGGAGGGATGGCCGGACTGGTCCTGTTCGAGAACACGGATGGGCAAGGCGCTTTCCAACCCGTCGTTGTCCTTGATCGGTCCGTGTACATCTGGTGCGAGGCGCTGCACGTTGTGGACGTGGATGACGATGGGCTCGCCGACATCGTGATCGAGCACGAGGACATCGCTTGGTGCAGGAACCTCGGGGGGAATGGATTCAGTCCCCCGGAACCGTTTCCCGGTACGGGGCCGAACCATCACATGATCGCCTTTGACGACTACGATGGTGACGGCGACCAGGATGCCATCATGATCATGCCACCAGGGAATCTTGTACGAATGGAGAACCTCGGTGCCGGGCAGTTCGGCACGGCTGCGGCTCTGGGCACGGTGCAGTACGATTCCGATCTGATGCTCTTCGACCTGGATGGCGACGGCGACCAGGACATCACCGCGACCGAATACACGGGCATCGAGGCAAGGGTGTTCAGGAACAATGGGAACGGCACACTCAGTCTTACCAGCACCCTTCCGCTCATTGGCTGTGGAGCCGTTGGCGGGAACCATGTTGTCGCAGCGGATGTCGATGGCGACGGGAACGAGGATCTAGTGCTGAGGCAGTTGTGCAATGGGCAGATCGAGTGGCGGCGCAGCCTCGGGGATGGCACCTTCCAGCCGCCCGTGCTCGTTGCTGCGTTCTCGGATATGACGATCGACATCCTGTTCCTTGACCTCAATGATGATGGCCTGCGTGATCTGGTGGCGCTGACGCAGGAGGACATCCAGGCATCGTTGAACCAAGGCGCGGGCGCGTTCAGCCCTGCGCAGCCCCTGAGCCGGTCCATCCTGAACACGTACCATGGCGCGATCTGCGCTGCGGACATCAATGGCGATGGCCTTCCCGAGCTCTTCGCGGCCGATATCGGTTACAGCCGGGTGCGCCAATACCACCTGCCAGGTGACGGCTCCCTCGTGTTCCATCAATTCCTGGGTGACTACACCCCGCGGCCCTTCGAGTTCGTGCGCATCGCCGACCTGAACGGTGATGCCTACCCCGACGTGGTGCGCACCTATGACTACGAAGGCATGGTAGTGGCCTATGCTAGCGACCAGGCAGAGCAATTCAGCCTGCCCTACATCCTTGCGCGCACCGATACAACGTTGCAGGCGGATATCGACCTGATCGACATGGACGAGGACGGGGACCTGGACCTCATCGTCCTCGCGGACTCGCTGCACCTATACATCAATCAGGGTGGCTTCCAGTTCGTGAAGACCTACTCGTATTTCAGCCCCCAGTTCGATTACAACTCCCGGCTGAAGTGCAACGACCTTGACGGTGATGGTGATGTGGACATCCTATACACCAGCTTGGGGGCCATCCGGCGCCTGCGCAACAACGGGGACAACACGTTCACGCAGCTGTCCAACATCAGCCCGCTGCAGTTCGGGGCCAGGTTCGGCCCGCTGATGGATGTGGACGGTGATGGCGACCAGGATGTGCTCGCCGACGACGACGGCGACCTGGTCTGGATCCGGAATGACGGCAGCCTGAATTTCGCGCCGCGCGTCACGATCGGCTTCTTCTACGATCATGTCGACACCGCCGACATCGACATGGACGGCGATCTGGACATCTTCTGCTCCGGCCTCGGCCCCGATGCGTACTGGTCGGAGCGGACCGGCCCCGCCACCTTCGCTGCCGCGCAACAGATCGGTCTTAGCGGCTTGCTTGCCGGCTGGCCGCGCATCGCGGACGTGGATAGCGATGGGGACCCGGATGTGGTCGTGCTCGACTGGAATGGAGGGGGATCGGTCGCACTGAATGACGGCTCCGGGAATTTCGGCGCTCCTCAGTTCCTGATCAGCATGGAAGGGATCATCGACTATGCCGAAGAGGCGTGCTTCGCCGACATGGACCTGGATGGCGACATCGACATCGTCCATTGCTGGGAGGACGCTCAGGGCAATCCGCTCATGCTGGCCTGGCGAGAGAACCTGGGCATCACCACCGGCTTGGAGGAGGTGGCCCGGACCAGCATGTCGCTTGCGCCGAACCCCTTCCTGGACCATGCCCAGCTCGTTCTCTCCGCGCCGCTCACCGCTGCGCAGCGCCTGGAGATCGTGGATGTCCATGGCCGCATCCTGCGGAGCATGCCAGGAGGAGGCGATGGCACGATGACCGTGGACCGCGCCGGCTTGTGCAGCGGTGTCTACCTTCTGGATATCCGCGAAGCAGGCCGGTCGTTGGGCAGCATCCGCATGGTCATCCACTAGAGCGCGCCTAAGCGATCCATAGGGCTGCAAGCGGTAGCGCGTGCGGTCGATCCCGGCTCACGGCCGGGACAGCACGACAGACCCGGCGGAGGTTAGTGGGACACCCTGCGGCGGAACAGGCTACGGCCAGATGGAGGAGGTTCGGTAGGACACCCCGCGATGGTCTAAGAGCAGTTCACCTGCACCGACCGATCCCTCCGGTTGGCCATGGCCACCGGGGGACCAGTGCTTACAGGACGCCCCCGACCTCCACGAACGTGGGTATTGCCGGTCAGCAGGGCCATTCTTGCTTCGAGGCCAGAAACCTTCAACCTATGCGCCACCTTGCACTCGCTGCGATAACCATTCTCCTGGGGCTCCATAACCCGGCGGTCACACCTGCCCAGACCCTCACGTCGGAATTCGTGAACGCAGGCTATGCGATAGCCGACCTGGGCACGATCACGGATCTGCCCACGCCGTATGGTGGCCTCACCATCAGGCCGGCAACGCCCGATACGCTCTATATCGGAGGCGCTGCCAATGCCCCCACCGCAGCGGTGTACAAAGTGCCCTTGATCCGCGATGCCGGCACACAGCAGATCACCGGATTCGCCGGACCGGCCATCCTGCATGCTCCAGCCCCCAACATCGACGGGGGGCTCAGCTTCGACCCCAACGGCACCATGCTCTACACGCGGTACAGCATGAACGAGATCGGGCAGCTGCTGCCCGATAACACCACCCTGAGCATCCCGCTCACACCGCTCGGCGTTGGCTCATCCGTGGGCAGCCATGCCTTCGTGCCCAATGGATATCCCGGCGCGGGCAATCTCATCCTCGCCTCGTACAATCAGTGGGCGCTCTACACCCTGCCCTACACGGTGGCCACAGGGGGGCTCTACAACTTCCTCAATACCGTTGCAGAGGTCTCCGTATCCGGTGTCGCTTCCGGTCCGGAAGGGATCGCTTACGTGCCCATCGGCTCCGCCGCATTCCCCGTCCCCTCCATGGTGGTCTCCGCATATGGCCTCGGGAAGATCGTGGCGTTCGAGGTGGATGCCAACGGATTGCCGGTCCCGACCACCGCCCGCGACGTGGTCACCGGACTCACCGGCGCGGAAGGCGCTTTCATCGACCCGCTCACCGGGGACTTCCTCTTCTCCACCTTCGGCGGCAGCAACCGCGTGGTCCGGGTATCCGGATTCGAGCTGCCCACCGCGCTTGCGGAGGTCACGCATACGCATACCCCGCTCACCGCATCACCGAATCCCACCAACGGACCGCTGCGCCTATACAGGGACCCGACGGAACAGATCGATGCGGTGGAGGTGCTGGACGTGAATGGGCGTGTGGTCCTTCGCACCGGACGCCCAGCCGATGACCTGATCGACCTCGGATCGCTGGAGACCGGCGTATACGTGGTGCGGGCCTTCATGGAGGAGGGCCTGCGCACCGCGCGGGTGGTGCGGGAGTGAGATCTGTTCTTCCTCCGAACCTGCCCAGGGTCCTCTGTATTCGGAGAACCGCTAACCCTGAGAAGATCCTGAACGACATCCAGATGACGCCCGATGCGTTCGTGGCGGCATTGAACGATTGATCAAGACTTCGGGCCGCAGTGCCTGTCCCGCCTCAGCGGGAGTCGTCCGCACAGAGCAGTGGACAGACCCGGCGGAGGTTTGCCGAGCATCCCGCAAGAGGTTACCTTTGAAGACATGGAATGGCGCACGCGCATCGTTTCCGACAAGGACATCCTGCTGGGCAAGCCGGTGATCAAGGGTACGCGCATCTCCGTGGAATTGATCCTTGAGCTGATGGCCGAAGGATGGACGGAAGCCCAGGTGCTGGAAAGCTACCCGAACATCACCGCGGATGACCTCAAGGCCGTGTTCGCGTATCTGCGTGATGGCATGCACCAAGCCATGTACCTGCCTTTGCGCCGCACCGCGTAATGCGCTTCCTGGCCAACGAGAATTTCCCGGACCCGAGCATTCACGCCCTGCGCGATGCAGGTCATGATGTGAAGAGCATCCGTACGGACGCCCCGAGCATTGCGGACCATGAGGTCATCAGCATGGCCCAGGAGGAGCAACGCATCATCCTCACCTTCGACAAGGACTACGGGGAGCTGATCTTCAAAGGCGGCATCGACTCACCACCTGCTGTGCTCTTCCTCCGATACCGTGGCAAAAACCCTCAAGCGGCTGCCAGGCTGATCAAGGAAACGCTCGCGGCGGAAACCCGGCTCGAAGGACGCTTCACCGTGATCGAAGAGGAGGGCATTCGGCAGCGGATCTATTGACCCCGGAGTTACCGGCGAAGATGGTGTGGTGAGAGCGGCTACGGGCCGCAGTGCCTGTCCCGCCTCAGCGGGAGTCGTCCACTCTACGCAGCGGACAGACCCGCCGGAGGTTCGGGACGACACCCTGCGGTGGCCCCAAGCACTGCGTAACTGAGCGAAGACACGGATCATGACCGCGCCGATCGGCCCTTCCCTACCTCCCTGCCGATAGACCGGTCCATTGTCGGATCAACTCCAACACCTGTTGGTCCTTCTTCGCCAACTCCGGCCGTTGCCGCCCTTGTCGGCGGATCTCGGCCTCCACATCCAGCAGCATGCGCTGCCGCTGCCCGGCAGAGAAGTGATCGAAATAGCGCTTCAACTCCAACGACTCGTCCAGCGCTTGCTGGTCCTCACCGAGGAGCCCTTGGTCCAGGAAGGTGGTGAAGGAGGTCAACCGCTTGGCTGGTTCCCAAATGCCGGTCGCATTGCCGTGGAACATGGACCCGAAGATCTCCGTGGTGCCGTCGGCAAGCTGCTTCACGCCTTGCATGGCAGGCGTGTGGTTCACGGAGAAGAAATCGAACAGGCGTTGGATGGGATCCTTGCTTCTGTTGAAACGTTCGAGGTAGCGCTCGAAGAAGTGCGCGCTGAAGTAGATATCCGCGTCCCTGCCGAGCAGATCCACCCGCACGGCGCGCAGCCGGGCATCGCGACCGTGATAACGGACCAGCCCAGCGATGTCGGTGCTGCGTTTGGTACGGATCAAGACCAGGATCCACTCATTACCGCGTGGTGAACGCCATTTGATGGCCTGCTCCAGGCGATCGATCCCCTTAGGCGCGATCCGAAGTTCGCGCTCCAGGCGCTTGCCGATGGGCTTCAACTTGTTCACCAAGGCGCTCAGGTCCTTACGCGCGTCATCGGCGACTTCCTTGGGCGTCATCGAACGTACGATCATGGCATCCGGGCTTTGTCCGCCGCTTGTACGGATACGCACAGGCGGGGTTCCCCTCTTGCATATGGTGCGCTTACGGCTGCGAGCCGGAGTGCCTGTCCCGCCTCAGCGGGAGGCGTCCGCTCAACCCCGCCCCGGATGCGACTCCGGGGCAAGGCCGGGACAGCACGACAGACCCGGTGGTGGTTTGGCTGGACACCCCGCGGTGGTTTAAGGCTTCAGGGGGGGGCCAGTCGCAGTTCCTCCGCCGTAGCCTTGGCGTAGGAGCGAGACTGGCGAACAGCCGTGACGATGATCTAGCCAAGGCATCCATCAGGTCACAAGTGGCCCGCTCGCCCACGCATGTGCCCGTGCGCCAGGTCGCGCTTATCTTTGACTTCACATCCTCACCATGAGCACCCTTTCGCTCCGCACCGAACTCTCCGAGCTCATCGCGAAAGAGAAGAACGCGTCCTTGCTGGAGGTATTGAAGGACATACTGAGTGGGGGTTCGAAGAATGCCCTGCTGAAGGCCAAGCTCACCTCACGGGCGCTGAAGGCTGAGGAGGACCTTGCAGCAGGAAGGGTGTTGAGCACCGCTCAAGTTCGAGCCCGTCTGGCTTCACGCAAGAAGAAGTGAGGCTCAAGGTTTCCGAGTACGCGGCAGCGCGGCTCGACGACATCTGGGACTACTACGCCACCGAAGCCAGCGAGCGCGTGGCGGACAAGATCACCAAGAAGATCGTGGATGACATCGACTGGTTGCTGGAGCATCCACGCGGCGGACAAGTAGAACCTTTGCTTGACCATCTCGGCCTCGGGCATCGGCGAAAGGTGAGCGGCCACTACAAGATCATCTACCGCATCATCGGCGACCTGATCTTCGTGTCAGACATCTTCGACACAAGGCAGGATCCGGAGAAGATGGTGTGGTGAAAGCGCCTGCGGGCCGCAGGGTCGTCCGCTCAAAAGCAGCGGACAGACCCTGCGGAGGTTTGGGTGGACCCTGCGGTGGTCTAAGATGCGGACCCTGCGGTGGGACAGGCTACGGACAGATGGGTCATGCGCGAATGGCTGTTGGCCCATCTTGGCAAAGCCGGTGGCGGCATCCAGCTTTGGCAGCATGACCTGTATCCGATCTGGCTGCGGCGCCCGGACATCATTCAGCAGAAGCTCAGATACATCCATCGGAACCCCGTCGTGGAGGGCTTGGTGGAGGAGCCGCACCATGATCTCTATTCCAGTGCCCGTGATGCGGCAGGGCTGCCCGGCATGCTGAAGCTGGAGACCATCTGGGGTGATGAGATCACGGAACCTCTCCCGCCCATGCGGGAGCACCAAGTCTTACACGATGGACAGGAGGATCAATGAAGGAACCGCGGATCGCAGGACCGCGGGAGCGGGGGCACAGGCTAAGCACAGTTGTTGGCCGCTATATTTGGGGAGACGCAGTTGTAGCACGCACCATTTCCTAACCATGAGGATAGCACTCAATCTGATTGCATTGATTCTGCTGGCTTTCCAGATTTTGGCCTACGTAGGCATGGATCGGAAGCCAGAGTACATGTACCATACCCCTGGACTTAGCGATTCACAGTCCATCGCTCAGTGGTTAGGGACCTTCGTTGGTACCAACCTATTCGGCTTGGTTGGTGTAGGTCTTCTTCTGTTCGCTAACACAGGAAAACGCCGAGGCACAGGTAATGCGGAACAAGTTGAGAGTGTGCCCAAAGAACCCTTGGCCGACGCAGCTGGTCCGGAAGATGACAAGGACGTCATTTGGGAGGAACTGAAGGAGTGGCCTGAGGGAACAGAAAAGGCTGACGAGCAGGAAAGGAACGAGCAGCAGTAGTACACTTCGACCTTTACCCTGTGCGCCAACGATGCGAGTTGCGACCATGACCAACACCGTCTTCCACCACTTCAGCGTCGCCTTATTTGTGCTACTGCTTTCCGTCCTTGGCACTTCGTGCTCGGCAGGCGTTTCAAACACATCGAACTCAATTGGCGAACAGCCACCCGCCGGACCCGCGAGAGTCGACCTTGTGCATATAGGGCTCAGCCTGGAGTTGCCGGCGACCTACAAACTGGTAACCAAGGAGAATCTAGACTCCACGAAACAGGTGATCCGCGGACTTTCAAAGCTCCAAAGCCCCTGCGAAGGCTCATTGATCAACGTGCAGGAGATGATCAAAAACGAGAACATGCAAATGCTGGTGGATGTGGAGAATGCCCGCAACTCAATCGTTGCAGCGCGACACCCTAGGTTGACGTTCACGAAGGAGCAAGCATCTAGCGCAATGGCATCGATCTGCGGCAAGATGTTCTACGGCTTCAATATGACACGGGTCTCTGAATCCTCGGGAACACTGCCGATTGGAACTTACTACAAGGTCAAGTTCTTCATTGAAGGTCCGGAGTGGGACTATGTCTCCACCACCTATTTGGTAACCTCGAAGCTCCGTAGCTATACGGTCACTTTTAACGGAGATGGCATAAAGGATCAGCTCGGTGTGCTAGGTTCTGTAAAGGAGTCCTCAGTAGTAATCGAAGCTGCCATCGATTGGAGCGAGTATATGGCGAAAATCAATCCATCCTTTCAAAAAACCCTCCTCGACAGCTCGTTGTTATACCTGTACCAGACAGGTAGTGTTACGACCGATTCTGAGGCTGGAAGTGTCATCACCATTCCACAGTGCTGCGTATTCACCTTGCCAGAGGGGACAGAGCTTCAGTCTTCAAGCTATAGGAAGTACTCTCAGGCTGTGATCAGCATGGTCGGCCGAAATGATAAAGGCACATTCTGGCTCCAACAGAAGGGAATCAACAAAGGAAACCGTGAAGCCTTCAAGACCTATTTCAGATTCACGATTGGCTACGAGGCACTCCCCAAAGAAGACCGCGATGTTGTAATGGCCAACTTTAGCAAAGCTGACCTCGCATACTTGAAAGCGACATACGAAGCCGGGATTAGAGCTGCACTACTTGCCAACCAACAAATCGAATCCATCCATGAGCCTGTAGAAGTCCGGATCGGACCCTACTATGGCGTTCGACTCGGACATACGCGCAGCACGGATGAAAAGAGATCAACAAGTACGAGGATTATTGTGACGGCAAATGGCAAACGCTACATCATCGAAGCTGGGTATAGGCGAGAACACGAACAGCAATGGGAGGCGGTGGTGAAAGAGCTTCTCAACAGTCTTGTGCTCCTATAGATCTGGCGGAGCTTAGGGAGGATACCCTGCCTTGGTCTATAACTAGCGCCTGCTCTTATGTCTAACGAGGTCGGCAGTGACCGATTCAATCGGCGATCAACTGATTCACTTTCATCAGATAAGTCAACCCACTGCTCTTCCGTACATTCTTAATCTTGAACGCGGCATCGATAAGGTCATCGGTTACAGCACCCGACTTGAGGTGCGATGCAATGAAGGCACCAATCGCCATTGTCGGATTCGCCTCGTAAAGAGAACCAGCCGCAACGATAGAAACGCCCAGATTCTTGACGAGCTTCATCGCACTTGCTAGCACCTCATCGCGGATGTTTCGAATTTCATTCTTCACCTCAAGAACTGAGGGCGTGATTCTTGAATCAATCAGATTCTGAATTGCAGTGTCTGTCAAATCGACAGTCGCCCCAGCAAGGTCAGCCTCAAGCTTCGCGACTTCTACCGCCCACGCCTCGTAGTACGACTTCGTTCGCTCTCGGAAGAGCAGTAGGTCAGTAATGGTCAAGTGCAACAATGCCTCATCGGGAACGAGTGACTCAAAAAGCCGCAATCCAAGCTGCCTGGTTCTAACCGGGATTCCGGTATAGGATGCATCCGATAGCCGCGCGACCAAGAGCTGGTTCAAGTAAGGCCTTCCAGAAATCGGAGTTCCTCCAGATTCCTGAGACACGTTCATTACCGCCGTTGTCCGCATCGACGCTTCTGCGAGGAGCGTACGCACAGCGAATCGTGCCTCATGGTCCGATGTGATACAACCGACATTATCTGGACGAGTAATGGTATTGAAGTCGAATGCCTCGAGCACAGGGCGGCGGTTCGCAATCCAAGCCACCATGTCGAAGTACTCACCTTCTGCCTGTGTTTCCTTGGGGTCGAAGTACCAGTGCCAAGTTTGATTTGTTGCCAGGGCGTCGAGAACAATCTTGATGAATGCTGGGTTACGAAGATCAATCTCGAAGTACTTGTTGTAGAAATCAGATGCAAACACCGAGGTCGGTGGCTTTCCGATACGAAGGCTGATTGCGGAGCCCTCGAATTGGGGCATCAGGCCCGTGACATTCGTGGGTACGCCAACGGTGCCGAAGTTCTCTGCCAGTTGAATAGATGGTCGTTCAACGAACGTCAAGTCGCTTCCCAAGAGCATGAGTCTCTTGAAGGTAAACTCATCAACCTCTGGGCTGTCAGCATAGATTAGCTTCATCCGCTTACAATTTTTTGGATGGAACGAATATCGTGTGGTTTCGCGTGAGGGACATGAGCGGAAAGCCCACAGCGAGGAACGAGCGAGGACTTGAAGCGGTTGGCCCGACCCCGAGGCTTTTGCGAGGGGGCACGCCCAAATCACTCATCGACTCAAGTACATTGATCTTTCCCCATACACCTGCCTGAAGAACGGATCCTTCAGATCCTTGATGAAGTAGATCGCTTCCCCCGTGCTCTTCATCTCCGGCCCCAGGCTCTTGTCCACGTTGGGGAACTTGTCGAAGCTGAAGACGGGCACCTTGATCGCATACCCATCCAGCCGAGGCTTGAACTGGAAGTCTTTCAGCTTGGCGCCGAGCATCACCTTGGTGGCCCAGTTGACGTAGGGTTCACCGTAGGCCTTGGCGATGAAGGGCACGGTGCGGCTGGCTCGGGGGTTGGCCTCGATCACGTACACCACCTCGTTCTTGATGGCGAACTGGATGTTCACCAGGCCCACGGTGTGCAGGGCCAGCGCGATCTTGTGCGTGTGTTCGCGGATCTGCTGGATCACCTTCTCGCTGAGGTCGAAGGGCGGGAGCACGGCATTGCTGTCGCCGCTGTGGATGCCCGCCGGCTCGATGTGCTCCATGATGCCGATGATGCGCACCATCTCGCCGTCGCAGATGGAATCGCTCTCCGCTTCGATGGCGCCGTCGAGGAAGTGGTCGATGAGGATCTTGTTGTCGGGCATCAGGCGCAGGATGTCGAGCACCTGGTCCACGAGCTCCTCCTCGTTGATCACGATCTTCATCTTCTGGCCGCCGAGCACGTAGCTGGGGCGCACCAGCAGCGGGAAACCGAGCTCGCGGCTCAGCTTCACGGCCTCCTCGGCGTTGTTCACCGCACCGAAGCGCGGGTACGGGATGTCCAGGTCGCGCAGCAGTGAACTGAAGCGCTCGCGGTCCTCGGCCATGTCCAGCGCGGCGTAGCTGGTGCCGATGATCTTGATGCCGTACTTCTCCAGCTTCTCGGCGAGCTTCAGTGCGGTCTGCCCGCCGAGCTGCACGATGACACCTTCGGGCTGTTCGTGCTGGATGATGTCGTAGATGTGCTCCCAGAACACGGGCTCGAAATAGAGCTTGTCGGCCGTGTCGAAGTCGGTGCTTACCGTCTCCGGGTTGCAATTGATCATGATGGTCTCGTAGCCGAGCTCTTTCGCCGCGAGCACGCCATGCACGCAGCTGTAATCGAACTCGATGCCCTGGCCGATGCGGTTGGGGCCGCTGCCGAGCACCACGATCTTCTTGCGGTCGCTGCGCACGCTCTCGTTCTCCTCCTCGAAGGTGCTGTAGTAGTACGGCGTTTTCGCGGGGAACTCACCGGCGCAGGTGTCCACCAGTTTGTACACGCGTTTGATGCCGAGCTCGTTGCGCTTCTTGTACACCTGGCTCTCCAGGCAGCCGAGCAGGTGCGCGACCTGGCGGTCGGCGTAGCCCTTCTGTTTCGCTTCGAAGAGCAGGTCGCGCGGGATGGTGTCGAGCATGTACTTCTCCACTTCCTTCTCGGTGAGGATCATGTCCTCGATCTGCTTGAGGAACCAGATGTCGATCTTGGTGAGGTCGTGGATCTTGCTGAAGGGGATGCCGAGCTTGATGGCGTCGTACACGTGGAAGAGACGGTGCCAGCTGGGGTTGGCGAGGCTTTCCAGCAGCACGTTGGGGTCGGTGGTCTCCTTGCCGTCGGCGCCCAGACCATTGCGCTTGATCTCCAGGCTCTGACAGGCTTTCTGCAACGCCTCCTGGAAGCTGCGGCCGATGCCCATGGTCTCGCCCACGCTCTTCATCTGCACGCCCAGGCGGCGGTCGCTGCCCTCGAACTTGTCGAAGTTCCAGCGCGGCACCTTCACGATCACGTAGTCGAGTGTGGGCTCAAAGAAGGCGCTGGTGCCGGTGATGGGGTTCTCCAGCTCGTCCAAGCGGTAGCCGATGGCGAGCTTGCTGGCGATCTTGGCGATGGGGTAGCCCGTGGCCTTGCTGGCGAGCGCACTGCTTCGGCTCACGCGCGGGTTGATCTCGATGGCGTAGATGTGCTCGTGCTCATCGGGGCTCACCGCGAACTGCACGTTGCAACCGCCCGCGAAGTCGCCTATGGCGCGCATCATCTTGATGGCCTCGGTGCGCATGCGCTGGTAGGTGCGGTCGCTGAGGGTCATGGCCGGCGCCACAGTGATGCTGTCGCCGGTGTGGATGCCCATCGGATCGAAGTTCTCGATGCTGCAGATGATGGTGACGTTGTCGTCCTTGTCGCGCAGCAGCTCCAGCTCGTACTCCTTCCAGCCGAGCAGGGCCTTGTCGATCATCACCTCGTGGATGGGGCTGATCTGCAGGCCGTGCTTCAGCAGCTTGTCGAACTCGGCGGGGTCCTTCACGAAGCTGGCACCGGCGCCACCGAGCGTGTAGCTGGCGCGGATCACCAGCGGGAAGCCGAACTCCTGCGCCACCTGCTTGCCCTCAAGGAAACTGCTGACGGTCTTGCTGGGCGCCATGGGCACGCCGATGCGCTCCATCAGCAGCCGGAACTGCTCGCGGTTCTCGGTGATGTCGATGGCCTTGGTGTCCACCCCGATCATGCGCACCCCGTACTGTTCCCAGATGCCGAGCTTCTCGCACTCGATGGCAAGGTTGAGCGCGGTCTGTCCGCCCATGGTGGGCAGCACGGCGTCGATCTTGTGCTTCTTGAGGATCTCCTCGATGCTCTCGACGGTGAGCGGCTTCAGGTACACGTTGTCGGCCGTGACCGGGTCGGTCATGATGGTGGCCGGGTTGCTGTTGATCAGCGTGACCTCGATGCCTTCGTTGCGGAGGGAGCGGGCCGCCTGACTGCCGCTGTAATCGAACTCGCAGGCTTGGCCGATGACGATGGGTCCGCTGCCGATGAGCAGGACGGACTTGATGCTTTGATCTTTGGGCATGTCCGGAGGGTATCCGGGTCGCGAAGGTAGCCGCGCCATACCGGCCGGGAATGGAATGTGGAAAAGGCGGGGGGATCGTGGAGAAAGGACGGATTCCTGGAACGCCTACTTTCGAGCCATGCGGTCCATTTCAATTGCTGCAATCGCCATTGGGCTTTGCCTGTTCACCGCCTCCTGCCGGAAGGAGAGCCCGTCTGACGCCTCCCACCAGAGTGCGCCGTGCGGGCAGTTCGATGGGATCCTTAGGCGCGACATCAACGGCACCATCATCCCGATGCAGCCCGACTGGACCGATTGGCTCACCACAGATGATTGGTGCCCTGAGGCAGAGGCCTTGTTCCGCCCTGTTCCCGGGCTCTCATGGGCTGCTGAAGACACCAGCGCCCTGTTCGCTGCGCTACCGAACCCTGCGCAGAGCCAGTTCATGTTCGTTTGCGTCCGGGACTCGGCTGCTTACGTGGATGTGCGTGTCGTCCGCGAGAACATGCAAGTCCTGTTTCAGCTGGATTCGTTGACCGAACATCGGCTCATCTTCGACCTTGCTGGGGCCTCGGTTGCGCAAAGCGAGGTGATCCGTGTCTATTACCGCATCGTTCATCCCGATGGCACGGCGAATCGCGGCCACGGCGATGTGGAGCGCGCGCTCTAGCCTTTGGCGATAGTTTTGGAATCGTCCTGGCGGGGTCATCTCCATCATATTGCTGCTGTTGGCCGTAGGCCTTTATTCACCCGCACCTGACCACGGTCGAACCATAGGTCGACGCTACTGCCCCCATGCGCATCGACAAATTCCTCTGGTGCGTGCGCCTCTTCAAGACGCGTAGCCTGGCCACCGAGGCCGTGCGGCGCGAGCAGGTGCAGGTGAACGGCCGCGCGGTGAAGGCCAGCGCCGAGGTGAAGCCCGGCGACCGCATCGCCCTGCGCGAGCCGCCGATCTGGCGCAGCTGGGAGGTGCTGGCCCTCCCGCCCTCGCGCGTCGGCGCCAAGCTGGTGCCCACGCTCCTGGCCGAGCGCACGGATTTCGCCGACCTGGAGAAGCTGGAGATGGCGCGCCTGGTGAAGGCGCAGCATCGCGCGCCGGGCGAGGGGCGGCCCACCAAGCGCGACCGGCGCCGCCTGGAGCGCTTCCAGGACGAAGGCTAGCGTTCCGTCCCGCGCCCAACCGCCGGTCACGCGGCTTAACGTCTTTTCATTTCCCTTAACAGCGCTTCGGAAAGGCCCCGGATAGCTTCGACCCACCAAACCGTCAAGGCCATGCTCAAGGCATTCCTCTTCATACCGCTGGCCGCCGTGCTGCAGAGCGGACAGCAGGACCCGGTGCCGCCCGCGCCCGACCGCAAGGTGCGCATCGAGATCGTCAGCACCGAGAACGGCGAGACCAAGCGCATCACCAAGGAGTTCGATGCCTCCGACGACGCCCAGGTGGAACAGGCGCTGCGCGAGATGGGCGTGCTCAAGCACATGCGCATCGGGCCCGGCGAGCGCGACATCACCATCGACATCCGCGGCTTCGGCGCCGAGGAGGACGGCATGGCACGGCTGCGCTTGGCACCCGCCCCGCCAGCGCCGCCGGCACCACCGGCTCCGCCCGCAGCACCGCAAGAGCCGATGGCCTATCTCGGCGTGAGCACCCGGGGACTGGAGCAGGACGAGCAGGCGAAAGCGAAGGGGAAGCAGGGCGCCGTGGTCATGGAGGTGATGGACGGCAGCCCCGCGGCAGCCCTTGGCCTGAAGGAAGGCGACATCATCGTGAAGGTGGGCGGACAAGCAGTGGACGGCCCCCAGCGCCTCTCGGAGCTGGTGCGGGCGATGAAGCCGGGCGACGCGGTGAAGGTGGAATGGCTGCGCGACGGCAAGGCCATGAAGGACGGCGTAAAGCTCGCCGAACGCGAGGCGGAGGCCTACTCCTTCAGCTTCGATGCCGATGCGATGAAGGAACTGGCCGAGCGCGCGCACGCGGGTGCCTGGGCCAGCGAACGGCAGGCTTTCCTGGGCGTCACGCCCGCTGAGGGCGATGGCGGGCAGCCCGGCGTGGCCATCGGGAGCGTGGAGTCCGGCAGCGCAGCGGAACAAATGGGCCTGGCACCCGGCGACCGCATCACGGCGATCAACGGGGAGGCCGTGACCGACTTCCCCGGCCTGGCCGCGCGCATCAAGGCCATGAAGCCCGGCGACGAGGTGACCGTGAGCGCACTGCGCGACGGCATGGCCCAGGAGCGCAGCGGGACGCTGGGCGAGCGCCGCACGCACGCCTACATCAGGCATGGCGATGAGGGCTTCGAATGGCAGGGCATGGCCCCCGAGGACCGGGAGATGCTGCGCCGCGAGATGGATGAGCTGCGCCGCGAGATGGACGAGCTGCGCCGGGAGCTCGGCAAGGATATGAAGCGCGAGGTGCGCGTTCGCGTAGAGTCGCGTGCGCTCACAGCAGAGGAAAAGGCCCTGCTGCGCGACAAGGGCGTGGCGGTTGACAAGGAGCTGCAGCTCGACCTGCAGGTCTTCCCCAATCCGAGCGCCGGGTTCTTCCGGCTGCGGTTCGATGTTCCCGAGCGCGGCGACCTCAACGTGGATGTGCACGACGCCAAGGGCGAGCGCGTCCACCAGGAGCGCATCGTGGGCTTCAAGGGCCGCTACGAGCGCACGCTCGACTTCAGCGACCGTGCCGCGGGCAACTACTACGTGGTGGTGGCCCAGGGCGGGCGCACCGCCACCGCCAAGCTGGTGAAGGAGTGAGCCGCTCCGGCGCTCACCGGGGAAGGGCCGCAGGGCCCTTTCCTATTTTCACCCCATGAACACGCTCGTTAAGCTGCTCATCAGCACCATCGCCGTGCTGATCGCCGACCTGCTCCTCCCCGGCGTCTCGCTGGGCAGCATGGACACCTTCAACGGCGTGCTCACCGCCCTCCTCACCGCGGCGGTGCTCTCCCTGCTCAATGCGCTGCTGAAGCCCATCCTCATCCTCTTCACGCTCCCGATCACGGTCTTCACGCTGGGCCTCTTCCTGCTGGTGATCAATGCGGGCATGGTGCTGCTCGCAGCCAAGCTGGTGCCGGGCTTCCATGTGGACGGCTTCTGGTGGGCCCTGGGCTTCAGCATCCTGCTCTCCGTGGTGCAGGGCCTGCTTCAGGGCTTCGACCGGAAGCAGCCGCGCAACGAGCCCTGAGCGGCCGCGCGGCAACGCCTAGGGCCGCCCCGGCGGAGCGGCCCTCGGATGCGACCCGGATGGGAGCGGCGCTTCAGTTGTCGCC
>ERZ761602.1603-NODE-1603-length-40094-cov-366.690677_pt1 | contig 40094 bp, 39 predicted proteins | sample MGYA00512165_ERZ761602 | MGnify/ENA primary metagenome ERZ761602 (study PRJEB28899, sample SAMN02445085) | bioreactor sludge metagenome | biome: EBPR sludge; isolation source: Thorneside wastewater treatment plant | place: Australia: Brisbane, Thorneside...
GCTCGCGCGGATCGCCGTATACTGGGTGCCAGACGCGGATGTCCTTCCCCGGCAACCGATCTCTTGCAGAATACAACCCATGCCTCGCTCGTCACATCCCATGGCTTCTTCGCTGCGCGCCTCGGATACCGGCAAGATCGTCGCCACCGTCGAGGCGGTGCGCCTGATTCGTGACGGCGACACCATCGCCATCGTCCTCGAGGAGCACTTTCTTGCCAGCCGGAGCAGTGACCAAGAGGTGCTTGGCCGACCGCGCAACCTGACTCTGGTGTACGCGGCAGGGCAGGGTGGCGGCAAGGAGCGGGGGCTCAACCACTTCGGCCATGACGGGATCCTCGAACGCGTCATTGGCGGTCACTGGGGGCTTGTGCCGAAACTGCAGGAACCGACCGTGGCCAATCGGGTCAAGGCCCACAGCCTGCCGCAGGGGATGATCGCGCGCCTCTTTCGCGACATCGCTGCCGGCAAGCACCTGCTGGAGACCTGCCATCATGACGTGAACCGCTTCACCTCGAACACCTTCCTGCGTGCCCGCCCGGGCGAGGCTCTGGAGAAGCGGCAGATCGCCGCGCGGAGCTACGCGACGGGACGGCGGCAGAAGCGGCGGCGCAATTCGGTGGCCGTTGAGCGATCCTTCCTTCCTGTGGGTGCCTGGAGCCAGACATGCAAAGACTGCTCGCGATCATCGGTCCGCTGCCGTTCATCGGTCTCGCCATCGTCGCCGCCGGCCTTTCGCTGGCGGTCGCCGTCTGGCTCTTTGATGCGCTGTCCGGGTGCCTGCTCGCGGCGACCACCTCCGCCTGGCGTTACCCGCTGAGCGGGCTGCTGCTGGCCGCATGCTACTTCGCCTACGGCCTGACGCTGCTGCTTGTGGCGCCGCTGCTGAATTTCATTCTCGGTGGGCGCTTGCAGCCCTACCGTGGCTCGGCCGTGTCGCTGACCGCGCTGCGCTGGTACGTGCACTGCACGCTGACGCTGGTGGTGCGCTATTCCTTTCTCGAGTTCGTCACCCCGTCACCCTTCGCCCTGCTTTACTACCGGCTGATGGGGATGCGCATCGGGCGCAACGTAACGATCAATTCGACGGCCATCGCCGATCCGTCGCTGATCGAGATCGGCGACGGGGTGACCATTGGCGGCTCGGCCAGCGTCATGGCGCACTATGCGCAGGGCGGCTATCTGGTGATCGCGCCGGTGCGGATTGCCGCCGGTGCGACGATTGGTCTGCGGGCGATCGTCATGGGTGGCGTCGAGGTCGGCGAAAAGGCCAAGGTTCTCGCCGGCTCCTTCGTTCTGCCCAACACGCGTATTCCGGCCGGGGAAACCTGGGCCGGAATACCGGCGCGACGGGTTGAACTCGAGCGCGCCGAGATCGCCAACGGAGACGCCTGAGCAATGCCGGAACTGCCCTCCTGGGATGTCGTTGCCTGGCGACTGCTGACTGTCGTCGGTGGCCTCGTCGGCTGGTTCGTCACACAGCGCCTGATCGGCGAGCGCCGTCTTGCCGATGGCGTGATGTACGATCAGCTGCACCGCATGACCGCGAGTGGCAACGCCTGGCTGCACGAGCACCCGGCCGCTGCGCGGGCGGCGCTGATTGCCAGTTCGCTGGCGATCGATGTCGTCACCCTCTTCGTCCTCGCCTACGCGCTGGTCGGACCGAGCTTCAGTCCGTTCCTCGGACTGCTCAGCCTCTTCGTCCTGCGGCAGCTGAGCCAGGCGCTGGTCGCCCTGCCGGCGCCGGCCGGCATCATCTGGCGTGATCCGGGTTTTCCCTCGCTTTTCGTGACCTATTCGGTCGGCAACGACTTCTTCTTCTCGGGGCACACGGCGTTGGCTGTCTATGGTGCCGTGCAGGTCGCGACGCTCGGCGTGCCCGCGCTGACGGTTCTGGCGGTCCTGCTGGCGGCCCTGCAGATGTTAGTGGTGATCGTGCTGCGCGCTCACTGGACGCTTGACGTGCTCGGTGGACTGTTCGCCGCACTGTTCGTCGGCGCGTTGTTCTGGCCCGTCTAGGAGTCGTCGGGCGTGTCGGTCGCGCCTGTCGGCAGAGGCTGTCCGTCGCCGGCCCGGCGGAGCCGGCGTGACCATTGGCAGATCTGGGCGAGGCTTGCAGTTGCCCCGCCGCAGACGACGAAAAGCAGGCGCGAATAATCGGCGAGCGCCGGCGATCGATCGTAGGCCAGAGCCAGGCTGGCACCACAGGCGGGCTCGACGAGCAGTCGGTGGTCGGCGAGGAAGTGCCTGCAGGCGTTGAGCGCCGCGAGATCGGAGACGACGACGCTGTGTACCGGGTGTGCCCGCGAGCAAGCGAATGCCTGTTGGCAGACGCGTTTGGCGCCGAGGGAAGTCGCGACGCTGGTGATGGCTTCAAGCTCGACGACGTGACCCGCGCGCAGCGAGCGATTCAACGAATCGGCGCCCGCAGTCTCGACGGCGATCACCGGGACATCTTCGAGGCGGTTGCGGCGCAGTCCTTCGATCACGCCGGCGAGCAGCCCACCGCCACCGACCGCCAGGACGATGGCGTCGGGCAGCAGCCCGCTGCAGGCGATCTCGTCGATCAGGCTGGCGTGGCCGTGCCACAGCAGCGGATCGTCAAAGGGGTGGATGAAGGCATCGCCGGCGGCCAGCAACGACAGAGCCCGGACGTTCGCTTCCTGCCACGACGGACCGTGCACGATGACCTGCGCCCCTTCCAGTCGCAGCAGTGCGCGCGCGCGGGCGGAGGTGCTTTGCGGTACGACGACGGTGACCGGTACCGACAACTGCCGGCCGGCATAGGCGACAGCGAGTCCGGCGTTGCCGCCCGAAGAGGAGACGAAGCGGCGCGCACCAGCGCGCAGGTGCGCCTCGCAGGCGGCACCGATGCCGCGAATCTTGAACGATCCGGGGGGCTGCAGTGCTTCCAGCTTGAGCCATACCGACCGGCGGGTGGCGAGGCCGAGGCAGCGCGATTCGAGCAATGGTGTTGCAATGTGCAGGGGCATGGTCTTCTCTTGCAGGCCTCGCCGGCAACCGGGCAGTCGCGACGATCTTCGCGCGCGCGCAGTGGCGCGCCGTGAAGCCGGCAGACATCCGGGCAGGCGCCGGGGAGGCTGGCGGCGGCGGCAATTATCGCCGATGAACGGGTGGCCTGGTGAGCCCGGCAGCACGACCAGAACGATGGCGCCACCGCCGGGTCGGCCGGCGCGGCAGAGCGATGCCGTGCCAATCACCACAGCCGACTTGCAAGAGCCGTTGGTTTCTGCTATCTAGTCGTCTTTTTTCAACCAGGGAACGGGGTCTTCGAACATGGCTGAAGAATTGCTCCAGAAGCATTTCACTCCGTACGTACCGCAATCTGGCGAGGAGTACATGAACAGCGAGCAGCTGGCTCATTTCCGTGGCATCCTGGAGACTGTCAAGCTGCAGTTGATGGAGGACATCGAGCGTACGGTACATACGATGCAGGACGAGGCAACCGTGTTTGCCGATCCCAATGACCGCGCAAGCCAGGAAACGGACATCGCAATCGAGCTGCGCAACCGCGACCGCGAGCGCAAGCTGATCAAGAAGATCGAGGATACCATCGGGCTTATCGACAGTGGCGACTACGGTTACTGCGCCGCCTGTGGCGTCGAGATCGGCATCAAACGGCTGGAGGCGCGACCAACGGCAACCCTCTGCATCGACTGCAAGACACTCGAGGAAGTACGCGAGAAGCAGATCGCCAAGTAGCGACTCGATCGGCGCCAACGCGAACAGGCGAGCGGGTTTCGCTGCGTTGCGTGCCGCGCGGCTTCTCCGCACCCTCCCGTCAGTGAAGCCAGCGGCCAGCGGCCGCCTGCACGTTCAGCGGCGACAAAGGCAGAACAGGGCCGCACGCGGCCTCCACAGTCATGGCCGTTAGCAACAACACAGCAGCTTGCTGGCGTGGCGGCCAGCACCTCCGGACACTTCGGCACCATGACCTATACTGCAGAATCGATTGCCGTCCTCAAGGGACTCGAGCCCGTGCGCCATCGGCCGGGGATGTACACGCGTACCGATTGCCCGCTGCACATCATCCAGGAAGTGATCGACAACGCCGCCGACGAGGCGCTCGGGGGTTATTGCCGGCGAATCAGCGTCACCCTCCATCGTGACCACTCGGTGAGCGTGCAGGACGACGGGCGCGGCATCCCGGTCGAGATGCATCCGCTCGAAAAGGTGCCGACCCTGGAAGTCGTGTTTACCCGGTTGCATGCCGGCGGCAAGTTCAACAAGGACGATGGGGCTTCAGCCTACCGTTTTTCCGGCGGTCTGCACGGCGTTGGCGTTTCGGTGACCAACGCGCTGTCGACGCGCCTCGAGGTCGAGGTCGTTCGCGACGGAGCACGGCATCAGATGGTCTTTGCCGGCGGCGAGGTGATCGAGCCGTTGCGGCGGGTCGCCGACGCACCGAAACGGGCGACCGGTACGCGCGTGCGGGCGTGGCCGGATCCGGCCTTCTTCGATTCGCCGCTCATCCCGCAGGCGCAGCTGGAACGTCTGCTGCGCAGCAAGGCACTGTTGTTGCCGGGGCTGCAGGTGGTTCTGAGTGTCGAGGATGGCGTGACGAGCGAGTGGTGTTTCGCCAACGGCATGGTGCAGTACCTGGCCGAACAGATCGATGGCGAGCCGGTGGCGCCGGTGTTCAGCAGCGAGAAGTATGCTGCCCGTGGCGACGAGAACTTTCCGGTCGGATCGGGGGCCGCCTGGGCGATCTGCTGGACGGCCGAGGGTGCCCTGGCGCGCGAATCCTACGTCAACCTGATTCCGACCAGTGCCGGTGGCACGCACGAAGCCGGGCTGCGGCAGGCGACACTCGACGCCATCCGCAGTTTCGCCGAACACCATGCCTTGCTGCCGAAGGGAGTCAAACTGGCTGCCGAGGATGTCTTCTCGCGCGCCAGCTTCGTGCTGGCAGTACGCATGCTCGACCCCTCGTTCCAGGGGCAGACGAAGGAGCGGCTGAACTCGCGCGATGCGGTGGCGCTGGTGGCGCGCATGGTGCGCGACAGCCTCGAGCTGTGGCTCAACGAACATCCCGAGGCGGCGAAGCGGATCACCGAGCTGGCCATCCGGGCGGCGCAGGCGCGCACGCGTGCCGGCCAGAAGGTCGAGAAGCGCAAGCAGTCGGGGGTGGCGATCCTGCCCGGCAAACTGTCGGATTGCCAGAGCGAGGATGTCAGTCGCAACGAGATCTTCCTCGTCGAGGGAGACTCGGCCGGCGGTTCCGCCAAATCGGGGCGCGACAAGGAACTGCAGGCGATCCTGCCGTTGCGCGGCAAGGTATTGAATACCTGGGAGGTCGAAGCCGGCAGTCTGTTCGCCAACCGGGAGGTGCACGACATCGCCGTGGCGCTGGGCATCGATCCGCATCCGGCGAGCGCTGCCGACTCGGTGCTGCGCAACCTGCGCTACGGCAAGGTGGTGATCATGACCGATGCCGACGTCGACGGGTCGCACATCCGTGTGCTGCTGTGCACCCTCTTCTATCGCCATTTCCCGCGGCTGGTCGCGTGCGGTCACCTGTTCTTCGCGCAGCCGCCGTTGTACCGTCTCGACGTACCGGCGCAGGGCAAGGCACGACCGCAGCGCAAGATCTATGCGCTCGACAGCGCCGAACTCGAGGCCTCGCTCGATCGCCTGCGCCTCGAGGGCGTCAAGCGTGAGGCGGTGGCGATCTCGCGCTTCAAGGGGCTCGGCGAGATGAACCCGGAGCAGCTCTGGGAGACGACGATGTCGCCCGACACGCGTCGCCTGATGCGTGTCGGCATGCCTGGCAGCGAGGTCGCACGGCCAGTGATGAACATGCTGATGGCGAAGGGCGAGTCGGCTGGCCGGCGCGCGTGGATGGAAGAGAACGGTGCCCTGGTCGGCGCCGAACTCTGACCGGACGATCGAAAGCGAGCTGCAAGTGAGGAAAGACGCGACCCCCGACCTGTTTGCCGACCTGCCGCCGCCGCCGGCGCCGCAGCAACCACCGGCGCCGCCCGGCGACGACGACAGCATCCCGCTGCACGAGTCGGCGGCCCGCGACTACCTGGAGTACGCGGTGGCGGTCGTCAAGGGGCGCGCGCTGCCGGATGTCAAGGACGGTCTCAAGCCGGTTCAGCGGCGCGTCCTCTTCGCCATGCGCGAACTGGGCCTGTCGGCGACGGCCAAGCCGGTGAAGTCGGCACGGGTCGTCGGTGACGTCATCGGCAAGTACCATCCGCACGGAGACACCTCGGCCTACGATGCGATGGTGCGCGTCGCACAGCCCTTCATGCTGCGTTACCCGTTGGTCGACGGGCAGGGCAACTTCGGTTCGCGTGATGGCGACAACGCGGCAGCGATGCGCTACACCGAGGCACGCCTGACACCGATCGCCGAACTGTTGCTTGCCGAACTCGGTGAGGGGACGGTCGACTTCCAGCCGAACTACGACGGATCCTTCGACGAACCAGCCTGTCTGCCGGCACGCCTGCCCTTTGTCCTGCTCAACGGCTCGTCGGGCATCGCCGTCGGTATGGCGACCGAGATGCCCCCGCACAATCTGCGCGAGGTCGCGGCAGCGGCGATACACATGATCGAGCAGCCGCAGATCGGTCTTGAGCAACTTCTGCAGCACATCCCTGGGCCGGACTACCCGGGTGGCGGACAGATCATTTCTTCGTCGGCCGACATCGCTGCCGCCTACGGCACGGGCCGCGGCACGCTGCGCGTGCGGGCGCGTTACGACTTCGAGGAGATGGCGCGCGGTGCCTGGCAACTGGTCTTTCGCGAGTTGCCGCCGGGCGTCTCATCGGCCCGGGTGCTGGCCGAGATCGGTGCGCTGCTCAACCCGCAGGTCAAAGCGGGCAAGAAGACCATCGATCAGTCGGCAGCACAACTCAAGGCCCTGATGGCGTCACAGCTTGATCGTGCGCGCGACGAGTCGGGCAAGGACGACGACGTGCGCCTGGTCTTCGAGCCGAGCAGTTCGCGCATCGACCGCAACGAGTTCGTCGCGTTGCTGCTGGCGCATACCAGCCTCGAGACATCGGCACCGATCAACCTCGTCGCCGTTGGCATCGACGGCCGTCCGTGCCAGAAGGCGCTGCCCCAACTGCTCGGCGAATGGTGCACCTTCCGCATCCGGACCGTGCACCGGCGGACGAGCCATCGTCTGCAGAAGGCCGATGAGCGCATTCACATTCTCGAAGGCCGGCACATCGTCTTTCTCAACATCGACGAAGTGATCCGCATCATTCGCGAATCCGACGATCCCAAGGCGGCGCTGATCGCCCGCTTCGCGTTGTCCGATCGGCAGGCGGAAGACATCCTCGAGATCCGTCTGCGGCAGCTCGCCCGACTCGAGGGAATCCGCATTGAGCAGGAACTCGGGCGGTTGCGCGGCGAGCGCGAGGGCCTGCTGAAGCTGCTTGGCAGCGACGCGCTGCTGCGCCGGCAGGTGATTCGTGAGATCCGGGCCGATGCGGACAAGTACGGTGATGCGCGCCGGACGGTGATCGAGGCGGCAGCGACCGCTTCGCGCTCGGAGGTCGCCGCCGTCGCCGACGAGGCGGTGACCGTGATCATCTCCGAGAAGGGTTGGGCGCGTGTCCGGCAGGGGCACGGCCTTGATCTCTCCGGCCTCGCCTTCAAGGACGGCGACCGTGCCGGGTCGGCGCACGAGTGCCGTTCGGTCGACTCGCTGGTGATCGTATCGACCGAGGGGCGCGCGTTCACCGTCGCGATTGCCAGCCTGCCCGACGGCCGCGGCATGGGCGCACCGCTGTCGTCGTTCGTCGATCTCGGCAGCGGCAGAATCGCCCATGTGCTCACCGGTCAGCCGGACGACGAGATCCTGATCGCCAAGACCTCGGGCTATGGCTTCATCTGTACCTACGGCGACCTGCTGTCAAGGCAGAAGGCCGGCAAGGCCGTCGTCAGTGTCGAGGACGGTGCCAGCATCCTGCCACCGCTCCGCCTGGCCGGCATGGACCACCTCGGCGCGCTGTCCGGCGATGGTCGCCTGCTGCTCTTCCCGCTCGCACAGATGAAGCGCCTGGCGAGTGGCAAGGGGGTCCAGATCATCGGCCTCCACGAGGGCGAATCGCTGCGCGCGGTGATCGCGACCAGCGGGCCGCGCGTGGCGATCCGGGGGACCTTGCGCAACCGGCCGAAGACGCTCGCGTCGGAGGACAGGCACCTGGGGCAACGCGCCCGCCGCGGTTCGCCGGTCGGGCAACTCGGCAACGTCACGCTGGACCACTGGCCCGGTTGAGCCGCGGCCAGCGGCGGTCTGGTCTTGTCTGCAAGGAGAGAGAGCATGCGTAGCAGGATTGGCGGATTCGGCGTCGTTGCAGCCGGTGCTGCAATCGCCGTCGTGGCAGGAACGGTAGCCGCGGAACAGGTGGGTTGCGTGACGACCGAGTGGAAGCTGGTCGGTGCGAACCACCGCGTCTGTGTCGAGAGTTTTCCCGACCCGAAAGTCCCGGGTGTCACCTGTCACGTCAGTCAGGCGAGAACCGGCGGCGTCAGTGGTTCGCTCGGTCTGGCGGAAGATCCCTCGCAGTTTTCGCTTGCTTGCCGGCAGACGGGACCGATCAGTCTGCCGGACAAGCTGGCGAAGGAGGCGACGGTGTTTTCGGGCGACACATCGATCCTGTTCAAGGAAACGCGCGTCGTGCGGATGTGGGACGAGGCGAACCGAACGCTGATCTATCTCGCGATCAGCCGCAAGTTGATCGACGGTGCGCCGGCGAACAGCATTTCGACGGTACCCGTGATGCCGTGGGCGGTGCGCTGACCGTGCACCTGCGAGCGGTCGCGATGACGCCGAGACGGCGGGCTTGAGCGTGGCCGTGCCGCCGAAATTCGACGTCAGCCGCCTCGGCCAGGTGTTCACGCCGCCGGCGATCGTCGACGCGATGCTGGCGCTGGTGCGCAATCGTGGGCGCGTTCTCGAGCCCGCGTGTGGGGACGGTGCCTTCCTGCAGCATTTTCCGTTTGCCGTCGGCGTCGAGATCGATCCGCGACACGCGCCGCAGGGGGCGCGCGTCATCGACTTCTTCGCCTTTCCCGAGGGCGAGTCGTTCGCCACGGTGATCGGCAATCCACCCTACGTGCGGTACCAGGACATTGCCGTCGCGACGCGTGGCCTGGTGCAGCGCAGCGTTCTCGATGGACGTGCCAATCTTTACCTGTTCTTCATCGAGAAGTGCCTGCGGCATCTCGCGCCTGGCGGTGAACTGGTCTTCATCACGCCGCGTGATTTCCTAAAGGCAACCTCGGCGGTGCCGCTCAACCGGCTGCTGTACGCGGCGGGAACGATCACCGATTTCGTCGATCTCGGTGACTCCAGGTTGTTCGACGACGCGACCCCGAACTGCGCCATCTGGCGTTTCGAGCGTGGCAATTTTTCGCGCCGGACGCGCTACGCGGCGCAGGGTGTTGCCGACGGACTGGCAGGCCTCGCGAGATTGCAGTGGGACGAGCGGCACTTCGTCGAGAGTGGCGGCCATCTTCTGTTCACCCGCGGCGACTACGAGCTGCACCTGACCGACATCGCATTCGTCAAGGTCGGTGCCGTCTCGGGCGCCGACGATCTGTACGCCAGCGAACTGTATGGCAATCGCGACTTCGTCTGCTCGTCGACTGTGCGCAGCGGCAGGACGCGGCGCATGCTCTGGTGCGAAGCGGGCGACCCGCCACCGGCGGTCCTGCTGCCGCACAAGGAACGGCTGATCACGCGCCGCATCCGTCCCTTCGACGAGGCCAACTGGTGGCACTGGGGTCGCGGCTATCACCAGTCGCCGCTGCCGCGGGTCTATGTCAACAGCAAGACGCGAAGTTCGCATCCCTTCTTCTGCCATCCCTGCCCTCATTACGATGGCTCGGTGCTGGCCATCTTCCCGCACGACCCGCTGCTCGCCGTGCAGCAGATGGCGGATGCGCTGAACACGGTCGACTGGGCGGATCTCGGTTTTGTTTGTGACGGCCGCTTTCTGTTCACGCAGCGCAGCCTCGAACAGACCCCGCTTCCCGGTCCGCTGCGGGCGCTGCTGCCCGCTCGCGGTGTACAATGACGGATTGCGGTACAGCCGTGCGCGGCCGCACATTCTGCCAGCCAGCAGCGCCGAAGCCGCGAGCGCGCATCCGCGAGGAGAAGAGAAGCCCATGGTCCCACGTCTGAAAACTTCACTCGACGGTCCGCTGCTGGAGATCGAGCGGCGGTTCCTCGAGTTGATGCCGGAGATCGAACGCTGGTTCAGATCCCAGTGGCAGGAGCACACGCCCCCCTTCTACGGCTCGGTCGATCTGCGCAATGCGGGCTTCAAGCTGGCGCCGGTCGACATGAATCTGTTTCCGGGCGGCTTCAACAACCTCGACGCCACCTTTCTGCCGCTCTGCGTCCAGGCAGCGATGACGGCGGTCGACCGGATCTGCCCGGACGCGAAGCGCGTGTTGCTGATCCCTGAGAACCATACGCGCAATCTCTTCTACCTGCAGAACGTCGCGCAGATCGCCAAGTTTCTCCGCCTGACCGGGCTGGAGGTTCGTCTCGGATCGCTGTTGCCCGGGATCGATCAGCCAACACCGGTGGCGCTCGCCGATGGCACGACGCTGCTCCTGGAACCTTTGCTGCGTCGTGGTTCGCGGCTTGGCGTCAGTGGCTTCGAGCCCTGCGCGATTCTGCTGAACAACGATCTCTCGGCGGGTATCCCGGATGTTCTGCGCGACCTCGAAGGGCAGTTCGTCCTGCCGCCGCTGCACGCCGGTTGGGCGTTGCGCCGGAAGTCGAACCACTTCGCCGCCTACGACGAGGTGGCGGGCGATTTTGCGCGGTTGACCGGCATCGACCCGTGGCGGATCAACCCCTATTTCTCGGTGTGCAGCAGCGTGAACTTTCATGAGCGGCAGGGGGAGGAGTGTCTCGCTGCCAACGTCGACGCGGTGCTCGAACTGATTCGCGAGAAATATCGGCAGTACGGGATCGAGGAGACACCCTACGTGGTGGTCAAGGCGGACGCGGGAACCTACGGCATGGGGGTAATGACGGTCAAGGATGCGGCGCAGGTGACCGGGCTCAGTCGTCGGCAGCGCAACAAGATGTCGGTGATCAAGGAGGGCCTCGCCGTGTCGCAGGTCATCATCCAGGAAGGCGTGCACACCTTCGAACGGATCGGCAGCGGCAGTGACGAAGGGGTCGCCGAGCCGGTGGTCTACATGATCGACCGTTTCGTCGTCGGTGGTTTCTACCGTGTTCATAGCGGGCGTGGCCGGGACGAGAACCTCAACGCACCCGGAATGCACTTTCAGCCACTCGCGTTCGCCACCAGTTGCTCGCTGCCCGACCATTGTCAGAATCCGGACGCGGCGCCCAACCGTTTCTATGCCTATGGCGTCGTCGCCCGCCTGGCACAGCTCGCTGCCTCGCTCGAACTCGAACGTACCGCCACCGTCAAGGAGTCACTGCCGTGCGCCTAGCATTCATCGTAGACTGCCTGCGTTCGCTGAAGGCCTACAAGGACACCAGTGTCGCCATCATGCGTGCGGCGCAGGCAGCCGGACATGCCGTCTGGACGATCCAGCAGGAGGCCATCCACTGGTCGCCGCTGCATGGTGTCTGTGCTGAAGCGGTGCATCTCGAGATGCTGGCCGACGACACCGACTGGTTCGTCGAGGTTGATCGCCACGTCGTCGCCCTGCGCGATTTCCGCGCCGTACTGATGCGCAAGGATCCACCCTTCGACATCGAGTACGTGACCACCACCTGGTTGCTCGAACGGGCGGAAGCCGAGGGCGCGCGCGTCTTCAACCGGCCGCGTGCTCTGCGCGATCACCCGGAGAAGCTGTCGATCACCGAGTTCGCCCATTTCGCGGTGCCGACGACCGTCGCGCGTGACGCCGCTGTCATTCACTCCTTCATCGACACCGAGCGCGACGTGATCTTGAAGCCGCTCGGCGGCATGGGTGGCAGCGAGGTCTTTCACGTGCGCCACGATGATCCGAACCGCAACGTGATCGTCGAGACGCTGACGCACGATGGTGGGCGAACGATCATGGTGCAGCGCTACATTCCCGAGATTGCCGATGGCGACAAGCGCATCCTGCTGGTCGCTGGTGAGGTGGTTCCCTACTGCCTCGCCCGCATTCCCAGGGCTGGCGAGACGCGCGGCAATCTGGCGGCGGGCGGTACCGGTGTGGCGCGCGCGCTGAGTCCGCGTGACCTCGAGATCGCCAGCAGCCTGGCGCCAGTGCTCGCAGCCCGTGGTCTGCTGCTGGTCGGCATCGATGTCATCGGTGACTGGCTGACCGAGATCAACGTCACGAGCCCGACGTGTATGGTGGAAATCGCCGAACAGACGGGTTTCGACGCCGCAGCCCTGTTCGTCGTCGCTCTGGAGCGTCAGTGCGTGGCCGCTGCCTAGGCCTTCCCGCGGTTCTCCTCTGGGCGTTGCTTGCTGCCTGCAGCAGGGCCCCGCTGCACCAGCAGGAAGCATTCGTCTTCGGTACCCGCGTCGAAGTGTTGATCGCCGGCCTGCCCGAAGCACAGGCGCGGCCGGCAGCCGCCGCCGTGTTGCGCGAGTTCGATCGCCTGCATCGCACCTACCACGCCTGGAAGCCGTCGGAACTGAGTGCGCTCAATGCCGCCCTGGCGGCCGGCAGGGTGCAGACGGTCAGCGAGGAGATGGCCGAACTGCTTGCCGACGCGCAACGCCTGGCACGACTCAGTGACGGCCTGTTCGATCCCGGTATCGGTCGGCTGATCGGCCTCTGGGGATTTCAGTCGGACGAACTGCCGGGGAGCCTGCCCGACGAAGTGGCGCTGGCCGCCTGGCGCCGGGCGCAGCCGGGCATCGCCGATCTCCTTCTGGCAGGGTCGCAGGTGAGTAGCCGGCAGCGCGATGTGGCGCTCGACTTCGGCGGCTATCTCAAGGGGGTGGCGCTCGACCGTGCGGTGAGGATTCTGCGGGCGCATGGGGTTGGCAACGCGCTGCTCAACATTGGCGGCAACGTCATCGTCCTCGGCAGCCGTAACGGCCAGCGCTGGCGAGTGGGGATCCAGCATCCGCGGCAGCCGGGGCCGATGGCGACGATCGAGCTCGACGACGGTGAAGCGATCGGCACCTCGGGTGACTATCAGCGCTACTTCGAGGTCGCGGGCAGGCGCTACTGTCACCTTCTTGACCCGCGCAACGGCATGCCGGCAACCGGCACGCAGGCGCTGACGGTGCTGATCAGTCCGCATCCGGCGGCCGGAACCCTATCGGACGTGGCTTCGAAGCCGCTGTTCATTGCCGGCAGCGACTGGCAGCATCTCGCTCGCCGGCTGCAGGTGACGCATGTCCTGCGCGTCGACGGTGAGGGGCGCTGGCAGCTCAGCAAGGCGATGCAGAGTCGCCTCGAGTTCGTCGGCAGGCCACCGCAGCCTCTCGACATCGTTCCCTGAGGCACGCCGCGGCGATCGTCGCCGAGAGGACGGCGGAATTGGCTTAGAATGGCGACCTGTCGTAAAGGATGTGGCAATGATCGGTATTTTTCTGGTGACCCACGGGACGCTTGGCGAGAGCCTGATTCAGAACGTCTGTCACGTTCTCAACAAGCGGCCGCCGCTGATCGCGCAGCTCGGCGTTGCAGCGCAGGACGACCCGCTCGACATCCTGCCGCTGGCGCGTCTGCTGCTGAAGGAAGTGGACGGGGGCGAGGGCGTCCTGGTGATGACCGATGTCTTCGGCGCAACGCCTGGAAACCTGGCCCTCAAGTTGCTTGAGCCGGGTCGTGTCGAAGGTGTTTCCGGGGTCAGCCTGCCGATGTTGCTGCGCGCACTGACCTATCGCGAGCGAGGAATGGAAACCATGTTGCAGAAGGCGGTCAGCGGTGCCCGCGACGGCGTGGTCAGGTTGCCGCCGGCGCTCGGCACTGGAGCAGCGGAGGGCTGAATGGTACGTGCCGAAGCCGAAATCCTCAACAAGCTCGGGTTGCACGCGCGCGCTTCAGCGAAGCTGACGCAGCTTGCCGGAGGGTTCGCCAGCGAGGTCTGGATGGAGAAGGGAAGCCGCCGGATCAACGCCAAGAGCATCATGGGAGTGATGATGCTGGCGGCTGGCAAGGGGTCGACGGTCGTCGTCGAAACCGACGGCGAGGATGAGCAGGCGGCGAATCAGGCGATCCTTGAACTGATTGCCAGCCGTTTCGGAGAGGCCGAGTGAACGCGAGTTTTACGCTGCATGGCCTGCCGGTGTCGTCCGGCATCGCGATCGGGCAGGCGCACCTGATGTCGCATGCAACGCTCGAGGTCTCGCATCTGGTGATCTCGCCGCGGATGGTCGACAAGGAGCTTGCCCGCTTCGATGCAGCGGTGTCGCGCGTGCGTGAGGAGTTTGCGCTGCTGAAGGGTCGCACGCAGCACAGTTCGGCGGAGTTCGGCGCCTTCATCGACCTGCACTCGATGATCCTCGCCGATCCCGAACTGGCGGAAGCGCCAAAGGCCCTGATCCGCGAGCGGCGCTGCAATGCCGAGTGGGCGCTGGTACAGCAAATGGAAGTGCTGGTCGATCAGTTCGAGAAGTTCGACGACCAGTACCTGCGTGAGCGTAGTTACGACGTTCGCCAGGTCGTCGAGAGGGTGATCAAGGAGCTCGTCGGCCAGCCTGGCCGCATTGCGCTGAAGTCGAGCAAGGGACTCAAGGAAGAGAACCTGATCGTTGTCGCGCACGATCTCTCGCCAGCGGATGTCATTGCCTACAAGGAGCATCACTTTGCCGCCTTCGTCACCGACGTCGGTGGTTCCACCTCGCACACCGCGATCCTCGCGCGCAGCCTGCGCATCCCCGCCGTGCTCGGACTGCACAACGCCAGGCAACTGATCCGCGACAAGGAACTCCTGATCGTAGACGGTACGCGTGGCGTGCTGATCGTCAATCCGGAACCGCGGATACTCGAAGAGTACCGGCTGCGGAAGACGCAGATCGAACTCGAGCGCTCGAAGCTCAGGCGTCTGAAGACGGCGCGCTCGGTGACACTCGACGGCGTCGACATCGACCTGCACGCCAACATCGAACTGCCCGGGGATATCGCCAACGCGCTCGATGGCGGTGCCGAGGGCATCGGTCTCTTCCGGACGGAGTTCCTGTTTCTCGATCGTGGCGACATGCCGACCGAGGACGAGCAGTTCGAGGCCTACCGCACGGTGGTCAAGGGTATGGCTGGGCGGCCGGTGACGATCCGCACCTTCGATCTCGGTTACGACAAGGATCTGCATCCGGAAAAGGTTTTCGGCGAGCGCCTGCAGAGCAACCCGGCGCTCGGCCTGCGGGCGATCCGCCTGTCGCTGGCGGAGCCGAAGATGTTCCAGACACAGTTGCGCGCCATCCTGCGCGCGTCGAAATACGGCAAGATCAAGCTGCTGATCCCGATGCTCTCACAGGCCCACGAGATCGACCACACGCTGGCGGCGATCGAAAGGGCGAAGTCAAGCCTGCGTGCTGAACGCGCCACTTTCGACGAAGCAATCGAGGTTGGCGCAATGATCGAGATCCCGGCGGCTGCTCTGGCGGTCAATCTTTTCCTGCGCCGCATGAACTTCCTGTCGATCGGCACCAACGACCTGATCCAGTACACGCTGGCGATCGATCGCAGCGACGAACAGGTTGCGCCGCTTTACGATCCCCTGCATCCGGCGGTCCTGATGTTGCTGGCGCACACCATAGCCAGCGCCGAGAAGGTCAATATCCCGGTTTCGATCTGTGGCGAACTGGCCGGTGACCCGGCGCTGACGCGCCTGCTGCTCGGCATGGGGCTGCGGCAGTTCTCGATGCATCCGGCACAGATTCTTTCGGTCAAGCAGAAGATCATGCAGAGCAATTGTGCCGAGCTGGCCCCGATGGTTCGCCGCCTGCTGCGCCATGACGAGCCGGCGAAGATCCGAGAACAGCTCGATAAGCTCAACAGCAGCGGCTGAATTGACTTTTTCGCGGGCAGCGGGTAAGTTTCGGCGCCTTGGTGCCGCAGCGAGCAATCGGCGTGCGGGTGTCGTGCGGAGTCGGCGAATGGTCGTGCGCCTCCCGGCTGCCCCGGTCCGGTGCCGACGCTCCTGGCACCAGGCACGCGTCCTGGAACCCGGCTGTGCGGGAACAGGGGGCATGAGTTGCTGCCGCGGTTTCACACCGAAGTGCGGCGAGCCCGGTCCGTGCTGGCTGCCGACCAGGTCTTTCTTTCCTGCCCGGGTAGCGATGGAATGGTGATGTCATCAGAGAATTCTGTCGGAGTCGTTGCGTCGCAACGAGTACAGTTCGCCGAGCCCTTGCTTCTCAAGAGCGGTGCCGAACTGCCTGGCTTCGAACTCGTGTTCGAGACCTATGGCACGCTCAATTCCGAGCACTCGAACGCCGTTCTGGTCTGCCATGCGCTTTCCGGCAGCCACCATGTCGCTGGTCACTATGCCGACGATCCGGAGAACGTCGGTTGGTGGGACAACCTCGTCGGACCCGGGAAACCGCTCGACACGCGCAAGTTCTTCGTCGTCGGCGTCAACAATCTCGGTGGCTGCTATGGCTCGACCGGACCGCTGTCGATCAATCCCGAAAGCGGCAGGCGCTACGGTGCCGATTTCCCGATGGTGACGGTCGAGGACTGGGTGGCGGCTCAGGCACGCCTGGCCGACCACCTCGGCATCGCTACCTGGGCTGCAGTCGTCGGCGGCAGCCTGGGCGGCATGCAGGCGCTGGCGTGGTCGCTGCAGCTTCCGGAGCGCATCCGGCACGCGCTGGTGATCGCCTCGGCGCCCAAGCTGTCGGCACAGAACATCGCCTTCAACGAGGTGGCACGACAGGCGATCGTCTCCGACCCCGACTTCCACGGCGGCAACTATGCAGAGAATGGTGTCGTCCCCACCCGCGGACTGCGACTGGCGCGAATGGTCGGCCACATCACCTACCTTTCCGATAGCCAGATGGGCGAGAAATTCGGTCGCCAGTTGCGGCATGGAGAGCACAAGTTCAGCTACGACGTCGATTTCGAGGTCGAGTCGTACCTCCGCTATCAGGGTGACAAGTTCGCGAAGTTCTTCGATGCCAATACCTATCTGATGATGACCAAGGCGCTCGACTATTTCGACCCCGCCTATGACTACGACGGCAACCTGGCCGCCGCGCTGGCTCGTGCCCGGGCAAGCTTCCTCGTTGCCAGCTTTTCGACCGACTGGCGATTCTCGCCGGCGCGTTCGCGGGAGATCGTCTTCGCATTGCTGCACAATCGCCTGCACGTCGCCTATGCCCAGATCGAATGTGACGCCGGACACGACTCGTTCCTGCTCGACGATCCGCATTATCACGCCGTGCTGCGCGCCTATCTGGAGAACATCGCCGTATGACCGAGCACGAGAGAAGAGTCAAGGCGGAACAGCGGGAGCGTTTCGACTTTGCCGTCATCGCCAGCTGGATTCCACCAGGTGAACGCGTTCTGGATCTCGGTTGTGGCGACGGCCGGTTGTTGCGTTATCTCAGCGAGACGCGCGATGTCGCCGGCTATGGCGTCGAGATCGACGACGACAGCGTTCTTGGCTGCATTCGCAACGGCGTCGACGTCATCCAGATGGACATTGAGTGCGGGCTGTCAGGCTTCGAGGACAAGTCCTTCGATCACGTGATCATCTCGCAGGCACTGCAGACGATGCATGCGACCGAGGGCATCCTCAACGAGATGCTGCGTGTCGCCGACGAGGCGGTGGTCAGCTTTCCCAACTTCGCTTACCGGACCAACCGCGCGGCGATAGCCGAAGGGCACATGCCGGTTTCCGAGGATCTGCCCTACGACTGGTTCGATACGCCCAACGTACGCTTCTTCACCGTCGCCGATTTCGAGGATCTGTGCACGCGGCTTGGGATTGAGATTCGCGAGCGGCTGACCTTCGATGAGGCTGGCCGCGAGGTCACTGAAGATCCCAACCTGAACGGCAGCCTCGCCTTCTATCGCCTCGGACGCGGCAGTTGATGATGCCCGATTGGCTACGCCTGCTGCTGACCAGGCGGATGCTGATCTGCGTGCTGACCGGCTTCAGTTCCGGCCTGCCGCTCTACCTGCTGCTCAACCTGCTGCCGGCTTGGTTGCGCAGCGAGAGCATCGATCTGAAGACGATCGGCCTCTTCGCGCTGATTCAGTTCCCCTACACCTGGAAGTTCGTCTGGGCGCCGTTGCTGGATCGCTACCGTCTGCCGCTCGGTCGCCGGCGTGGCTGGATGCTGCTGTCGCAGGTCGGACTATTGTTTTCGATCGGTTTCCTCGGCGGCCTGTCGCCGACGGCCAACCTGATGCCGGTCGTCTGGCTGTCGGTTGCGCTGGCCTTCCTGTCGGCAACCCAGGACATTGCGCTCGACGCCTATCGCCGTGAGATCCTCAGTGACCAGGAACTCGGCCTCGGCAACTCGGTGCATGTCAATGCCTATCGAATCGCCGGTCTGGTGCCGGGTTCGCTGTCACTCATTCTTGCCGATCTGCTGCCCTGGGCACAGGTCTTCTGGATCACCTCCGCCTTCATGCTGCCGGGAATGGTGATGGCGGTACTGGTGACCGAACCGCGCGTGTCCGGCGCGCCGAAGACCTTGCGCCAGGCGGTGGTTGAACCCTTCCACGAGTTCATCGCCCGCAAGGGCTGGTCGGGTGCGCTGCTGGTCCTCGGCTTCATCTTTCTCTACAAGCTGGGCGATTCGCTGGCGACGGCGCTATCGACGCCCTTTTACCTCGATCTTGGCTACAGCAAGACCGACATCGGTGTCATCGCCAAACATGCCGGACTCTGGCCGGCGGTCTTTGGCGGCCTGCTCGGCGGGCTGTGGATGGTCCGGCTGGGAATCAACCGTGCGCTCTGGCTGTTCGGCTTGGTCCAGATGTTCACCATCCTGGGCTTCGCCTGGCTCGCCTGGCGCGGTGTGCAGACGAGCATCGATGGCATCGACCGGGCGGCGCTGGCGAGCGTGATCGCCGCCGAGTATCTGGGGGTCGGCCTCGGTACCGCGGCCTTCACCGCCTTCATCGCGCGCGCCACCAATCCGGCATTCACCGCTACCCAGTTCGCACTGTTCACCAGCCTGGCCGCCGTGCCGCGGACCTTCATCAATGCCGGTGCCGGCGCCCTGGTCGAGGCAGTGGGTTGGTTCAGCTTCTTTGTCCTCTGCTTCCTGCTTGCCGCGCCGGGTATGGCTCTGCTGCTGAAGGTTGCACCGTGGAACGAGACGCAGCCGTCGCCACCGCACTGATCGCCGCCGCCCGCGAGTTGTCCGACAGGCTGTCGCAGCTCAGTTTCGGGCCGCCCGTCAGTCACGTTTACGACCCGCTGACCTACGCGTGGTCTGCGCACGAGAGCTATCTTCGCCGTTACGCCACAAGTGCCCGCAAGGTCGTTTTTCTCGGCATGAACCCGGGGCCCTTCGGGATGGTGCAGAGTGGCGTTCCGTTCGGCGAGGTCGCCGCCGTGCGGGACTGGCTGGGGATCCGGGCTGACGTGGCCAGACCCTCGCGGGAGAACCCGTGGCGACGCATCGAAGGTTTCGCCTGCGAGCGCTCCGAGGTCAGCGGGCGAAGGCTGTGGGGCTTGTTCCGCGAGCGTTTCGGCAGCGCCGATGCGTTCTTTGCCGAGCACTTCGTCGCCAACTACTGCCCCCTGGCTTTCTTCGATCGCGGCCGCAACCTGACCCCCGACAAGTTGCCGGCAGCCGAGGCGGAGCCGTTGCGCAGCGCTTGTGACGCTCACCTCAGGGTCCTGGTGTCGGTTCTGCAGCCCTCCTGGGTGATCGGCGTCGGTGCCTTTGCCGAGCAGCGGGCAACCGCGGCCTTGGCCGGGACGCCGGTGCGGATCGGTCGCGTGCTGCATCCGAGTCCCGCAAGTCCCGCCGCCAATCGTGGCTGGGCGGCAGCAGCGACGCGGCAGATGCAGGCACTGGGAGTCTGGAGCTGAGGCTGCTCGAGATCTGCCTGGGGCCGGCGATCCGTTGGCGGGCGGCGGGCAGGCGGCCCGTGGCGCCTGCTCAAGTGCGGTCGACGAAGCCGAGGTCCGACAGTTCCCGGCGCAGCATGCGCCAGGTACGCCAGGCGAAGAAGCCGCGTCTGCCCCACCGCCAGACGCGGCTCGGGCGCAGGATGACAAGCACGGCGACACTCGTCGCGACCAGTTCGGGATGTCGCTTGAGGTAGTCGCCACACCTGCGGGCGCTGGCGACGACGCGGTCGGCTGCTCCCATTGCCGCGCCTACCGGCTGCAACTGCTGCGCGAGCAACTGGCGCTGGCTGCTGATGCGCTCGAGCAGCCGGCCGCGCTCGACAGCAAGGTCAATCAGCTCTTGATTCACTGCGTACCGCGCCCTGCAACAGACGAATGTCGCGCTCAAGCTCGGCGATGCTGGTGGTGAACAGGTGCCGGCGCCCGTGCGCCGCGCGCCGCAGCACGAGCAGGGTGGCGCCACCGGCAAGCAGGAAGAGGGCGCTCAGAACGGTCAGCAGCAGAACCCGGTACTCCCAGTAGAAGATGGTGACCAGACCAAGCACGAGAATGGTGCCGATGATCAGACAGAATGCCGCGACCTGCGCCAGCAACAGCAGACGGAGTGCACGCAGCTTCTCCTCGGCGAACTCGTTACCGAGCAGTTCGAGGCGCGTTCGGCCGGTGGCCAGCAGTGTCGCGGCGCTGTTCTTCGCTGCCGCCAGCAAGCCGCCGCTGACACCGCCGGGGCGATCGCTCATCGCGTCCGCGCTGATCAGCGACGGCCGATGATCACGCCAAGCAGCAAACCGACGGCTGCAGCCAGGCCGACGGCGCGCCAGGGGTTCTCGTGCACGTAGTCGTCGGTCGCGCGAGCGGCAGCCTTGGTGCGGTCGACGAGCGCCGCTTCGGCGTCAGCCAGCCGGATGCGGGCGTCGCGCAGCCGTTCGCCGAAGCGCTCGCGCAGGTCGCCCATCTTGTCACCCGCAACGCCGGCGGTGGCGCGCAGGATCTCCTCTGCGTCTGCGACCACGACCTTCATGTCGGAGACGAGTTTCTGTTTGTTGGCGGTGGAAAGATCGGTGACTTCGGACATTGTGGGCCTCACAGTGGAAGGTGATGACAGGAAGAACGCAGCTGCTACGGGAGCTCTCGACGAGACCTTCACATTATAGAAAACGCTGGCGAAGATCAATGCTTGTCGGAACTTGTCAGCGTGCAGTCGTAGTCGATCGTCAGTGGGGCGTGGTCGCTGAAGCGCTCCTGTCTGTAGATGGCAGCTCGCCGGGCCCTGCCGGCGATGTCTGCGGTCGCCAGTTGGTAGTCCAGTCGCCAGCCGACGTTCTTCGCCCACGCCTGACCGCGATTGGACCACCAGGTGTATGACTCGCCGGTAGCCTCCGGATGCAGGCGGCGGTACACGTCGCACCAGCCATCCTCATTCAGCAGGCCGCTGACCCAGGCGCGCTCCTCGGGCAGAAAGCCGGAATTGCCGCGGTTGCTGCGCCAGTTCCTGAGGTCGATCTCCTGATGCGCGATGTTCCAGTCGCCGCAGACGATGATCTCGCGGCCGCTGTCGGCGAGGCGTTTCAGATGTGGGCCGATCAGCGCCATGAAGCGGTACTTGGCCTGCTGACGCTCGTCCGAGCTGGACCCGGACGGCTGGTACAGGGACACCACCGACAGCCTGCCGAAATCGGCACGCAGGTAGCGGCCTTCCGGGTCGAACTCGGCGCTGCCGAGGTGATCGACCACCTGGTCGGGCTTAGTCCGGCACCACAGGCCGACGCCGCTGTAGCCCTTCCTGCCGGCGTGGCAGTAGTAGGCATGCAGTCCAGCGGGCGCCTGCATCTGCTCGTCGAGGTCCGCTGCGTGGGCTCGCAGTTCCTGAACGCAGACGATGTCGGCGTTCTGCCTGTCGAGCCAGGGCAGGAGTCCCCGGCGCCACGCCGAGCGAATGCCGTTGAGGTTCAGCGTAATGATGCGTAACATAGCTGGCAGGCGCCGAGACCGGCTTTCAGTGAAATAGAGTCCATGGATTTCCGACAGCAGTTCATCGAATTCGCGGTGGCGCAGAACGTGCTCCGTTTCGGCGAGTTCAGAACCAAAGGGGGCCGGCTGTCGCCGTACTTTTTCAACGCCGGCCTGTTCAACGACGGCGCCGCCCTCGGTCGGCTGGCCGAATTCTACGCCAAGGCGATCAGCAGCAGCGGGATCGTTGCCGATAGTCTGTTCGGTCCGGCCTACAAAGGTATTCCGCTGGTCGCGGTGACTGCGGTGGCGCTCGCCCGGGGAGGACTGAACCTGCCGTTCTCCTTCAATCGCAAGGAGGCCAAGGATCACGGTGAGGGCGGCAGCATCGTCGGTGCGCCACTCGCCGGTCGCGTTCTGATCATCGACGATGTCATCACCGCCGGCACGTCGATTCGCGAATCGGTGGATTTGATTCGCGCCGCGGGTGCTTCGCCTGCCGGCGTGGTCATCGCCCTCGACCGCATGGAGCGGGGTCAGGGCGAGTTGTCCGCGGTGCAGGAGGTTGAGCGCGATTACGGCATGCCGGTGGTCGCCGTCGCGACGCTGGACGACCTGATGGGCTTTCTCCGCAACAGTCCGCAACTCCGGCAGAACGAGGCGGTGGTCGCTGCCTATCGGCAGCAGTATGGCATTGCGCGTGTCGCCTAGCAGAAGCCTCCTGCTACTGGTGGCACTGGCAGTCGCGCCGCCGGCGCTTGCCGGGGTGACGATCTTCTGTTGCCACGATGACTCGGGCAAGCAGGTCTGCGGTGACATCCTGCCGGCCATCTGCATCGGGCGGGCGTATCGCGAGATCGGCGTGTCCGGTCGGCCCGTGCGCACCGTCGAGGCACCACTGAGTCCCGAGCAGCGCGCCCAGCGAGCCGCCGAAGAGCAGCGCCGCCGCGAACAGGAGCGGTTGCTCAGCGAGCAGAGGCGGAAGGACCAAGCGCTGCTCAACACCTATGGCAGCGAGAAGGATATCGAACTGATGCGGGCGCGCGCCGAGCGGGACCTGAGCGCGGCCATCAAGGCAGCCGAGGAACGGATCGCCGATGTGCGTCGTCAGCGCAAGCGCTTCGAGGATGAGGCCGAGTTCTACAGGAACCGGCAGTTGCCGGTCGAGGTGGCGAAGGGCCTGCGCGATGCCGATCAGGAGATCCGGGCGCAGGAGTCGGTGATCGAATCGAAGAAGAAGGACCGCGACACGATTCGCCTGAAGTACGACGATGACCTGCGCCGCTTCATCGAACTCTCCAAGCGGCCGCCTTCCGGGCGACCCTGACGGCGCGCGGCGGCTTCCCGTCCGGGCGAGCGGCGGGCTTTCAGGCGAGCTTCTGCCGCAGCAATTCACTGACCCGCTGCGGGTTGGCTTGGCCGCGCGTCGCCTTCATCACCTGACCGACCAGAGCGTTGAACGCCTTTTCCCGGCCTGACCTGAACTCGGCAACCATGCCCGGGTTGGCGGCCAGCAACTCGTCGATCAGTGCCGTCAGCGCGCCGCTGTCACTGATCTGCTGCAGCCCCTGACTGGCGATGATCGCGTCGGCCGAACTGGCTTGGCCGCCGCTGCAGAGCTCGTCGAAGACCTTGCGCGCCATGCTCGTCGAGATCGTTCCGTCGGCGATGCGGGCAATCAGTCCACCGAGCTGCGCCGCCGAGATCGGTGACTCGCCGATGTCGCGGTCTTCCCTGTGCAGCCGCGCCGCCAGGTCGACCATCACCCAGTTGGCACAGATCTTGGCGTTTTCCTTGCCCGCGGCGGTAACGGTCGCTTCGTAGTAGTTCGCCAGGTCGAGCGAAGCGGTCAGGATGCTGGCGTCGTAAGCGGACAGCCCGCTGTCGGCCATCAACCGCTCGCGCCGGGCAGCTGGCAGTTCGGGCAACTCGGCGCGAGCCTGCGCCACCCACTGGCGGTCGATGACCAGCGGCAGCAGGTCCGGGTCGGGGAAGTAACGGTAATCGTGGGCATCCTCCTTCGAGCGCATCGCACGCGTCTCGCCGCTGTCCGCGTCGAACAGGACCGTTGCCTGCTCGATGCTGCCGCCGTCCTCGATGGTGGCGATCTGCCAGCGCACCTCGTAGTCGATCGCCTGTTGCAGGAAGCGGAAGGAATTGAGGTTCTTGATCTCGCGTCGGGTGCCGAAAAGCGTCTCGCCTGCCGGTCTGATCGAGACGTTGGCATCGCAGCGGAACGAGCCTTCCTGCATGTTGCCATCGCAGATGCCGATCCAGCGTACCAGCGCGTGCAGCGCCCGGGCGTAAGCGACGGCTTCCGCGGCCGAACGCATGTCGGGCTCGGTGACGATCTCGAGCAGTGGTGTTCCGGCCCGGTTGAGGTCGATTCCCGATCGCCCCTGGGCTGCCTGGCCGAGTCCTTCGTGCAGCGACTTGCCGGCATCCTCCTCGAGGTGTGCACGGGTCAGGGCGATCATCTTCTCGCGCTCACCGACCTGGACCGGCAGTCTGCCGCCACGCACCACCGGCAGCTCGTACTGGCTGATCTGGTAGCCCTTCGGCAGATCCGGATAGAAGTAGTTCTTGCGCGCGAAGACCGACTTCGCGGCGATCTCGCCGTCCACCGCGAGACCGAAGCGGATCGCGCATTCGACGGCTCGCCTGTTGAGTACCGGCAGGACGCCGGGCAGCGCGATGTCCACGGCATTGGCCTGCAGGTTGGGTGCGGCACCAAAGGCGGTCGAACTGCCGGAAAAGATCTTGGCTCGGGTTGACAGCTGTACATGCGTTTCGATACCGATGACGACTTCCCACTGTTTCATCTCTGCTTGCTCACTCTTCAAGGGCCGCGGTCCGGGCCAGGCGTGTGCCTGCGCCGACCGGGTGGAACGGTGTCGCCGACCCGGCAGGCTGCCCGACCAGCAGACGCGGCATCTCAGGCATGGCCGGCCGGGCACTGCAGGTGCCAGTCGGTTGCCTGCTGGTAGCGGTGGGCGACGTTGAGCAGCCGCGCTTCGGTGAAGTAGTTGCCGATCAACTGCAGGCCTGCCGGCAGGCCGGCGGCGAAGCCGCAAGGAATCGAGATCCCGGGCAGGCCGGCCAGGTTGACGGCGATCGTATAGATGTCGGAGAGGTACATCTGCACCGGATCGGCAGCCTTCTCGCCGAGTCTGAAAGCGGTGCTCGGACTGGTTGGGCCGATGATCACTTCGCACTGCCGGAAGGCCTCGGCAAAATCACTGGCGATCAGCCGGCGGATGCGTTGTGCCTGCAGGTAGTAGGCGTCGTAGTAGCCGTGCGAGAGGACGTAGGTGCCGATCAGGATGCGGCGCTTGACCTCGGCGCCGAAACCCTGCGCGCGGCTCTTGCAGTACATGTCGGTGAGGTCGTCGTAGGCTGGTGCGCGGTAGCCGTAGCGGACGCCGTCGAAGCGTGCCAGATTCGAACTCGCCTCTGCCGGTGCGATCACGTAATACGCGGCCACCGAGAGCTGCATGCTCGGCAGGCTGACGGCCACCGTCTCGGCGCCAAGGTTGCGGTACTCGGCGATGGCGGCTTCGACGAGTTGCATGACCTCGGGGCTGCAGCCGTCACCAAAGAACTGTTCCGGCAAGCCGATGCGTAGTCCGGCGAGCGGCCTGCTGCTGGCGGCCGCCGTCAGTTCGCGGCTGAAGTCCTCGCGCGGGCGGTCGAGGCTGGTCGAGTCGCGTTCGTCGAAACCGGCCATGCAGTTCAGCAGCAGCGCGCAGTCGGCTGCCGAACGGGCGAGCGGGCCCGCCTGGTCGAGCGACGAGGCGAAAGCGATCATGCCGTAGCGCGAGATGACGCCGTAGGTCGGCTTCATTCCGCTGAGGTTGCACAGGGCGGCCGGCTGGCGAATCGATCCACCGGTGTCGGTACCGGTTGCTGCCGGCGCCAGGCGTGCCGCAACTGCCGCCGCCGAGCCGCCGGACGAACCGCCGGGGACGCGGTCCAGCGCCCACGGATTGGCGGTTGGCCCGTAGAAGGAGGTCTCGGTCGACGAGCCCATCGCGAACTCGTCCATGTTGGTCTTGCCGAGCAGCACCGCGCCGGCCTCGTGGAAACGGCTGATGACGGCCGCATCGTAGGGGCTGACGAAGTTGCCCAGCATCTTCGAGCCGCAGGTCGTCAGCCAGTCCCGGGCGCAGAAAATGTCCTTGTGGGCAATCGGAATGCCGGTCAGCACCTGTGCGTCACCTCGCGCCAGCCGGTCGTCGGCGGCCCGCGCCTGCGCCAGGCTGCGCTCGGCGTTGACGGTGATGAAGGCGTTCAGTTGCGGGTTGTGACGGGCGATCCGATCGAGGTAGAGCCCGGTCAGTTCGACACTCGAGATCTCTCGGCTGGCGAGGGCCTGCGCGATTTCGGCGAGACTGAACTCAATCATTCGATGACCTTTGGCACGAGGTAGAGGCCGGCCTCGGCTTCCGGCGCGATCGCCTGGAAGGCCGCGCGCAGGGCCAGTTGGTCGTTTTCGGTCACGCAGTCCGGACGCAGGCGTTGCGCCAGCTCCTGGGCGTGCGCCATCGGCTCGACCCCTTGCGTGTCGACTGCCTGCATCGTTTCGATGAGGCTGAAGATTTCGTTGAGCTGGCCAAGGGTGCGGCGGGCCTCGGCCTCGTCGACTTCGATGCGGGCCAGATGGGCAATGCGATGCACCTGTTCTAGGGTGAGCGACATGGTTACGAAATCACTAAGGTGGTAAACGAGCGAGCCATATAAGGTATCATAAAAGTTTTTCCCACCGCAGCCCCTGCTTGGGGCCATCACGGATTTCGCAAGCATGTTCAGTTTTCTGCGCAGTTACTTCTCGAATGATCTGGCGATCGACCTCGGCACCGCCAATACGCTGATCTACGTGCGCTCGAAAGGGATCGTTCTCGATGAACCGTCGGTCGTCGCCATCCGTACCGAGGGGGGGCCAAGCTCCAAGAAGACCATCCAGGCGGTCGGCAAGTCGGCCAAGGAGATGCTCGGCAAGGCACCCGGCGCGTTGACCGTCATCCGGCCGATGAAGGACGGCGTGATCGCCGATTTCACCGTCACCGAGCAGATGCTCAAGCAGTTCATCAAGAAGGTGCACGATTCGCGCCTGCTGTCGCCGTCACCACGGATCATCATCTGTGTGCCGTCGGGCTCGACGCAGGTCGAACGGCGGGCGATCCGCGAGTCGGCGATTGGTGCCGGTGCCAGCCAGGTCTTCCTGATCGAGGAGCCGATGGCGGCGGCCATCGGCGCTGGTCTGCCGGTTTCCGAGCCGACCGGATCGATGGTCGTCGACATCGGTGGCGGGACGACCGAGGTCGGGGTGATCTCGCTCGGTGGCATGGTCTATGCGGGTTCGGTGCGGGTCGGTGGCGACAAGCTCGACGAGGCGATCATGAACTACATCAGTCGCAACTACGGCATGCTGATCGGCGAGAACACCGCCGAGAACATCAAGAAGCGGATCGGATCGGCGTTCCCTGGTGCCGAGGTGCGCGAGATGGAGGTGTCGGGAATCAACAAGGCCGAGGGCATTCCGCGCAAGTTCACCATTTCCTCGAACGAGATCCTCGAGGCACTGACCGAGCCGCTGAACAGCGTCGTCTCGGCGGTCAAGTCGGCACTCGAGAAGACGCCCCCCGAGTTGGGTGCCGACATTGCCGAGAAGGGTATGGTCCTGACCGGCGGCGGTGCGCTGCTGCGCGACATCGACCGGCTGTTGATGGAAGAGACCGGGCTGCCGGTAATCGTCGCCGAGGAGCCCCTGACCTGCGTCGCGCGTGGCTGCGGTATGGCGCTCGAGAAGATGGACAACCTCGGCAGCATCTTCGCCTCCGATTGACCCGTGGCGGCGGCCTTGCCGTGCGTTGCGAGTTGCCAGGCCTGATCGATGGAACATCAGCCGCCACCGTTTTTCAAGCGTGGGCCGGCGCCGCTGGCGTTGCTATCCTTCTACGTCGCGGTTGCGGTGGCCTTGCTGGTCGTCGATGCCCGCCTGCAGGCAGTGGAGGTCGTGCGGCAGGCGTTGTCGCTGTTCACCCATCCGCTGCAGCAGCTGGCGCATCTGCCGGCACATTCGGTCGCCAGTGCCGGTGACTACTTCGTCAGCCTCGCCCACCTGCGCGAAGAGAACGCGCGCCTGCAACAGGCGCACATGGAGAAGGTGACGACGCTGCTGCGCACGCAGCAACTCGAAGTCGAGAACGAGCGCCTGCGCAAGCTTCTTGGCGTCAGGGAGCGGCAGCATGCCAGCGGTCAGGTGGCACAGATCCTTTACGCTGCGCGTGATCCCTACACGCGACGGATCGTCATCGACAAGGGGCAGCAGGACGGGGTGGTCGCCGGCCTGCCGGTGATCGACGATGCAGGCGTCGTTGGCCAGGTGACGCGGATCTTCCCGTTCGTCGCCGAGGTGACGCTGATCACCGACAAGGAGCAGGCGGTGCCGGTGCAGATCGTCCGGACGGGTCAGCGTTCGGTGGTCTTCGGCCTCGGCAACGGACAGCTCGAGCTGCGCTTCCTGCCGGCCAACGCCGATGTCCAGAATGGCGACACGCTGGTGACTTCCGGTCTCGACGGGATCTTTCTGCCGGGTTTCCCGGTTGCCAGGGTGGTGCATGTGGAACGTGACACCTCGTACTCGTTCGCCCGCATCTTCTGCATGCCGCTGGCGGGCGTCGAGAACTTCAGCGAGGTGATGGTCCTCGACCAGCGGCCGCCGGTTGTTCTGCCGGCGGAACTGGCACAGGAGACCGGCCGCGAGACGAAGCCGCTGAAGGCGTCGTCGGCGCGCAAGAAGCGGCTCAGGAGGGAATAGCCACATGCAGACCAGCTATCGTTCGTCGGCCCGCATCCTCCTGCCGGTTCGCCCGTGGTTCATCGCCTGCAGCCTGGCCGTGGCGCTGCTGCTGAACCTGCTGCCCACCTCGTTGTGGACGGGTCTGCCGGACTGGCTGGCACTGCTACTGGTCTTCTGGAGCGTGCGTGAGCCGCGCCGGGTCGGCATGGGCCTTGCCTTTCTCTGCGGAATCGCCATGGACGTCGCCGATGCCAGCCTGCTCGGGCAACACGCACTCGCCTATGTCCTGGCGGTCTATGGCGGCGGCTCGCTGTCGCGCCGGATCCTGTGGTTTCCGCTCGGGCAGCAGGCGCTGCATGTCTTTCCGCTGCTGCTGCTGGTGCAGTTGGTGCAGGTCGCCGTGCGTACCGTTGCCGGCGCGGATTTCCCGGGCTTTGGCTACTTCCTGGGACCGCTGCTGGCCACCCTGCTGTGGCCTGTCCTGACCTTTCTCCTCCTGTTGCCGCAACATCAGCCGGCTGACCATGATGCCAATCGCCCGCTCTGAGCAACCGGCAAGGGTCGTTCCGGCGCGCCACCGTACGGCGCCCGCGGTGGCCGCGTCCGCGCTTCGCTGAAGGAGCCGGTCTTGCTCGGTCGTCACTCGCGGCTCGATGCTCCGGATCGTGAACTCGAGCGCTTCCGTTTTCGCGTCGGGCTGGCCGGGTTTGCCGTCTTCGTCGCCTTCGCCCTCCTCGCTGCGCGCCTCTTTCACCTGCAGGTCGTGCAGCACGACTACTACTCCACGCGTGCCGAGGACAACCGCATCTCGCTGGTGCCGATCGTTCCCAACCGGGGCGTCATCCTCGATCGCCAGTGGACGGTGCTGGCGCGCAACTACTCGGCCTTTACGCTGGAGATCACGCCGTCGAGGGTCGAGGACCTCGAGGCAACCATCGACGGCCTGAGCAAGGTGATCGAAGTCCTGCCGAAGGACCGGAAACGCTTCCGCAGGCTGCTCGAGGAGAGCAAGACCTTCGAGAGCCTGCCGATCCGCACGCGGCTGAGCGAGGAGGAGGTGGCGCGCTTTGCCGCCAATCGCTATCTCTTTCCCGGCGTCGAAGTCAAGGCGCGCCTCTTCCGCCACTATCCCGAGGGTGCGGTCGGAGCGCATGCCATCGGCTACATCAGCCGCATCAACAAGCGCGACCTCGAGATCATCGAGGAAAGCGAACAGACGAACAACTACAAGGGCACCGACCACATCGGCAAGTCCGGCCTGGAGCAGAAGTACGAATTTCAGCTGCACGGCGAAACGGGTTACGAGCAGGTGGAGATCGACGCAGGCGGCCGGGCTGTGCGCAGCCTCTCGCGCACACCTCCGGTGCCGGGCAACAACCTGAGCCTGACGCTCGACATCCGGCTGCAGGAGATAGCGGAGAAGGCTTTCGGCGATCGCCGCGGTGCGCTGGTGGCGATCGAGCCTGCCACCGGCGGCATCCTGGCGCTGGTATCGACGCCGACCTTCGACCCCAACCTGTTCGTCGACGGCATTCGCAGCGACGACTGGGATCAGCTCAACAACTCGCCCGACAAGCCGCTGCTCAACCGGGCGCTGAATGGGGCCTATCCGCCGGGTTCGACCTTCAAGCCGTTCATGGCCCTGGCAGCGCTCGAAATCGGCAAGCGGACGCCGGGCCAGGCGATCTCCGACCCGGGCGTCTTCAACTTCGGCGGGCACCAGTTCCGTGACGACAAGAAGGGCGGTCACGGTCTGGTTGACATGCACAAGTCGATCGTCGTCTCCTGCGACACCTACTACTACCTGCTCGCCAACGACATGGGGATCGACGCCATCGCGCGCTTCATGGGCCAGATCGGTTTCGGGCAGAGGACCGGCGTCGATATCGAGGGCGAATCGCCGGGCGTCCTGCCTTCGCCGGAGTGGAAGAAGCGCCGCTTCAGGCGCCCCGAGCAGCAGAAGTGGTTTGCCGGTGAAACGATCTCGATCGGCATCGGCCAGGGTTACAATTCCTATACGCCGATCCAGCTGGCGCAGGCCACCGCGACCATCGCCAACAACGGCATCATGTACCGCCCGCATCTGGTCAAGTACATCACCGACAGCCGTACCGGCGAGAAGACGATGATCGAGCCCGAGCCGCTGCGCATCCTGCCCTGGAAACGGCAGAATATCGAGGTGATCAAAAAGGCGATGGTCGGGGTCAACATCAGCGGCACCAGCGCGCGCGCGTTTGCCGGAGCCGGCTATACCTCGGCGGGAAAGACGGGAACGTCGCAGGTGTTCAGCCTCAAGGGTGCGGAGTACAAGGAATCGCGGGTGAAGAAGGAGTTGCGCGATCATGCGCTTTTCATCGCCTATGCGCCGGCCGAGGCACCGACGATTGCCCTCGCCGTGCTGGTGGAGAACGGCGGCTTTGGCGCCCAGGCGGCGGCGCCGATCGCGCGCATGGTCTTCGACTACTATCTGCTTGGCAAGCTGCCCAAGGGCGCAGCAAGGGAAGAGAATGTCGAGGGGGACTAGCTGATGGCGGAGCAGTTGGCGCAGCGCGCCTGGGTGCGTCTTGTCAAGCCGATCGACGGTGTGTTGTTGCTGCTCACGCTGGCGCTGATGGCAGTCGGTCTGACGACGGTCCATAGTGCCACCGCCGACAACAGCAGCCGCTTGCTCGCACAGGCAATGAACATGTCGGTTGGCCTCGCCGTGATGTGGGCCGTGGCGCAGCTGCCACCGCAGAAGCTGATGCGCTTCGCTGTTCCACTCTACCTTGCCGGCGTCGTCCTGCTGATCCTCGTCTTCTTCGTCGGGATCAAGGTCAACGGCGCCAGGCGCTGGCTGTCGCTCGGTTTCACCCGCATCCAGCCCTCCGAAATCCTCAAGATCGCCGTGCCGCTGATGCTCGCCTGGTACTTCCACAAGCACGAGGCGACGCTGAAAGCGCGTCACTACGCCGTCGCCTGCCTGTTGCTGCTGGTTCCCTTCGTGCTGATCGCCAAGCAGCCGGATCTGGGAACGGCTATCCTCGTCGGCGCCGCCGGCTTCTACGTCATCTTCCTCGGCGGCCTGCCGTGGAAGGTGATCGTCGGCCTGCTGGCGGCGGGCGCGGCTGCCGCTCCGTTCGCGTGGACGATGCTGCACGACTACCAGCGCAAGCGCATCCTGACCCTGATCGACCCGAGCAGCGATCCACTCGGTGCCGGCTATCACATCATCCAGGCGACGATCGCCATCGGTTCCGGTGGCAGTTTCGGCAAGGGCTGGCTGGAGGGGACGCAGACCCACCTCGAGTTCATTCCCGAGCGCCATACCGACTTCATCTTCGCCGTTTATGCGGAGGAGAGGGGGCTGCTCGGCAACGCCGTCCTGTTGCTGCTCTACCTGTTGCTGATCGGGCGTGGGCTGATGATCGCCGCCAATGCCTCGACGCTCTTCGCGCGCGTCCTCGCTGGCTCGATCACCCTCAGCCTGTTCACCTATGTCTTCGTCAACGTCGGCATGGTCAGCGGCATCCTGCCGGTTGTCGGCGTGCCGCTGCCGTACATGAGCTACGGCGGGACGGCGCTGGTGACCCTGTCGGTCGGGGTCGGCATCCTGATGAGCATCCAGACGCACCGGATGCTGGTGCGGCAATGAAGCGCGGAACGTTTTCTTTGTTCCTGGCGCCGGCAGGCGCTTCCTGCTGTCTGGTGCTGCTGCTGGCTGCCTGTGGTGGGCAGCCGGCGCGGTCGCCAGAGCAGGTCGCGCGCAGCCCGGAGCAGACGAAGGCGCCGGCGAAGCTGCCACGCAAGTCGAACGTCGTCCAGAAGCGCGGCGGAGCCTACTACAAGGACGACGGTCCGGGTGACGAGATTCCCGACAATCTCGACGACATAGCCGATGCGGAGCCACGCCTCGAACCGCTGCACCGCTTCGCCAACCGGCCTTACGTCGTTCTCGGCAAGGCATACGAACCGCACAGCAGCCTGCGGCCGCACCAGGAACGAGGCGTTGCCAGCTGGTATGGCAAGAAGTTTCACGGCCTCAAGACATCGATCGGCGAGCCATACGACATGTTCGCAATGACCGCGGCGCATCCGACGCTGGCGCTTCCCTCGTATGTCCGGGTGACGCGAATCGCCAATGGCAGATCGGTGGTCGTCCGCGTGACCGACCGCGGCCCCTTCCACGCCGACCGGGTGATCGACCTTTCCTACGCCGCTGCGCACCGGCTCGGTTACGTCGACGATGGCAGTACGCTGGTGCAGGTCGAGGCCATCCTGCCCGAGGGCGCGACGACGATGAGCTATGCGCGGGTGATGGCGGCGCCGGCACCGGCCGCTGCATCCGGCGGCGCGGCCGAGCGCGACGAGATCGAACTGCTCGCGCTTCGCCTCGGCCTCGATACTACAGCCCGCGCGCCGGCGCGCGAGATGCAGCGGCCAGCCGCGCCGGCGGCAGCGACGGTGGCGCCGGTTGCCGCCGGCGGCATCTTTCTCCAGCTCGGCGCCTTCGCCAGTGCCGACAACGCCGACAGCCTGCGCGCGCATCTGCAGCGCGAACTCGACTGGCTCAACGAGGGAATCCAGGTCAGCGCCGCCGCTGGCCTGCACCGTGTCCATCTCGGGCCATACCCCAGCCGGGCCGACGCCGACAGGGTTGCCGAAAGGATTCGGCTGGCTCTCGGCTACAAACCGACCTTCGTCGTCCGCTGATCAGGCTTCGTCAGGCCCCGGTTCGAGCGGCCGGAACATCCCCTGCACGATCTCCCTGCCCTGGGCGAGCTGAACCACCTGACTGCTGATCTCGACCGGTATCAGCTTGCCGTCGTCGGCGACCACGGCGCTGCGCAGCACTTCGACCTCGCCGCTGCTGCCCAGCTGGCGAAAGAGGTCGCGCAGCTCGACCGCCTCGTAGCGTCGGCAGAGTTCGCCATGCAGGACGCCAAGCAGCTCCTGCCAGCGTCGCCCGAACAGTTTTTCCGCCTGCGGGTTGGCGTCGATGATCTCGCCGGTTCGCGCGTCGGCGATCAGGATCGCATCGCGGGCGCCGTTGAAGAGGGCCTGCCGCAGGTTGCGCGCGTCACGCAGCTCCTCTTCCCGGGACAGCAGCTCGTGTTGCAGCAACGCCAGGCTGACCAGGCTGGCGACGGCGTGTACGAACAGCCGCTGCACCGAAGTCCACGCCGAATGCTGGCCGACGCGTTCGATCGAGAGGACGCCCTGCAGCTCACCGTCGGCGTGGATTGGCGAGTTGATGAGTGCGCTGATGCCGTGCTGCAACAGATGGTCACGCAGGAACTCCTGCGTCGAAGGGTGCTTCAGGGCGTCATCGGCGATGATCGGTTCACCGAGGCTGAGGGCACGGAAATACTCCGGGTAGCGTCGGGCGTGCAGCTTGAAGCCGTTGCTGTGACGGTCGTGCGACAGCTCGTAGAGGTCGATGCACTCGAGCTGCTGGCGCTGCTCGCTGAGGCCCCAGAGGCTGACGCGTTCGATGTTCAGTGTCTGGGCGGTGGTGGCGGTGAGCTGGCGCAGCACCTCGTCGAGGCGGTTGCCGTGAAGCCCGCGCCTTGCCAGCTGCGCGAAAACGCCCTGCAGGTCAAGGGAACCCGATAGCGGTCGGAAGGGAGGCTGCATGAAGGGCGGGTCAGTGGCGCTCAGGGGTTGGCGGGGGGCAGGAAAAGTGCCGCCATCGTACGTCGCTGCGCACACCGGGGGCTGTGGAGTAAGTCACGGCCACCGGCATCGAGTGGCAAGAACTGCTCACAAAAGGCGTACAGGCGGCTGCGAGCAGGTTGCTATAATCGCGGCTTTTTCCAAGACTACGCCATGTCCAAGCTCCGCTCGCTCCTTCTGCTGATCGTCTGTCTGCCGCTGCTCGCGGTTGCCGAGCAACTGCCAACGCCGCCCTCGCTCGCTGCCCGGTCGTGGCTGCTGGTTGATGTCGCTTCCGGTCAGACGCTCGCCGCGCAGGCGCCAGACCAGCGCCTGGAACCCGCTTCGCTGACCAAGTTGATGACCGCCTACCTGAGTTTTGCCGCCATCAGGCAGGGGACGCTGAAGGCCGATCAGACCGTGCCGGTATCACAAAAAGCCTGGAAGACCGGCGGCTCGAAGATGTTCATCCAGGTCGGCACGCAGGTCAAGGTCGACGATCTGCTCAAGGGCATGATCGTCCAGTCGGGCAACGACGCCTGCGTGGCACTGGCGGAGGCGATTGCCGGTGACGAGGAGAACTTCGCGCAGATGATGAATCGCGAAGCGCAACGGCTCGGCATGAAGGATTCGAACTTCCGCAACGCCAGCGGCCTGCCCGACCCGCAACACTACACCACGGCGCGCGACCTGGCGCTCCTGGCGGCGGCGCTGATTCGCGACTATCCCGAGGACTACGCCAAGTATTACTCGCTGAAGGAGTTTCGCTACAACAACATCACGCAACCGAATCGCAACCGGCTGCTGCATATCGATCCGACCGTCGACGGCCTGAAGACGGGTCATACCGAGGCCGCCGGCTACTGCCTGGTGTCGTCGGCCAAGCGTGGTCCGCGTCGGCTGCTGTCGGTGGTCCTCGGCGCCAACTCCGACAGCACGCGCACGCAGGAGTCCCTGAAGCTGCTCAACTACGGCTTCCAGTTCTACGATGCGGTGCAGCTTTATGCCAAGAATGAGGCGGTGGCCACCTTGAAGGTCTGGAAGGGTCAGCAGAGCACGGTTCGGATCGGCTTCACCAGCGACCTCGTGCTGACCGTCCCGAAGGGCTTCGGGCCAAGGCTTCGCAGCGAACTGGTCTCGCCGCAGACACTGATCGCACCGATCGCGGCCGGGCAGGTCCTCGGCACCCTCAAGCTGAGCCTCGACGACAAACCTTACGGCGAGTACCCGGTACTGGCGCTCGAGGCCGTCCCGGCGGCCGGCATCATGGGGCGGATGATCGACACGATCCGCCTCTGGTTCAACTGATGCGCGGCCGTGTCGCACGCAGCCGGTGGAACGTCGGTGTCGATGGCTGAGGAGCGTCAGAGCCTGCTCGAGTTTCCCTGTGCCTTTCCGCTCAAGATCATGGGCCAAGCCGCAGACGACTTCGCGCAGACGGTGCTCGAAGTGGTGCTGCGGCACGCGCCGGATTTCGATGCCGCGACGATGGAGATGCGCCCGTCGAGCGCCGGCAGGTACCTCGGCCTGACCTGCACGATCAACGCCACCAGTCGCGAACAGCTCGACCGGCTGTACCGGGAACTGAGTGCGCATCCGCTGGTCAGGCTGGTGTTGTGAACGACGGCGGGCAGCTGCAGTTGCTGTCGCAGCCCGGGTACGTGCCGCTGTTCCTCCGTCAGCTCGGGCGCTGCGGTTTCCAGGCGAGCTGGGAGGCAATGGCGCAGTTCACCGCCGACCGTGGTGCGGCCACCGGTGACGAGCTCTGGTCCTGTGAGCACCCGCCGGTGTTCACGCTCGGCCAGGCAGGCAAGCCCGCGCACCTTCTGGCCGACCTCGGAATCCCGCTGCTGCGGACCGACCGTGGTGGGCAGATCACCTATCACGGTCCCGGCCAGGTTGTGATCTACCTGCTGCTCGACCTTGCGCGGCGCCGGCTGAAGGTGCGAGAACTGGTGGCGATGATCGAGCAGGCGGTGATCGAACTGCTGGCGGCGCATGGCGTCGCCGCCGCACGCCATGCCGGCGCGCCCGGCGTCTACATCGGCGCGGCGAAGGTCGCCGCACTGGGTCTGCGCGTGCGCCGGAACTGTTGCTACCATGGCGTCAGTCTCAACGTCGACATGGATCTGTCGCCTTTTGCGGCGATCAACCCCTGTGGCTTCCCCGGCATGCCGGTGACGCAGACCCGCGATCTCGGCATCGCGCTGACGCCGGCGCTGGCGGCGACGGCGCTGGCCGAACACCTCGCGAGACAACTGGAGCGCAAGCAATGAGCACCCGCAACGCAGGAGAGACAGGCAACGGCTTGACGAGGGTCGCTGGCGTCAAGGAAAAGGGCGAACTGAAGACGGCCCGCATTCCGATCAGGATCGTCCCGCAGGCGCCACAGCGCAAGCCCGAGTGGATTCGCGTCAAGGCCGGCAACGACAGCGGCCGCTTCGGCGAGATCAAGAGGATGTTGCGCGAGCAGAAGCTGCACACCGTCTGTGAGGAAGCCGCCTGCCCGAACATCGGCGAGTGCTTTGGCCGTGGCACCGCAACCTTCATGATCCTCGGCGACATCTGCACGCGCCGCTGCCCCTTCTGTGACGTCGGACATGGCAAACCGTTGCCGCCCGCTGCCGACGAGCCGGCCAGCCTGGCCGACAGCGTCGCGCGGTTGCAGCTGCGCTACGTGGTGATCACCAGCGTTGATCGGGACGACCTGCGCGACGGTGGCGCGCAACACTTCGTCGAGGTCATCGCCGCAGTACGCCAGCGCTCGCCGGGAACCGTCATCGAAACCCTGGTGCCCGATTTCCGTGGCCGCATGGAGGTCGCCCTCGTGGCCCTCGGCCAGTCACTGCCCGACGTCCTCAACCACAATCTGGAGACCGTCGCGCGGCTCTACCGGCAAGCCCGGCCGGGCGCCGACTACGCGCACTCGCTGGCCTTCCTCAAGGCCTTCAAGGCGCGCTATCCGCAGGTGCCGACCAAGTCGGGCCTGATGGTCGGTCTCGGCGAGACCGACGACGAAATCATCGAGGTGCTGCGCGACCTGCGCGCCCATGACGTCGAGATGCTGACCATCGGCCAGTACCTGGCCCCGTCGGTCCACCACCTGCCGGTGCAGCGCTACGTTCACCCGGATGTCTTCAGGAGCTACGAGGAGGCGGCGCTGGCGATGGGGTTCAGCGGCGCTGCCTGCGGGCCGATGGTGCGCTCCAGTTACTGGGCAGACGTGCAGGCGCACAGCGCCGGGGTCGCCTGAGCGCTGCCGCAGCGAGATTGGCGGCCGCTCAGTTGTAGCGCACGAAGCGCCCCGGGTAGAGGGCCGTGACCCAGGCCAGGAAGAGGTATTTCGCCGTCTTGCCGACCGTGACTGCGATCAGGATGCCGGGTGTCGGCACCTGGGCAAGGGCACAGAAGAGCAGCGCCGGGGTTTGCGGCAGCGGCCCCGCGGCGATCACCATCAGCGCCAGCAGGCCCCATTGCTGCAGCCATTCGCTCGCCGTCTGCCAGGCGGCGCTCTGCACCAGATCGGGGTGGCGCGAGAGAACGAGTTCCGAGCCAAGAAAGCCGAAGATCTCGACCAGTACCGCCGCGCCGAGACCGCTGGCGATACCACAGGAGAGGCCGAGAGTCCGCCAGCGGCGGGGCGAGAGCAATACGGCCGGGATCAGCACAGCGACGAAAGGAAAAGCGAAGCTCACCGTCGCGCCGAAGGCGATCGCCGCCACCACCGCCGTGTAGTAGCGATGGCTCACGCTGCGCATCAGCAGTCGGCGCAGCCACTCCGGCAGGACGTGCGTCTTCATTGGTGCCGCTGCCGGTCTCGCTGCCCGTGACTTGTGCGGGCGGCCGCAGGCAGGCTATGCTTCGCCAGATGAGGCTCAACGCCTCGCGAACTGCTGCCCCCAGAGACCATTTTCATCAATCATGAACACCGCGTCACCCAAGGCGGGAATTGTAGGCCGAATGCGGCGTCCTGCACCGATCTCGATTGAGCGCAGGCGAGCTGGGCCGACGTTGCGAGCGACCCGAAGCGGGCTGCCGTGAGGCTGCCATTCATTGCTCTGGCCCTGCTGCTCCCGGCTGTCGCCACGGCGGAGGAATTTCCTTCGCTCGGGCCGCACGGCCGCTTCGTCGACTCGACACTGATCGTCTCCGGCCGGGCGAGCTTCTACTCCACCGCCTTCCATGGCCGTCGCACGGCTTCCGGCGAGACCTACCAGCATCACGTCATTTCGGCGGCGAGCAATCGTTTTCCCCTCGGGGCACTGGTGGCCGTGCGCCGCGTGCCGTCGGCGCGCTGCGTCGTCGTGCGAATCAACGACCGGATGGGTCACCGCAAGCGGGTCATCGACCTCTCTCGCGAGGCGGCGGTCGCTCTCGGAATGATCGAGGCCGGTGTCGTCGACGTCGAGGTCGCCCGCCTGCCGAAGTATCTCGTCGGTCACGAGCGCGCCTGCATGCTGGCATTCCAGCCGCCGGCACAGCTGCAGGCGCTGGACGGCCCGGGGCTGCGTGCTCCCGAGCGCTGAGGCGCGTGCTGTTGATGTGAAAGTGGCGTCTGCGACTGGCGCATCTCTCTTTGCCCGTGCGTGGGAGAAGGGTCTCGGAGGAGGGAAACGGTCATGACTTTCACGATCAGGGGCGTCTCGACAGTCATGACCGCTGGCGAAGCGAGCGCGCGAAGCCCGGGATCGGCCAGGTCTGAGCAGAGCCCGCGCCGGCACTTCTGCAGTTGACCTGACTTGCCAAAGTCGGGAATACTCGCGCGAACGGTCGGCACTTCGTGCTGCGGCGATGGCGGAAAGGGGGCGAAGACGATGGACCAGGCGCTGCAGGCGGAGCTTCCCAAGACCAAGAAATCAGTCGCGTTGTCGGGCGTGGTTGCCGGCAACACCGCCATCTGCTCGGTCGGGCGTACCGGCAACGACCTCCACTACCGCGGCTACGACGTCATTGCCCTCGCCGAGGACGCGGGTTTCGAGGAGGTCGCCTACCTGCTGCTCTACGGGCGCCTGCCCAGTCCGACGCAGCTCAATCAGTACCGGAAGAAGCTGAAGACCCTGCGTGGTCTGCCGGTGATGCTGCGGCCGATGCTTGAGAATCTACCCGCGTCCGCGCACCCGATGGATGTCCTGCGCAGTGGCTGTTCGGCGCTGGGAACCATCCTGCCGGAAGCGCAGGACCACAACCCCGGGGCAGCGCGCGAGATTGCCAACCGGCTCATTGCCAGCTTCGCCTCGATGCTGCTCTACTGGTATCACTGGTCGCACAACGGTCGGCGCATCGATACCGAGACCGACGACGACTCGATCGCCGCGCATTTTCTTCACCTTCTGCGCGGCAAGGCACCGCCAGCGCTGCACGCGCGCAGCCTCGACAAGTCGCTGGTGCTGTACGCCGAGCACGAGTTCAACGCCTCGACCTTCACCGCTCGAACGATAACCGGCACCGGCGCCGACCTCTATGCGGCGATCAGCGGCGCCATCGGGGCGCTCAGCGGCCGCCGGCACGGCGGCGCCAACGAGGTGGCGTTCGAGATCCAGAGTCGTTACGACGATGCCGTGCATGCCGAGCAGGACATTGGCCGCCGCCTCGCGAACCGGGAGATCATCACCGGCTTCGGCCACCCCCTGTACACGATCGCCGACCCGCGCAGCAAGGTGATCCGTTCGGTGGCGCAACAACTGTGCACCGATGGCGACAACCTCGTCCTGTTCGACATCGCCAGCCGCATCGAGG
>ERZ761602.1605-NODE-1605-length-40020-cov-16.868535_pt1 | contig 40020 bp, 36 predicted proteins | sample MGYA00512165_ERZ761602 | MGnify/ENA primary metagenome ERZ761602 (study PRJEB28899, sample SAMN02445085) | bioreactor sludge metagenome | biome: EBPR sludge; isolation source: Thorneside wastewater treatment plant | place: Australia: Brisbane, Thorneside...
CGCCGTATAACACGTATCTCAATGTAGGTTTGCCACCTACACCGATTTCAAATCCCAGCCTAGAAGCGTTGATGGCAGTCGCATACCCCGAAGCCACGCCATATTATTACTTCCGCGCCGCATGTGATGGCTCTGGCTACCATAATTTTTCTGTCACGTTTGAAGAACAAATTGCGAATGCGTGTCCGTGATTATTTTTAGTATTGTATAATAAAGATATATCAAAGAGATAGGTTGTTAGGAAGTATCTTTTCAAGTTTGAAAGCGAAGTTTTTTATGATAAAACTATATTTACAAATCAATTTACAATTTATTAATGAGTATTAAAACACGCGTTGAAGATTCTCTGTATCTTTGGAAAAATGAAAGATTAGAAGGCGCTTTTCTAAGTGCTTTAGTTGCTGTTGCATCTACAGCAAAGCGCAGGTATCCGAATCTTAGAGACCGTGAAGCGTTTGAATTATTTCTTAAAGAATCACATTCATTTAGAATAGGCGTTGAATATCGTGGTGAAATGCATCCTATTGAACATATTTTTTACAAATGGTTGCGTTGTGAATTAGTACATGAAGGTGGTATTCCAGTAGATATTGAGTTTATGCCTGATAAAGATGATATTGGTACTTTATCAGTTCGTGCTGGCGGGTATCCAGAATATATTCTGAAACTTTCACATAATTGGCTTCATCATTTGATACATGTTGTCACAGCAGCGCCTGAAAACTCCCATGAATTTATGTCCCCTAATGATGAATCTGAAACTATTTCCTAAACCCATTCCAAACTTCTAATGCAAGTTTTGCAGTATAAATCTGGCTTAAAAAGTGAAAGTCACCTTAAAGGTGACTTTCACTTTAACTTACTTCATCAATAACACATTTTTGTGATTCACCATTTACGCCATTGTTCTTTTCCGAATCAAAAACCAAGCCGTTGACATTCCTGCTCCAAAGAGCAAAATCGCAACACCTTGCAACAAGATAGGCAATAAAATGGAGCCTGCCACGGCTGAGCCAAGTTCACCAGCATAGCTTGAGATTATGTTTGGCAAAGCAGAACTGGCTCTTCTAATAAGCCAATTCAGAATCAGACCAATGATAGGCGCACCGATGATGCCAATAAAAATTGAAACCAAACCAGTTGCCCAAAAAGAGAGTCCCCACCACTTCAGCAAATTTTGTAAAGAACTTGCTGTTGTGAGTGTTAGCAAAATTAAAAATCCCAATGGCACAAGCGGACTAAATCTCATAAGTATTCGCGTAATTTGAATCCCTTGGCGTGGGTCAGTTTGTGTGTTCTGTGCACTGAGCAATGTCATTTCATCTGGAATGATCAATGCGACTGTTTGCAACTGGATTTGAATCACAGGTGTTAAAAGCGGTACCAACTCGTCAGGCGGATTACAAAATGCAATTTCCTGCGATGTAAGCAAACTAAATGTCATTTGTGTCACTTGTTCTAATGTGCAAGCAGGTTGTGTTTTCAAAAGATTGAGCACAGCTTGGGTGCCAAGGTCGGTACCCATATTTGTTTTGATTGGCTGGAGTGATATTGTGACTGAATCACTTTCCTGATTAAGATACGAGAAAACAGAATTCAATACACTATCTCCGACTGCTTTCAAACTTTCTGGCGGTAACAAAGTTCGAAAGAAATCTTCCCAAGCTTGCCCGCTCATTCCCTGCATGGTAAGTGGCAATTGCTCCGCATTGCTGGAAGACGAGATCACTGTCTCTGCCAGTAAAGTGGGAATACGATTGTAGAAATCCTGACTCTCAAAAACTTTTTGATACGTTTCAGCCTTGAATGCCTTGTGTTCAAAATTGAAGAAAATCAACGCGAACACTGCGGTCAATACAAATAAGGCTGAAAATAATATCTCTATTATTGTTTTGAAATTTTTCATTAATCTTATTTTGCCGTTAGTACTTCAATCAAATCTTGTGTTTCCACTTCCGCGTTGGATGCGCCGAGTAATTCCAATAACTCATCTGCCAACTTGGCTTTGAGTTCCGCATCTGTGCGGCTCCAAGTTTTGCTTTTGATTTCAAGGAAATGTCCCATGGCTGGTTCTTTCACTTCATCAATGTTCACAAAAAATTCTGTGTTTTTATATTTGATGTGCCAACGCAAGCGATTCTTTTCAACAGAAATTTCTTGCTTCGGCTTGAAGTATTCACGATAAAACCGCAACGATTGTGTGGCAGGCGCAAGGAAGCGACTCTTTGAAAGCAAAACATCATGTCCAATTTCACCTTCGCGTTTGTGTCCTAGCAAAGTTAAACGTGAACGCGTGTTAACCACATCACCTTTTTCACTGATCAAATTATCTTCACGGAATCTTAATCGTCCATCCGATGATTTTTCAAACAAGAAATATTCATCAAATTGACGATAATGTTTGAAAGCATTGATTTCGATTTGGTCACTGCGCTTCAATTTCTCGACGAGGGCATCTGGTTCTGTCACCTTGACTTTTACTTGCACTTCAAACGACTCTTCTTCCATTGAGCCACCGAGTGCAATTAATTTTGATAAAACAGATTGTTCACGTTCAATTAAGAAGGCATCAATTTTCTTGGCAACTTCTCTTGCTTGTTCAATTAATTCTTTTTCATTAAGAGTCAATAGTTCATGATTTCTCATTAACCATTTTCCATTGACCATGACATCCGTCACATCGGTTGACTTGGAGGCAAAGACGAGTTGAGCATAAGCATTCATCGGGTCACGTAAGAAGCGTGGAGAATTATGTAGGGGTGAAGTATCCACCAAAATTAAATCCGCACGTTTACCAACTTCAATTGAACCTGTAATATCTCCAATATGCAAAGCCTGAGCACCCAAACGCGTCGCCATCAACAAAGCAGTTGCCGCGGGAAGAGCAGTCGGGTCATTAGACGAAGCCTTGGCGGCGAAAGAAGCGAGGCGCACTTCTTCAAACATATCGAGGTCATTGTTTGAAGCGGGACCATCTGTACCAATGCCAACATTAACTCCGATTTCAAGCATTTTTGTGACGGGCGCAAAGCCCGAAGCAAGTTTGAGATTTGATGATGGGTTATGTGAAATGCCAGCATTGGCGTGATGCAATGTGCGGATTTCGCCAACGTCAATATGCACACAATGCGCGGCGATAACTTTTGCTTCAAGCAAACCTTGTTTTTTGACGTACGGCACAACAGGCATACCTTGTTCATTGCGCATGTTTTCAACTTCAAAAGAAGTTTCGGATATATGAATATGCAAAGGCACATCAAATTCTTTTGCAAGTTCAGCACACGCTTTCAAAATTTCTGACGTAGTGGAATAAGGTGCATGTGGCGCAACGGCTGGGACAATTAATTCATGTCCTTTCCATTTTTGTATAAATGTTCTTGCCATCGCCAATGAATCTTCATACGCGCCTGCATCTGGCACAGGGAATCTGATTACAGTTTGTCCACATACTGCTCGCATACCTGCATCGGCTGTGGCTTGCGCAACATCATCTTCAAAATAATACATGTCATTGAAAGTCGTCACGCCGCTTCTAATTTGTTCTGCACATGCGATCAATGTTCCCAAACGCACAAAATCTGGTTTTACAAATTCTCTTTCGACTGGAAGCATGTAACCCATCAGCCAAACATCGAGGCGTAAATCATCTGCTAAACCGCGTAAGAGAGTCATCGGGACGTGTGTATGTGCATTGATTAAGCCCGGCATCAACACTTTTTTGTTGCAATCAATAATTTCATTTGCTGAATATTCTTTTTTAATATCTTCTTCTTTTCCAACCGCAACAATTGAATCCCCCTTGACAGCAACTGCACCGGGGTCGTATTGATTTAATTTTTCGTCCATTGTTAAGACAATGGCATTGATAAATAATGTGTCAACTTTTTGAGTCATTCATGCTCCTTTTTGTAAAGTCTAATAAGTCTAAAAGGTCTGATAGGTCTGATAGGTCTCACAGGTCTGATGGTCTGACTAGTTAGACTTTTAGACCAATAAGACCAATTTGACTAATCAATCATTCCCAATTTAAAAGTACTTCCAACGCTTTTAAATTTTCTTCAAAATCTGTATATTTATGTGTAGATAATTCCATATCAACCGCAGTGATTCCTAAATCAACTGCATAATCAGCTAGCGTGCCAGTATACACACAACCTGTGTCAATTGGCGGGTATGGGTAACCCGTTGCTTTCGATAATGCTTTAGAAAACTGAATTGATTTTTCTTCCCACGGCACACCACCGGGAAAAACTCCCAACGCTGCACTATGATAACTAATTAAAGTTTCTACATCATGGCTTTGTAAAAAATACATCACGGCTTTGGTCTCAGGCTCAGAGCCCGGACCCGTTCCACCGGTCGTTCTCGTTAAATTCCAACAACCAGTTCTATTCCAAGTCTCTGCCCAATTTGATGGAAAATTACGATTCAAATCTACGCCATGGTCATTCACTCGTCCGTCAATGCCATGGTCACGTGCATCGCCATCTGGATTCATGTTTCGTAAAATGTGTAAGGTCACATCACTTGGGATAATTTCAGGGTGGTCAAAAATATGTTGAATCAATTCATCAGCCAAAGCAATTGTATTCCATTCATAACCACCATGAATGCCAGCCACAATCATTTTTTCTTTTTCGCCATGTCCAAACGTATACACTTCAAGCGGTCTGCCCGAAACAGAATAACCAACTACAGAAATTCTGGCATTGGCTTGCAATGCAAAATTTTCAATCACAAACGGTGTTGGGCTTTGCACCACAATCATGGTCGAACGCGGGTTTGGTGTAATCGTTGGTAACCATAACGAAGCAGGGTCTTGTGTAAATGTTGGCGGAACAGTCACTGTATAAATTGGTCTTACATCTTGTGGCGCGGCTGAAACATTTTGTAAATAAAAATAAGCCATCACGACTAATAAAATTGCAATCACTCCAGCAATATTTAATCCCCAAGCAAACATCACCCAAACTGAGTCTTTATTTTTTTTCATTTCATTTCCTCAACGGCTGTACGCAACCAATTGATTGTTAAGTTCACACTCCATTTTGGAAGGCTCTTCGGCGGACCACCATACGTGATTTTATGACTCTTCTCGCCTTTGGATGTAATCATCGCCATCACTGCGCTTCTTTCTTCGGGGAAAACTGCTACACCAACCGCAACATCTGTCTTAGCGGATGCTTGGGCTGAGCGCAATGCGTCCATTAAAGAATCAGGTGTCAGGTCAGTGAAAGAAGCGGCGTTTTTAATTTTGCGAATTAACAAACCATCGAGTCCGCTTTCAACGGCAGTTAATGTCAACCCTTTTTTCGCTAATAGATTCAAGGTCACATCTTCGAGTTTATCTTCATCAATGCCAAAGATAATATTGCCGAGTCGCTCACGAAGTTGTGATTCGATTGTATCAATCATTGTGTTGGCTTCATCTTCGCTTTTTGCTTTGGCGGCGATGCGAATATCTACAACGCCAGTGTGCGCCGCAAGACCAACAGTTGGATTACTAAGTGTTTCAAGGTCTGCAATTTTTTCATCAATTTGACCTTCGCCTAAACCTGCACAATGCAACAGCCGAACTTTGATAACTTCATCCAGATTGAATCTTTTTTGCAAATAGGGGATAACCGACTCGTGCAAAATATGTTCCATTTCTTGCGGAACACCCGGAAGTGAAATGACTGCATTTTTTTCTGTCTCAACAATAAAACATGGGGCAGTGCCAACTGGATTTTTGACCCCAATTGCACCTTGCGGAACATACGCTTGCCGTTTTTGATTTTCAGATGGCTTGCGACCATAACGACCTATTGTTTCAACAACTTGTCCCCATAAATCTTCTCGAAATTCTGTTTTGACTCCAATTGCTTTTGCAACGGCTTCACGAGTCGGGTCATCAATAGTAGGACCTAATCCGCCAGTGGTGATGACAATATTTGCACGTTCCATGGAATTATGAATCGCATTAGCAATCCGATCTACATTATCACCAATCGTAATCGTGCGATATAAATCCACGCCTAGCCCGCGCAATGTTTTGGCGATGTAGCGTGTGTTGGTATCTACAATTTCGCCGAGTAATATTTCAGTGCCAATGGTGATAATTTCTGCTGATGTCATATAATTTTTTTATTAGCCACAGAGGTCACAGAGTTTTTGAGAAAAATCTCAAAGGTCTCTGTGTACTCTGTGGCTGTATCCTAAACCACAATCATTAAAATTCTACTTCTTGACCAATCTTCATCTTCTTCGCATTTTTCAACGCCACTTGTGCCGCCATTGCATCTTGCACTGCATTTCCAACGGATTTGAAAAATGTAATTTCATTATCATTTTCTCTGCCAACTTTTTTGCCTAAAACAATTTCACCCAATTCGGCATGGATATTTTTTTCAGTAATCAAATTTGCTTTCAAGGCTTTGACAATATCTCCAGCCTCACTCATTACAGTATCAAACGAATCCACAACAATTTTTGAACGAGCTACAGTTTCAATTGGCAATTCTTGCATTTCAGGTGTGTATGCTCCTATAGCAGAAATATGCGTGCCTGCTTTTACATCTTTATCATCAAAAACGGCTTGCTTAGAGCCCGTGGCAGTACAAATAATATCCGCATGTTCAATCGCTTCTTTTGGATTTTTAGCAACCCGAATATTTTTATGAATTGCAGACATTTCTTCTACAAATTTTTCAGATTTTGATTGAGTCGGATTATAAATAAAAACTTTTTCAATATCTCTCACAGCACATGCCGCTTCGAGTTGTGTTTTGCCTTGCGGACCTGCTCCAAAAATTGCTAACACTTTACTATCTTTTCTGGATAACAAATCAATTGCCGCGCCACTTCCTGCGCCTGTGCGTATTGCGGTCAATGTGCTTCCTTCTAACAACGCAATCGCTCGCCCTGTATCTGATTCAATCACCAACACTGCCGCTTGAATGTATGCAAGTCCGCGTGGCGGATTTTTAGGAAACAATGAAACAACTTTTATTGCCAATGCTTCGTCCGATTCATTTTTCATGTAAGCAGGCATGAATAAACTTATCGCGTCATGATTCGGGATTGATACATGTATCCGCTGAGGCACATTCGCTTTCCCGTCTGATAAAGAAGCGTAGGCGACCTTCATGGCTTCAATCGCTTCTTTCATCGGGAGAGTTGTTCTTACATCTTCGGCTTTGAGTATTAGCATGAGGCTTCCTTTTGGTACGAGTATAATTTCTGTATATTAATTTTAATAGAGGATTGAATGAAAAACAAAAACCATTTTGTTGCTTTAATAATCACAGCTATTGTATTAATAATTGTGGTTGCTATTTATGTGAGTTCAAGTGTACCAAACCAAACTGCTCAACCGATGGTTACTGGCACCCCAACGAGTGTTTGGGAAGCATTGTTAGAGTCTACGCCATATGCATATTTCACTCCACTGCCAGAACCTATAAAAAGCCCAATTGATGGCACTTATACAAAATTAGACTCATCGCATCCGCAATGGTGGAAATGTTTACGCTGTGCTGATTATCGCGTGGCAGGCGGCATTTGGACATTGCAATTTGACCAAGGCGTGATGCGTGTTCACTATGAGGTAACTGGTTGGAGAAGTATTTCGTCTTATGAAGTAATTGATAACCGTTTATATTTATTCAATGACCCATATTGCCCTGAGCACACTGGTGAATATGAATGGAGCTTGGTAAATGGTGAGTTGAGTTTAGAAACTGTTAATGATCCCTGTTCTTTTAATTTGCGTGAAGAGAACTTTAGCAAACAAAGTTGGGTTTCTTGTGATTCTACCGAAGCTATTGGTTGTGAAGATAAAAGAGATTTTCAAACCAACATTATTCCTGATAATCTTTCTGTGAATGTTAATGTGTACGGTGGGGATAGCCGTTTTTTTAGCAAGCCACCAGATGTAATTGCGCATGCCAATTCAGATGATATGCCTTCACCCGAAGGCATTCAAATTTCTTTTGCAGATGAAACGATTGATTATGGTTTGCATCGTGTATTATGGTGGGATGAATCCGGGACTTGGATTGAAGCAACAATTGATGATTCATTTGAAGCAGTAGGTGTGCAAATTCTTGGCGAACAAACGATTGGTTGGGCGAGAATTTTATTTGATGGGGAAGAGGTTTGGCGCGGAAACACTTCTGCGATTTGGTCTAAACTTGGTAGGCATGGCGGGTTTATCGAAATTTCAGGCTTTCAGCCCGGCTTGCATACGATTCGAGTCGAGGCTTTAGGGTTTGACTATCGCCCGGTTACAGTAGCAAGCTTCGGCGTGTCAAGAAGCGGAACTGTCAAGCCATAATCAAAAATAAAAGAGCAGATAATTTATCTGCTCTTTTTGTTTATTCCATTCCCAAATATGCTTTTTGTACTGTGGGATTCTTTTTCAAGTTTTCAGCACTGTCACTCAAAACAATTTGACCTGTTTGTAGCACATAACCCCGGCTAGCAATGCCTAACGCCATGAGAGCATTTTGTTCAACCAATAAAATAGTTGTACCTGATTTGTTGATATCTTGAATTGTGTCAAAAATTAATTCAACCAACACGGGGGCAAGTCCCATGGAGGGTTCATCTAACAACAAAACATTTGGGTTTGACATTAATGCACGCCCCATAGCTAGCATTTGTTGTTCACCACCGGAAAGTGTGCCAGCAACTTGCGTACGGCGTTCTTTGAGGCGCGGAAAAATGGTAAATGCTTTTTCCATGTTGTTTTGAATTTCAGTTTTATCGGTTCGGCTGTATGCGCCCATTTCAAGGTTTTCAGTCACGGTCAGGCGGGCAAAAATTCCACGACCTTCTGGCACCATACAAATGCCTTTATAAATCACCTCATGTGATTTATATTTTGCAAGGTCTTCACCATTGAAAGTAACTTTGCCTTCACGTGGTTTGAGTAAACCAGAAATGGTGCGGAGCGTTGTCGTTTTGCCAGCACCATTTGCACCAATTAAAGTTACGATTTCACCTTTTTCAACATTAAGTGAAACACCTTTGAGTGCATGAATGTTGCCGTAATATGTGTGAATGTTTTCGATAGATAATAAAGACATGTTTACCTGCCTAAGATTTTTTTTCCGAGGCAGCTGCCATGCCTTCTGTTGCGGCACCACGCCCAAGGTATGCTTCAATCACACGCGGATTGCTTTGAATTTCTTTTGGTCCGCCTTCAGCAATTTTTTCGCCAAAGTCCAACACAGAAATTTGTTCGCTAATTCCCATTACCAAACGCATGTCATGTTCAATTAAGAGGATTGTGATTCCCATGCTATCTCTTAAGTTTCGGATAAAACGCATCATTTCGCCTGTTTCATTTGGGTTCATGCCTGCGGTCGGTTCATCTAACAGAAGCAGACCTGGTTCACTTGCTAAAGCGCGAGCAATTTCTAAACGGCGCTGTGCACCATAAGGTAAGTTACGTGCAACTTGGTCACCGGAGCCAGCTAGCCCAACGAACCGCAATAATTTCATGGCTTTATCATGAGCGGCTTTTTCATCTTCGTGATAACGACGAGTGCGCAAAACAGCATCTAACCAGCCCGTTTTTAGGTGAGGATCATACCCAACCATGATATTTTCAAGCGCGGTTAAGTTAGCAAACAAGCGGATATTTTGATAAGTACGAGAAATGCCCATTTGAGTAACTTGGTCTGGGCGCAAGCCATCAATGCGATTGTCTTTGAATTTGATTTCACCGAATTCAGGTTTATAGAAACCGGTAATGCAGTTAAAGAAAGTCGTTTTGCCTGCTCCATTAGGACCGATAATACTAGAAATTGAATTTTCGGCAATTTCTATGTTTAAACTATTAACTGCAATTAAACCACCGAATTGTTTTGTTACATTGCTTGCTGAAAGCACAGATGTCATGATGTTGCCTCCTGTGCTGGAATGTGCTCATTTTCGTGCAATTCCCGTTTATGTGTTTCTTCGGGCCAGAAGCCTTCAGGGCGGACTTGCATCATTACCACTAATAACGCTCCATAAATCAAAAGACGATATTCAGCAAATTCACGTAAAAGTTCAGGCATACCTGCTAGTAACAAACCTCCAACAAACACGCCGGGTATGCTACCCATACCACCAACAATGATTAATGAGAGTACATTGATTGAAATCAACAATGCGAAACTGTGCGGGTAAATCGTTCCAAGTTTGACGGCGAGAATTGTACCGCTCAAGCCTGAAAACGCCGCACCAGTTGCAAATGCTAAAAGTTTAGTGGCGACTAGATTGATTCCCATGGCTTGAGCCACATCTTCATCCTCTCGCATGGCTTTCCATGATCTACCAAGCCGTGAATCGCGGAGGCGTTGGCTGATGAAGAGTGCCAAAATACAGCCAGCAACAATCAGATAATATAAAGTCTGCGGTTTATTGAGCAATACACCTAAAAACTCAGGTGCCGGAATATTTACAATTCCTTGTGAACCTCCGATATGTGGTTTTAGGAAATCAGATAATGCCAAAATACGAATAATTTCACCAAAGCCTAAGGTCACAATTGCAAGATAATCGCCACGCATGTTGAGGACTGGAATGCCTAGCACAACACCTGCCATGACGCATAAGAAGATACAAACTGGCAAAGCTAACCAAAAATTCCAACCAAGGGATGTGCTTAATTCACCAGAAAGTGTAGTAAGTACGCCGACCGCATACGCACCAATGGCATAAAAGGCGACATAACCAAGGTCTAACAAACCTGCGAAACCGACCACAATATTTAATCCAAGCCCCATTAAGATAAATAAGCCAGTTACGTTTACTACTTCAGTGAGGTAAAGTCCAAGCAATGTGGGTAGATACAGGACGACTAAGATTATCAAGCCATACCCAAGTACTCGAAGCGAACGTTGTCGATTTGCCGGCATTTTTTCAACTTGCGAATTAATTTTCGGTGCATTTACATCCCATAGTAGATTGCTTGCTGTTACCACAACAAAAACGACGATTGCACCAGTAATTGAAAGTCCGCTTTGCGCGCCTCTGCCGAACATCCAAGCGAGCGCTGAACTTGCTCCGCCTAAGCCTGCTAAGGTAACCTGAATAATATCTTCTAACAAACCGAGTAATACTACTATGCTTAATCCAAGTGAAATTGCTTTTCGGATTTTCGAAGGTGTAACATACAACACACCTCCAAGTATCCCGAAAATAGTTGTGATTGCGATTAATGAAATCAGCCCGTTGGGAATTCCATTTTCAAAGGTTAGGATTCTTATTAATTGTGGTGAAGCATTAACCAAGGTTTGTCGTAGGTCAAAATTTTCAACTAGTAAGGCGAGCAAGCTCATTATTAGGGAGAAAATGAGTCCAGTGATTCCACTTGCGCTTAGTCGAAATAGGTTTGAGGTTTGATGTGATGCAGAAAAGTAGCCAGCAACTAATACCGTTAACAAAAGCATCGTCCAGCCCATGCTAATAGCACCCGCGACAATGTCACGTTTATCAAATGTTTCGACCATGCCTACGAGCGCAATCAAGATACCTACAATGCCGGCAATGGCACCAAGTTGGATGGCTTTCTTCCAATTAAATTGATTTTGTGTTGACATTGACAACTCCTTTAGGCTTTCGTTTTGCTTAATCGTTCGCCTAAAATACCTGTTGGGCGGAAGATGAGAATCATGACTAGCATCGTGAAGGCAATTACGTCTTTAAGTTGATAAGGCGCAGGGATGCCAAGCCCATCAAGGAAGAGTGTAGGTCCGAGTGATTCGAAAATTCCGAGGAATAATCCGCCAAGCATAGCACCGGGAGGGTTTCCGATACCACCTAAGACTGCGGAGGTAAAAGCTTTGAGACCAGGAATAAAACCCATATAAAATGTCACAATGCGGAACATGAAGCAGTACAAGACCCCAGCCGCCCCTGCGAGTGCCGCGCCGATAACGAAAGTACGGGTAATGATTTTATCTACATCTATTCCCATAAGTGCGGCGACGCTTTTGTCCTCAGATACTGCTCGCATGGCTTTGCCGGTTTTTGTATATTGAACGAAGAAGGCAAGAGCTGCCATCATCACCGCCGCGGCAATAATAACAATGAGTTGTATTTTTTGAATTTGAAAATTGCCAAAGAGGGGGATGGCACCTTGAATATATGCAATTTCGGGGTATGCGCGATTTTGTGTACCAAATAAACCGCGGAATACATATTGTAAGAAAAAGGATGCGCCGATGGCTGTGATGAGTGGTACAAGACGTGGTGCGCCACGCAGAGGGCGATAAGCGATTCTTTCTAGGATAGCGGCTAGTATCGCGGAAGTCGTCATTGCAGTAAGGAAAATAAGTGCGATTCCAAGAAGCGGATTTTCTTGCATAAAGCCAGAGCGTTGCATACTAGTAGCGACGAAGTAGCCGAGATAAGCACCGCTCATAAAAATTTCACCATGAGCAAAGTTAATCATGCGCAAAATACCGTACACGAGGGTGTATCCGAGTGCAATAAGGGCATACACACTTCCTTGTGCCAACCCAAAAACTGCTAGGTCAAACCACTGGACAGTTGTGTATTTGCCTTGTTGCAAAGTGAGGTAAGAGCCTATAATGGTAAGAATCAGAAGCGCTGCCCCAACAACCCACATAAATACGTCAGTCCAATTGAATCTCTTTAATGATTGCATATCTAGATTCCTTTGCAGAGATTTGAGTAAATCGGGTGCGTGCTGGTCAACACACCCGATTTACTTATTTTTGCCTATACCTTACTACCAGCTTGGCGTAGTTACAAATTTACTGAATTACGGTTGCCAGAAAACTGGTGGGGGCCAAGCACCGTCTACTTCTGCTTGAGAGAGTTGGAACACTCCCAAAGCTTCGCCGGTGGCACAGTCACCATTGGCATCGCAGGTCAAGTTACCGGTCAAACCAGCATAACCGCTAAGACCATAGAGTGCATCACGTAGAGCTTGGCGAGGAATATTAACAGTTCCATCTTCACCAACAACTGCAACTGCTTCAATTGCATTCAACAGCATGTTGGTTGCATCATAAGCGTGAGCATGGAAGCCACTTGGAGGAACGCCACCAATTTGGTCAGCCCATTTTTGTAAAAATTCGCCATAAGCAGCATTATTTACATCAACGTAAGGACCAGAGAGGTACATACCAACAGCTGCACTACCAGTAGCTTCAGGCATGGTGTCTGCAAAGAGACCATCTGCCGCCATTAAAATAACATCTTCCAAACCGGAAACTTCCTTAGATTTTGAAGCAATTAAATTGCCTTCTGGTTCAAAAATTGGGAAATAAATCAGTTCAGGAGAGCCTGCGGCGATTGTGGTCAACACGGGACCCATATCAGTATCACCAACGTTGATAGCTTCTTGTGCAGTCACAGTACCGCCCAATTCAGCGAATACTTCAGCAAACACAGCTTGTAAGGATTCAGCGTAAGGGCTACCATCATGAATGGTTGCAACAGAGCGAACACCCAATTCATTGTAGGCAAATTCCGCAGCAACACGACCTTGGAAGAGGTCATTGTGAGCAGTGCGGAAGTAACCTGGATGGCTATCTGGGTGGTCTGGGTTGGTGAGGTCAGGATTGGTGTTAGAAGGTGAAATCATCACCATGCCTGCTTGTGAAATCAACGGCATAGCAGAGCGGGCTTCGCTGGAGCAGTTGGTTCCGATGACGCCAACAATAGTTGCATCAGCAGAAAGTTTAGTTCCAGCAGCTTGTCCACCTTCTGCACTGCAGAGGGTGTCTTCACCACTTAACTCAATAGGGTGACCCAAGAGTTCGCCACCACGGTCAGCAATGGCGATTTCAATCGCGCCACGGCTGTCTTCACCGAGGGATGAAGTTGGGCCAGATACGGTCAACGCATAAGCAATGTGAATGGGGTCACCTGGCGCAACTGTTACACAGCCAATGGCATCGGTACATTCATAGGCTGCTGCACCACCACCAGCACCACCACATGCAGCGAGTGCCATGCTGGCAATCACCAGCACTGAAAATAAAGCGATTAAACGCTTGTTCATGTTCTTGCTCCTCCAAAATATTTTTTGAAATTCATTCCCGCAGTTGCGGGTGGATACAAACTTTGGTGACCAATCTCTATTGAGTCAGCATCACCTCCTTTGAAGGATTTATACAAATAGAAAACCCAAAACCAAAATAGGTTGTGGATTACGTACATAATGTCATGCAATTGCGGGTCTTAAAAATTAATAATACGGCGTTTTGTTTCTCTGGTCAAGGAATTAAGTCTATACCTGTCCAGTAAGTCTAATTTTATCCTAAGTTAATCTCAGATACAAATAGAAAACTATTTTGATTCACTAGGTTTATACAAAAGCTGTTCGCGGATGCGCAAATCAGTATTACGAATTTTCATCGCCAAGTCCGCCGCAAGGTTATACATCAGGCGATAACCCAATTGCGGATACGTCTCACACAGCATGATAATTTTGTCCCGAGAAATCAGTAACAGGCGAGTATCCTTTTGAGCCGCGCGTGCCGAAGCGGAGCGTAATCCTTCATCTACCAATGCAACTTCACCAAAAGATTGTCCACGACGCAAACGCGCCACAGGGTTTTCATTTTTCGTCAATTGACCTGTCACCCCTCGACTAATCAAAATATCAACTTCCCCTTGCACAATCACATACAACTCTTTGCTACTGCTGTTTTCTTGAAAAATAATGTCCCCATCATTAAACGTAACCTCCTGACACAAATTCGCCACCAACTCTAATTGCGTCGGAGTAAATTGATAAAAAATATCAGATTGTTTTAAGAAGTTGACGAGGTTATTCATGGCGGAAGTTTAACATACTCATGGATGAAGTGCAACGCTTCTTTGATCTACGGGTAAGCCTGAATCAGCCAGTCAAGCGGATCTACCTGCACACCATTGACCCACAACTCCCAATGCAAATGCGCACCTGTAACACGTCCTGTACCGCCGACCAAACCAATCACTTGATTTTGTTCAACAAAATCACCGACGTTTACTTGAATAGCAGACTGATGCCAGAAACCACTATACACACCCCAACCATGGTCAATGACAGTGGCATTGCCGCGTACAGTCCATGCGCCGGTGTAAACCACCACACCCGCCGCAGGTGACGTGATGGCTAAGCCATCCCCACCGCCAAAATCTAATCCAGTGTGAAAGCCATTAATCGTCAAGCCATTGCCTTGACCAATATACGTACGCCGATTTCCAAACCTTGAAGTGAAGTAAGTAGACTCAGCATACGCAATTGCTGGTGAAATAAAACCACCATTCCAATACTTTGTTGTGGTTGAAGGTAATGTAATGTTAACTAATTCTTGCAATTCAGGTTCTGTAGAAGCAGGGTCAATTGTTGCTGGGTCAACAAACAAAATTGGGTCTTCTGGATAATTGCCCGAAATAATCAAAATCAATTGTTCATAAGATTGTTTGCTTCCATCTGGAAGGGTTGCATCTAATCTTAAAGGATACACTCCCGGCTCTAACAAAGCATGAACGCCTTGTAAAGCCACTTGAGTTCCATCATCGTTCAGGAAGAAATTGAGTGGATGATCAACTAACAAACCGCCAAGTGTTACATCTGGTTGTGTAGTGACTTGGATAACTCCTGTGCCACCTTGTTTGATTGGCAAATCGCGAATCTCGGCGCTGATAAATGCCGAAGGTAAGCCACTTGTACTTTCGCCGCTAGATTCCCCCGGCGCAAATAAAGTGTCATTCGGAAGTCCATCCCATGAGCCTTGTAAATGATTGATGTCTGCCAAAGTCCACACATCGATATTATTTTTGACAGCCAACTCAAGCAAAGATTCACCTGTGTTTGGCGAAATTCGTTTTTGATTTTGGTTTTCGCCTTGTTCTGGAATAATCATATTCACGCCGACATAAAATTCACTCGGGCTGACGACGCGATTGAGTCTTTTGAACAAATCTTCCGACACCTGCGTTTGGCGAATCAAACTGCGATATGAATCCCCAAAGTTAATAAATCTTGTATTGAGAATCCCAGTCACACCTTCTAAGCCGGGGATAGTTAATTGCTGACCAGCCGTAAGTTGATTTGGGTCTGTGATTCCATTCGCGGCTAACAAATCATTTAAACTGACATTGAAACGCGAAGCAATAGATGAAAGGCTATCACCCGGCTGAACAATGTAAATGGGACCTGTACTATCTTGTGCCTGTGCAGGTTGAAAGGGGAGTAGCAAAACGATAAGTATAAGAAAATAAAACTTCTTTGCAGTAAAAATCTTAACCATCTTTGAATTCAACCTTGTCACCAATTTCATAATCCCCAAAGCGGTCGGGGTGAATTTCTAAGGTGTATTTTGCATCGGCTTTTGGAAAATACGCAGGCTTCCATGATTGTGCAATGACTTTATCCACAATTTGCATATCAGCATTAATCCAAAACACGGCTAAATCAAATGAGACGAAGAACATGTGAATCGAACTGTCGAGGCGTGAATCTTTGCTTCCAACGAGAAGCAAGCCGAAATCAGGTTCGAGACGTGGACGAAACATCAAGCCGCGCAGTTTGGTAAAAAATCCATCACCATATAACACGTTCGCAGGCTTTTCAATCTTTTTGTTTAAGTTGTTGATGTAAATGAAGCGGGACATATTTTTTGAATGAGGAGCGTTCGCCCCCATGAACGTTGAATTTATTTGCTGAAAACTTTTTCAACACTTTCCATTAATTCTTGCGGACTAAATGGCTTGGCAATGTAATCATCCACTTTGGCAATGTGTAAGCCTAAAACTTTATCAATGTTTTGTGCTTTGGCAGTGACGACGATAACGGGAATATCACGTGTGGTAGGTTCGGCTTTCATTTGTTGGTATACTTCCCAGCCATCCATGTCTGGCATCATTAAATCAAGTAAAACCAAATCGGGTTTCATTTCACGAACCATTTTGATTCCTTCAACCCCACCGGGTGCGCCATGCACATCAAACCCTTTGCGCCCAAGTATCAGCCTGATTAAATCTATCATTTCAGGTTCATCTTCAATACACAAGATGCGTTTGAGCGTTTGCTCCATAAATTTAAGTTTACCATGAAAATTATTACATGGAATGTGAATGGCATTCGGGCTGTATTAAATAAAAATGCGTTGGCTTGGGCGTTTGATTCAAACCCCGATGCAATTTGTTTACAAGAAGTAAAAGCCAAACCAGAACAATTAAGTGAGACTCAAAAAGCAAGTTTGAAATTAGATTATGTTTGGAATCCCGCTCAAAAACTTGGTTATAGCGGTGTGACGACATTTTATAAAAACAAACCTGATTTTGTTTCGATAGGAATGGGCAAACGAAAATTTGATGTGGAAGGTCGCCTCGTGACTACGGGTTGGGCTGATGTGCGACTCCTCAACATTTATTTCCCCTCCGGCTCACGCGGACACGAGCGTGTAGATTTCAAGCTCGAGTTTTATGCTGAGTTATTGAAAGTGTGTAAACGTTTGCATAAAAATAATGAAAAATTGGTTTTATGTGGCGACTTTAACACTGCCCATCAAGAAATTGATTTGAAAAACGCCAAGCAAAACAAAAACACATCAGGTTTTTTGCCGGTTGAGCGAGAATGGTTGGGTAAATATTTAGATGCTGGCTTTGTGGATGTCTTTCGACATTTATACCCAGACAAAGTTCAATACACATGGTGGACGAATATTTTGAATGCACGTGCTAGGGGAATCGGCTGGCGTTTGGATTATTTTCTCGTCTCAGAATCTTTGCTTCCGCGTGTGAAGGATGTGATTATTCATGATTCTGTTATGGGTTCGGACCATTGTCCGGTGGAATTAATTTTGGATGAGAGTATGTAGGCGTAAGAAAATTTGAAAGGCTTTGCAAGCAGGCAGAGGGTAGAAATAGAAGCGATGGCTCGTCATATTAGAGAATCATATAAATATTTATCAAGTTGGCGCGTCTAAGTAGTCACTTGGTATAATGCAACTCGTTCGTAAATTTTGGAGGATTCCGTGAATTCCCGTAACTCATCTTTTTTTGTGTACTTCCTTTTGTTGGTTGCGATTGGTGCCATGTTGTATGTTGGGCTTCGCAATGACTCAAATGCCGCTGAACCGCTGACGATTAGCCGAGTAGCTCAACAAGTTCAAACTGGACTGGTTTCTCGCATTATTGTTGAAGGCGATGATGTGATTCGTGTCATCACAACCAATGGAACTGAAGCCGAATCTCGTAAAGAGACTGCTACAACTTTGGTAGAACAACTGCGCAGTTTTGGAGTAACTTCTGAACAACTTGCTAAAGTAGATATTGAAGTAGAAGCACCATCTGCTTGGGGTGGTGTTTTGAGTGGCGCCTTATATCTTTTACCGATTTTGTTTATGGGCGGTTTGTTGTGGTTTATTTTCCGTCAGGCACAAGGCAGTAACAATGCCGCCATGTCTTTCGGAAAGTCGCGCGCCCGCATGTTTAGTGGTGAACATCCGACCGTCACTTTTTCTGATGTGGCTGGTGCAGAAGAAGCCAAGCAAGAACTTGCCGAAGTGGTTGAGTTTTTGAAAGAACCGCAAAAGTTTATTCAACTTGGTGCCAGAATTCCAAAAGGCGTTTTGTTAGTAGGTCCGCCCGGAACAGGTAAAACTTTGATGGCAAAAGCCGTTTCTGGTGAAGCCGGTGTACCTTTCTTCTCTATTTCTGGTTCTGAATTTGTAGAAATGTTCGTCGGTGTAGGTGCTAGCCGTGTACGTGACTTGTTTGACCAAGCCAAACGTCATAGCCCTTGTATTATTTTCGTAGATGAAATTGATGCTGTAGGTCGCCAACGTGGAGCAGGTTTGGGCGGTTCACACGATGAACGCGAACAAACGTTAAATCAAATGTTGGTTGAAATGGATGGTTTTGATACCGATACAAATGTCATCATCATTGCCGCTACAAACCGACCTGATATTTTAGACCCCGCATTATTACGCCCCGGTCGTTTTGACCGCCGTGTTACATTAGATAGACCGGATGTAAAAGGACGTGAAGCGATTCTCAATGTACACGTCAAAGGCAAGCCATTGGACCCACAAATTAACTTGGGAGCCATTGCTCGTGGCACGCCCGGTTTCGCCGGTGCGGATTTGGAAAACTTAGTCAATGAAAGTGCCATCCTCGCCGCACGCCGTAACAAAAAGGCAATTGGTCAACCCGAAATGGAAGAAGCCATTGAACGTGTGGTGATGGGACCTGAACGCAAATCTCGTCTTATTTCTGATGAAGAGAAACGCATCATTGCCTACCATGAAGCTGGTCACGCGATTGTGGCAAATGCCATCATTGAAGCAGACCCCGTCCAAAAAGTGACCATTGTCGGTCGCGGACAAGCCGGTGGCGTAACATGGTTCCGCCCTGACGAAGATAGAATCTTAATGTCTCGTAAAAAGTTATTAGCAACTTTAGCCATGGCATTGGGTGGTCGCGCCGCCGAAGAATTGATTTTTGACGACATCACTTCCGGTGCATCGAATGACATTGAGCAAGTGACTCGTATGGCACGCGCCATGGTCACTCGTTTAGGCATGAGTGCTGAAATGGGAACGCTGGTGTATGGTCAAAAAGAAGAATTGATTTTCCTCGGGCGTGAAATTTCAGAACAACGTGATTATTCAGATGCAGTGGCTGAACAAATTGACCGCGAAGTGCGCAAGATTGTAGAAGAAGCTTATAAGCAAGCTAAAAATCTTGTGAAAAAATATCGTAAACAACTTGAATTAGTAGCCCAAAAACTTCTTGAAGTTGAATCCATCAACCGTGAAGAATTTGAAAAACTCTTCCCTCCACCAAATGGTAAGAAGAGTGGCACACCGCAGTTGGCGTGATGAGTGATGAGTAATAAGTGACAAGAAAAAGAGTCTTCTGAAAATTAGAAGACTCTTTTATTTTATAGATTGTTACTCGTATCTTGTTACTCGTTTCTCGTTAACTCGTTCCTTCTTTATGCTGTCTTACCAATTCACGGCGGAGAATTTTTCCAACGGTTGTCTTTGGCAGTTCATTTCTAAACTCAATATGGCTTGGCACTTTATACGGAGCCAAATGTTCTTTGCAATAGGCTTTGAGGTCACCTTCGCTTAATGATTCACCGGGTTTCAACACAACCCAAGCTTTAACCGCTTCGCCGCGCTGTGGGTCAGGAATTCCGCCCACACCGACTTCTAAAACTTTGGGGTGAGATGCAATCGCTTCCTCCACTTCACGGGGCCACACTTGGAAACCACCGGGTTTGATGAGTTCTTTCTTTCTATCAACAATATAGAAATAACCATCTTCGTCCATGCGGGCGATGTCACCAGTGAAGAGCCAAGTCTTTCCATCCTTCATTTTGCGTAATGAATTGGTCGTTTCAGTCGGCATGTTGTGGTAACCCTTCATCACATTCGGCGAATTGATGATAATTTCACCAATTTCACCTTGAGCCATTTCCGTTTCACCATCATCCAAACTGATGAGTTTGACATCTACATCTGGTAAAGGCATACCGATAGAGCCAATTTTATTTTCACCATTGAGTGGGTTACAGTGTGTGGCTGTCGGTGCTTCGGACATGCCGAAGCCTTCAAATACTTTTCCGCCTGTTAATTTTTCAAAGGTTTCTTTTGTCTCTTTCATCAACGCCGCTGAACCAGAAATACAAGCCTTGATAGATGACAAATCATATTTTCCTGCTTTTACATCTGGATGATTATTAATCGCATTGTATAAAAGTGGCACGCCGGGGAACAAAGTCGCTTTGAATTTGCTGATGTTTTCCAACACATCTTTCAAATCGCGTGCATTTGGAACCATCACCATACTCGCACCAATCGTCATTGCAAAAGCCATACCCGCAATCATGCCATACACATGGAAGAGCGGAATGCCCATTAAGGTCACTTCTTTGCCTTCTTCAGCAGTCACAAACCATGCTTTCATTTGGAGTGTATTTGCCACCACATTTTTGTGCATAGCAACTGCACCTTTGGGAACACCAGTCGTACCGCCAGAATATTGAAAGAGAGCAGTATCTTCAGGTGAAATCTCAATTTGAGGCTTAGATGAAGAGGCGTGTTTCTTTAATAAATCCTGCATCAAAACATCACGAGAATCTAAATCATGAATTCTGTCGCCTTCTTTTCTTTCCTTAGCAATCGTAAATAAAAATCTCAAAACTGGAGGTAATGTTTCTTTGATGTTGGTGACGATAATCTTTTTCAAATTCGATTTTTCGCGCACTTCTTTTAACTTGTTATAAAAACGACTCAAACAAAACATAACTTCAATGCCTGCGTCTTTGACAGGTGTGAGAATTTCATCCACAGGGTAAGTGGGGTTGACTGCAACCACGACGCCGCCTGCTTTCAAAATTCCAAAAAAGGCAATCACAAACTGCGGTGTGTTCGGCATAAAAATACCAACACGGTCACCTTTTTTGACGCCCATTTCCACAAGAGCCGCCGCCATGTGGTCTGATAATGCATTCATTTCTTTATAAGAAATGACCGCGCCTTTAAATATCGTACAGGCACGGTCAGGATACTTGCGCGCGGCTTCCTCTAAAAAATGAAACAACGGCACTTGCGGGTATTCAATTGTGTGTGGCACACCTTTATCGTAGTGCGCTAACCAGGGTTTGTTGCTCATACTTCTCTCCTTGTGATGGTGAAGTGATTAAGTTGGATGAAGTATAGCCTTGAAAATATTAAAAGTCAATTACAACACTTGAGAATTGAGTGAGTTACGAAAATTTATCCCGCTACTTTCGCCGTCTCGGCGAAAGATTTATAAATAAATACGCCGCCGAGACCGCGGCTAGAGCATAGATTTGATATATCCTTCAATTTCTATTTCAGCATTTGGATGAAACCACTTTATAGATTCATCTGACTCTTTGAACCAATTCGATTGTCTTCTGACAAAAATTCTTGTTATTCGCCTCATCTCGACTTTTGCCTGCTCAATGCTCATTTGACCTTTTATTACGCCGACACATTCTCTATACCCAATCGCCGACATGCTTGGCAAAGTGGGTGAGTAACCTTTATCTAACAAACCTTTCACTTCATCTAATAATCCATTCGCAAACATAGATTCGATTCTTTCATCTACGCGTTTATATAACTCCTCACGTGGGCGAGTTAATCCAATAGATATTAAATGATAAGGTGATTTGCCTTTGCTTCTTTGCTCAGAGAATTTTCTACCCGTCGTAAAAATCACTTCCAAAGCGCGAATCGTTCGGCGGTAATTTCTCAAATCAATTTTTTCAGCCGCTTCCGAATCAAGAGCCTTTAATTTTGCGTATAGCCACTCTTTCCCTCTTTCTTCTTTCAACTTTTCAAGGACACTTCTCAATTCTTCATTTGGAGTCACTTCTGGCGGAGTCCAACCTTCGGTCACTGCTCGTACATATTGACCGGTCCCACCAACTAAAAATGGAAGTTTATTTTGTTTATGAATATCAGAAATAATGTCTTTTGCTTTTTGTTGAAAGACAGCCAAACTCAATGTTTCATCTGGATTGACAATGTCAATCAAATGATGAGGCACACGATTTAATTCTTCTTTAGAAGGTTTGGCAGTTCCAACATCCATGCCTTTGTAGAAGAGACGTGAATCTGCTGAAATAATTTCCCCACGCTGCGCGAATTTTTCGGCGAGTTTAATCGCCAGTTCTGTTTTGCCGACAGCAGTCGCTCCGACGATGAGGATGAGAGGAGGGTTGGTCATTTATATTAAAGAGGAAAGAATCTTTTACGTTTCTTTCCTCTTTCTTCTTTCCTTTTATCTCTCTAAAGCACATTCGGCGGGATTGTTCGGGTCGTAATACACGGTCACTTTTGCGCCAATTGGATATTTGTCTACTGTTTTTTGTGCTTGGCTGGGAATGTTGACTTTTAGAAATTTATCACCAACACGGACGGTTTGGCTTTGATATGTTTTTCCGTTCACTTCATATTGATAGACAATGACAGGATAAACTGATGAACCACCTGTACTGGAATGACTAGTCTGCACAGAGGACATGAGAATTGTGGCTGTGGTGCTTGACCAATTTTGTTGTGCATCTTGTCTTTGTGCCATGCTTTGTTGATTGCGTTTATATAGGTAATATCCAATGCCGCCGATGATGAGAATGGGTAATATGATTGCACAGGCTGAACCAGCAATTGAGACTAAAATCATTATTCCTGAAAAAATGAGGGCGAAAATTTCCATTTGGTGACTCCTGTATGGGTGTGAGATTCAAGCCTAAAAACGGCGAGCAGGTTGAGGGTAGAGAAGAAGCGTTAATCCTAAAATTGAGAGCATATCATTATGATTTTTTATTTAAGATTCTGGTAAACTTCTATCATCATTATTTTATACCGAAAGAAGATTTTTTTACTAAGGACTTTTGTATGATTAACTGGCAAGAACTGACCATTGATAGGTTTGTGCAACAATTGAAGACTTCGTATCAACAAACGTATGGAGATATTACCCCTGAATTTGGGCGGATTGTGGCTTGGTGCGGAAGATTGTCTTTAGAAAATATTTCTAATTCGGATGCGTTGTATCACGATATTGACCATACCATTATGGTTTCTTTGGCGGGTTTGTCTATTATTGAAGGGAAGCATTTGCGCGAAGGCGGCATTACGCCACGTGATTGGATGCATTTTATGATTGCGGTGTTATGCCATGATATTGGTTATGTGAAAGGTGTTTGTAAAAACGATACGGCGACATTATTTTGCACAGGGGTTGGGGATGAGCGTGTTGAAATTTCACATGCGGGTACAGATGTTGCTTTGACTCCTTATCATGTAAACCGAAGTAAGATGTTTGTGCGCGAACGTTTTGGTACCTATTTACTTGAAGATATGACCAAGCAATTGGATGCAGAACTTATCGCTTCTTATATTGAGATGACGCGTTTTCCTTCACCTAAAGATGATTTTTATAAAGATACAAAAGGTTTGGGTGGGTTGGTACGCGCGTCAGATTTTATCGGTCAATTAGGTGACCCTGATTATTTACGGAAAACCCCTGCTTTGTATTATGAATTTCAAGAGTTAGGCGTGAATGAAAAGTTTGGATATAAATCACCAAATGACTTGAGAAAGAGTTATGCTAATTTTTATTGGGAGCAAGTTAACCCTTATATTCAAGATGCGCTGACGTATTTACGTTTGACTGATGATGGGAAACAATGGATTGCAAATATGCACTCACATGTCTTTGATTCGGAGCATAATAAATAGAAATAGAAAATCCCACAGAAATTCTGTGGGATTTTTTTCTTAACTTTCTTTTCGATATATCGAATGCCAATTACGTTGATTACAATTTGAGCATTTCATGTAAGTTTTCGGGTTGCCCGAAGCACCAGAACGGATTCCGCCTATATCCCAAATTGATTGTTCATATTTGCAGTTGGAGCATTGCACCATCCAAGTTTTGGATTCTTGTTGCATGGCTTCAAAGCCTTGCTTGGAAGAAATCATTTTGAAGAATTTTTGAGTAAACGATAATTGAGTCATAATTTCTCCTTATTTGCCACAGAGTTCACTGAGATTTTTAAGAGGTTTTCTCAAAGACCTCTGTGTTCTCTGTGGCTATTTTATTTATTCTTTTGGATATTCTCGAATATTATCTGTTACTTCATCTAATTTAGCAATTTCATCATCGGTCATGTGCCAACCTGCACTGCCGGCGTTTTCTTCAGCTTGTTTGGCATTTTTTGCACCGGGGATTGGAAGTGCACCTTTACAAATCACCCAATTCAATGCTACTTGAGAAACTGTCTTGCCATGCGTTTGACCAATCTCTTGTAAGACTTTAATAATAGGTGGAAGTTTTTGAATCAAATGACCATACTGTGAAGCCCTTAAACCTACTGGCGGATTTTCTGGCGAATATTTGCCAGTTAATAAACCTTGTTCCAGTGGTGAGTATGCAATCACACGAATCCCTAATTCTTTACAACGTGTAAGCGTGCCAGTTTTTTCAGCAGTGCGATTCAGTAAACTAAAGGGCAATTGATTCGATGCCAACGGAATCCCATGTTGTGATAATGTTGAATATGCCCGCATAATTCTTTGCTTCCAAAAATTAGAAACACCTACAGTACGCGTCAAGCCTTCTTTTACACAAATCACCATGCCTTCCATAAATGTTTCTGGAGTCATAAGTGGCGAGGGCCAATGTACTTGATATAAATCTACAGACTCTAAACCAAGCCTTTCCAAACTTCCTTTCAAAGCGCGTGGCAAAGCATTTTTCGTTAAACGCCACGGCATTGGGAAAAATTTAGTTGCAACCAAAACAGGTTGGTCAGTTTCTTTTAACAAACTGCCAATGATTCTTTCAGATTTTCCCGAACCATAAATTTCAGCCGTATCAATAAAACGAACGCCAAGATTTAATGATGTATTAAATGCTTCAAAAATGTCTTTATCTGTATGGGTTTGACCATAGCCCCAAACCAATCGGTCACCCCATTGTTGCCCGCCCATTCCAATTTCAATCGCGTGCAAAAAACGCGTTTCGTTGCTGACTTCATTCATGGCGTCTCCTTCAAAAACTGCCTGATTCTATCTTAAAAAATTGTTCTCACAAAAAATTCAGGTTACAATTCTGCTCGCTCAAAAACATATTGGAACTCATGGAACGAAATCCGCTCACTTTGGTAAGAGGATGTCGCTCCCGGAGTTCCGGGAGGTTCCCCATGCAATCGCAATCTCAAAAACGAGATGTAGAAACCGCCTCAGACCTTAACGGGCGGCTGGGTCTGTCCTTTTCAAATTTATCTTTGCTGACGCGGGCTCTCACGCATCGTTCTTACACCAACGAAAATTCTGCTGGTGAAGATAACGAACGCCTTGAATTTCTTGGTGATGCCGTATTAGATTTTGTTGTAGGTGAATGGGCATATCATCACTACCCTGAAATGCCAGAAGGTCACCTGACGAAGATTCGTTCATATCTTGTGCGCAATGAACGCTTAGCAGAATTTGCCCGTAAGTTAGATTTAGGTTCTGCTTTGCGGCTTGGTCGTGGAGAAACATCATCTGGTGGTCATGCGCGAGAAAGTTTGCTCGGTTCTGCATTTGAAGCCGTGATTGGTGCAATTTATCTTGATTCAGATTTAGATAAAGTAAAAAAGTTTTTAATTCCTTTATTTGAATCGGTTGAAGATAGAATGTTAGATGAAGTGGAAGACCCAAAGAGTGAATTGCAAGAAACATCGCAAGCACTCAAACTTGGTACACCTAATTATCGCGTCGTCAGTAAAGATGGACCAGACCACGCCAGAATTTATGAAGTAGAAGTGTTAATCGCGGGTGAAGTTAAAGGTCGAGGTACAGGAACAAGTATCAGCCTAGCAGAAAGAAGCGCGGCACGAAGTGCGTTAGTCCATTTTAAAAATCTAAAAATATAAAATCGTAAATCAGAAATTGTAAATAACAATATGCCTCTTCGTCTTAAATCATTAGAATTACAAGGTTATAAAACTTTCGCATCTCGCGTCACATTTGAATTTGCGGGTGGCATTACTGCCATCGTTGGACCAAATGGTTCGGGCAAATCAAATATCGCTGACTCATTACGTTGGGTATTGGGCGAACAATCATACACATTGTTGCGCGGCAAAAAAACCGAAGACATGATTTTTTCAGGTTCAGAATCTCGCGCGCGAGCAGGCATGGCGCAAGCCACGATTTTATTTGATAATACAGACCAATGGTTGCCATTAGATTTTTCAGAAGTGGCGATGGGGCGTGTGGCGCATCGTGATGGACGCAATGAATATTTAATTAATGGTCAACATGTGCGTTTGCGTGAGATGAATGAATTGCTTGCGCAAGCGGGCTTGAGTGAACGAACATATACGATTTTAGGTCAAGGGTTAGTAGATGCTTCTTTAGCATTGAAAGCAGATGAACGCCGTCGTTTGTTTGAAGAGGCGGCAGGCGTGGGGTTGTATCGCGCACGCCGTGAAGATGCATTAAAGAGACTCGATAACACTGAAAGAAATTTGGAACGAGTTTTAGACATTATGTCTGAGCTTGAGCCGCGCATTCGTAGTTTGGAACGGCAAGCCAAACGCGCGATTGATTTTTCTCGCGCACAAGCGGATTTGAAATTAATTTTACGTGAATGGTATGGTTTTCATTGGCATCGTGCGCAACGTGATTTAACAGATGCACGCGAATCAGTTCGCGCCCAAGAAGCACGCATGAATGAAGCGCGAGTTGTTTATGAAAAAGCACAAGCCGAATATATGGCATTTCGTGAAAGGCTATCAGGCTTGCGTGCTCATTTAAATGAATGGCATCGAAAAGCCGCTGAATTACATACGCAACGCGAAACATTGAGTCGTGAGTTAGCAGTGTTAGAAGAACGTCGTCGGGCATTAACTGCTCAACAAGCCAATATACTTTCTGACCAAGAAGGTATATCGAATGAATTGCATTTGGCGCGTGAGCGTTATCAAGAAGTTGAAAAAGATCTTGCACGCGTACAAGCCGAAGCCGATGAAGCCAAATCTCAACTTAACAATGCACAAAACGCATTACAAACAAGACAATCTGAACGTTCGAGCATTGAAGAACAAATTAATACTTTACGTTTACAAATTGAAACCTTCACACAAGCGCGTGCTGAAAATAATGCTCGTTTGGATGAGTTAAAGTCTCGCATTGAATCACAGAATCAAAAAATTGAACAAACCAAAAATGCAATTGCCAATGCAGAATCACAAACAGAAAAAGCCAAAGCAGAATTTGAATCAGCGAAAAAGTTAAAAGACGAAGCCCAAAACGCTTTGCAAGAGATTGAATCTAAAGCAATTGCAAAACGTAATGAAGTTGAACAAATTGAAAATCAAAGACGTTCTGCTTTAGAAAAAAGAACCAAAGAAGAATCAGACCATTCACGTTTGAAAGCGCAACTCGAAGTGCTTGAACAATCAGAACAATCACTCGCCGGTTATGCTGAAGGCGCGCGTTATCTTTTGCAATCAAATCTTACATCGCGTGGCGCATTGAGCGGCGTGTTGGATGTTCCCGCCGAACTTGAAACTGCCATCGCCGCCGCGTTGGGTGATACGCTCGATGCAGTTTTGTTAAACGAAAACGAAATTGAAAACGCGTTGAATTTGCTTGAGTCAGATGAATCAAGTCGCGCGGCTTTGTTGCCTGTTGATAAAAATTCTGATTTATTAAATATTTCAAATGATGCAATTGGCATTGCATCTGAACTTATCAACGCGCCAGATGAATTGAAAAACGCAGTGCGATTAATGCTTGGTCAAACGTTGATTGTGCGGGATAGAGCCACTGCCAAAAATTTAGTTAAAGATATTCCGACTCACGCGCGCATTGTGACTTTACGCGGCGAAGTTTTCCGTGGTGATGGATTAATCATCGCAGGCAAAACCGCTTCATCTTCGACGTTGGGGCGTGGTCGCCAAAAGCGGGAATATGAATCAAGCCTGAGCAGTTTGATGGCGAAATTATCTGAGTCAAATAATTTGGTTGAGTCATTGTCAAATCAATTGACGGGTGCACAACGTGAATTGAATCAAATGGAGATTGACGCGCGCGAATCAAGAATCAGGTTGGGAGAATTGCAGGAGCAGGAACAACAAGCCGGGCTTGAGTCAGAGGCGATGATTCGTCAATTGGAATGGCAGAAGAGTCAATTAAATCAATTGGCGAATGAAGTACAAGAATTTGTATCTAATCAAGAAAAATTAGGCACTGCTTTAGTAGAAGTGGAAAATGATTCTGCCAAAGCACAATCTGATTTAAAGATTGTAGCAACAAAAATCAATGAACTTGAAGCGGGCGAGTTGCAAGAACAAGTTTCGTATTGGAGCACGCGTGCAGCAGTGGCTGAACAAAATTTAATCGCCACGCAAAATAAATTAAATGAACGCGGCGAAGATATTAATCGTTTGGATGCAAGGCGTGTGGAATTTTCTACACGTTTGGGAGAATTAGATTCTTCATTATCAGGTTTGGATGCTGAAAAGAATCAATTACGTGAGCAAGAAACCAATTTGAATGTGCAGTTAGAAGCGATGCGAGTACAAATTGAACCTGCTGAAAAAGATTTGGCGATGGCAGAAGGTGAAGAAAAACGTTTGCAAGATGCCGAAGCCAGTACGCAACGCAGTTTTGCAAATGCTGAAAGAATGTATGGTCAGGTGCAATTAGAGCAGACTCGTAAAAACGAAGCGTTGGATAATTTGCGCCAAAAAATTACAGATGATTTTGGTTTGGTGATGTTTGAATATGCCGAAGATGTTTCAGGTCCAGTGCCATTGCCGATTGAAGGTATGGTGGAGCAATTGCCTGTGATTACAGAAATTGCGCCTGAAATTGAAGAGCAATTGACTCATCATCGCGCGCAAATTAGGCGCATGGGTCCGATTAATCCAGATGCGAAAAACGAATATGACCAAGAAAAAGAACGTTATGAGTTCATGAAAACGCAAGTGGAAGATTTACGCAAAGCCGAAGCGGATTTGAAACAGGTTGTGGCTGAGTTGGATGAATTAACCAAACAAGAATTTGTAAAAACATTTGATGCCGTAGATAAACAATTCCGCGAGACGTTTGTGCGTTTGTTCGGCGGTGGCTCAGCGAGACTTGCTTTAACTGACCCTGAAAATTTAGTTGAAACGGGTATTGAAATTGAAGCTCGTTTGCCCGGCAGACGTGAACAAGGCTTGGCATTGCTTTCCGGTGGTGAAAGAAGTTTGACAGCGATTGCTTTGGTATTTGCATTGCTAAAAGTTTCACCAACGCCAGTATGTGTGATGGATGAAGTAGATGCCATGCTCGATGAAGCCAATGTAGGACGTTTTAGAGATTTGCTGGTTGACTTAAGCAAAGATACACAATTTATTGTCATCACGCATAATCGCAATACGGTTCAAGCCGCAGATGTGATTTATGGCGTGACGATGGGGCGCGACTCGGCGAGTCAGATTATTAGTTTGAGGTTGGATCAAGTCACAGATGATATGTTGAAGAGGGGATAAGGGGTTGCGTTACTGGCGCTGGGACGGGGACGGCTTCGCCGTCCAGCCAGAAAAAGGTTACGGCGTAGAAAACTGCTTGGGATGTGCTCAGAATCCCCAGCGTCAGGCTGCACATTTTGTTGGGCAGGCTATGGGTTGATTACACTAATATCATCTATGCAGATCTCTCCAACACCGCTTGTTGATCTAAAAATGAATGCGATCCCGTAAATTTCATTAAACGGACGAGTACGATAAAAGTCTGAAAATGGAATATGAACCATTTGCCATTCTGTTGAACTGATCTCAACATAGTCTATAGATTTCACACCAATTTCTGAGTCAAATTCATTCGTAATCCAAATTTCAAAAATCTCTGCTCCAACTTTCCCTATTACCCAGAAATCAATTGTTTTAGAGTTTCTTATGTCAATACGTGGATACTGATGTGCACCTTGAACGACCGATATATGCCATCCACCATAATTCCCAGATGTGTACTCATTTGACATTACATAGGTGATATGCAAGCCATATTGCCCGGTGTGCTTACAGTTTGATGTTATTTCGGCATCTAATACGGATAGTTTGCGCTCCCGTTCCTGTATCAAAAAAACACCTTGTTCCATATTTACTTCACCATAGTTCGGAAGAAAAATATCATTTATCACTTCAAGCGGCGGCTGTGTGGCAGTCAGAGCCAAAGTTGGTAAAGGCGTACCTTCGTACGGTGGTGTTTGCAATGAGAGCGCATTTGTTACAGTGGCTCTAAAAGTGGCGGGGATACTCGAGGTCGGCTCTCTAGTTTCATTCGATGAGAGAATACAAGATGACAACAAAGACAAATAGAATATGGCTATCAGTAGTGTAATCTTTTTCATTCCAACTATGATTTATACAGCATTATACAATACCTAATCTCAAAATAATAAATAAAAACTCACCTTCGAAATCGAAAGTGAGTTTTTGTTTATAGTCTCGATACGGACTTTGTCCTACTCGACCAATGAATGTAATGACATAACTTACGGAATCGGAGTCAATGTCACGGCTTGGAAGGTAGCAATTTGTTCTGCTTGGGCAGTTTGTTGAAGAGAGGCTTGCTCGGTTGCAACGCTGATGAAGCTTGGTTCATCAGGTACACGGGCTTGCCAGAAGTCAAAAGTCTCTACTACATAGTCTGTTTCACGCGCGGTGAATAGCCATTCTTGAAAGATTGAATCTTTTTCTGCTTCAATTTGGTCATTCGTTACTGGGCGTTCTTGCTTTGCTACTAATTGAATAATATGAAAGCCAAAACTACTTTGAACAGGAGTCAATGTAATGTCACCGGGGGCATTGAGTGCAAAAGCGGCAGTTTCAAATTCTGGCACCATCATGCCAGGTCCGAACCAGCCTAAGTCTCCACCATTGATAGCAGAGGCTGTATCTGTGGAAAGGGTGACGGCTAATTCAGCAAAATCTTCACCATTTTGTAATCTAGCGATTATGTCGTTAGCAGTTTGTTCATCAGCAACGAGGATGTGACGTGCCCAAACTTGAGTTTGTGTGGTGCTAATATCAGTTGCGATGGCATCACGCAATTTTTCTTGTAAGAGTTGGGTTTCAATAAAGGTTCGATAATAATCTTCACTGAATCCAAACTTGACTAAGTTTTCGCTCAAGTCAGCAACAGATTGTTGGAAGCCTTCTTCGGTATATGGTGTAGAGGTAGGGAAAGGCGTCGCGCTTGGACCCGCTGTAGCCGTAGGAAGAGGCGTGCTGGTCACTGTTGATGTGATTGTCGGTTGCGGAGTTTCATCTACTGATGTGGCAGTGGGCAAAGGTGTTGATGTGGCTGGTAATGTTGGGGTGATGATGAGCAACGCTTCAATTGGCATTTCAGGTGTGTTGAAGGCAGTAGGTGTGATGGTTGGCGTGGGAGTGCCATTTGGGAAGTAGCTGAAAAAACTTTGAATGGCTTCTTGTAATTCTTCTTCACTGACGACGATGCCACGTTTTGCCGCTTCTTGCCGAATGATTTCTTCATTAATCATTTGGTTTAACACACCTTGACCAACGGTGGCTGGTGAACCAAGTTGAAATTGAATGGACTGCGCTTGAGCATTTAAGTCAGTGCCCATAAATTGAGAAGCGGTTTCAACGCTTCCAAAAACTTGTACGTATTGTTCAATTTGAAGGTATTGATTGATTAAGTTTTGACGTTCTAAACGTACACGTGGTTCAAAATCTTCAATGCTAATTTCCGCTTCATTGACTGTGGCGACAGGTCTTTGTAATTGAAAATAATTTATATCCAGCCAGCCATACACGAGCAACAGAATCACTGCGCCTAAGATTCCAAAGAAAACATAAAGGATGAGGCGGGTTTGTTGTTTTTCACGTTGTAAGCGGGCAACGTGTTTTTTATGAGGTGCTACGGGTTTGTTACCCGATTCGTTAGACATATTCGTATTTCCTTCGTTGATTTAATACATTGTCCCGCAGGCTTGTCCTGAGCGAAGCGAAGGATCTAAGCCTGCGGGACGTTTTATTTTTAACTTGCTAGGTAATTAGCGAACGGTTTCTGCACCACTAAAAGGCAGAAGTGCCACGTGACGTGCTTGCTTTACAGCCGCCGCCACGACGCGTTGATGTTTGGCACATGCGCCAGTTTGGCGGCGCGGACGAATGTTGCCATCTTCTGTTACATATTTTCGCAGAAGGTCAACATTTTTATAATCAATGGTTAAGGTTTTGTCGGCACAGAAGGCGCAAAACTTTGGTTTGGCAAAAAACTTGCCACGTTCTCCGCGTTCGCCACCTTCTCCGCCAGAGGAATTTCTTTCTTCAGCCATGATACTTATACTCCAAAAAATTTAAACTAAAACGGAAAATCATCTTCTGCCGAGTTGTTTGCACTATCCGGCGCAGATGCTTGCCCTGCTTCTTGATGTTGGTTGTTTGAATCGCGCCGTTCTCCGAGCATAATCATCTCGTTGGCTACAATTTCAACAGTTGTGTGTTTCACACCTTCTTTATCATCCCAACGGCGGGTTTGTAAACGTCCTTCAATATAAACATGCTTACCTTTTGATAAAAAGTTTTTACATGTCTCTGCCAAAGGACCCCACGCCACAATGTTGAACCATTCAGTTTCATTATGACGTTCACCGTCTGGACTGTTCCAAGAGCGGCTGACTGCCACAGAAAAAGTGGTCACAGGTTTGCCAGAAGGGGTGTAGCGCATTTCAGGGTCTTTACCAAGATGTCCAATAATTTGCACTTTATTGAGTCCGCGAGTCATCTTAATCTCCTTGATGAGAAATCGGGCAATTCAAATTGCTTTTGTCGCCGTCTCGGCGGCAAGCATTAACCAACCACAGAAAGCATATGTCGCAAAACAGGTTCTTGATAACGCAAATTGCGTTCAAGGTCTGATGTTGCGGCGGGATTCATGGTCACATTTAATAACACATATTGACCTTCGCGGTGCTTCTTAATGAGAGAAGCCAACTTACGGCGACCCCACACCTCAGCTTTATCCACACTGCCACCAGAGTCACTAATCCAACCCTTCACCTTGTCAAGCACGCTGTTAAAAGCGTTCTCATCCAAATCAGGTTGGATAATGCACATCAATTCATATTTACGCATTGGGAAAACCTCCTTTCCATGGGTTTGCTCAAGTTCAAATCGTAGATTCGCCAAGAGCGGAAGGAACATATATAAAATGTACCTAGATTATTAAAGCGGGGCGAAGTTTACCACAATTTGTCATTCTGAGGGAGCAAAGCGACCGAAGAATCTCTCGCCTCAACCCTACGAGTAAACTTGCTTCTGTTTTCCTCAACTTTTTATTTCACCTCAACCTTAGAGGATTTTGTTAACTGCCAATTGCTAATCGCCAATTGCTACCTCACATAAATCGGATTGCTATAAATCCAGCCGCGTTTTTTACCTAAATATCTTTTATACACTTCGATTCTATACACACCGGGTTCAGTGGTGATATGCGTACATGCGATTTGATTTTTCCAAGTTTGAATCACTTGACCATCTTTTATTAAATGAATTTCAGCATGAAAGGGGAGCTTGGCTTGTAACGTCACCCCGTTTTTTGCAGAAATCTCATCCCCCATAATTGCAGATGAATCTTTGCCTTGTGCTGAAAAGCGGAATCCCTTTGTAGGTGCGGGCAAATCATAGCCAATGAAGCAATGTCCGTTGGCGAGGGCTTTGTAAATTAAAGATTTGTCGAGGGTCACGTCACCAGTAAGAGGCGAGGAGAGAAGCGCATGGGTATTGACTGTGCGAAAGTGAAAGTCATAAGGGAAAATTGTCTTGTGAATAAATCCCATATTCATTTTTAAAGCATGAGCATCTGAACCACCGATGGCGACAACTTTATTTCCGTTGGCAGTTAATTCATCCCACTTTTTAATTGTGTTCGGAATAGGTTGATGTGCAACAAGGCTTGGAAAAAAAGCATAAAACGCGCCATGTAATTTTGTCGGCACGACAGTTTTTAATTCACTGAGCGCATTCCACAATTCAATGCCTGTATAAGTTTGGACAGACCAATCTTCCCATGAAATATCAATTTCGTTGAAGGCTTTGGCTTCGGGGTCATCGGGGTGAGCAAGGAAAGATAAACCACCAGCATGTGAAACTTGATTAATTAAATTCTGCGGATTTTCTGCAAACGTAGCCAGTTCACGATTTGCGCCAAAAACAAGTAAATGATTTTTTTGTGGGTTGCAGGCTTGGTCATGTATTTCTTCGCCAATCAGCATTAATATTTTTTTATTTTTTTCTTTGTAATAGCCTTCAAATCCGTTGACTAAAATATTATGGTCGGTGACGATGACCACATCCACACCGGCTTTGAATGCGGCGCTGGCAATGTCTTTATGTGTGCCGCTTCCGTCAGAATAGCGGGTGTGCATGTGAAGGTTTATGGTAATTTCGTGCATTTTTTATTAAGAAATCTTTCTTTTCTTCGATTTACTCAAGACATGCTTTCCTCTTGCTTAACTGAAAGAAGATGATGAGTGGCGGTTAAGGTATGGCAAGCAAGTTAAGGTATAATTTGCCCGCTAAATTCAAGGAGAAACAACAGCATGGAAAATATTTTAGATATTGCTTTAATTATAACCTCTGTAGGTTTAATCGTCAGTGTACTTTTGCAGAGCAAAGGTGCAGGTTTGGGTGGTTTGACTGGCGCTGATACAGGCGGTGTGTTTACGGCTCGCCGTGGCATTGAACGCGTCTTATTTTGGGTGACGATTGTGTTGAGCGTGGTCTTTTTTGCTCTGGTCATTACCATCATCCTCATTGGAAAATAATTCAATTAAATTGAAGAGTCTGCTATGTCAATGACGTTAAGTTTTGACATAACAGGCTTTTCTTTTTCTACTTAAAAATGAAACGACTCCGCTGGCAGATTTTAGTAGTTGCCGTCACATTGGTGGTTGTGGCTTTGTTACTATTAAGTCAACAACCTATCACCATTGTTACACTTCCTGAAGCCGCACCAGGTGGAATTTATACAGAAGCATTGATTGGGTCTATGGGCAGGTTGAATCCAATGTTAGATTGGAATAACTCTGCCGACCGTGACATTAATCGGCTTATTTTCAGCAGTTTAATGAAGTTCGATTCACGTGGTTTGCCTCAACCTGACCTTGCCGATTCATGGGGTGTTTCAGCCGATGGGACGCAATACAACTTTTCAATTCGTCAAAATGCGCTTTGGCACGATGGCACACCTGTCACAAGTGATGATGTGCTTTTTACAATTGAATTAATTAAAAGCAGTGCATCATTATTCCCACAAGATATAAAAGATTTATGGTCGCAAGTAGAAGTGATTCGATTAAATGATAAGACGCTTCAAATTCGACTGCCTGAACCGTTTGCTCCATTTTTAGATTATGCCACTTTTGGCGTTTTACCAAAACATATTTTGGAATCAATCCCTGCTGACCAACTCGCCAGTGCTGATTTCAATTTAAACCCAATTGGTTCAGGACCTTATCGTTTCGAGCGCTTACTTACTAGCGGGGGACAAATCACAGGCGTTGTGCTGACATCAAATCAAAATTATTACATTGCTCCTCCATTTGTAGAGCAAGTAGTTTTCCGTTTTTATCCCAATGCCGCTTCTGCTTTTGATGCGTACCAAAGTGGTGAAGTATTAGGCATTAGCCAAATAACCAATGAGATTTTAGAACCAGCCTTAAGTGAAACTTCACTTTCTGTTTATTCTAGTCGCTTACCACAAATGGGAATCGTATTTCTAAACTTGAATAACCCCAGCGTTTCATTTTTACAAAATGAAAAAGTCCGCAGGGCATTGTTACTTGGAACAAATCGTAATGTGATTGTGTCACACATATTAAATGGTCAAGCCATTATTGCCGATAGCCCGATTTTGCCAAACTCATGGGCATATTATGATGAAATCGAAAAATTTCCGTATGACCCTGAAACCGCTACTCAACTTTTGAAAGATGAGGGATTTATCTTTGCGGCTGGCAGTGATGTGCGTTCTAAAGATGGTCAGCAAATGGTATTTACATTGGTTCACCCTGATGATGAAATTCACACCCGTATTGCGCAATCTATTCAAAATGATTGGACGTTAATCGGTGTGCGAATTAATTTACAACCTGTTTCGTATGATTCGTTGGTCAATGACTTTTTGACTCCTAGAAGTTATGAAGCCGCACTGGCAGACATCAATACATCACGCACGCCAGACCCAGACCCATATTTATTTTGGCATCAATCTGAATCGACTGGTGGGCAAAACTATTCTCAATGGGATAGCCGCCCTGCTAGCGAATTTTTAGAGACTGCCCGCACCTCAGCCAATTTTGAAGACCGAGCACGCCTCTATCGTAACTTTCAAGTTGTTTTTGCTAAAGAGATACCTTCTCTACCTTTATATTATCCAGTCTACTCCTACGGAGTGGATGTGCAAATACAAGGTGTACAAGTGCCTCCATTGTATGATGTCAGTGATAGATTGGCATTGATTAATGAATGGTACTTGGTCACACGCCGCGCTTTAGAAGAAGCGACTGCAATCCCAGAAACAGCACAACCGTAAAATTTATTTATAAACCTGACAGGTCTTTAAGACCTGTCAGGTTTTCATAAAGGAGAAAACCATGTCTGATGTAAACAAAGCCATAGAGTATGTTCGTGCCAATCAAGAAAAGTTTTTGAAAGAACTGCAAGAATTTTCTGCAATTCCATCTATCTCCACGTTAGATGAAAACAAACCTGATATGCAACGTGCGGCAGAATGGGTAGCCAAGCAATTGGAATCATTGGGTATGAATAATATTCAAATCATGCCAACAGGCGGACATCCAGTTGTATACGGCGAATGGATGGGTGCCGGCAAGAATGCTCCAACGATTATGATTTATGGTCACTATGATGTGCAACCTGTTGACCCAATTGAATTATGGACATCTGACCCCTTCAATGCAGTCGTCCGCGGAGATTATCTTTTTGGGCGTGGCACGTCGGATATGAAAGGTCAGGTGGTGGCATCGCTCAAGGCTGTAGAAGCAATTGTGCGCACGGGCGAAGCGAAAGTAAATCTCAAATGGTTAATCGAAGGGGAAGAAGAAATCGGCTCGATGAATTTAGGTGAATTCATCAAAAATAATAAAGAATTATTGGCGTGTGATTTTTGTTTGAATCCTGATGCGGGTTTGATTGCGCCAGATAAACCGACCATTACAACAGGCTTACGCGGACTTGCATATTTTGAATTAAAAGTTTACGGACCTAGCAAAGATTTACATTCTGGTTTGTTTGGTGGAACTGTGCATAACCCTGCTCAAGCATTGATTGAATTAGTGGCAGGTATGCACGATAAAAATGGAAAAATTACGTTGCCCGGTTTTTATGATAAAGTTCGCAAACTCAGTAAAAAAGAACGTGAAGATTTCAAACGTTTGCCAACTACCAACAAAGAATTAATCGCAATGACAGGCGTGCCAGCCTTGTGGGGTGAACCACAATTTATTCCAGCAGAACGTGTAGGTGCAAGACCAACTTTAGAGGTCAATGGTTTGCTTTCAGGGTTTACGGGTCAAGGTGCAAAAACAGTTTTACCAGCTTGGGCAATGGCAAAAATTTCTTGTCGTTTGGTGCCAGACCAAACTCCAGAACAAACTGAAAAACAATTGCGTGCTTATCTCAAAAAGAATGCACCGAAAACAATTAAATGGGAATTGAATTTAATTAATGGTGCTGGTGCGGCATTGGTTGAAACTGATTCGGCTGGCGTACGTGCTTTAGCAAAAGCATTTGAAACTGTGTGGGGTAAAAAGCCTTACTTCAAACGTGAAGGCGGTTCGATTGGCTCGGTTGTGTTATTACAAAAATATGTCGGTGCTGATTCTTTATTAAGCGGTTTTGGTCTGCCAGATGATAATCAACATTCACCTGATGAACGAATGCACTTGCCAACTTGGTATAAAGGCATTGAAGCGTTTACACATTTTTTCAATAATTTTTAGATAAAAAATTGTAAGGGCGACCCGCCCATTGAAATGAAGATAACTTGATTTTCATTGAAGGGTCGCCCCTACGTTTTAAGAAGGTTTATAAAAAATATGGAAGATAGAATCATTTCATACGGCGGGCAAGCAGTCATCGAAGGCGTGATGATGCGTGGTCAAAAAGCATTGGCAGTTGCTATGCGCGCGCCAGATGGCAACATCGTCACACACACTGAAAGACTCGCAAAAATTTATTCATCAAGAATTACCAAGATTCCATTTTTACGTGGCGTGATTTTATTATGGGATGCGCTTGGACTTGGTATGCGTGCGTTGACATTATCTGCCAATACCCAAACTGGTGAGGATGAAAAACTAGAAGGACCGGCTCTTTATTTAACGTTAGGCTTGTCTCTCGCCTTCGGCATTGGACTCTTCTTCTTGCTTCCTACCAGCGTAGGTGGTGGCGTTGAATATCTACTTGCCCAAAATGGAATCTCATCCTATTGGATTGGAAATTTAGTTGAAGGTGTTTTTCAACTTGTTTTATTAATCGCTTACATGTGGGCAATTGGATTCATGCCCGATATTCGGCGCGTCTTTCAATATCATGGTGCTGAGCATAAAACCATTAATGCGTATGAAGCCGGTGCGGAATTAACCCCTGAAAATGTAGCCAAATATCCAATTGAACATCCACGTTGTGGAACTGCATTTTTGCTGACCTTAGTTTTGTTCTCAATTTTGATTTTTACATTGTTAGGTCCAATGCCGAATATATTGTTGCGAATTGCTTCAAGAATTATTTTCATTCCCATTTTGGCTGGCATTTCACTTGAATATATCCGCTGGACGGCGAACAATTTGAATAATCCACTAGTGCAATGGATGATTAAACCAAATTTGGCTTTACAGCATTTAACCACTCGTGAACCTGACCTTTCGATGCTAGAAGTGGCGATTGAGTCATTTCAAGCCATGCGAAAAGCAGAAACAGAAGTAATAACCTAATCCTATATTTGGATTTCTATAAACATAAATTAGGAGGTGGTATATGAAATACAAATCTTTGATTTACGAAAGAGTTGATTTGGCTCGTGCTGGAAAAAATCCAACTGTAATTTCACAGTTGTCTTCTGGCTGGCTAGTTCTTGGCGACAATCAAAATATTCCTGGCTACTGTGTTTTTTTGAGTGACCCAGTAGTTGATGATATTCAGAAACTAACAATTGCTCAACGCAGTATTTTTCTATCAGAGATGACAATTGCTGGAGACGCAATCCAAAAAGCAGTAAACGCAAGGCTTATGAATTACTCTATACTTGGGAATGCTGATGCGGGTCTTCATGCTCATATTCATCCAAGATATGATTGGGAAGATGAAAGATTTAAAACAAAGAATCCGTTTAAATATTATTGGGAAAATGTTCCAGAAGTAAAATTTGAACTGCAGATACATAAAGAATTAATAATAAAAATAAGAAATGAGATAGATGTGCTTAGCAA
>ERZ761602.1606-NODE-1606-length-40012-cov-269.571690_pt1 | contig 40012 bp, 36 predicted proteins | sample MGYA00512165_ERZ761602 | MGnify/ENA primary metagenome ERZ761602 (study PRJEB28899, sample SAMN02445085) | bioreactor sludge metagenome | biome: EBPR sludge; isolation source: Thorneside wastewater treatment plant | place: Australia: Brisbane, Thorneside...
ATGTCCTCGCCGACCGGCACCGTCACGCGGGTGACGATGATTTCGCCGTAGCGCTTGTCGTCGAGCACCTGCGTCAGGCCTGCGGCCAGCGTCAGCAGGGTCTTGCCGGTACCGGCCTGGCCGAGCAGGGTGACGAAATCCACTTCCGGGTTCATCAACGCATTGAGGGCGAAGTTCTGCTCGCGATTGCGCGCCGTGATTCCCCAGACGCTGTTTCTGGCATGGCTGTAGTCGATCAGCGTCTCGAGTTCGGCGGTCGTCCCGGCGAGCGAGCGGACGATCGCCTGCAGCGGGCGTTCGCCTTCCTGGTACAGGAACTGGTTGACCAGAAACTGCGGGCACAGCGGACCACTGATGCGGTACCGCGTCCGCCCGTCCCGGCTGCGCGACACCATGTCCTGGCCGTGCTCGTCCCAGAAGTCGGCGGGCAGCTCGCGCATGCCGGTGTACAGCAGGTCGGTGTCTTCGAGCACCTTGTCGTTGAAGTAGTCCTGCGCCTGCAATCCAAGTGCACGCGCCTTGATGCGCATGTTGATGTCCTTGGAGACGAGGATCACCGCTCGTTCGGGATGGCGGTTCCGGAGGTGGATGACGACACCCAGGATCTGGTTGTCGGCCTTCGCCGTCGGCAGTCCCGCCGGCAGCTCGCCGGTGATCGCTTCCGTCTGCAGGAACAGCCGGCCATTCGCCAGCTGGTGCGAAGGGTCGTCGAGAGCGATGCCCAGATCGATCGCGGCGGCCGTGCTGTTGACGATTTCGTCGAGGGTGCGCGTCACCTGGCGGGCATTGCGGGCGATTTCCGACATGCCCTTCTTGTGGCCGTCGAGTTCCTCGAGGGTCATGATCGGCAGAAACACGTCATGTTCCTGGAAGCGGTACAGGCAGGTCGGGTCGTGCATCAGCACATTGGTGTCGAGGACGAAGAGCTTCCTCGCGGCAGCGGGCGCGGCGTTGCTGTCGTCGGAGTTCCTGCGGGACATGGTCGGGGACCTTCCGGAATGATCGCAGCGTTGGTCGGGCGCTTCAGAGGTGGTTGACGAAGTCGAGGACTTCCTGCGCGTGCCCGGCTACCCGGACGCCACGCCACTCGCGCCGCAGGACGCCGTTGCCATCGATGACGAAGGTGCTGCGCTCGATGCCGCGCACCTGCTTGCCGTACATCGATTTCATCCGGATCACCGCGAAGCGGTTGCAGAGCATTTCGTCGCTGTCGCTGATGAGGACGAAAGGCAGCTCCTGTTTCGCCGTGAAATTGTCGTGCGACCTGAGGCTGTCGCGCGACACGCCGGCGATGATCGCGCCGGCGGCGACGAATTGCGGGTGCAGGTCACGAAAGTCCTGCGCCTCGCTGGTACAGCCGGGAGTGCTGTCCCTGGGGTAGAAATAGAGGACGACGGTGTTGCCGCGGCAGGCGGAGAGGGTGAAGGTCCGACCGCCGCTGGCCGGCAGGCTGAAGTCTTCGACGGGTTGCTCGATCATGTCTGGTCTCGGAGAACGGAAGTGAAGGAAGCGATTGTGTTAAGAAAGCGGAGGGCGGGTCAAGCACCCGCGCTCTCCTGTCGGCACGCTTGCTTTTTTTTCAGCGCTGTACAAAAATACAGTCATGCCAACAGAGGGTGCCGATCATGCTCAGGATCACGACGCGGCAACAGGAAATACTCGATTTCATTCGCAACGCGCTGGAGAACTTCGGCGCGCCGCCGACGCGGGCGGAGATCGCCACGGCCTTTGGCTTCGCCTCGCACAACGCGGCCGAAGAGCATCTGCGGGCGCTTGCCAGAAAGGGGCTGATCACCCTCGAGCCGGGCTCGGCACGCGGCATCCGCCTGGTCGAACAACTCGGCCTGCCGTTGATCGGCAGCGTCGCAGCCGGTAGCCCGATACTCGCCGTGGAAAACGTGCAGCGCCGTTACACGCTCGACGCCGGCCTGTTCTCGCCGCGTGCCGATTTCCTCCTGCGGGTGCGCGGCCTGTCGATGATCGATGCCGGCATTCTCGATGGCGACCTGCTTGCCGTACACCGCAGCAGCGAGGCACGCAACGGCCAGATCGTCGTCGCCCGGCTCGATGACGAGGTGACGGTCAAGCGCTTCCGGCGGCGCGACGGCATCGTCGAGCTGATCGCCGAGAATCCAGATTTTGCGCCGATCATCGTCGATCCCGAGCGGCGTGCCCTGGTCATCGAAGGCATTGCCGTCGGGCTGATCCGCAGCGGCGAGACGATCTGAGAGGCACCGCGGCTGCCGCCCGGATTCGATCATGTCATCATCGACCACTCTGGCGCAGATCCTCGAGCGTCCCGACGTCTGGCGGGGTGACGCGCTGGCCAGGGCAGCGCTGCCTGGCGTGCCGACGGGTTTCGCCGATCTCGACCGCGAGCTGCCCGGTGGGGGCTGGCCGCGTGGCGGTCTGACCGAACTCCTGCCGCGGCGTCACGGCGTCGGCGAACTGAGCCTGCTGTTGCCGGCGCTGGCCCGTCTCTCGCGTGACGAACTGGCCTGGCTGGTCTGCATTGCCCCGCCCTATCTGCTTTATGCACCGGCATTGCAGGCCGGGGGAGTCGATCTCTCGCGCCTGCTGGTTGCCAGTGCTCCCGGTCGCGATGCCGCCTGGGCCTGCGAACGCTCGCTGGCCGCCGATGGTGTCGGTGCCATCGTCGCCTGGCTGCCGGAGGTCCAGGCCGCCCCGTTGCGCCGCCTGCAGCTGGCTGCCGAGGCGAGCCAGTCACTGCTCTTCGTCTTTCGTCCGGCAGCCTGTGCCAGCCAGCCTTCGCCGGCACCGCTGCGGCTGGTTCTCGAAGGGGAGGGCGAACACCTCGTCGTGCACCTGCTCAAGCGTCGTGGCAGCGCGCAGCCGCTGCCGCTGCCGATCGCCGTGCAACGCCCGCTGTACCTGCGCCATGCTCTGGCTCGCCCTGCATCTGCCCTGGCTGCCGCTCGAAGTCTTCCCCGAACTGCCGTCGCCTAGCGCCATCGTCGAGCGCGAGCGGGTCATCGTTGCTGACCGCGCGGCGGGTTCGGCGGGCGTCGTGGCCGGCAGGCGGCTGGCCGAGGCACGTGCATTGCTGCCTGATCTGGCGGTGCGAGAGCGCGCCGTCGAGCGTGAGCAGGCCGCCTTGAGGCGGCTCGCCTGCTGGGCCGGTGGTTTCACCTCCGAGGTCTGCTGTCTGCCGCCGTCGATGCTGCTGCTCGAAGTGGCGGCCTCGCTGCGCTTGTTCGGTGGTGCAGCGAAGCTGTTCACAGGCGTCGTCGCCGGCTGCATCGCACAGGGCCACCTGCCGCAGGCCGCGCTGGCGCCGACTCCATTGGCCGCACAATGGCTGGCCATTGGCGGTGGTGACCAGTGCTGTCGCACGCTCGACGAACTGCCGCATCGCCTCGGCAGTCTGCCGCTGTCGGTACTCGCCCTGGCGGCAGCGGATGAGGCTCGTCTCGTCAGCTTCGGGGCGCGCTCGCTGGCCGACCTGTTGCGCTGGCCGCGCGCCGGCCTGGCGCGGCGACTGGGCCCCGGGCTGGTGGCCGATCTGGCGCGTGCACTGGGCGAGCTGCCGGATCCCCGTCGGCGTTTCGTTTTTCCCGAGCTTTTTGCCGACCGACTGGAATTGCCGATGCGGGTCGAGCACGCGCCGGCGCTCGGCTGGGCTGCGCGTCGCCTGATCGATGCCCTGTGCGGCTGGCTGGCTGCGCGTGGTGGTGGGATCAGTGAATGCATTTTCGAGTTCGGGCACGAAAGCGGCGCGAGGCAGCGGCCGGCGACCGTGCTTGTCCTTGGTCTTGCCGGCGCCACGCGTGACCCCGAGCGGATCGGTCGTGTCCTCGGCGAGCGGCTGCAGCGGCTGCACCTGCCGGTCGCGGTCGAGGGCATCGGCTTGCGGGCCGAGGCGCCGACAGCACTTGCCGGTCACTCGCGCAGCCTGTTCGCCGAGCGTGGTGAGGGTGCCGGTGGCGAATCGATGGCAGGGCTGCTCGAACGGTTGCAGGCACGCCTTGGTGACGATGGCGTGCACGCGCTGTCGGCTGTGGCCGATCATCGGCCGGAAAATGCCTGGCGGCGGGTTGCGGCAGCGTCGCTGACCGGAGGCAGATCGCCGCCCAGCCCGTTTCTTGCCGCGGCCCTGCGCCATTCGGCTGCTGGCCCGCGTCCGCTGTGCCTGCTGGCGCAGCCACAGGCTTTGCGCGAGCAGGCTGGCCGGCCGCAGTGCGGCGGCCCCCTGCGCCTGCTTGCCGGTCCCGAGCGAATCGAGAGTGGCTGGTGGGATGCGGCGGAGCCGGATGCGCTCGGCGATGTCTGCCGCGACTACTTTGTCGCCATTTCCCGGCGTGACGAATGGCTGTGGATTTTCCGCAGCCAGGCGGGCTGGTTCCTGCACGGCGTCTTCGCCTGAATTCGGGCTGATTTTACTGGAATTTTGCGAGCTCCCTTTTTATACTGTGTGGACTTGCGAAATCGACCGTTTCCCAGGAGAGACTCGCTGTGGAGATCAACCTTGCCGGACTGCTGCCGGAAGCATTGCTGATCGATCTGCCCGAAATTGATGCACAACACGAAGAAATCTTTCGCCGTATCGAATCGTTGAAGGCAGCCTGTTTCGGCAGCGGGCCCGTTTCCTTTGACGATTTCGCAAGCCTGCTCGATTATCTCGAATACCACTTTGCCAGCGAAGAGCGTATCGCGACGGCGGTCGGCGTTGACTTCGCCGGGCACGCAACCGTCCATCGTGACAACCTGCATGCCCTGCAGAAGGCCTTCGCCGAAGTGCGCAACGGCGCGCGCGACGTCCATTCCTTCCTGCGCTATGCCGAGTACTGGTTCGAGCGCCATATCGCCGTCGAAGACCGGCCTTTCGCAGTCAGCGTGAAGAATTCCCGGGCGAAATCCGGCGACGGTCTGCGACCGGCCAACAGCAGTTGAGTTTGCCTGTCAGTCGACTCTGGTAGCGCACGACTTTCGGACCATCGACGCAGCGACAGGAGTTTCCGGTGATGATCGGCAGCGGAGAAATATAACCAAGAAAAATACTCGGAAATGGCCTGTTGCGGGGGGCCGGTTGCCATTCTTTTTTGCGTTCTGCGACGCATTCTGGCAAGCTGACAACCGATACGGAATATCCCTTTGGATTGCATCGAAAACCTCTTCCCATGGGTCGTCAGCAGACGGCCTGATCATTCATCAATGACCCTCATCAATCATGAACATCACCACCTCAGCCGCCTGGAAGGCTATTGAAGCGCATCGGCAATCGCTTTCGCCGCTGCATCTCAGGGAACTCTTCGCGCGCGATCCGGGCCGCGTGGCATCCCTCTCGCTGAGCTTCGACGGAATCCTCTACGATTTCTCGAAGCAGCGCATCGATTCGACCAGCCTGCCGCTGCTGGCCGGGCTGGCCCGCGAGGCGCAGCTCGAGCATTGGACGGAGCGCATGTTCGGCGGCGAGCAGATCAACGCCAGCGAAGGCCGCTCGGTGTTGCACGTGGCTTTGCGCCGCTCGCGGAGCCCGTTCCCCACGGCCAGTCTCGACGTGATGCCCGACGTGCTGGCGACGCGGCAGCGGATGGCTGCCTTCGCCGAGGGCATCCGTTCCGGGAAGGCGCTTGGTTTCACCGGCCTGCCGATCCGCAGCGTCGTCAATATCGGCATTGGCGGCTCCGACCTCGGGCCGAAGATGCTCGCCTACGCCCTGCGGTCGGTTTCACAGCCGGGACTCGATGTGCATTACGTCTCGAACCTCGACAGCGCCCAGCTGGCGCCCCTGCTGCAGACGCTCGATGCGCGCACGACGCTGTTCCTGGTGGCGAGCAAGACCTTCACCACCCAGGAAACGATGCTCAATGCGCAGACGGCGCGTGACTGGCTGCTCGCCGGGCTCGGCGACACCGCCGCGGTGTCCCGCCACTTTGCCGCTTTGACCGCCAAGCCGGAACGGGCGGTGCAGTTCGGCATCAGGGAGGAGGCCGTCTTCCCGCTCTGGGATTGGGTCGGCGGGCGTTTTTCACTGTGGTCGGCGGTCGGCCTGGCACTGATGATCGCCATTGGACCGCAGGCCTTTGCCGAACTGCTGGCGGGTGCCGAGCGGATGGACGAGCATTTCCGCAGCACGCCCTACGAGCGCAATCTGCCGGTGGTGATGGCGCTGATCGGCATCTGGAACACCAACTTCCTCGGCGCGACCAGCAATGCCGTGCTGCCGTACAACGAATCGCTGAAGTATTTCCCGTCCTTCCTGCAGCAGCTCGAAATGGAGAGCAACGGCAAGGCGGTCGGCAGCGATGGGCAGCCGCTGGCCTGTGCCTCGAACCCGATCGTCTGGGGCGAGCTGGGCAACAATGGCCAGCACGCCTTCTTCCAGTTGCTGCACCAGGGCGGACGGCTCGTCCCCTGCGATTTCATTGCTGCCGTGCGCGCCGACTATCCGCTGCCCGGACACCAGGAAGCGCTGCTCGCCAACTGCTTCGCGCAGAGCGCAGCGCTGGCCTTCGGCAAGACGGCTGCCGAGGCGCGCGGCGAACTCGCGGGAACGATGTCCCCGGCAGCGCTCGAGGCGCTGCTGCCGCACAAGGTGTTTCCGGGTAACCAGCCTTCGTCGACGCTGCTGCTGACGCGGCTCGATCCGCAGACGCTGGGCGCGCTGATCGCCCTGTACGAACACAAGGTCTTTGTCCAGGGTGTCATCTGGGGGCTCAACTCATTCGATCAGTGGGGGGTCGAGCTCGGCAAGGCGGTGGCCAACAGCATCCTGCCGGCGATCGGCAACCCGGCGCTGGCCGCACCACTCGATGCCTCGACGCAGGCACTGCTGGCGTTCACCCGGCAGCACATCGGCTGAGCGGGTGTGCCGACGACCTTGACGGTATTGATTCAGACGTTCAATTTGCGACGAGGCATGAAATGACTATGCAGGTGATCAGTGTTCCGAGCACGCCGTTTGCCGGCCAGAAGCCGGGCACGTCGGGGTTGCGGAAGAAGGTGAAGGTCTTCAGTCAGGCGCGTTATCTGGAGAACTTCGTCCAGGCCATCTTCGATACGCTGTCGGGACAGCAGGGGCAGACCCTGGTGCTCGGTGGCGACGGCCGCTACTACAATGACGTGGCGATCCAGACGATCCTGCGCATGGCCGCTGCGGCGGGTTTCGGCCGTGTGCTGGTGGGTCGTGACGGAATCCTGTCCACGCCGGCGGCCAGCGCCGTGATCCGCAAGTGGCAGGCCTTCGGCGGCATCATCCTCTCGGCCAGCCACAACGAGGGTGGCCCCGAGGGCGATTTCGGCATCAAGTACAACCTCGGCAATGGCGGACCGGCGAACGAAGCATTCACCGATGCCGTGTATCGGCGGACGCAGGAGATCAGTGCCTATCGCACGGTCGAGTCGCCGGCCGTCGATCTGAGCCGCATCGGCGAGTCGCGGATCGGTGCGATGCGGGTCAGCGTCATCGATCCGGTGGCCGACTATGCCGAACTCCTCGAGTCGCTGTTCGATTTCGATCGCATTGCGGCGCTGCTCAGCCGTCCCGATTTCCGCATGCGTTTCGACGCCATGCATGCGGTGACCGGTCCGTACGCGCGGGCGATTCTCGAGGAGCGTCTGGGTGCTCCGGCGGGTACCGTCGTCAATGGCATCCCATTGCCGGACTTCGCCGGTGGCCACCCCGATCCGAACCCGGTGTGGGCTGCCGACCTCGTTGCGGCACTCGCCGACCCGGCTTCCGGCCTGTCCTTCGGTGCCGCATCGGATGGCGATGGCGACCGCAACATGATCGTCGGACCGAACTTCGTCGTCAGTCCGAGCGACAGCCTCGCCGTGCTCGCCGCCAACCACGCCCTGGTGCCGGCCTACGCCGGCGGTCTGGCAGGCGTCGCGCGCTCGATGCCGACGAGTTGCGCGGTCGACCGCGTCGCCCAGGCGCTCGGCATCCCCTGCTACGAGACGCCGACCGGCTGGAAGTATTTCGGATCGCTGCTCGATGCCGGCAAGGCGACGCTCTGCGGCGAGGAGAGTGCCGGTACCGGTTCCAACCACGTGCGCGAGAAGGATGGCCTGTGGGCGGTTCTCTACTGGCTCAACATTCTTGCGGTGCGCGCGACTTCGGCCGACGTGATCGTGCGCGAACACTGGCAGCGTTTCGGGCGCAACGTCTATTCGCGCCATGACTACGAGGCGATCGAGACCGATCGTGCCGATCGCCTGATGGACGAACTGCGCGCGCGCCTGCCGCAACTGGCGGGTTCGGAGTCCTGTGGTCTGCACATCGCTGCCGCCGATGATTTTTCCTATACCGATCCTGTCGATGGCTCGCGTTCCGAGCGTCAGGGCGTGCGCGTCATGCTCGACGACGGTTCGCGGGTCGTCTTCCGCCTGTCGGGCACCGGCACCGAGGGTGCGACGCTGCGCGTCTATCTCGAGCGTTTCGTCGCCGACCCCAGCCAGCACGAGGTGCCGACGCAGGAGGCGCTGGCGCCGCTGATCCGGTTGGCCGATGCGGTGGCACGGATCCAGGCGGTTACCGGGCGCGAGAAGGCAGACGTGATCAGTTAGGGCAGGGTGGCATCCGGCCTTCGCGCCGGATGCGATGAAGCGAGTCAAACTGGGGATACGATGATGGTTGACAAGAGGACATTCCAATTGCCGCGCAGGGCGATCGCCCTGGTACTGGCCGGTGGACGCGGCAGCCGGCTGCATGAACTGACGGATCGCCGGGCAAAGCCGGCCGTCCATTTCGGAGGCAAGTTCCGGATCATCGATTTCGCGCTGTCGAACTGCGTCAACTCGCAGCTCCGGCGCATCGGTGTGGTGACGCAGTACAAGTCGCACAGCCTGCTGCGCCATCTGCAGCGGGGCTGGAACTTCCTGCATGGAGAGGTCAACGAGTTCGTCGACCTGCTGCCGGCGCAACAGCGTGTGGACGAAGAGTCATGGTACCGGGGCACCGCCGATGCCGTTTACCAGAACATCGACATCCTCGAGACCTACCGGCCGTCGCCCGAGTATGTGATCGTGCTGGCCGGCGACCACGTGTACAAGATGAACTACGCGCTGATGCTCGTCGACCATGTCGAGAGCGGTGCCGAGTGCACGATCGCCTGCATCGAGGTGCCGCGCCGCGACGCCAGGGAATTCGGCGTCATGGCCGTCGACGACCGGGGGATGATCACCGACTTCGTCGAGAAGCCGGCCGATCCACCGGCGATGCCGGGCAATCCCGACCTTTCGTTGTGCAGCATGGGCGTCTATGTCTTCAACGCCAAGTACCTCTATGAAGAACTCGAGCGTGACATCGCCGATCCCGGTTCCAACCACGACTTCGGCAAGGACATCATTCCGCGTGCCGTCGCCAACCGCGTTGCCGCCGCGCATCCGTTCTCGCGCAGTTGTGTCATTGCGCCGGACGACGTGCGACGCGAGCACTACTGGCGTGACGTCGGTACCATCGACGCCTACTGGGATGCCAACGTCGACCTGACCGCCACGGTGCCGGCGCTCAACCTGTACGACCGCAACTGGCCGGTGTGGACCTACCAGCAACAGTTGCCGCCGGCGAAATTCGTCCACAACCATATGGACCGTCGCGGCACCGCCGTCGAGTCGACCGTGTCCAGCGGCTCGATCGTCTCCGGCGAGATCAATCGTTCGCTGCTCTTTTCGAGCTGTCGAGTCCATTCCTACGCCCGCGTCAATCTGTCCGTGCTGCTGCCGGACACGACGGTTGGTACCCGGGCGCGTCTCAGTCACTGCGTCGTCGACGCCGGTTGCAACATCCCGGCGGGAATGGTGATCGGCGAGGATCCGGATGAGGATGCCCGGCGTTTCCGTCGCACCGATGGCGGTGTCACCCTGGTGACGCGCAAGATGCTCGAGCGGCTGACCTGAAGCGCAGGGGAGGGGAAACTTGCGCGTCCTGCACGTTGCGGCGGAGATCTACCCGCTGGTCAAGACCGGCGGTCTGGCCGACGTGGTGGCCGCACTGCCGGCGGCGCTCGCCGCCCGCGGCCTCGACGTTCGCGTCCTGTTGCCGGGGATGCCGGCGATCCTCAGCGGGATCGTCGAAGCAAAACGGATCATTCGCCTCGGTCCGGTCTTCGGCGCCGCGGTGGTGACGCTGCGCCGCGGCCGGCTGCCGGACAGCGGGCTGCTGGCGTATGTCATCGATGCACCCTTCCTGTATCGGCGCGACGGCAGCCCGTATCTCGGTCCGGACGGTCGGGACTGGCGTGACAACCACCGCCGCTTCGCGTTGCTCGGCTGGATCGCGGCTCATCTGGCCACGGGCGAACTCGACCGCTCCTGGCGACCGGAGGTGGTGCATGCGCATGACTGGCACGCCGGGCTGGCACCGGCGTACATCGCGCAGTGCCCGGCGCTGAACACGGCGACCGTGTTCACCATCCACAACCTGGCCTTCCGTGGCCTGTTTCCGCTCGATCATCACAATGATCTGGGGTTGATGATCTCCGGCGCGGATCAGAGCGCGCTCGAGTTTCACGGCCACCTGTCGTTCATGAAGGCAGCGCTGTTTCATTCCGCGCGCGTCAATGCGGTCAGTCCGACCTATGCGCGCGAGATCTGTACGCCGGAGTTCGGCTGGGGCCTCGACGGCCTGTTGCGCGACCGTGGCGCCAATCTGTCGGGAATCCTCAACGGTGTGGACTATGCGGTATGGGATCCGGGCAGTGACCGGGCGTTGGCACACAACTACACGGCCGACCGGCTGCGCGGCAAGAGAATCTGCAAGCTCAGGCTGCAGGCCGAACTTGGCTTTGCGCTCAGAAGCAAGGCGCCGCTGCTCGCCGTGGTCAGCCGCCTGACCTCGCAGAAGGGGATGGATCTGGTTCTCGGTGCGCTGCCGGATGTCCTGGCGGCTGGTGGCCAGCTCGTGGTCATCGGCAGCGGTGAAGCGGAGATCGAGAACGCCTTTCGGGCGGCGGCGAGGGCGCACCCGGCATCCGTCTCGGTCCATCTCGGTTTCGACGACGCCTTGTCGCACCGCATCATGGCCGGAGCAGACATCCTGCTCGTTCCCTCGCGCTTTGAACCTTGCGGTCTGACGCAGCTCTATGCCCTGCGTTACGGTACCATTCCGCTCGTGCGGCGGGTTGGCGGCCTGGCGGACACGGTGATCGACGCCACGCCCGAGCATCTCCGGGCCGGGACGGCGAACGGCTTCGTCTTCGATGACGCCAGCAGCCGGGTCCTGGCCGGTCGCATCGGCGACGCGCTGACGCTGATGCGGAGTGCCGCGGCGTGGCAGCAGCTGCAGAAGCGCGGGATGGCGCAGGACTTCTCGTGGGCCGACTCCGCGTTGCGTTATGAGGCGCTGTACCGAAGCATCTGAGGTGCCCCGACGGGCCGCTAGCTGCAGCCCGTCCGCAGGACTGGCAGCGGCAGGCAAGCGCCTGCGAGGACAGAGGCTTGTTGTGCAGAGCCAGATGGCGCCACCGGCCGCCGCTAGGCCGCCGCCCCCTTTCCAGAAACTCGCTCCAGCGGGAGACGCATTTGACATCTGATTCATCCCTGATCCGGCCGTTTGCCGGTTTGCGGCCGCGCAGCACCGATGCTGCCGCGGTCGCCGCACCACCCTACGACGTGCTGTCGAGTGACGAGGCGCGGTTGGCAGCGACTGGCAATCCGCTTTCCTTCCTGCATGTGTCGAAAGCCGAGATCGACCTGCCCCCGGAGGTCGATCACTACGCCCCAGAGGTGTACGCGCGGTCGGCACTGAACTTCCGGCGACTCATCGACGACGGTGTTCTGTGCCGCGACCCGCGCCCCTGTTATTACGCTTACCGCCTGGTGATGGGTGAGCACGTGCAGACGGGCCTGGTGGCGGCCGCTTCGATCGCTGCCTACGACAGCAACCGCATCCGCAAGCACGAGTTCACCCGGCCCGACAAGGAGGATGACCGGGTACGTCAGATCGAGGCGCTGAATGCGCAGACCGGGCCGGTGCTGCTCGCCCATCCCGACGACGCGCAGGCTGAAGAGCTGCTCGCCGGCGCGACCGGGCAGACGCCGCTCGCCGACCTGACGGCGGCGGACGGCATCAGGCACACGTTGTGGCTGATCGATGACGGTGCCGCGATGGCACGCATCAGCGCCGTCTTTGGCGCCATGCCGGCGCTCTACATCGCTGATGGTCATCACCGTTCGGCGGCGGCATCGCGCGTGGCGGCCAGCCGGCGTCTGGCTGGCCGGGGTGGTGCCGACTCGTTCCTGGCGGTGATCTTCCCGGCGAGGCAGATGCAGATCCTCGACTACAACCGGGTCGTCAGGGATCTGAACGGCCTCGGTGTGGACGCTTTCCTGCTGGCGGTCGGCGAGCGATACCGCGTCAGTCCGGCCGCAGGCCCGCTGCGACCCGAGTGCGGCGGGGTTTGCGGCATGTATCTCGCTGGCCGCTGGTACCGGCTGCAGGTACGATCGGAGCTGGTGCCGCTGTCCGATCCGGTACGCCGGCTGGACGTCTCGGTTCTCGCCGAGCAGCTTCTCGCGCCGGTTCTCGGGATCAGCGACCTGCGTCGCGATACGCGCATCGACTTCGTCGGCGGCATGCGCGGCCTTGGCGAGCTGGAGCGGCGGGTCGACAGCGGCGAAATGGCAGTCGCCTTCGCCATGTATCCAACGCAGATGGCGGACCTGATGGCGGTCGCCGACATCGGGCAGGTCATGCCGCCGAAGTCGACCTGGTTCGAGCCGAAGCTGGCTGACGGGCTGGTCTCTCTGATGCTCGACCGTGAGACAGGGTAGGTGGTCAGGAGGGCGGCGCGTGGCATCCTGCGCGCCGATTCGCGCTGGCGTCAGTGGCTCCTGATGACCGAGACCTGCGGCTTGCCTTCGCCCAACTCACCAATCACCGCCGCCTGTTCGAAGCCCTCCTGCAGGAAGACCGCCAGCACCTCGGTGACGACCTCGGGCGCGCAGGCAACGAGCAAGCCGCCGCTGGTCTGCGGATCGGTCAGCAGTGCACGTTCGAGGTCGCCGAGCTTCCTGTCGAGCTCGACATGCTCGCCGTAGCTCGACCAGTTGCGGCCGGAGGCACCGGTGATGCAGCCCTTGGCAGCGTAATCGATGGCGTTCGGCAGGAGCGGGATCGCCGGGTAGTCGATGACGGCAGAAAGCCTGGATGCCTTGCAGATCTCGACCAGGTGCCCGAGCAGTCCGAAGCCGGTGACATCGGTCATCGCATGCACGCCAGCGAGGCAGGCGAGGGTGCGGCCCGGCGTGTTGAGCTGCGTCGTCGACGCGATCATCGCCGCGTAGCAGGCCGGTGACAGGAGCCCCTTCTTCAGTGCCGCACTGAAGAAGCCGACGCCGAGACCCTTGCCGAGAATCAGCTTGTCACCGGGACGCGCGCCGGAGTTGCGCTGCACGTGTCGCGGGTGGACGAGCCCGATGGCGACGAGGCCATAGATCGGTTCCACCGAGTCGATCGTGTGCCCACCGGCGATCGGGATGCCGGCTTTCGCGCAGATCGCCTCGCCGCCTTCGAGGATGCGCTGGATGGTCTCCAGCGGCAGGCGGTTGACCGGCATGCCGACCACCGCCAGTGCCAGGAGCGGGGTTCCACCCATGGCGTAGACGTCGGACAGGGCATTCGTCGCCGCGATGCGGCCGAAGTCGAAGGGGTCGTCGACGATCGGCATGAAGAAATCGGTCGTGGCGATCACCGCCTGCTCGTCGTTGAGCTGGTACACGGCAGCGTCGTCGCTGGTCTCGATGCCGACGAGGAGCTGGCGCGGCACCACTGCCGGGACGCTCCGGGAGAGGATTCGTTCGAGCACTCCGGGGGCGATCTTGCAGCCACAGCCACCGCCATGCGAGAACTGCGTCAGTCGCAGGGGTTCGGCTGCAGCCGTTGCGGGAACCTGGGGTTCGACGGTTCTTTCCTTCTTTCTCGCCATCTTCTTCCCCGCCACTCAGGGCGTCGGCCTGGCCTCGAAACCTGCTGCCTCGATCGCCTCAGTCAGCCGGCCAAGGCTGACGAGCGACGGGTCGAAACGGACCGCAGCCTGTCCTGACTGCAGCGAAACCTCGACCTGCTCGACGCCGGCCACTGCTGTCAGGGCAGCGGTGACGCTCTTCACGCACCCCTGGCAACTCATCCCGGAGACATCGATCAGCATTCTTTCCATCCATCCTTCCAATCAGGTCAAGCGCTGCCCGGATCGTCCGCCGGGCGGGCTGCATTGCGGGCGCCAACGCCGCAGGAGGAGCGAGTTGGAGACCACGGACACCGAACTCAGGGCCATCGCCGCGCCCGCGATCACCGGATTGAGCATGCCCAGAGCTGCGAGGGGAATGCCGAGCACATTGTAAACGAAGGCACAGAAGAGATTCTGCCTGATTTTGCGCAGCGTCGCACGCGACAGCAGGATGGCGTCGGCGATGCCATTCAGATCGCTGTGCACCAGCGTCACATCCGCCGCCGCGATCGCCGCATCCGAACCGGCGCCGATGGCGAAGCTGACGTCGGCCGCCGCCAGTGCCGGTGCGTCGTTGATGCCATCGCCGACCATCGCCACGACGTTGCCCTTCCGCTTGAGCGAATTGACGACAGCCGCCTTGTCGCCGGGCAGGATGCCGGCGCGGAAATCGTCGATGCCACTCGCCCTGGCGATCGCCGCTGCGGTCGCGGCGTGGTCGCCGGTCAGCATCACCAGCCGCATGCCCAGGGCGGCAAGGCGCCCGACGGCTTGTGGCGAGCTCGCGCGCAACGGGTCGGCAATCGCCAGCACGGCCAGTGCCACGGCTGCCTGCGCCGGCAGCTCGCCGGCAGCGGTGCGATTGCCTGCCGGCAGTTCGCCGAGGACGACGACGGTCTTGCCGGCGTTCTGCAGGCGCCTGATCACCGCCTGCGGCAAGGCCGCGTCGACGAAGGCGGCGGGCGCCCCGAGCTGCAGCCAGCGGTCGGCAACGCGGCCCTCGACGCCGCGCCCGGGAATGGCGCGAAAGTCCTCGACCGCCGGCTGGTGCAGGCCCGCGGCCTCGGCACTTTGCAGGATCGCGCGCGCCAGCGGGTGTTCGGAGGCCTGCTCGAGGCCGGCAGCGAGTTGCAGCGCCTCGTCCGCAGCCGCGGCCAGGGGAACGACCTCGGCCAGCTCGGGTTCGCCGCGGGTCAGCGTGCCGGTCTTGTCCAGAGCGAGCACATCGATCTCGGCGGCCCGCTCGAGCGCCTCGGCGTTGCGGATCAGGATGCCGGCTGCCGCGCCGCGTCCACTGCCGACCATGATGGCGGTCGGCGTGGCGAGTCCGAGGGCGCAGGGGCAGGCGATGACGAGCACGGCGACGGCATTGATCAGCGCCGTGCTGAAGGCGCCGTCGTAGAGCCACCAGCCGAGCAGGGTGCACAGCGCGACCAGGCAGACGACGGGAACGAAGACCGCCGATATGCGGTCGGCCAGTCGCTGCACGGGGGCCTTCGAACCCTGCGCCGCGGCAACCAGGCGGATGATTCCGGCCAGCAGCGTGTGTTCGCCGACGCCGGTGGCACGGCAGCGCAGCATGCCTTCAGCGTTGGCGGTGGCGGCGAAGACGCGCTCGCCGCGCTGCTTGGCTACCGGCATGCTCTCGCCCGTGAGCATCGCCTCGTTCACATTTGACGATCCGTCGATCACCTCGCCATCGACCGGGATGCTGTCGCCGGGGCGGACGATGAACACATCGCCCGGGATCAGCAGCGAGGCATCGAGCTCGATCAGGCGGCCGTCGCGTTCGACACGCGCCGTTCGCGGTTGCAGGCGGACGAGTGCCTCGATCGCTTCGCCGGTCTTTGCCTTGGCGCGCGCCTCGAGCAACTTGCCGAGCAGGACCAGGGTGATCACCGCGGCCGACGCCTCGAAATAGACGTGCAGGTCCGGCGCACCCGACAGCGTGACGAAGAGGCTGAAGAAGTAGGCCATCGAGGTGCCGAGCGCGACCAGCACGTCCATGTTGCCGCCACCGCCGCGCAGGGACTTCCAGGCGCCTTCGTAGAAGCGCCAGCCGATCCAGAACTGCACCGGTGTCGCGAGAACGAGCTGCAGCCAGCGGGGCAGCAGATCCGCGTGCGCGTGCTCGCCGCCGGCGAACATGGTCAGCATCTGCGCCGCCAGCGGCAGCGTGAGGGCAGCGGCGATGACGAAGCGAAGCAGCTCGCTGCGCTGCTCGGCGATCCGCCGCGCGCGTTCGTCGGCGCGCGACTGCGCATCGGCCAGGCGTCCGTGGAAGCCCGCGGCTTCGATCGCGGCGATCAGCCCGACGGCGGAGACGAGGCCCGGACGGTAGCGGATCGTCGCCCGCTCGCTGGCCAGATTGACTGCCGCCTCGACGCCCGGCAGGCGGTTGAGCACCTTCTCCAGCCGCGTCGAGCAGGCGGCGCAGCTCATGCCGCCGATCGCCAGCTCGAGCGTCTGCAACGGTACCGCGAAGCCCGCCCTGTCGATCGCGGCAACGACCTGCGTGGCCGTCGTCTCGTCGCCGGCGATCTCCACCTGGGCGCGCTCGGTCGCCAGGTTGACGCTGGCCCGGACACCGGGCATGCGGTTCAGCACGCGCTCGATGCGGCTGGCGCAGGCGGCGCAGCTCATGCCGCTGATGGGCAGGTCGAGATGCTGCTGCGGGTTGCCGTTCGGGGTGCTCATCGCGCCGCCGGCGCGCGGCCTGCTGCCGTCGCGCCCGGATGTCGTTGCGCTGTCGGCATGGCTAGACGGCAGTGAACTGGTGCCACAGGTGCTGCAGGCCAAGCAGTCCCCAGACACCGAAGCCGAGGACGACGAGGCCGGCGGCCGTGCGCACTGCCGGCCGGCTCGTGTAGGCGCGCAGGCGTGCGGCGAACAGGCCGGCGAGGAGCAGGTTGGGCAGCGTGCCCGTGCCAAAGGCAAGCATCAGTCCGGCTCCCTGCGCGGCGGAGCCGCTGCTGAGGGCGGTTGCCAGAGCACTGTAGACCAGACCGCAGGGCAGCCAGCCCCACAGCAGCCCGAGCGGAAAGGCCTGCAGCGGGCTGCGCGCAGGCAGGTAGCGCCGGGTCAGCGGCTGCAGCTGTCGCCAGAGCCTGTCACCGATCCGTTCGGTGAACGCGAGGGCGCTGCTGACGCCGAGCAGGTAGAGACCGAGGGCGATCAGCATCAGGTTGGCGAACAGGTAGAGGACGCCGCGCAGCGGCAGCTGCCCGGCCAGCGCGATGCTTGCCTCACCGACCGCACCGGCGATCGCGCCCGCCACGGCGTAGCTCAGGATGCGCCCCGCGTTGTAGGCGAGCAGCAGGCTGCAGCGGGCAGGCGCACCCATCGCCAGGGCGCCGACGATGCCGCCGCACATGCCGACGCAATGGGTTCCGCCAAGCAGGCCGACGAGCAGCAGGGCGAGGAAACTCGATTCGGGCATGGCTGGCGGGCGGCAGTCCGGGGAACGGGAGTTGCGATTCTACTCCTTCGTTCCCGGCTGATCGTCGCCGTCCGCCTCAGATGACCTTCGAATAGCGGGTGCGCTGCCGGTCGGCTCGCAGGTAGCGGTCGAAGACCATCGAGATGGCACGCACCAGCATGCGACCGCGTGGCAGGACCGTGATCCAGCGATCGTCGACGCGGACGAGGCCGGCATCGACCATCTCCCGCAGTTCGTCGAGTTCGGTGGCGAAGTACTTGCGGAAGTCGATCAGGTGCGCAATCTCGATCGACTCGATCGACAGCTCGAAGTGGCACATCAGCGACTGGATGATCGAACGACGCAGAAGATCGTCGGCATTGAGCTCGATGCCGCGGTACACCGGCAGGGTGCCGCTGTCGAGCAGGTCGTAGTACTCGTCGAGCGTCTTGACGTTCTGGCAGTAGGTCGGGCCCACCTTGCTGATCGAAGAGATGCCGAAGGCCAGCAGGTCGCAGTCGGAGTGCGTCGAATAGCCCTGGAAATTGCGGTGCAGCCGCCCCTGTCGCTGGGCGATCGCGAGTTCATCGTCCGGCTTCGCGAAGTGGTCCATGCCGATGAAGACGTAGCCCGCTGCGGTCATCTGCTGGATGGCAAGCGCCAGGATCTGCAGACGGCTGTCGGCCGACGGCATGTCCGCTTCGAGGATGCGCCGCTGCGGCTTGAAGAGGCTCGGCAGATGGGCATAGTTGTAGATCGAGACGCGGTCCGGGCTGGCGTCGATGACGCGTTCGAGCGTGCGGCCAAAGCCGGCGACGGTTTGCCTCGGCAGGCCGTAGATCAGATCGATGCTGACCGACTTGAAGCCACTGGCGCGCGCCGCATCGATCACCGCACGGGTTTCCGCCTCGCTCTGCAGCCGATTCACCGCCTGCTGCACGCCGGCATCGAAATCCTGCACGCCGACGCTCATGCGATTGAAGCCGAGTTCGCCGAGCAGGGCGACGGTCGCCTGGTCCACCTTGCGCGGATCGACCTCGATCGAGTACTCGCCACCCTCGACCAGCCTGAAGTGCCTGCGGGTCGCGGCCATCAACTGGCGCATCTCGTCATGCGACAGGAAGGTCGGTGTGCCGCCGCCCCAGTGCAGCTGCGCCACCTCCTGGTCGCCGCCCTCGAGGCAGCTGCTCTGCAGTGCCAGTTCGCGCGCCAGGTATTTCAGGTACTTGGCGGAGCGGCCGTGGTCCTTGGTGATGATCTTGTTGCAGGCGCAGTAGTAGCAGATGGTGTTGCAGAACGGGATGTGGAAGTACAATGACAACTGCCGGCTGATGGCGCCGATGTTGCGCTTGCCGAGCCAGAGTCTGGACGCGTCCGCGCCGAAGGCCTCGACGAAGCGATCCGCCGTCGGGTACGACGTGTAGCGCGGCCCGTTGACGTCGAAGCGGCGGATGATCTGTGGATCGAAAACGAGGTTGCCAGTGACGGATCTCATCGTCCCGGTGCAAGGTTGGTTGGCGGCATTATCGGCCGGCATGCCGGGTGCAGGGTTGACGTGGATCAAACACGGCAATCAGTGAAACGAAGGGCTGACATGTCTACCGATGCTGCAACGGCGAGGCTGGCGTTCGAGGTCGTGAAGACTGCCTGTTCCAACTGCAACCTGCGTGAGTTGTGCCTGCCGATCGGCCTGCCACAGGACGATCTGCGTCGCCTCGACGAACTCGTCTCGACACGCCGGCGCCTGAAACGCGGTGATCATCTCTATCGCGCCGGGCAGGCATTCGAGTCGATCTACGCCGTGCGCAGCGGTTTCTTCAAGACCGACGTGCTGATCGAGGATGGGCGTGACCAGGTCACCGGTTTCCAGATGACCGGCGAGTTGCTCGGCCTCGACGGCATCAGCAGCGAGATCCACACCTGCAATGCAATTGCCCTCGAGGACAGCGAGGTCTGTGCGATCCCGTTCTCGCACCTGGAGAGCCTGTCGCGGCAGATCCACACCCTGCAGCACCATTTCCACAAGGTGATGAGCCGCGAGATCGTGCGTGACCATGGGGTCATGATGCTGCTCGGGACGATGCGCGCGGAGGAACGTCTGGCGGCCTTTCTCCTCAACCTCTCGCAACGCTTCAAGGCGCGTGGTTATTCGCCGGCCGAGTTCAACCTGCGCATGTCGCGCGACGAAATCGGCAGCTACCTCGGCCTCAAGCTGGAAACCGTCAGTCGTGCCTTTTCGCGCTTTCAGGAAGACGGACTGCTCGCCGTGCACCAGCGCAAGGTGCGCATCCTCAACACCGCCGGTCTGCGCAAGCTGATGACCCATCAGCGCGGCTGAGCAACGCGCCTGGCCGCCGTGCGTGGCGTTCAGCCGAGGGCGGCGAAGAAACCCAGCGGGTTGCGCGTCAGCGCCACCGAGACGATCCAGGCGAAGCTGAGCACTGCGGCAAGCAGGAATGCGGCGCGTTGCGACTTGCTGCGCGCCCGTTTGAGCGCCATCGTGCCGCAGCCGATGTAGAGCAGCAGGCCGGCGAGCTTGGCGGTCAGCCAGCCGCTGACGAAGGGATACTGCTGGCTGACCAGCATCATCGCGATCGCGCTGCCGAGCAGGATGGTATCGACGACATGCGGCACGACGCGGACGCTGCGCCGCTGCAGCAGCGGGGAGTCGGCAAGCATCCACAGACCACGCAGCAGGAACCCGGCGCCGCTGAGAACGACACAGCCGACATGCAGGTGTTTCAGGATCAGGTAGCCCATCACCCCGGCCTGTGCACTGGCGTCGCGCGAGCCTGGCTGGCGATTCGCTCGCGATGCTGGCGATAGAATGCCGTTGCTGCCAGCAGGTTGCGCAGCAGCCAGCCGCTGGCGAGGAGCAGCGCGCTTGCCGCCGGATAGGTGAACCATTCGGGCTGCACTGCCGCCGCCGACAACAGGGCGAGGGCGACGAGGTGTGCGTGCAGCTGGTGGTCGATCTGCCGCTTGTCGATCACTTTCTGCATGTTCGGTGCCAGGATGCGACCGCCGCCGGCGTTCTGCAGATGCAGCCAGACGAGAAAGGGAACGATCTTGTAGAGCATTCCGTTGATGACCGAAATCAGGCTGCCATGCAGCACGAGAACACCCCAGAGCAGTGGCAGCGGTCGACTGGCAGCCGTTTCCGGCAGGAGCACGGAAACGAGCGCTAGGGCGCAGGCGCTCAGCGCCGAAAGCATCGCCAGGCGCCAGTAGCGTTGCGTGGCGTCGAGACGGGCACGTTTGCTCTGTCGCTGCAGGTGCAGGGTCAGGGCGGCGAACACGGCCAGCAGCGCCAGCATGCCGGTCGCCAGAAGCGTTGCCGGCCAATGCCACCCGGCGACGCTGGCGATGCTCCAGCAGGCGAGGACGATGAGCAGCGACCAGAAGAATCGGCGGGCAAACCACTGCGGGTACGCCGGCGTCAGCTGGAACATCGGCACGACGACCAGGGCGACGGCCGCCAGCAGGGTGGTACTCCAGCCGACCAGGCCCCAGGTGAGATGGATGCCCGTCAGTTGCAGGACCGGCAGTTCGGATGATCCGTCGAGCGCCAGCGCCAGGACGACGCCGAGCCCGCTGCTGATGCCGAGGCCGAGCAACGCCAGCTTCAGGCCGAGGATCGTCGGATTGCCGGCTGGCACGCCGGCAAGCGCGTGGCCGGCGGCGACGAGGAAGAGCGCGACGCCGAGGGCGAGTGCCACTGCCGCCAGGCGCAGAGCCAGTGGATCGGAGGTCAGCAGGCCGGCTGCCAGCAACAGCGTACCGGGAACGAGCAGGGCGTGTACCCAGGTAGCGACGCGCAGCGGGTGGGCGATGTTCGCGCCGGCGACCACCGGCAGAATCTGCAGCAGCGCGCCGAGCATCACCTGCAACATGAAACCGACGGTGATCAGGTGCGTCAGCGCCAGCGCTGCCGGCGTCCAGCGCGAGGCGAAGAGTTGCGGACCGCTGGCCAGCATGAGCAGACCGGCGAGCAGGGCGAAGATCGGTGCCGTCAGGAAGAAGCGGAAGGGTGCCGCGATCGGTGGTGCCTGGTCGAAGCTGAGCAGCGCCTGCATTACTGCCGGCGGTGCTGGATCAGGACCGTCACCGTGCCGTCGGCCTGATGCCCGGTCTGCCAGGAGAAGCCGTTGAGCTCGAGAGCCCGGTAGAGCGGGAAGGGCTCGCGCGGCAACAGCACCAGCAGCTTGCGATTCGGCTCGAGATGATCGAGCGCCTCCATCGTGCGCAGCATTGGCTCGGGCGGCTCGAGGCCGCGGGCGTCGATGACGACGTCGGCGCGAGGCCGGGTCATGGCGCAAGCCCTTGGTCGGCGGCGATTTCCTGCTGCAGCTCTGCCAGCAGCGTCGCCAACTCCGCCGCCAGACGCTGATCGCACATCGGATAGAGGACGTTCTCTTCCTTGACGTTGTGCTGCTGCATCATGATCAGCAGGGTCTCGGCGTTGCCGGAGTAGTCATCCACATCCCGCGCTGCCAGCGCCGCTGCCGCCGCTGCCAGCAGTTGCCGCATCTGCAGGTGCTCGGCGCGCATCACCTGCGTCGGGCCGCGGTAGATGCCGGTGCTTTGCTCGAAGCGCGGAAAGAGGAGCGATTCCTCGGCGCTGAAGTGGTGCAGCATGCCGTCGCGAAAGCGCTCGAAGGCTGCTTGCGCGGGCTCCCATCGGCCGTCGGCCAGTGCGTGCTCGACGACGGCAAGCAGTTCATCGCAGGCGCGATGATCGGCGGACAGGAAAGCGGTGATCGTCTGCATGAGAAACCTCGGTGGAAGCGCTGTCCGGATTGTCCTGCCAGCGGACGGCGGCATGGTTGATCAGGGTCAAGGAATTCGCAGGAGCGCGTCGGCGGCGCGAGGCCCGCGGATACCCGCAGGCAGCGGACGATGATGCCGGGGCCCGACGCCGCCGTCGAGAGGACAAAATGTCGCAGGCCGTTCCGTCGCGCTGGAGCGGGCGCGGGACGCAGCAGCTTGATCTGCTGCTTGATCTCGATCAAGATTGATGTCGCTGTTCATGCCTATATTCCAATCACCTGACAGTGGAGGTGGCGCCATGTTCAAACACATTCTCGTTCCCACGGACGGCTCTGAACTCTCCAGGGATACGGCCCGCCGGGCGGTCTCCTTCGCCAGGGAGGCCGGTGCCCGCATCACGGCCTTCTATGCCAAACCGGAGTACCCCGTGAGCTACTACGGCGAAGGCGCGCTGATCGATCCGACGACGCCCGAGAAGTTTGCCGAACTGGCCGAGCGGCAGGCAGCGGAAACGCTGGATTTCGTCGCCGGACTCTGCGAGAGCGCCGGCGTTCCGGTCGACAGGCTGTCGATGACGAGTGACATCCCCTACCAGGCCATCATCGACGCGGCGACCGAGGCCGGCTGCGACCTGATCTTCATGGCATCGCATGGGCGTCGTGGCTTCACTGCGCTGTTGCTCGGCAGCGAGACCAACAAGGTTCTGACGCACTCGAAGATTCCGGTTCTCGTCTATCGCTGATCGGCGCGTGCGCGCGGCGACGAGGTCGAGTTGCCCTGGCGCCGGCGGTGGAATGTGGCAAAATGCCTTGGCGCGGCCGCCTGGCGATGGCCCAATGCAGGGGCCTGCCAGAGCAAGGAGGATAGGTGCACGACGTTGAGGGATTTTTCGCCAGGCTCGCCCGGGATGCGGGGCGTCGCGCCCCGCTGTCGGTCTTCTGCCTGCTCGCCGCTGCGGCACAGGCCGCCGATGTCGGCCTGGCCGGCGTCTTTCCCGGCAAGGCGCTGCTGACGATCAACGGTGGCGCGCCGCGGATCGTTGCCGTCGGCAGCACGACTGCCGAGGGTGTGACGGTACTGGCGGTCGATGGCGAGACGGCGACGATCGAGTCCGATGGCAGGAAGCGCAGGCTGCGCGTCGGCGAGAACGTGGCCGCGCCGGCGGCGCCCGCGGGCGGCGCCCGGGCGACGCTGATTGCCGATGCGCAGGGCCATTTCCTCACCACCGGCAGCATCAACGGGACGACGGTACGCTTCATGGTCGATACCGGCGCGACGATGATCGGGCTCGGGGCAGGCGACGCGCGGCGGATCGGCATCGACACCAGCAAGGGTGTGCCGGCTCTTGCCATGACGGCCAACGGCCAGGCGCGGGTCGTGCGCGTCAAGCTCGACAGCGTGCGGGTCGGCGAGATCACGGTCAACAATGTGGACGCGCTGGTTCACGAACACGACATGCCACTGGCTCTGCTCGGCATGAGTTTCCTCAACCGCATGGAGATGCAGCGCGACGGTCAATCGATGACCCTCAGGAAGCGCTTCTAGGAAAGGCTTGACATGCGTCGTCGCAATGGTACGGCCAGCCTGCTTGGGCAGGAGATCGAGATTTTGATGCGCGAGCGCGAGGCACTGCTGCAGGTCGTCGGTGCGACGGCGGCGCTGATCGCCTCTCTCGACAGTCGGGATCTGCCGTCGACTTCGGTCCGCGCGGCCGATCTCGCTGCCAGTGCGATCAACGCGCTGTCCGACGAGAGCCTGCGCGACGCGCTGGCCGTGGCGCATGCGAGGATCGACGATGCGTGCGCAGTCACCGGCTGACCAGGCGCTGGCTCCACCACCGCCTGAGCGCCGGACGGTCGACCTCGATCGCGTGCGGCAGGTCCTGCATGCGGTGCCGTGTGCGACGCGCATCGTCCTCGAGGACGGGGTCGGCGACGAGGAGTTGATGCCGGCTGCGGTGCTCTTTCCGATCGTCCGGCGCAATGAAGAGCCGACCGTGCTGTTGACGCAGCGGACCGCACACCTGAAGGATCATCCGGGCCAGATCAGTTTCCCGGGCGGCCGTTGCGAGTCGTCCGACCCGTCGCCGGTGCATACCGCCTTGCGCGAGGCAGCCGAGGAGATCGGCCTGGGCGCAGCGCATGTCGATGTCGCCGGCTATCTGCCCGAGTACCTCACCAGTACCGGCTTTCGCGTCACCCCGGTCGTGGCCATGGTGACCCCCCCGTTCGAGCTGCAGCTCGACGCCTACGAGGTGGCAGAAGTGTTCGAGGTGCCGCTCTCTTTCCTGCTCGACCCGGTCAACCACCAGCAGCATTCACTGCATTACCGTGGCCGGCTGCGCCACTACTACGCGATGCCCTACCGCGGCCACTTCATCTGGGGCGCGACGGCGGGAATCATCATGTCGCTGTACCGCGCGCTGGCTGAGGGCGACTGATCTCCCTTCTCCCGCACACGCCGGAGAAGGCGAGGAGCGAGTGGAGAGGAGTGAGGAGAGAGACTCCCTTCTCCCGCACGCGGGTGAAGGACCGGGCGGTGGAGCATGTCGCGACTTCCTGCCGGCGCAGGCAACGGTCAATCGAGGACCATCTCGATCTGGTCGAGCAACTGCCTGGCCCGCGTCTGATCCCGCGCCGCGCGCAGCGCAGCACGCAGGCGGCCGAGATTCTGCTGCAGTTCATCGCGCGTCCGCACCTGTTCGATCTCGGCAACCAGACTCGCTGCCTGATCACCCAGCAGTTCTCGCAGGCTGCGGGCGGCGTAGCTGCGCGCCAGGCTGATGTCGTCGTCGGCCGCTGCGTTCGCGCTGCCGTGGCTGCCTCCCGCCACGACACCGCGGCGACCCGGCGGATGCGTCTGGACGAAGCCGCCGGCGAGCAGGGCCGACAGTTGCTTCCTGCCTTCGCTGACCGAACTGCTCAGGGCAACCAACTCACTGCCGCTGCGGTGGCCATCGACCAGGATCAACAGGGCCCGCATGCGCGAAGGCAAGTGGTGGGCCCGTGTGGAGATCTCATCGAGGCCCTTCGGCGTTTTGTAAAAGACTGACGACAGTTTCATTGTGGAGCGATCTTCTTGACCCGGCAGCGAGATGTTGCGTGAAGTGACGGCGTTCCGCAAGTCCCGCGCAACTGGCTCATGTTCCGCGTCCGCCGGGCGCGGCCAGACGGCGCTGCCCGTTGCGGCGCCGAAGAGGAGCTTCTGATCAGCCTGGGTCACCTGCGTGCCACGATGCTCCGCGCAAGATGGCGACCGCTGCCTGAGCGTCAGTCTGTCGCCAACGGCTGGCGATCGGCAGCGCTGGCGAGGCCCATGCGGATTTCATGAAAAGCGCCAGGGCTCTGGTTTGGCGCGATTTGCTGCTATGCTTGCCGCCGTTGTTGCTGGTGGGCCTTGCCGCTATGGTAGGGGTTGATCGAACATTAACAGGAGTTTCTTCATGACTAGAGAAGTCGTCGTATTGAGCGCGGTCCGTTCAGCCATTGGCACCTTCGGTGGTTCACTCGCCAACATGGAGCCGCATGAGCTGGCCGGTGCCGTGATGAAGGAGTCGATCGCCCGCTCAGGTGTCGATGCGCAGCAGATCAGCTATGTGACGGTGGGCAACTGCATTCCGACCGACTCGCGCTTCGCTTACGTCGCCCGCGTCGCCTCGATCCAGGCCGGTCTGGCGATGGATTCGGTCGCCATGGCGGTCAACCGTCTCTGCGCGTCGGGCTTGCAGGGGGTGGTGACGACGGCCCAGAACATCATGCTGGGCGACGCCGACTACGGCATCGGTGGTGGCGTCGAAGTGATGTCGCGTGGCTCCTACATGCTGCCGGCGATGCGCACCGGCGCCCGCATGGGTGACAGCAAGGCGATCGACATGATGGTGGCGACGCTGACCGATCCCTTTGGCGTCGGCCACATGGGCGTCACCGCCGAGAACCTGGCGACGAAGTGGAACATCAGCCGCGAGGAGCAGGACGCCTTCGCCGTCGAGTCGCAGCGCCGCGCTGCCGCCGCCATCGCCGAGGGGCGCTTCAAGTCGCAGATCGTGCCGATCGTCCTCAAGTCGCGCAAGGGCGACGTGGTTTTCGATACCGACGAGCATGTCAAGGGCGGCACGACCGTCGAGACCCTGGCCAAGATGAAGCCGGCCTTCACCAAGGATGGCACGGTCACTGCCGGCAATGCCTCCGGAATCAATGACGGGGCTGCTTTCCTCGTCCTCGCCGCGGCGGATGTTGCCGCCAGTGCCGGCCAGAAGCCGCTCGCGCGGCTGGTCTCGTATGCGGTCGCCGGTGTGCCGAACGACATCATGGGCGAGGGACCGATCCCGGCGACCAGGCTGGCGCTGAAGAAGGCGGGGCTTGCACTCGATCAGATGGACGTCATCGAGGCCAACGAGGCCTTTGCGGCGCAGGCCATCGCGGTCAACAAGGGGCTTGGCCTCGATCCGGTGAAGACCAACCCGAACGGCGGCGCGATCGCGCTGGGCCACCCGGTCGGCTGCTCGGGCGCCTTCATCGCCACCAAGGCGATCCACGAACTGCAGCGTACCGGTGGCCGCTATGCGCTGGTCACCATGTGCATCGGTGGCGGGCAGGGCATTGCGGTGATCTTCGAACGCGCCTGATCGTCGTCGGCGGCAAGGCGGATCCGGCCGCTGTGCGGCCGGGTTCCTTTTTTTCAGTAGCCAGGTGCCTGCGGCAGCCGTAGCGAGAGTCCTGCCTCGGCCGGCGTCGTGCCGTGCTCGACGACGCCGAGCAGCGGCGCCGGCAGCCGGCTGCACAGTGCCGCCAGGTTCTCGCTGAAACGCGACATCGCCGGATCGATCCGGTTGGCAACCCAGCCAGCCAGGGGCAGGCGGCGCGCGGCGATCGCCTGCGCCGTCAGCAGGGCATGGTTGATGCAGCCGAGGCGCATGCCGACGACCAGGATCAGCGGCAGATCGAGCAGCGCAGCGAGGTCAGCCGTATCGCTCGTGGCGTCCAGCGGAACGCAGAAACCACCCACTCCCTCGACCAGGACCACGTCGGCCAGCGAGCGCAGCTCGGCGAAAGCGCTGGCGATCGCCGGCAGCTCGATCTGCCGGCCTTCCTCGGCGGCGGCGATGTGCGGGGCGATGGCGGCGCGGAAGGCGTAGGGGTTGACGAGCCGCCGCGGCGGCGCGAACGAGGACGCCGCGAGCAGTCGCTCGACATCGTCGTTCATCCCGTGGTCGTCGCAGCCGGCGGCGATCGGTTTCATCGCCACCGCACGCGCGCCAGATCGGCGCAGGGCGTGCAGCAGCGCGCAGGCAACGAAGGTCTTGCCGATCTCGGTGTCGGTGCCGGTGATGAACCAGGCCGGAGGGATATGCTTCATTTTTTGGCGTAGGCAAGAATGACGTCGTAACGCGCCGGCAGGCCGTCGCTCGTGCGGTGTCGTTCGTAGGCCGCCTGCACGCTCTGCCAGGCGCGGCGTCCGAGCATGCCGCTGCGCGCACCGTCACCGACCGAGTTGGCGCCGATGTCCTTGACCGCGCGCAACAGTGACGCGAGGTCCGGGTAGTGCTGGCTGACGGTCTGCCGGTGCAGGCGGACGCCGGCGAAGCCGGCGTGGCGCAGCGCCGCGGCGATCGCCTCGGGTTCGCTGAAGCCGATCGTGTGGCGGTGCTGGTCGATGCTGGCGAAGGACTCGCGCAATTCGGCAAAGGTCGCTGGACCGAGCGTGCTCAGCGCCAGTTCGCCGTGCGGACGCAGTACCCGGTGCGCCTCCCGGCAGACCGCCACGGGATCACACCACTGCACGGTCAGGTTCGACCACCAGATGTTGCAACTGGCGTCCCGGCAGGGCAGGGCCTCGATGTCGGCGGCGATGCACAGATCGGCGCCCTGGCGGGCGGCGGCGAGCATCGCCGGCGCGAAGTCGATGGCGAGGATCTCTGCCGCCGGCCACCGCTGCCGCAAGAGGCCGATTCCGTAGCCGGTGCCGCAGCCGGCATCGAGGATCGAGTCCGGCATCGCCGAGGAGCGGAATTGGTCGAGCAGCAACTGACAGACCCGTCGCTGCACGATCGCCGCCTCATCGTAGGAGGCCGCGGCGCGGTCGAAGGATTCGCGGACACGCCGTCTAGCGGGCACGGGTGGCATGGCAGAACTGGTTGATGAGCTCGACGCAGCGCGCGGGGTCGGTGAGAAAGGGCGCGTGCCCGGTGTCCGGGAAGACCTCGAGCCGGCTGCCGGAAAGCGCCTGTGCCAGCCAGGTCGCTGCGGCGAGCGGATTGAGGGCATCGCTGGCGCCGTGCAGCAGCAGGCTGCGGCAACCGATTCCCGCCAGCAGTGGTCGCAGGTCGGTGTCGCGCAGCCAGTCGAGACCACGCTGCAGTGCGGCCGGCGACGGTAGAGGCTGTTGGCGGAGCTGGCCGAGCAGCACGCGCGTCAGCGTCCGCGCCTGGCCGTCTCCCTGGCAGAGCAGAGCGACGAAGCGCTGCAGGGTTTCGGCCGGCCGCTGGCCGACGCTGTCGGCGAAGCCGGCAAGAACGCTGGCCGGCTGCGCTGCCGGCCAGTCCGGGCGCTGCACGAAGCATGGGGTGCTGCCGATCAGGATCAGTCCGCCGACCTGTTGCGGCGCCAGCAGCGCCGCGCGCAGCGCCAGCAGGCCGCCGAGTGACCAACCGCACAGCGTCACCGCTGCCGGCAGGCTGGCGAGCAGCGACTCGGCGCAGGCCGCCAGGCTCGTCGGGTCGTCGGCCGTGCGCCCGTAACCCGGCAAATCGACCACGTGCAGGCGACATGAATGGGACAGCGGTTCGAGCAGTGGCCGCCAGACCGCACTGCCCAGTCCCCAGCCGTGGAGCAGTGCGACATCGGGCCCGTCACCGGCGATCAGGCGCATGCCAGTTCCCGCAGTGCATCGACCAACAGCGCCACCTGCGCTTCGCTGTGGGCAGCGCTCAGCGAGACGCGCAGCCGTGCGGTTCCTTGCGGTACGGTCGGTGGCCGGATCGCCGGCACCCAGAGACCGCGCGCGTCAAGCGCGGCGGCGAGGCGGAGCGCTTCGTGGTTGTCGCCGACGATCACCGGCTGGATCGCCGTCGGCGACGGCAGCAGGCGCCAGCGGGTGCCGGCCAGACCATCGCGCAACTGGGCGACGAGTCGCCAGAGATGGGCGCGGCGCTCGTCGCCGGCGGCGATCAGTTCAAGGCTGGTGGCCAGTGCGCAGGCGACCAGCGGGCTGCCGGCAGTGGTGAAGATGTAGCTGCGGGCGCGCTGGACAAGCCATTCGATGACCGTCGCGTGCGCCGCGACGAAGGCCCCGGCGGCGCCGGCGGCCTTGCCGAGGGTTCCCATGCAGATCAGTCGGCGGCTTGCCGGCAGGCCGAAGTGGCCGATGCTGCCGCGGCCCTGTGGGCCGAGGACGCCAAAACCATGCGCGTCATCGACCACCAGCCAGGCGTCGTAACGCTCGGCGAGCGCCAGCAGGCCGGGCAGCGGCGCGAGGTCGCCATCCATGCTGAAGACGGCATCGCTGAGGATCAGGCGCCGCCGGGCGGTGCTGGCGGCGAGCAGCCGCTCGAGCGCAGCCAGGTCGGCGTGTGCATAGCGCTGGCCATCGGCGCGCGAGAGTTGCACGGCGTCGATCAGCGACGCGTGGTTGAGACGGTCGGCGAACACCGCGTCGCCGCGCCCGACCAGCGCCGGGACGATGGCCAGGTTGGCCATGTAGCCGGTGGAGAACAGCAGCGCGCGGTCGAAGCCGGTGAAAGCGGCGAGCTTGTCCTCGAGCGCCGCATGCGGTGCGAGGTGACCGCTGACGAGGTGCGAGGCGCCGCTGCCGACCCCCCAGGTGCGTGCGCCGGCGCAGGCCGCCGCGACCAGCGCCGGATCGTTGGCGAGGCCGAGGTAGTCATTGCTGCAGAAGCTGACCAGCGAGCGTCCGTCGACCCGCGCCAGCGGCCCACAGGGCGCGTCGAGGGTGCGTCGGGCGCGTTGCAGGCCAGCGCGTTGCAGTGCGTCGAGTTCGCCCTGCAGTTCGTCCCAGATCATCGCCGCAGGGCTGCCTCCAGCGCCGCCGTTGCCCGCTCGACGAGGAATTCGATCTCGCCCGGGCTGATGATGTACGGCGGCATGAAGTAGACCGTGTTGCCGATCGGTCGCAGGAGAATTCCGCTCGCCAGTGCCTCGACGTAGAAGTGGCGCGAGAAGAGCGGATCGTCGCTGACGACGTCGAAGGCGGCGATCATGCCGCGTTGCCGCAGGTGGCGCACCTGCGGATGACCGGCGAGCGGCTGCAGGCAGCTGCCGAGGTGCCGGGCGAGCAGCTCGTTGCGCTCGATCACCCGCTCGTCGGCGAAGATGTCGAGCGTTGCCAGCGCGGCACGGCAGGCCAGCGCGTTGCCGGTGTAGGAGTGCGAGTGCAGGAAGCCGCGGCTGGTGGCGTCATCGTAGAAGTCGGCGTATACCGCATCGCTGGTCATGACGATCGACAGCGGCAGGTAGCCGCCCGAGATGCCTTTCGACAGGCAGAGGAAGTCCGGCCGGATCGCCGCCTGTTCGTGCGCGAAGAAGCTGCCGCTGCGCCCACAGCCGACGGCGATCTCATCGCAGATCAGGTGCACCCCGTAACGGTCGCAGAGGCCGCGGGCAAGACGCAGGTACTCCGGATCGTGCATCGCCATGCCGCTGGCGCACTGGATCAGCGGCTCGACGATGAGCGCGGCGATGCGCTGGTGTTCGCGCTCGAGACGGGCTTCCAGGGCGCTGGCGGCTCGCCTGGCGACATCGACTGCGCTCTCGCCGGCCGCCGCAAGGCGCGCGTCCGGCGAATCGACGACTCCCGCCGGGCGAATCAGTGCGGCGTAGGCATCCCTGAACAGCGCGACATCGGTCACTGCCAGCGCGCCGACGGTCTCGCCATGGTAACCGCCCGCCACACAGAGAAACTCCCGTTTGTCGCCATGACCGCGGTTCTGCCAGGAATGGAAGGACATCTTGAGGGCGATCTCGGTCGCCGAGGCGCCGTCGGACGCGAAGAAGCAATGACCAAGGCTGCCGCCGGTCAGCGCCGCCAGTCTTTCCGACAGTTCGACCACCGGTCGCTGCGTGAAGCCGGCGAGGATGACGTGCTCCAGTTCATCGAGCTGCGCACGCAGGGCGGCGTTGATCCGTGGATGACAGTGCCCGAACAGATTGACCCACCACGAGCTGATGCCATCGAGATAGCGATGGCCGTCGAAGTCATGCAGCCAGACGCCCTGGCCTCTGGCAATCGGCACCAGAGGCAGCGCCGCTTCCTGCCCGGCGTGGTGCTTCATCTGCGTGCACGGGTGCCAGACGGCTCTCAGGCTGCGCTCGAGCAGTTCGCGGTTGCTGGTCATCGGCGTCGTGGGTCGGTCGGCATCTGTTCAATGCAGGGTCTGCGAGGGCGTGTTGTCCTGTTCCGGCATCTCCGCGTGTACCGTTTCGCCGTCCGCGTTCGGGTAGAGCGGGGCACCGCAGTCGTCGCAGAACTCGTAGGGGAACTGCTGATCGAGTACCAGAACCTCCTTCACCCCCGCCTTGCGCAGCGTTGTTTCGATCTCGCCGGCAACGTCGCTGTTCTCGTCCTCGATTCCCAGCAGCGGCCAGACGACTCCGTGGAAGATCAGTTCGCTGTCGCGTGGACCAAAGCCGACGCGGAACTCCTCGAGCCGCTGGTCGTGGAAGGCGCCGACCACCGCCCGCAGGTTCTCCGGCGACAGACCAAGGGCGCCCTGCAGGAAAGCGACCGAAGCATCGAGCGAGTAGGGGCGTGATGCACTGTCGGCAGCGCGGCAGGCCGCATGGTAGGCGTCGGCCAGCAGCGGCTGGTAGGCACAACCGGTCAGCAGGGGCTCGAAACACGGCCCGCCCTGTCGCAGCCATTCCTTCTGCACCGTCTCGCGGCTGCTCTTCGGGCTCTCGTTCCAGTGGAAGATCGGCAGCGGGTGCGGCACCACCACGGCGCCGAGCAGGTAGCGCGTGTCGGAGAGGAAGCGATTGGTTTCCGGCATCGCTGCCGCATCGACGCTGAGATCCGTACCTTCCAGCGCCGCCTTGCCGAGCTGACGCATCATCTGCCAGGTGTCGACGAAGGTGTGCGGCAACTGGTCGGGGCTGTAGAGGTAGTCGGCTACAGCCAGTCGCGCATCGGCCGCGAGCACGTGTGCGCCCAGATGGACCTTCAGCGCCTGCAGCGTGCTGCGCGGGATCGTCGAGGTCGGGATCGAGAAGCGTGACCAGGCTAGCACCGGCGCAGCCAGCAGGAGGATGTCGAAATCCTGCCCGCCATGTCTGACGACGCAGGATTCGGCATTGGCTTCGATGATGTCGGCGAGGTCGTCGTGTGCCATCGGATGCGCGTCGAAGAGACGGTCGAGCGCACTCGTGAAATCGTCCTCCGTGCCATCGTGGAACAGCCTGTTGACCAGCTCGACCAGGCGCCCCTGCCAGAACTGGTCTTCCATCTTGCTGCCGGACTCGGCAAGGCCGATCGCCAGGCGGCTCAATTCGGTGGCATCGGCCGAGATGCGTTTGCGGGAAGAGAAGCGGGAGCGTTTCATGTGTGGGCGCCTGCAGGACGGTCAATCCGGCATTGTACCAAGCGGACAGGGTCGGCGCTGCTCGCCCTGCCGTTTCAGTTGCCCGGGGTGGTGGGAAACGCGCCCGGCATGCCGGCTTGCGCGCAACGATTTCCTCCCGATCGCGGATCGGACCCCCCGCGCCAAGACTTCAGGAATCGGCGCGCCCGCTCGCCGGCGGCAGGTCGTCCGCCGCGATCGGCCTGCCGACGTGGAAGCCCTGGATGAGTCTGAACCCCATCGCGTGGCAGGTCGCGGCGGACTCGGCGCACTCGATGCCCTCGGCGAGCGGCACCGAGCCGAGGTCGAGGACGAGCTTGACGAGGTCGCCGACTACCCGACGCTTGCGTTCGCTGGCGCGGTGGATGTTGCGCACGAGCCCGATGTCGAACTTGACGAAATGGGCCGGCGCCTCGCCCAGTTCATTGAGGCGCGCCTGTCCGGCGCCGAAGTCATCATAGGCGAAACGCACACCGATGTCGCGCAGGCTGGCGGCCAGTTCGACCAGTTCCTTCGCGTCCGTCACGGCGCTTTCGTGTACCTCGATCACCAGGTCAAGCCGGGGCAGCTGCAGACGTGTCTGCCGCAGCGCGGCGAGGAAATCGGCGCTGAAGGTCTCTTTGGGGTGGACGTTGGCAAAGAGCGTGAAACCGTCCAGGCGCGGCGCCATCACCGTCAGCGCGAAGTTGCGGAACGCCTGGCTGAGCTCGGCCTCGAGATTCAGGTTGCGCGCGATCTTGAACAGCGGCAGCGGCGCGACCGGCAACTGCGGGTGGTAGGCACGGCCAAGAAACTCGTAGGCGACGATCGTTCCGTCGCCGGCATCGGCGATGGCTTGCGCCGCACCGCTGATGCCGTGGCCGGCGAGCAACTGGTGGAATTCGTCCTCATTGGTCACGAAGAGTTCGGACAGGGTCGAGTCCGCCGGAGCCAGCATCGTCCGTGACTGGTCGAACCGGGGCAGCGCGACGGCGCGCAGGCCGAGGCGGAACTCGACGCCGCCGAAATGCACGATGTCGTTCTCCTCCAGCAGGCACGAGCCGTCGACTCGCTGTCGATTGACCGAAGTGCCGTTCAAGCTGTCGAGATCGGTCAGCCTCAGACGGCCGCTGAGGTCTTCCGTCAGTACCGCGTGATGTCGGCTGAGACTGGCGGCGGCGACCACCAGGTCGTTGTCGGGATCGCGACCGATGCCGAATGGCAGGCGAGCGACGTTGTAGACAATGCGCGAGCCGTGGGCGCTGACCGACTCGAGAAACCAGGACGCGCTCACCAGCTTCTCCAGCGGGTGGCCTCTGCACCAGCGGCCGGCTGCGCATCGTCGCGCCGGTGAAGTCTGCTGGCTGAAGCCACCGGCAGGGATCTGCCGGGGCCGCGGCGCCGCTGCAGGAGATCCAGCGGAGTCAGCGAAGTGCCTCGGTGAGCAGACATCAGGCGCGTGCTCCAAGTGTGCGTTGAGGGTGAAGGGTAGCAGACAGGCATCGCCCCTGACTAGCCCCCGACGCGGTTGGCGGGACGAGCGCGCGATCGGATGACTTTACTTTGCCGTTGAAGGCTAGCAGACTACTCCGGTATCGGGCCGTGCTGCCGTCGGCAGCGGAAGTTCCGGCTGAATTGACCAAGGGAAGCCGATGACGCGCCACGGCAATCGCTGGCTCCTGTTCCTTTCGCTGCTGCTGGTGGCCGCTGCCCTGGGTCTTGCGCTGCTGCCGCCCGGCTCGGCAGCACGCAGCGCAGCCTGCGCCGCGCCCACGGGCTGGCTGCGGATCGCCGGCGAGAATGGCGAGAGCATCCCGGCCAACGAGGTGTTGGCGGGTGCCGCCGCGGCTGATGTCGTCCTGCTCGGCGAGCAGCATGATGACGAAGATCATCACCGCTGGCAGCTGCAGGTACTCGCCGGGCTGCACGCGCTGCGTCCGCAGATGGTCGTCGGCTTCGAGATGTTTCCGCGCCGCGTGCAGCCGGTGCTCGATCGCTGGGTGGCCGGCGAGCTCAGCGCGCCGGCATTGCTGGTGCAGACCGGCTGGGAGGAGGTCTGGAATTTCCCGGCTGCGTTCTACCTGCCGCTTTTCGAGTTCGTGCGCATCAACCGTCTGCCGATGCTCGCGCTCAACGTCGATGCGCGCCTGACACGGGCGATCGGCGACAAGGGCTGGGATGCCGTGCCGGCGAGCGAACGCGAAGGGGTTGGTCGCGCGGCGCCGGCCAGCTCGGCCTACCGCGACTTCCTGTTCAGTGTCTACCGCGAACACGCGCATGGCCAGGGCGGTCGTGACAGCCGCGGCTTCCGCCACTTCGTCGAGGCGCAGCTGAACTGGGACCGCGCCATGGCCGAAGCGCTGGCCGCGCGCTTGGCGTCGGCGCAGGGCGACGGGCGGCCGCCACTCGTCGTCGGCGTCATCGGCAGCGGACACCTGCGCCATGGTCATGGCGTCCCGCACCAGCTGCGTGCCCTCGGCGTCGGGCGGGTCGTCACGCTGCTGCCGCTGGCGTTCGCCGAGGCGTGTCGCGAGATGCAGCCGGGCCTCGCCGATGCGCTCTTCGTGCTGCCGTCGAAGCCGGCACTGCCCGTGCCGCCTCCTCGTCTCGGCGTGCAACTGGAAGACATCGCCGGTGCCGGGTCAGCAGTGCGCGTGCAGGCGGTCACCGCCGGCAGCCTGGCCGAGAAGAGCGGGCTAATGGCGGGCGACCGGCTGCTCGAGGTCGCCGGTCGACCAGCCGGCAAGGCAGCGGCCGTGATCGCGCTGGTACGGGCGGCAGCGCCCGGTACCTGGCTGCCGCTGCGGGTCGGACGCGGCGATACGACGCTCGACATCGTCGTCCACTTGCCGCCGGAATGATGCCGCGGGCGTGGCTTGCCGGCGCACTGCTGCTGCTCGCGCTGGCTGCGCGCGCGGCCGTCGACCTCGATCTGGCGGTGACACTCGAACCGGCGACGCGGCGGCTCGAGGCGATCGCCGAACTGCCATCCGGCGGGCGGACCTTCCAGTTCGCCCTGCACGAGTCACTGAGCGTGCGCGAGGTGCAGGCGCCGGCTGGCCAGTCCGTCGCGGCGAGCCTTGCCGGCAGCCGTGGCGACGGCACGCGCACCTGGCGAATCGCCTTGCCGGCAGGCGTCGACCGCGTGCGCATCGCTTACGGCGGGACGCTGCCGGCGACTGAAACGGGTCGCGACCATCGCCAGGTCCTGCAAGGCCAGCCGCCGATGGCGGCGGCCGCCGGATCGTTCCTCGCCGCGGGCAGCGGCTGGTACCCGCAGCCGCCGCTGGCGCTGTTCAGCTACCGGGTGCGCGTGTCGGTGCCCGGCGAGCAACGCGCGGTCGTCCCCGGCAGCCTGCGGCTGGAGCGCTTGCCACGCACTGCCGCTGATCGCTACGAAGCCGAGTTCGAGTTCGCGCAGCCGACCGACGGCGTCGACCTGATGGCCGGTCCCTGGCGGGTACGCGAACGCCTCATGGCGCGTGACGGTGTCTCGCCGCTGCGCCTGCGAACCTATTTCCCGCCCCCTCTCGATGGCGAGCCGGGGCTCGCCGAAGGCTATCTCGCCGACAGCGCGCGCTACCTCGAGCGCTACAGCGCACTCATCGGCGCCTACCCCTACGACGCCTTCTCGATCGTTGCCAGTCCGCTGCCGACCGGACTCGGCATGCCGACGCTGACCTACATCGGCGTCGATGTGCTGCGCCTGCCGTTCATTCGTGCCACCTCGCTCGGCCACGAAGTGCTGCACAACTGGTGGGGCAACGGCGTCCATGTCGATGCACGCATGGGCAACTGGAGCGAAGGGCTGACCACATTTCTCGCCGATTACGCCTACAGCGAGGAGCGTTCACTGGCCGCCGCACAAGCCATGCGGCTCGCCTGGCTGCGCGATGCGGCGGCATTGCCGGCGAGCGCGCAGCCGGCGCTGCGCGACTTCCGCAGCCGCCGGCATGGCGCCGAGGCGACGGTCGGCTATGGCAAGGCGGCGATGTTCTTCCTGGCGCTGCGTGATCAGATCGGCGCAGTGGCGTTCGCGCAGGGCTTGCGTGATTTCTGGCAGGCACAGCGTTTTCGTCACGCCAGCTGGGACGATCTGCGGCGGGCCTTCGAGCATGCCGCGGGCGGCGACCTGCGCGGCGTCTTCGAACAGTGGCTGAGTTCGCGGCAGTTGCCGGTGTTCACGGTCGATGATGCCGTCGCCAGTCGCTCGCCGTCGGGCCATCGCCTGCGCCTGACGCTGCGTCAGGGCAGCCCGGCGCTGGCGGTCAGACTGCCGGTCGAGATCGCCGGCGGGACGGACAGCGTCACGCGCTGGGTCGACGTGACCGGCGAGCGCAGTCTGGCCGAGTTTGACCTCGATTTCCTTCCCGAGCGCATCCGCATCGACCCCGAAGCGCGCACCTGGCGGCGGCTGCACGAAGCCGAGCTGCCGCTCATCCTGCGTCGCTGGGTCGGGGCTTTGAAGCCGCGCTGGCTGGTCGTCGGTGGCGACGCAGCGTTTCACGAGGCTGCCGAGACGCTCGCCGGGCGATTCTTCGAGCGGCCGGCGGCGCGGCTTGCCCCGGCGGACTTGCGGGCGGCGCTGGCGGCTGGCGAAGCGCTGATGATCGTCGGCACGCCCGCGGCGGTCGATGCCGCGCTGCTCGCCAATGGTCTGCCGCTGCAGGCGCAGAGCCTGGGCGCGAACGCAACGCGCGGCTCGGCGCAGGTATGGACCGTCGAGCGGGGTCCGCTGCTGGCGGTCGCTGCCCGTGATGCGGCAGCGCTGCGCTCGCTGGCACGCCCGTTGCCGCACTACGGCGGCCAGAGCTGGCTGGTCTTCGATGGTGCGCAGGCCAGCGAGCGCGGTCTGTGGCCGGCGGAGGTGCCGGTCTTCGCGGTGCGTGGCGAGGCGCCCGCGGCGCGACGTCGAAGGCCTCGTCAGCGCACACGGGGGGCGGCCGTCGCGCCTCGTTCATCATAGCCCGTGGCAATTGAGCTCATCTTCACAATTCATTGGCTCCATCATCGGGCTGTTCCTAGAATCTCGCCATGCGTCGGATACGGCACTGCCTGAGACGGCAGTGACGGGGCCGGGGAAGGAGCGCTCCGCGCGTCGGGGGGTCGCTTCCCGACGCATTCGTGACCAGCATCCCGCTGGCAGGATTCTTCACTGAAGGAGGTCGCACGATGAAAACCAGGACTGCCACTGCACCCGCGATCAACATCGGCATCAGCGCCGAGGATCGGGAGAAGATCGCGCACGGCCTGTCGGCACTGCTCGCCGACAGCTATACCCTCTACCTGATGACGCACAATTTCCACTGGAACGTCACCGGCCCGATGTTCAACACACTGCACCTGATGTTCATGGCGCAGTACAGCGAACAGTGGACCGCGCTCGACGTCATCGCCGAGCGGATCCGCGCGCTGGGTCACCCGGCGCCGGGCACCTATCGCGAGTTCAGCCGCCTCGCTTCGATCGCCGAGGTGGAAGGGGTTCCGCGGGCAGTCGAGATGATTCGCCATCTCGTCGCCGCGCAGGAGGCGACGGCACGGACAGCGCGCGAGCTGCTGCCGGTGGTGACTGCGGCGAACGATCAGCCGACCACCGACCTCCTGACACAGCGGTTGGAGGTGCATGAGAAGACGGCGTGGATGCTGCGCAGTCTGCTCGAGGATTGACCGGGCGGCGGCTCCACCGCCTGCTGTGCCGGGTTTGCGGGGGAAGTTGATGCAGCTGATCGCCGCCACGCGGCTCGCTGGCGGGATCGTCAAGCTCGTTCGGCGCTGGGGGAGGGTGGCTGCGCCCGTACCGTCTGCCCGCAGGCGAGACGGCGGCTTTTCTGAAACCTCCGGTGCGCGGAAAATGCGAGCCGCAGGCCATTCCGCGGCGGCGAACAGCGGCCACTGTCATCGACCCCGACCGCACGCGCCGTCGTCCTGCCGGGCCGCGGAAGCGGCCGGGCAGGGTGCGATCCGGATCAGAACAACATGAAGTCGAGCTGACCCAGCGTGGGCGCGAAGTCGATGATGTCTGGCGGCGCGGCAGCCAAACCGTCGGGCGTGACGAGCGACGCGGCGGCCGGCGGCGCGGCGGCACCGCCGTCTTCAGCCAGCACCTGGACTGGATCGGCAATGGCTCGGCCTGCAGCGTCGAATGGCAACGCTGCGAGCAGTGCAGTGATCGTCTCGCCGGCGACCGTCGGGCTGGTTTCGGCAGCATTCGTGCCGTCACCGTCGACAGCCGTCGTGGCGAGCGAACGCTGCAGGAGTGGGGCGGCAACCGCGGTTACCGTGAGGACGATGTCGTTGCCGTCTTCACCGCCGTAGTCGATCGTGAAGGTGTAGGTCGAGCCAGCGAAGACTTCTTCGATGGTCGAGCCGCCTGTCAGGCCAAGGAACGTGCCGGCCGTGGCATCACTGCCATCATTGGCGACGATCACGAAGCGGTCGTTGATCTGCGGAGCGAAGTCGAGGACGAGATCCAGCGTCCCGCCGGTGCCCCCGGCAGCAAGATCGATCGCGCCATTGACGATGATCTGGTCGTAGCCGATGGCTGCGCCCGCACCCGCCAGAGTGATCTGCAGCGTGCCGCTGGCGGACAGCAGCCAGTCGCCGTTGATGGTCGTCCGCCCGGCGCCAGTGCCGCCGGGAGCCAGTGTGCCGCCGTTCTCGTCCAGTGTGCCGTTGAACGTTGCGACGTCGAGCGCACCGCCCGTGAAGGCGAAGTTGCCCCCGGTATCGAGGTCGATGGTTGCGCCGACGAGCAGGCCACCCCCGATGTCGAAAGTCTCTACCGCGATGCCGCCGCTGCCGCCAATCCGCAGGGTGTTGTCGGCGAAGTCGAACAGACCGCTGGTGAGCTTGACTGTCTGCCCGTTGAACGAGCCGCTGAAGCCGTCCACGAAAGTGACTGTGCCGTTGGCACCCGGGCCCATGCCGATGTTGACGCTGTCGGCCACGAGGGTGGTGCCCTGGCCGATGATCAGGCTGCCGCTGGCGGTGCCGCGGCCGGCGGTGCGACCGACGTTGAGCTCGCTGAGCTCGGCGGTGAGGGTGCCGAGGGTGGCATCGAGGGTGCCGGTGGCGTTGCTGGTGTTGGCGTAGGCATAGTAACCGGAGTTGCCGACGGACTCGTTCCAGCCGATGTTGAGGGTGGCCGGCGTGGCGAGGGTGCCGAGGTCGATGGTGCTGCCGGAGCCGAGGACCAGGGAGGCCTCGGCGCGGCCCTGCCAGCCGACGTCGGTGACGCGGGCGATCGAGAGTTCGTCGTCGATGTCGGCGCTGAACTGGTCGTTCGTCAGGTCGGCGGTGGCATCGGCCAAGTCGATGCCGCTGAGGTTGTAGCCGAGGCGCAGATGGTCGAGGCGGTTGCCGGGG
>ERZ761602.1608-NODE-1608-length-39953-cov-3.774700_pt1 | contig 39953 bp, 34 predicted proteins | sample MGYA00512165_ERZ761602 | MGnify/ENA primary metagenome ERZ761602 (study PRJEB28899, sample SAMN02445085) | bioreactor sludge metagenome | biome: EBPR sludge; isolation source: Thorneside wastewater treatment plant | place: Australia: Brisbane, Thorneside...
TCAGGACGATAAGGGTGAGCAGCGGCGAGTAGAGGTACATGACGCCGAGGAACACGACCGTGAACAGGAGGTCGATGACGAGCGTCACCGAGCTCGAGGTCAAAAACTCGCGGATCGTCTCGAGCTCGCGCACGCGCGCCACGCTGTCGCCAACGCGGCGGCTCTCGAACCAGGCGAGCGGCAGACTGAGGAGATGCCGGAACAGCTGTGCGCCGAGCTCGGCGTCGACGCGGTTGGTCGTATGCGCAAAGAGCCAGGTCCGAAGCCCGCCGAGCAGCACTTCCCAGATCGAGACGACGACGAAGCCGACCGCGAGCACGGTCAGCGTCGTCAGCGACTGGTGGACGAGCACTTTGTCGACGACGAGCTGGAAGAAGATCGGCGTTGCAAGCGCGACGAGCTGGATCACGAACGAGGCGGCGAGCACGTCGCGAAGCGCTTTGCGATATTTAACGAGCGCGGGGATGAACCAGGCAACGTCGAACTTGCGCGCGGTGCCCGCGAGGCTCTCGCGCGTCGTCATGAACACGAGGTCGCCGGCGTATTCTGAGGCAAGCCTTTCCGCGTCCCAGACATCCGGGCGGCTATCGCCGTCGGGGCGCTGGATGAGCGCCTTCAGCTCACCGTCGCTCTCCTGGACCTTGGCGAGGATGAAGAAGCGGCCGTCGGTACCACGCGCAATGGCAGGAAGCGGCTGGCGGCCAAGCCGGTCGGTGGCCACGCCCCGCGTGCGCGCGTTGATGCCAAGCGCTTTTGCGGCGCGCAGGATGTCCTGGATCTCGAAAAGCGTCGCACCGCGACCGCGATCATGAAGCAGCTGCGCAGGATCCGCAGACACGCGCAAGTATTTTGCAAGCAGAACGAAGCAACCAAGGCCGGTATCCACCGTCCCCGCGTCATTGTCCGCCTGCCCAGAATGCCCCCCGGCGTCCACGCTAACCAGCAATCATCGTCGGTCGAGCCCCAATGAAATCAATCACATCCGCACCTCCCCCGTGCAGACATGACAAAAAACCCGACAACGACCCGGCACCCTCATAGAGTCGGAGTGCCCTTGCACCGACACTGGCATATGGCCCGACGGCGTCAAGAGGGTCTCAAAAAATTCTTGTTTCTTTTCTTTGGCCTGAAAGAAAAAGCGCCGGAATTCCGACGTTTTCAAAATAAACAGCACGCGAAATTTAATCGCGATCGCTTTTGTTGTTTGTGGGTCAGCAGGCAACGGGTACGAAAATTGTGAAACCGTGAAGAAGAACCCGGCCGGGTGATCCGGCCGGGCTCTCCCAGGTCAGAACTTGATACCGATACCGGCAGCCGCCTGGTGGCGGGTAAAGTCTCCAGTAAGGACCGGCGGATCGATGTCGAAATCCTTGTAGTCGTTATAGAGATATTCGACCTTGCCGTATGCGCCCTTGCCGAGCGGATACTCAAGGCCAACGCCGAGCTGAAGCCCGTCACGCGATGCAGCCTCGGAGAAATTGAAGGACGCGTCCTCAAAATCCTCATAAGTGTGCGCGTCGGCCTTGCGATCTGTTTCGATCTTCGCTTCGCTGAACTGTTCCGTCGTCTCGCCGACCTTGAAGCGGACCTGATCGTGGTCCCTTCGGCCTTTACGTTCCAGACCGGCGCGGATCACTGGGAGATTTTGCTGCGCGCCCGCGCGATCGAAACACAGTCCTATGTTGCCGCACCCGGCCAGGTCGGCACATTCGACAACGGCAAATACATGAATTTTGGCCACTCGATGATCGTGGATCCATGGGGACTCGTTGTGGCCCAGGTTTCGAACGGCCCTGGCTTCGCCAGCACGCGGCTGGATTCGCGGTATATGGAACAGGTCCGCACCCGGCTTCCGGTCCGCCAGAATCGCGTTCTCGTCTGAGCAAGAGGAAATCGGAATGTTCGATATTCGTCCGCAACCGGAACCACTGCCTCAGTCACTCCTCGACCGGGCCGTCCTCGCGGAACCTGCAACCATCGGGCACTTCCGCCTCCGCGGTTTTCCCGCGCCCGTGATACGGCCCATTGTCCCCGTCGGCCGCGTTGCCGGAACCGCCGTTACATTGTGCCTTCCGGCCGCCGATTCCACGTTGCTGCATCATGCAGCAGGTCTTGTCGGTCCTGGCCATATACTGGTGATCGACAGGCTGGGAGACAGGCATCATGCATGTCTTGGCGGAGGCGTCGCGCTCTGCCTTGCCCGTGCCGGGATCGCTGGCGTTATCGTCGATGGCCCGTGCGCCGACCCTCACGAAATCCGGGCGTGCGGACTGCCTGTGTGGGCAAGCGGCATCAGCAGCATCACTACGCGCGTGCAAGGCATTGGTGGTGCCATGAACGTTCCGGTCAGCGTGGCGGGCGCCGTGGTGATGCCCGGCGATCTCGTGATTGCGGACGAAGGCGGCGTGGTCGTCCTGCCTCCGGATGAGGCCGAGGCCGACATCGAACGAGCGATCGAGATGCAATCCGTGGAACGCGAAATGCTTCCGGGAGTGAGCCAGGCACGCCCTCTGGGAACAATCTCCGGTGCCACGAAGCTGGTTGTGGCAAAGCTGTTCGTCAGATGACGGCGTCCTCTAGTGGCTATGCCTCTGTTCCAAGGGCATTGCTGCAAAATCGCCACATGCAACGCGGCGAGCCGAAGCGAAAGAAAATTGAACTTCAGGAGACGAAACACTCCCGCTCACTATACTAATCGATCTAAGGTACAAGCCCGCCGAATACCTTACTCTGATCGGCTGACCGCGCCCCTCGTTCTTGAAGGTGTTTTCCGTGTTCTGCACGGCCCAGGCATTAACTCGCCCATAGCCCATGCTCTTTTCTGGATTGCTTCAGAAACGACCAGCTTGGCGGCGCAAAGCCCACAAATCAATCGCCAATCAGAGCGCCGTCCGCGCCGTCACCACGGGCTGGCCGAAAATTACCGTCCAAAATCACAACATCGGTGTCAGGCGCACGATCGCGCCGGGGTTGTTCAACGCGAGATAGAGCGAACCGTCAGGCCCGAATTTTACTTCGCGAATGCGTCCGTAGCCTTTGAGGATGATTTCCTCGCGCGTGATCCGTTCACCATCGACCACGAACCGAAACAACGTCTCATGTGAAAGCGAGCCGATAAACAGATTGTTCTGCCATTTCGGGAAAAGACACCCGCCGCAAAAGTCGAGAGAACTGATGCCGGGAGCAGGCGTCCAGTGGCGGACGGGCTTCTCGACCCCTGCCTTTTCCGTGAACTCACTGATCGTGCTGCCGTCATAGTCGACGCCGTAGGTTGCGATGGGCCAGCCATAGTTGGCGCCGGCCCTGAGGATGTTGAGCTCGTCTCCCCCATGTGGCCCGTGCTCGCTGCCCCAGATCGCGCCCGTTGCCGGATGCTGGGCGAGCCCCTGGATGTTGCGGTTTCCATAAGAGAAGATGGCTCCGCGGATCGGATCCGCGGAGCCAAAAGGATTACCGGGCGCCGCAGTGCCATCGGGGCGGATGCGAAACAGCTTCCCGCTCGGCTTTGATAGGTCTTGGGAATCCTTCGGCGCACTCATGTCGCCGATGCTGAAATAGAGACTGCCGGACTTGTCGAAGAGCATCCGTCCACCCCAGTGGCGGCTGCCGGGAAGATGCATGGAGTCGGGCACACGAAACAGGGATTGTGTCCTCTTCCATTCATGTCCTTCGATATGACCACGAATGACGCGCGTCATGCCGGGACTCTTGGCATCCGTCGCGCGCTCCGAATGCGCGAAGGCCAGATAGACCCAGCCGTTTTTTTCATAGTCCGGATCGATCTCGACATCGAACAGACCGCCGGTCGACGTCGCCCGATCGACAGGAGGGAAGCCGACGATCGGATTGGGGTCGATAGCGCCGTCGATCATCCAGAAGAGCTTTCCCGATCTATCCGTTATCAGTGCCCGGCGCGCGTCGATGAAAGCGATACCCCAAGGCGCGCTCAGCTGCGGATCGACGATGACATCGACTTTCAGTCGATAGTCCTCTGTTTGGATCGTGTTCGGCAGGGCTTTGGGAGGAAGCGGCTTGGCAGCCTGCGTCTGGAGAATATACTCCACGAGGCTGTTCTGCTCATCCTCTGTCAGGATATCACCCCAAGCAGGCATCCCGGCCGACGGGATACCGTTTCGGATATTGTTTCCAATCGCAAAGCGGCTGCGTCCGTAGGACCATTCACTCTTTACACGCGCCGTTGCCGACGCGCGCTCCAGAGCCCTGCCATGACACCCCGCGCAATTGGCTTCATAGATGAGGCTTCCCGGATGTCTCGTTGATACGGCACCGGCCTCTTCGAGCGAGCCGTTTGCCCAGCCGGCAACGGATGTGCCGTAGATTGCACAGGAAGCGAGCGTCATGGCGATCGGCAGAACGACCCGGCCGCGCCTTACCGTTTCTTTGCTCCATCCACGGCGCCATCTTTCCGGAACCGGCGGCACGGATATTTTCGACAGCCTCATTTGGGAATCTTCCCGGAATCAGTACTACTGAGGTCGCTTGAAACCTTGATCGCGAACGAAGCGGATGGCGGCATCAACGGCATGGATTTCTGTAAGATATCGAACGCGCCCTGACCGAGCAACTCGTCAAACGGGAAAGCAGGCCTGACCCGGCCGAACAGTAAATTCGCACATGCCTCGGGCCTCTCAAAACAATTGCCGTTCGCACTCGGTGCGTGCGAACGGCAATCTTTCTGCTTGTCTAAGCCGCATCCACGAGCACGATCTCGCTGTCTTCAATCGCGGTGATACGCAGAACATCCATGTCGCTGATCGCGGCACCGTCACGTGCCGCAATGCGAACATCACCGACCTGCACCGTACCCGTCGCAGGGACGAGATAGGCCTTGCGATCTTTGCCGAGCGGATAGTCCGCCGTCTCGCCCGCCTTCAGCGTCGCACCCACCACCCGCGCATCGGTGCGGATCGAAAGCGCGTCGTTGTCGTTGTCGAAGCCCGACGCCAGCGTGACGAAATGGCCCGAACGATCGCCCTTCGGGAAGGGCCGCGAACCCCAGCTCGGCTGCTCGCCACTCCGGGTCGGCAGGATCCAGATCTGGAAGATGCGTGTCGTCACGTCCTCCAGATTATACTCCGAATGGCACGTCGCCCGCCTCGGTGCGGCCACGGTTGCCGAGATTGTCCTCGTGCGTGATCGCGCCCTCGCGGACATAAGTGATGATTTCCATGTCACGGTGCGGGTGCGGCGGAAACCCGGTGTGGGGCGCGATCGTGTCGTCGTTCCACACGCGAAGGTTGCCCCACTGCATCCGCTTCGGGTCGTGATAGCCGGCGAACGAGAAGTGGTGCTTGGCGTCCAGCCAGCCGTGGTCGGCACCGCCGAGGCTTTCAAAGGGTCTGAGTTCGATCATCGGATATCTCCTTTCAAGCGGCGGTCCTGCCGCCGTCTCTTCACGAACTGTATTTAGGGATTGCGAGCTTTCCTGTTCAGGCGGATAAATCTGCATGAAACGTTCGAAGGACTTGAATAGTGAGTGGCCCCGGAACGCCGACGTTCGATCAGCTCCGCATCTTCCTCGCCATTGTCGACACCGGTAGCTTTGCCGCGGCCGGGCGCAGGCTGAACCGTGCCGTCTCCGTGATCAGCTATGGGATCGCGAACCTTGAGACGCAGCTCGGCCTCACCCTGTTCGAGCGTGAGGGTACGCGGAAGCCGAAGCTGACGGTCGCGGGTCGCGCCGTGCTCGCCGAGGTGCGCGCCGTGTCACAAGGCATCGACGGCCTGCGCGCCACGGTAAAGGGCCTTCTGGAAGGGTTGGAGGCGGAGGTCGATCTCGCCATCGACGTGATGCTGCCGCCGGAACGCGTCGGCCGGGTGCTGAGAGCCTTCGCCTCCGAATTCCCGACCGTGCAGCTCAAACTCCATGTCGAGGCGCTGGGCGCGATTACCGCCATGGTGCTCGATCGCAAGGCGGCGATCGGCATATCCGGTCCGCTCGCCGCGGGGATCGAAGGTGTAGAGTGCATTTCGGCGGGATCGGTGCCGATGGTGCCTGTCGCCGCCCCCGACCATCCGCTCGGCCGCATGGAGCGCATCCCGCCGGGCGCGGGCCGCGAGTATACGCAGCTCGTCCTCACCGACCGCTCGCGTTTCACCGAAGGCCGGGACTATTCGGTGATGAGCCCCAAGACATGGCGGCTCGCCGATCTCGGCGCCAAACATGCGCTACTGCGCGAGGGCATCGGCTGGGGAAACATGCCATTGCCGCTGATCGAACCCGATCTCATCGCGGGCACACTCATTCGCCTCGCCATGCCCGATCATCCGGGCGGCATCTACCGCTTTGCGGGCGTCTGGCGCCGGGATGCGCCGCCCGGCCCTGCCGCCTCCTGGCTTCTCGACCAGTTCGTGATGATTGGCCGCGACGATGTTGAGGAAGGCGGGCTGGGAGATATCTAGAATCTGATCAGGCCGGGCGCAGCAGGTGGCGAACCACCGGCGGCGTATCGCCGATGTGGAAGGCGTTCAGCGTTTCCTGATCGATGCGATCGGCGTGGGTCACGCGCGCGTGCTGCCGCTGATGTTCGAGCCAGCTTTCGACGACGAAGCCCTCGGTCACGCGGCCGGGTTCGGCGGCATCCTCCCACACGTCCCAGCGGATCGCGCCGTCGCGGCGGCGGACGGTGCTGAACCGGCGCAGCGCCGCGATGAATTCAGGTGCCCGCGCGGGATCGACACGGTATTCGATCTCGATCAGCACCGGGCCGCGATCCCCGGCGGGCGGCACCGCGACGACCGGCTCCGCCCAGTGGTTGGACGGCGCCAGATCGACCGCACTGCCGCCGGGAAGCCGCCACACGAAGGCCAGCAGCAGCGCCGCGCCCTGCCCGATCCCGGCGACGGTCAGCGCGGTCGCGACATCGGTGCGTGCCGCAAGCGCCCCCCACAGCACGCTGCCGCCCGTCATCGCCCCCTGGAAGACCAGCAGGTAAACGGCGAGCGCGCGCGCCTTCACCCAGCCGGGCGAGGCCATCTGCGCGGCGACATTGAGCGAGGTGAGCATCCCGATCCACGCAAGGCCCGCAACCAGCATCACGGCGCCCGCGAACACCGCGCTTCCGGCCAGCGCAAGCGAGAGCGTGGCGAGCGCGAACAACACCGTCGCGCCGATCGAGATGGTGTTCGCGGCAACACGCTTCCGCAGCCGCTTCAGCAACAACGCGCCGATCACCGCGCCCGCGCCCATGCAGCCGAGGAGTGCGCCATACCCTGCCGCATCGAGCCCGAGGCCGCGCCGCGCCACCAGCGGCAGCATCGCCCAGAGCGCACTGCCGAACACGAAGAAGCCGACTGCGCGGATCAGCACCAGCCGCAGCGCGGGCGCATGGCGCGCGTAGCGGTAACCGGCCTTCAGCGCGCCGAAGAAGTGCTCGGGCGGCAAGGCGTGCGCGGTTGCGGGTCGCTGCCAGCGAACCAGCACGAAGAGGACCGCTACCACCGAGAGCGCATTGAGCGCGAAGACAGCAGGCGTCCCGGCGAGCGCGACGATGACGCCGCCAAGCGCCGGGCCGATGGCGCGCGAGATATTGACCCCAAGGCTGTTGAGCGCAACCGCATCCGGCAGCGTCTTCGTGTCGACGAGTTCGGGCACGATGGCCTGGAAGACCGGCGCGCTGAGCGCCGCTGCGACGCCGAGCACGAAAGTCGCGGCGAGCAGAACATAAGGCGTCGTCAGCCCCTGCCATGTCAGCACCGCGAGCACGACCGCCGCCGTAAGGCCCAGCAATTGCGCCGCAAGCAGCATCCGCCGCCGATCGAGGATATCGGCGAGCGCGCCGGACGGCAGCGCGAGCAGGAACATCGGCAGTGTTGTTGCCGCCTGCACCATCGCCACCAGCAGCGGGCTTGGGCTCAGCGAAGTCATCAGCCAGCCTGCGCCGACATCGTGCATCCACGTGCCGATGTTGGAAACGACCGTGGCGATCCAGAGCGCACGGAACACCGGGAAGCTGAGGGGCCCTGCGGCTTTCGCGGAATCCGCCGTCACGACCGGATCTCCCTCTCGGCAAGGATCGCGGCGAGTACCAGCCCGCCGATCAGCCCGGCATGTTCCAGGAAGGTGTTGCGTTCGTGGAAACGTGCCAGCGGATCGGCAACCTGCCAGAAGGGATGCACGATGATCGTGGCGAGTGCCGTGAACACGCCGAGCGCACCCGCGCCGAGCCATGCCAGACGGCCGAGGACAAGCAATGCCGATCCGCCGAGCTGAACGAGGATGGTGGCCGCGACAACGAGCGCGGCGGGCTCCAGCCCGAAGTGCGCGGCTTCCGCGAGCGCACCGCCCAGATCGGCGAGCTTGGCAAGGCCACTCGTCCAGTACGGGAGCGTGAGGAGCGCCGTCGCGGCCACGACGAACCAGCGTTTTCCGAGCAGTGCGGAGACGGGAGCGGGCGTCATCGCTAGACCGCCCAGCATCCGCAGCCGAGCGCACCCCAGAAACTCTGGACGTCGGCTGCGGGAACGGATGCACCGAGCGCCGCAGCATGATCATGCCCGTGCACGGTGCAGGCGGAATGACAGCCGCAGGCGGAGGCGAGTTTCTTCGCGGTTTCCGGCGCGCGGTAAAATCCGCCGAACGTGGCGACCGGCGACCAGTCCGGCATCGCCTTCGGCAGCGCCGGGGCGAGCGGGGTGAAATCGCCTTCGCCGTGCACGACCTTGCCGCCGAGCATGGTAAGCACCGCGCGCAGGTGTACGATCTCGCTTTCCGCCACGCCGAAATAATCGTCGGAGAGCAGCGCGAGGTCGGCGAGTTGTCCGGCCTTGATCTGCCCTTTCTTGCCGTCCTCGTTCGAGAACCAGGTGTTGGCCTCGGTCCACAGGCGCAGCGCGGTCTCGCGGTCGAGGCGATTGCGCGGCGGATAGAGCGTGAGACCGCCGAGCGTCTTGCCCGTGACCAGCCACGACAGCGACACCCAGGGGTTGTAGCTGGCGACACGCGTCGCATCGGTGCCCGCGCCGACAGGAATCCCCGCTTCCATCATGCGCCGGATCGGGGGCGTCGCCTCGGCCGCCTTCGCGCCGTAGCGTTCGACGAAATATTCGCCCTGAAATGTCATGCGGTGCTGCACGGCGATGCCGCCGCCGAGCGCCGCGATACGATCGATATTGCGTTCGCTGATTGTCTCGGCGTGATCGAAGAACCAGTGCAGGCCATTGAAAGGCACGTCGCGGTTCACCTTTTCGAACACGTCGAGCGCGCGGCCAATCGTCTGGTCATAGGTCGCGTGGAGACGCCACGGCCAGCGCCGCTCCGCGAGCAGGCGGACGACAGGTTCGAGATCGGTTTCCATGTTCTGCGGCATGTCCGGCCGCGCGACGCGGAAATCCTCGAAGTCAGCGGCGGAATAGACGAGCATCTCGCCCGCGCCGTTATGCCGGTAGGTGTCGTCGCCGTCGCCGGGCTTCACCATCGTCGACCACGTCGCGAAATCCTTCAGCTCTTCCTTCGGCTTCTGCGTGAAGAGGTTGTAGGCGATACGCAGCGTCAGTTCGCCGTCCTCATGCAGCTTCTCGATGATCTCGTAATCGTCGGGGTAGTTCTGCGAACCGCCGCCCGCATCGACGACACTGGTGACACCGAGCGAATTCAGCTCGCGCATGAAATGCTTCGTCGAATTCAGCTGATATTCGGGCGGCAGCTTCGGGCCCTTGGCGAGCGTCGAATAGAGGATCGTCGCGTTCGGCTGGGCGAGCAGGAGCCCCGTGGGAGTCCCGGCGGCATCGCGCACGATCTCGCCGCCCGGCGGATTCGGCGTGTCCTTCGTGTAGCCCACCGCCCGCAGCGCGGCGGCGTTCAGCAGCGCACGGTCGTAGAGGTGCAGGATGAACACCGGCGTCTCCGGCGCGGCAGCGTTGATCTCGTCCAGTGTCGGCAGGCGTTTCTCCGCGAACTGGTGCTCGGTGAAGCCACCCACGACACGCACCCATTGCGGCGGTGGTGTGTTCTCGGCCTGACGCTTCAGCATCGCCATCGCGTCGGCGAGCGTCGGCACGCCTTCCCAGCGCAGCTCCATGTTGTAATTGAGCCCGCCCCGGATCACGTGGATGTGGCTGTCGATGAGGCCGGGAATGAGGCGCCGGCCCTTCGCGTCGATCACCCGCGCTCCCGGCGCGGCGGCGCGCACATCCTGCTCGGACCCGACCGCGAGGAACTTGCCGTCCCGGATCGCCACGGCCTCGGCGCTCGGGTTCTCCCGGTCCAGCGTCGTCACCCTGGCGTTTGTGATGATGATGTCGTCCCGGTTCATGGCAAGGCTCTCCGATGCGGTCAGCAGGGCTGTGGTGGCGGCGCCGGCGAGCGCCTGCCGGCGGGTGATCGTCTTCATGCGTTACGCTCCGTGTTCGAGGGAAGCGATCCGAGCACATGCTTCGCGCAGTCGCCGCAGACAAATTCTGCAAACGCAGGGCGGTTGCCGATACGCTTCGCCAGCGGCAGCAGCTGCTCGCCGAGCAGAATGCCCGCGAGGCCGACAAGCGCGATCACCGGCGGGGCGGGCGAACGGACGCCGAGCAGGCTGTAGACGACACCGACGAGCAGCCCCGCGCCCAGTGAAAGAAGATAGAGTTTCATGATCCCGTCCATCCTTCCCTGTCAGTTGGGGGTGCGGCCGGGCCTTGGGGGATAAGGCCCGGCCGCGGAGGAAAAGGCGATCAGTGACCGCCTTCCGAGGCGCCGAACATCGCCTTGGCGTAGGTGATGCCGAGCCCGTAGGCGCCGCCCCACTTGCGGGCGATGCCGGTGGTGAGGTCATAGGTCTCGGCGCGCGCCCAGTCGCGCTGCAGTTCGAGGAGGTACTGGAGCGCGGTCATCGGCTTCGCGCCCGCCTGCACCATGCGCTCGACGGCGCGCTCGTGCGCTTCTTCTGAAATGTCGCCGCTCGCATCGGTGATGACATAGGCATCGAACCCCTGCTCCAGCGCCGAGAGGACGGGGCCGACGATGCAGACCGAGGTCCAGAGACCGGCAAACACGATGCGGTCCTTGCCGATGCGGTTCACCTCGTCGATCACGGCGGCGTCCTCCCACGTGTTCATCGACGTGCGATCGAGCAGCGCCTGCCCCGGAAACGCATCCGTGATCTCGCTGAACATCGGGCCGGAGAAGCTCTTTTCCGCAACGGTGGTGAGGATGGTCGGAACCTTGAAACCCGCAGCGCCGCTCGCCACGAGCGCGGCATTGTTCCGCAAGAGCTCGGGAGCGATCGACTTTGTGGCGAACGCCATCTGTGACTGGAAATCGATAAGAACGAGCGCGTGGTTGCTCGGCGAAAGCAGCGCCTTGGCGGGGGTCGGGGTCGCTTTGATCGACATGGCTGAAACTCCTCTGGAAATCCTGATCCCCCGATCTGCTCGGGGGGTGGGGGCAGGTTTACGGCGAGGCATTTCTACGAAACAGGCATATAAAATTATTCTGAACGTTCGATAAACTTGAAAAGAAACGCAACTCTGACTACTCGACGGCCCACCCACCCCCCATCGCCTGATAAAGCGCCACGCGCGCGACGAGAGCGTCGGCGCGGGTCTGAATGAGGTTCAGTTCGGCGGCAAGCAGGCCCCGCTGCGCATCGAGTTGTTCCAGATAGGGGGAATAGCCCGCACGGTATCGGTTGGTTGCGAGTTGCAGCCCTGCGGCAAGCACATCGCGCTGGGCGCGAACGTGCTCCATCTGCACCGACAGATGCTTTACCGCCGCCAGATTGTCCTCGACCTCGCGAAATGCCGTGAGCGCCGCACGCCGATAGGCGAAGGCCGCCTCGTCGCGCCGCCCGGCCGCGCTTTCCGCCTGTGCCTGCAATCTCTCCCCTTCGAAGAGTGGCGCGAGCACGCTGCCGCCGACCGACCAGATCGTGATGGGATCGGCAAGCAGGGTGGAGAAGGCCGCACCCGCGCTGGCGGTGAGGCGAACCTGCGGAAGAAACCGCTTCCGTGCCGCCGAGAGCGAAGCATCGGCTGCGGCAAGCTGGAATTCCGCAGCCGCAATATCCGGCCGACGCTGCAGCAATTCGGACGGCAGGGTATCGGGCACGCCGGGTTCGGCGAGCGCCAGAAAGTCCTTGCCGCGTCCGATCGCGTGGGGCGTCTCGCCAACGAGCTGACTGAGCGCATCTTCCTGACGCGCGATAGCAATCTCGATCTGCGGAACGAGCTGGGCCGTGCCTTCATACTCCGCCTCGGCCTGCCGAAGTTCGAGCAGCGGCGCATAGCCGGCCGCGGCGCGTGAACGCGCGATCCGCAACGCCTCGCCGCGCGCGGCAAGCGTTTCGCGCGTGATCTGCAATCGCGAATCGAGAGCGCGAAGCGTGATGTAACCGCTTGCGACCGCTCCCGAGACAGCAAGCGTGGTTGCATCGTGCGCCGCCTGGCTGGCAAGCCACGCGGAACGCCCCGCCCGCGCTTCATCTGCGATCCGGCCGAACAGATCGGCCTCGTAAGCCGCCTGGAATTGCGGCTGCGCGAAGCTTTGCTCGGCGGGCTGCCCGAACGCATTGACGCTTCGCGACCGGCCCGCCGCCGCCGCGAAATCGAGCGAGGGAAACAGCAATGCTCGCGCCGCCATCTCCTGCGCGCGCGCTTGCCGGACACGCGCCGCGGCAATTGCGACATCAGGATTGTTCGCCTGCGCCTTCTCGACAAGCGCAGCCAGCTCTGCATCGCCGAATGCCTGCCACCACTGCCGCTCGATCGGCGCACTTGCCCCCGCCTCGGTGCGCCATGCGGCGGGCGCCTGAATCGGCGTAACCGAAGCCGTTTCGATCGCGGGCCCGGCACATCCGGCAAGCATCGAAACCGCAAAGAGCACCGCGGCTAATCTCATCGGTCGCCCTTCGTGTCGATACGCGCGACAACGGACATGCCGGGGCGAAGCCGTTCCGCCAACTTCTGACCGGGATCGATGCGGATGCGCACGGCGATCCGCTGCGCGACCTTCACGAAGTTGCCGGTCGCATTGTCGGCTTTCAGCACCGCGAATTCTGATCCGGCGGCAGGAGCCATGTTCTCGACGTGCCCCGTCAACTCCGCATCGCCGAGGGCATCGACACGGAAGGTCGCAGGTTGCCCGATCCGCATGTTGCTCGTTTGCGCCTCCTTGAAATTGGCGATGACCCAGAAATCGCGCGGCACGAGGAACATGAGCTGGGTACCGGCCGTAACGAACTGACCGGTGCGGCCGCCGATTTCGCTGAGCTGCCCGGCTTCGGGCGCACGGATGATACTGTGGTCGAGATCAATTTCGGCAAGCCGGATCTGCGCCTTGGCGGCTTCCACCGCAGCCGAAAGCCCGCCCCGCCCCACGGTGACCGAACGAAGATCCTGCCGTGCAATCTCGCGCGCCGCGTGCGCCTGCCGAAGCTGCGCCTCCGCCTGCCGCAAGGCGGCGCGGGTCTGATCCTGCTCGCGCGCCGAAACCGAGCCGTCGGCTACCAGCGCATCGGCGCGCCTCATATCCGCCTGCGCACGGAGCAACTGCGCCTCTGCACTGCGGATCGCCGCGTCCTGCGCCTGCTCGCCCGCCCGGCGCGCACGTTCGGCCTGCAACGAATTGTCGAGATTTGCGACCTGCGCGAGCATGGAGGCCCGCGCCTGTTCGACGCGGGCACGGTACGTGCGGTCCTCGATGCGAACGAGCACCTCTCCCGCTTTCACCTGCTGAAAGTCACGCACGGAGACGGCGCTCACGTACCCGGAAACCTGCGGGCTGATGACCGTCGTGCGGCCTCGCACATAGGCATTGTCGGTCTGTTCGAAGCGCCCGGCGAAAGGCGGCAGGCGCCAAGCGTAGAGGATGGTGAAAATGGCCGCGAGGACGAGGGCCGCGATAAGCGCGATCGCCTTGCGATCCTTGCGTGGCGGTTGCCATGACGAGGGTTCAGCCGCCGCATCACCTTCAGCCTCACCATCAGGCTGTTTTTCCTCACTCATACTTTTGCCCCGTTTTGCTCTGTTTCATCGCCTCTGCCATCGCGGCTTGCATACGTTCCGCCAGTTGAACCACCGGGGAGCGCTCTCCCAGCCTCCACATGCGGAATTGGATCAGGATACCCCACACAAGCGCAAGGCATGCCAACACGCCAAGGAGGAGAAAAACGTCATTGAAGGCAAGAATGTTGGCTTCGAGCCGCGCTTGCAAACCCAACAACGCCGTACCTTCCGCCGATCTCAGCGCCGGATCGGCGATCACGCCTCCGACTGCGCGGGCCCCGCCCGCGATGCGCTGCGCCGCGAGAGGATCGGTGAGCACGATCTGTTCGACGAGATGGTGCGAATGATATTTCTCGCGGATCGTCTGGAAACTGCCGAGGAAAGCCGGGCCGATCAGGCCGCCCAGATTCTGCGTGGCACCAAACAGCACGATCCAGCTTATGAAGTGCTGCGGCCCGGCGAGAAGCGTCCTTGAAATGCCTATGATCATAGCCGGGCCGATGAAGTACAAAGCCCCGAAACCGATCAAGGCCTGGCTGATATAGAGGTTCGCAGGCCGCGTCAGATTGGTGGAGCCTGCGTCCATAAACGCGCCGATCGCGATCAAAACACATGCGATGCGAATGGGCCGGGCCGGGCTGGCGGGATTGAACGTGACGAGCGACGCGACAAGGCCCGCAAGCGAGGCGACGCAGATGACAATGTAAAGCGTCCGTAGCTGGTCGGTTCCCATGCCGAGCGCCGTCAGCAGGCCAACCGAGCCGAATGCCTGCTCGGAAAGCAGAATTCTGACAGCGATGGCGACGAAGGCGATGCGAACGATCTCCCGCGTGCCGATCCACCGGGTCTGCAACAAGGGATTGCTGCGATAGTGCTCGATGAACAGCGCCGCGCCAATCAGCAGGATGGCGCCGATCAGCGCCCATGCGATCCATTCCGCATCGGTCCACCAGACGATACGCCCGAGGCCGAGCACGGCGCAAAGCAGGGCGATACCGGGGAAGAACAGGACGACGGTGAGGAAATCGGTGCGTTCGAATACTTTGTGGCGTTCGCTGGGCGGCAGCGGCAGGGCCATAACGGCCGCGAGCGAGGCGAGCGCCAGGGCGAGCTCGAAGAAATAAGCCATCCGCCAATCGCCCCATTCGAGAAGCTCCGGCGCGACGACACGTGCAAGCGGCATCGCAAGTTGTGGGATGCCGATGCCAAGCATGAGCCCGCCCAGCCGCTTTGCCGCAGACATGCCCTGCATCATGTAAAGCACGGAAAGCGTCGTGAGGCCGCTCGCCGCGATGCCGCTGATGGCGCGGATCAGGATGGCGGTGGAGAAGCTGTGAACGAAGAGGTGCGCAAGCGTTGCAACCGCATAGCCCACCAGCGTCCACCGCACGAAAGGCTGAAGTCCGAACTGCATCCGATACTTGATGAGCAGCAGATTGGCGCAAATGTTGGTCGTGACGTAAGCGACAGGCAGCCAAGCGGCTTCATCACTGTAGAGGCCGAGCGAGCCCTGCACGAAAGCAAGGTTGGTGCTGATGAGCGCGTTGCCAAGCCCGCCTGTCAACCCGACGAGGGCGCCAACCAGAAGATAGCCCAGCCGCCGCGCGGCAGGATGGTCAGGGTTTGCAGGGGAGCCGGGCAGCGTGGGGCGCTCGTGAGGCTTGAACTGATATGCCAGCGAAAGCCGGGAGGCCATACGCAAGTCCCCACGATGCACATTGCGCTGCATCATACTACGCTTGTTCGCAGCTGCACAATCTGCCCCGTTCGATCCGTCGCTTCGAGCATGGCCAAGCGCGTTCTATGTAAGGGACACGGGCGTCCCGACCGCTGACGTAGACGGGTCGGGCACAGCAAGCGCATGATCATGGCAGCTGAGTTATCACCGGCTGAAGCTAGCCTGAGGTGCAAACAGAGTCAGAAGGTCACATCAAGGATGATCGTGTCCGTGTAGGTTCCGGCGGGCGGCGTTGGCTGACCCGGATCGACAGCGGCTCGATAGCTGAAGCCCTGCAATGTGCTCCCATCGTAGATTCCGGGATTGCTGTCTGCGCTTGTGCTGCTGCGCCTTTCCACGCCTGCGTTACCCCAACGATCCGTCGTGATCGTATTGCGGTAGATTTCGTACGTGAGGTAATCGCTGGTCGCCCCGCGGCGCATGCGACGCGTGCTGCCGCTCGCGTTGGCACCGTTGTCGAGACCGACCGTATAGGCGGCGCCCGCGCTACAGCGGATCGAGATCGTTCGCGTTACCGGATTGAATGTACCCACCAGGGGTGCGGCGCCGAACGCAAGGTCGGGGGCGGTGATGATGCAATCATTCTCGACAGTGAGCGATACGTTGATCGTAACGGGCACACCGCTGCCCCAGTTGCTCAGTACGCCGAAGATGTTGCGGGTTGCGCCGGGGCTGTTCGAATAGGCAAGGCAAGCGACCACACCCAGGGTACAGACCGAGAAATACCAGCGCAGCGAGACGGAACCGGTGTAGCTGCCTGCGGCGAGGCCTGTGGCTGGCGTGGTACGGAAATAGACTGGGACCGCACCGCCGGGACCGGAAAAGAGATTGAGCAGGTCGAAGCCGGAGAAATCGAACTCGGTTCCGACACCGATTGCCGTTCCACCTGCCGTCCCCGACATCACGAACGGAATTGTTTGGCCGCTGGGGCCGGTTAGCACGAATGTCGAGGTTTCGACGCGCAGCTTAAGATAGGATGTCGTGATCAGCGAAATCGCGCTGCACGCCATGCCGCTTCCGCCGCTTCCCGATTGGCTAGACGTGCCGACCACAAAAGAGGATGCGTTGCCCAGATTGGTACCCGCCGTTCCCACGGTGCATGATCCATATGTTTGTGCCACTGCCTCTGAGGACCAGAAGACGCCGGCTGCAAGCAGCGCGAACGCGAAGCGAACCATCAAAGGCATGTCAGCACCGCATCGGTTTCACTTTCCGTGCTCTTTGCGGCGAACATGGCGGTACAAGTACTGTCGTCTGGCAGTCTCACGGATAGCCGGTTCTGCGCCGCAATCGATTCGAGATAGAGGAAGCCGTCCCAGCCTATATAGGCGCCTGACATGCCGTTGACGGTAACCGCTGAGCCCACCGGCAACGGCACGCCCGCAGAATCTCTCAGAACCATCCGTGCCGACACGGATCGTTTCACGGGGAAGGCGAGCCGGTAGCCGCTACCGCGTTTGACGGCGACGTGCTGCTCGACCACCGGCGTTTCGATCGAAGGCGGAAGGCCGAGCGGATCGATTTCATATTTGGCGCGGTAATAGCCGGTCGCCCACGGCATCAGAAGATGGCCTTTGCCGTTGGTGTTGCCGACGCGCTGGTTCTCGTAACGGACGGGGATACCGGGCTCGCCAGTGCTTACAAGAACGAACGCGTCGGCAATGCGGTTGGCGGCGAACAGAGCATTATCCATCATCACCAACGACCCGCTGGCGCCTGCCCAGCGCGTCACGCCGCGCGCGCTGCCATAGGCGCCGCCGCGAACCTCGACGTTTGGCCCGCGCCATGTGAAATCGCCCTGTGCGTACAGGTCCGTACCACGATAACGCGCCGCGCCCATGCTGAAGCCAATGCCACCCGCGCTCGGCACCGCGCGCGAATAGTCGGTGCGCCAGCTGTTGCTGCCGTCCACTTCCCGCGTGTAGCCGCTGCTGGCCGTGCCGCCGCTCGCACCGAAGGGAATCGAAAGGCTCGCCGATAGCGACCAGGTTCGCCCCTCAAACTCCCGGCTCGCCGCTGAGTAGAGACGCGCCAATCGCCCAAGTGGTAGGGCCCAGGACGCGGTCGCAAGCCTGGCCTTGCCACCTTTCCGATCCCGGGTTTCGAACAAGGCGGCACCGAGATTGCCGAAAGTGCCGGTGGAAACGCTGGCGGTGATGGAGCTTAGCTGCCGCCACGCGGTCGCACCGCCATCGGTCGTGATGTCCGCGAAGTCATGATCGCGGCGGATATGATTTGCGGTCAATGAAAAACGGCGGGCCTGATAGGCGTAGCCTACCGAGAGCTGTCCGCCTGCCACGTCGCGATGACCGCTGTGACTGTAGGATGCCGTAAGTATTCCGGAATTGCCGATACCGAACACGCCGCCGACGCCGCCGAGCGCGACGTGCTCGGAGGCTTCCGCGTGCGCTTCCAGCGTGATCGTGTCGGTCATCCCGCGCCGAATCGAGCCGCTGGCGGCAGCCTCCCCGTAGTCGAAGCTGTGCGTGCCATAGTTACGGCGAAGGAGACCGCCCGAAATTGCATAGTCGGTGAGACCGGTGCGCAGCAATGCGCTGGAAACGTAGAAGGGAAGAGTCGTCGTCACCCGCCTTCCAAGCGCATCGGTAACCGTAAGACGGGCTTCTCCTGCGCCGCTGATCTGCGGCAACGTCGCCATCGTGAATGGACCCGGCTCGATCGTGCCGCCGCCCGCGCGATGGTCGTTGATGAACAGTTCGACCGTGGATGGCAGCGCGGCTTCGCCCGCAAACTCGGGAAGGGGATATGTGACGATGTCGGGACGTACCGCGAAATCACGCGACACCTGAACGCCGCCCAGGCGCACGGCGCCCGTCCACGGCAATCCCCGCGTGATGAAATCGCCCGCTTCCCAGGTGATCATCCGCACTTCATCCGATCGGGTCCAGCGGCTGTCGTAGCGCGTGAAGCGCGTGCTACGGCTGCCGATCTGCCAAACGCCGGTGGTGCTGGCAATTCCGGCGGGTCCGAACACGCGGACCTCGTTCCACAGCGACGCCGTCGCCTTCCGCCCGTCCGGATCGTTGACAAACAGTTCGTAGTTGAACACGGCACCGGGGCTGCTGCGCGCCGGTTCTTCAGATAAACCGGTCGCGCCGAGGTGCTGGCGGGGCAGCCACGCGGGCGGCACCGAAAGCAAGAGGCGCTGATTAGCGGCATCATATTCCGCGGCGACCTCCGGGATCGTGCGCAGCGCAATCAGTCGGGTTTCGTCTCCACCGATGGGGACTGCAGCACGCTTCAGATCGACCCCTTGCAGAACAGGGCCGTCAGCGCGCATCAGCACGGGGACGATGGCGCCCGCCGCAGCCCCATTGATGACGAGCTCCAGCTGAAGCGGCACGTCTTCAAGCACTGCGGCGGACACGGGCGGCGGCAGTGAAGCATATCCGCTCGATGCAGCCGCAGGCGAGCCTGCAGTCGTCATGAGCAGACACCACCCGGTGCAGGATGCAGCGCGTGAGAGGCGTGCACCGCGCATGCCATATCACCGTGCATGCCGATATCGCCCGAAGATCGCAGTCGGTTCCATGTTCGGATCACTGCGCCATGGGCTGAAACTGTACATCCGGTGTGCCGTTGACGGTCGCGACCAGTGTCCCCTGGGGTGAAACCCCTTCCGGCAGCGGCCAACGCGCGATCGCGCCGGGAAGAACATAGCCGAGCAACCCCGGCGTCAAGCGTTGGGCCTGCCCGCTCGCCGCGAAGCCGACATCCACAAGCCGCGCATGAATATCGCCGTCGTTGCGAATCTCCAGAACCGTTCTGCCGTTAGCTTCGGCCGTTCGCCAGCGTAGCGGCGGCGACATCTTTGACCCCTGTCTCCCATCGCTTTTCCGAACGTCCGGCTCAGCGCCCGTTCCGTAGCTGAACAGCGGTAGCGAATAGCGCATGCGGAAACGCACAGAGGCGGCGGTCTGTGCAGACTGCGCGGTATCCGCAATTGGGATTTCATCGATGATCACACGGTAGGCAAGCTCACGGTTCGCAGCGGTTGCGGTCGTGCGTGTCAGGCGCACGAGTTGCCGCTTGCCGGGTTCGATCCGAACCATCGGCGGCGTGCCGACCACATCGCTTTGCGGCGTATACGCATTCTCGCCGTCCGGCTGCGCCCACCCGAAAATTCGAACCTGGAGAAGGATGGGTGCAGTGCCAGGGTTTTCAAGCCATAGCGCCGCGGCGTTGCGTCCGGCCTCAATCACGGGATCCACTGGCCAGATCAAAACCGACCCGGTGGGCTGCGCGGCGCCCGGCGAAGGCTGACATGCAAGGACGGCGGCTACGGCCGCGTATGACCAGTTCCTCATGTTTGTCCCCCTTAAAAAAACTGCTCCTCACCAGCTAAGCGTCACCGTAAGCACGTCTGAATACATACCGGCGGGCACACCGCCGGGCAGCGTCAGCCGGCCGAAAACGGGCAGGCGAACGTCGTTCATGTTTGCGGCCGTAACCGTGATGCCGACGCTTCCTCCGATGGCGATCGGCACCGTGCACGCAGCGTCCCCGCAGACGCTATAGGCGACGCGATCGGCCGGATTCGTGCCGCGCTGAAGATGCCGCGTGGACGTTCCCGCATGGGCTCCGCCGTCGATGCTCATGGCGAGCGCGACACCGGGTGTGCAGCGCAGGGTTATGGCCTGTGTACTTTGCGAGCTCGCGCTGTGTGTCGCTGTGGAAAGCGCCGAGTCTGTTCCGAAATCGAGCTCGCCGAGAGTACCCGCATGTCCGCTCACGCCGAGACCGTCGACGAGGCACCCGGGTTCTATGGTTGCGGAGACCTGAAAGCTGGCACCAGTCGCGGCCTCGGCTTCGAAAGCCGCGAATAGCAGCGCCAGCAAAACCGCGATCGCGGCGGGCTGTCGGGATAGATTCATGGTACAGCCCCCGCCTTGCACGCCCGCTAAAGCTCGAGCACTACCGTTATGACATCGGTGTAGGTGCCTGTGATCAGGCCTGAGGCGCCGTAAGCGCGCCCATAGACGGGAATGACCTGCGCGCTGCCGTTGGTCGTCAGCGAGATGCTGCCACCGATCGGGATAACGGTGGATCGGCCAGCGTCAGAGAACAGGCTATAAGTTACATACTCACCGGCGGTGATCGTGTGTTCCATTGCACGGTTGCCGCCACCCGATCCGGAACCATCGTTTTGCCCGGCATCGAAGATAAGGACAGGTGACACGCCGGGGCTGCACTGTACAGCGATGCCGGCACCAGTGCCGGCTACTTCCCCGTCCGCCTGCGTAAACAATGTGTTGTGACTACCGAAGTCAATTTCGCCGAAATCTACCGAAGCACCGCCATCGTCGGCGCTCTGTGCATTGACGATGCACCCTGTCGTCAAGGCAATCTTTGCATCTATGCTTCCTGTTATGTCTGCGTAAGCGGACGCACTTATAGCACAAAGTACAGAGGAAGCAGTCGTGTAGCGTCGTATTTTCAGCATGAAACTATCCTTGCATCACACAGTCATCGATTCCTTTTTCCAATCTCTAGATCATTGGCGATTAATGTTAAGAACTTCCAAATGCCAAAAATGACATTGATATTTACAGGAATCCAACACTGGAGATAATTTGTTCAAATGGCAAAATTTCGGATCGATTACATCGATCGCTCAAAGATCGAAGGGCCACCGCCCCTATCGCAAGGTGAAAAGTGTGGGCTGAGTTTAGCCCGCACTCGAATTTCTGAGCAGCATTTTCGTGGCCCGAATAGTAAACTGCTGTTTACACGATGAATCCTTAGCGATGAGGTTGAGCGGCCTTTATCAAACGTAGGCCGCAATGGGAGTTCACCACAGGTAATCTTCGGGATCACTCGCACAAAAATCTGTCAGACAAATATTGCACTCTGGCGTGTAACATGTCTAACCTCCACCCATGACCTTACCATCGATAATCCTGATTCATGGAGCCTGGCTGGGCGGCTGGTGTTGGCGTCCGCTGCAGGCCGAGCTGATGCGGTTCGGCTTCGAACCCCATGCCCCCACACTTACAGCGCTTGCCGAACGTAGGCATTTGGGAACGGCAAGCACCGGCCTTGCCGAGCATGTAGCCGATATTCTGGAAACGCTGCCGTTTCTGGACAATGAGAATATAGCCCTCATCGGACATAGTTATGGGGCGGTGGTCGCTGCTGAAGTTGCCGCTGCGAGGCCAGATCTTGTCAGCCATCTGGTCGTTCTCGACGGCTTTATGCTCCGGCGCGGGCAGTCGCTCTTCGGTAAACATCGGGAGCTTCGTGATGTGTTCGGGTCGTTGATCACTGGGGAGGCTCCCGAATATATTCAGCCTCCTGACTCGACATTTCTCGGTTTAACTGAAACGGCAGATACGCGGAAGATCGTTGAGCGGCTGCGGCCTATGCCGTTGAAAGGATTTGCGGATATCGCGCAATATGATGCGCCCGTGCACTGTGGACGAGACTATGTGCGCTTCACCGAGTTTCCGTTCTTCGAGACAACGGCAGCGGAAGCTGCAGCGGAAGGATGGCGAGTGAGCGAGATCGAGGCTGGGCATATGGCGATCACGACTCATGCTGAGGCAGTTGCGGCACGCCTCAACGAAATTCTCATCCGTTGATCGGCAAGAACCGGATGCCCGACGATTGATCGGGCACCCGGCTTCTTCAGAAGCTGTAAGTCAGTTCGATACCGTAGGTCGCACCCACCGCAGGGTAGTAGACATCAATACCGAGCGGATGACCGGAGTTGGTGAAAGGCTGGTATTCTCCCGTCACCTTTTCCGAGAGCGCATTCTTTACCCAGCCGGTGACGGTCCAGCTCCCATCCGCATCGCTCAGTCCAGCCCGCAAATTTACGAGGTTCGCCGATGGGCGGCGGTAATCATTCTCGAGATCCCAATAGAAGCCGCTCGTGTGGCGAAACTCCGGCCGCACGTAGAGGTTCAGATCATCGGAAACGGGGATGTCGATATCGAGGCCGACATTCGCAGTATAGCGCGAAATACGCGGCGGTCGGTTGCCGATGTATTCGGCTGTTGAACCGCCGAAGCCGGGAGGCGGCGTGAAGCCACGAATCTTTGGGTCCGCATAGCCGAGGCTGGCGCTGAGTGTGAAGCCTTCCGTCAATCGGAAGGCGCCCGCGATTTCGAAGCCCTCGATACGTGTCTTGTCGATATTGATGCCGACATTGGTCGCACCGACGGCGTCGAACAGCTTGAACTGTCCATTATCAAGATCGGTTCGGAAAACGGCGGCATCGAGTATGGCGCGTCCATCGAGCAGGCGCGCTTTGGTGCCGATTTCATAGTTGATTGCCGATTCCGCTGCGATCACCGGATTGCCGAAGCTCGATCCGCTGGCATTGAAATCGCCGCTGCGGAAGCCTTTGCCTACAGAGGAATAAAGCATCCATTCCGGAATCGGCTTGAACGTCAACGTGCCCTTCGGCTGCCACTTCGAAAAGCCGGCGCGGCGTGTACCCCCCGTTCCCGGATGCTGGGTGAGATCGTCGTCGTCATAGCGAATGGCGACGGCGGCCTCCAGATTAGGCAGGATATCGTATTCGACGTTCGCGAAGCCGGACCAGGTTTCGTAGCGGTTGAGATCATTGCTCTGGCTGATCAGGAAATCCGCCTGCGTCGGTTCCGGCGTCAGCCCGAAATAGAACGGGTCGACGAAAATATCGGCGCCGATACGCCGTTTTGAGCGCACGTGATAGCCGCCGACCAGCCAGCGCAGGGGGCCGTCGTCGGTGGATGTGAAGCGAAGCTCCTGGGAGAATCCGCTTTCGCTCTGCTTCTGCTTTACCGCGAAGATATCGAGCGGCGAAAAGTCGAAGTCCGCCTCGACATTTTCCGAAACATGCACATACGCCAGCGTCAGTGTCGCCGTACCGAAACCGGATTCGACACTGAGCTTGCCCGACAGGTCGTGAAGCGTCCTCGGGTTACGGCCCTCGCGATTGGCATCGAGAGGGTCCGAACTCACCGAAGGGTCGCCCGAGCGACTGGTGATATATGCAGGATCACGCCCCTTCGCGTCGGAGTAGGTATATTTGACGTCGACTTCGACAGTATCTGTGGGCGTCACGATGGCCCGTAGCCGGCCGGTGAGGTCTTTCATCTTGTCCGAGTAGGCCCCGGTCGTGACGTTCTCTACTTGACCGCGCCGATCGGTGAACGAGACACCGGCCAGAACCGAAAGCAGCCCGGGAATCACCGGGCCGCTTATGCTGGCTTTCGCACGCCATTCCTCGCCGCGGCCGTAACCCGCAAGCATTCGCGCTTCAAACGTATCACCCGGTTTGCGGCTGGTGATGTTGACGGCACCGGCAATGGCGTTCCGCCCGTAAATGGCGCCCTGCGGCCCTTTCAGGACTTCGACCTGCTGCAAGTCGAATTCATCGACGTTGAACTGAAGCGGTGAGATCGTGAGCACGCCATCCACCACGATCGCGGCTGGAGGTGGCGCATACTGGCTCTGACCCTGCCCGCGAATCGTGAGAAAGTTCGTGCCGAGATTGAGCGCATTGTCGAAGCTGACGTTCGGCGTGAGGTTGGCGATGTCACCGACGCCCTGAACGCCCGATTTTGCAATCTCTTCAGAGGTCAGGACCGTGACCGCGATCGGCACGTCCTGGAGCGCTTCATTGCGGCGACGGGCGCTGATGACGATTTCGTCACCGCTCGTAACGCCGTTTTCGTTCGCGGTCGTCCCGGCATGGGCTTCGAAGCTGCCAGTCAGGGCTCCGATGGCGGCAGTGCAGCAGGCTAGACGGAGCATTCCCTTTTTGCTTCGCATAAACACTCTCCCTTCATTCTTGAGATGACCCAATCTTTTGTCAGGCTGTCAGACAGATGACAGATGGCGAATGCGTTGGCAATGATATTTCATCGCGGATCTGAGCCGATATCGCCATTGACGCACATATTTAAATCTGTCAGACAGCCGGACCAATGGAGATCTAAGATGTCGGATAGTGATCGCTTTTTCCTTCCCGAATGGCAGGCCGCACAGCGGGACATCGGCTTTGCGCAGGCGGTAAGCGACGGAAGGCTGCTGCATGTCTCGGGCACGACCAGTCTGGATGCCGATTTCAGGCCGCTCAATGTCGGCGACTTCAATGCACAGCTCGAGTTTGTCTACCGCCAGATTGGTCGCACACTTGCCGAGTTCGGGCTGGGCTTCGGCGACGTTGTGCGGGAAGTCATGTACGTGACAGACATGGATGCGCTCGCCGCCGCGATCCCGCTGCGCAAGGCTTTTTACGGGAACGGCCCTTTTCCGGCCTCAACGGGCATTGAAGTCCGGCGCCTGCTGTTTCCCGAGCTTCTGGTGGAAATTCAGGTCGATGCGCTTCTGCCCGGCCAACGAAACTGATCGAAAGGCATAAAGAATGGCGACTGTCATCCAAACCGATACAGCGCAGCCGCGCAGACGCCGCCTGCTGGGCCAGCACGTCCCCATGGAAGGCGAGAACGGGCTGTATACGCAAAGCTGGTTCCCGATCTGCATGTCCTCGGATATCGGCGCCGGGGAGGTAAAGGGCTTTCCCTTCCTCGGTGGGCGCGTCATCGCCTTCCGGGGTACTAACGGTGCCGCGCAGGTAACCAGTGCCTATTGCCCGCACCTAGGAGCTGATATTTCCGTCGGCAAGGTCGTCGGCAATCACGTGCAGTGTCCGTATCACATGTGGGAATTCAACAGGGACGGCATCTGCCAGAAAACCGGCAGTGGTGACCCCGCGCCCCGGCGCGCGTCGTTGTTTGCCTTTCCTACGCAGGAAAAGCACGGACTGATCTGGGCATTCAACGGGGAGGAGCCGTGGTTCGAAATTCCGGACTGGCCTTTTCCGGACGCGGATATCCTTACCGATACGCAGGAATTCCCGGTACCAATGAACATCGATCCCTGGATCATCTGCGCGCAGACGCCTGATATCCAGCACCTCCTGTACCTGCACAAGTTCGATCTGAAAGGCCCCAATCCCGAAGGAAACGTGGCCTGGACGGACCACAGTATGTTCTATGACATGGACGGCCTCTGGGGCGGCCGGCGCATGACAATCCGTGCGGGTATCGTCGGCACGTCGATCTTTTTCCAGACAGGCACGCTGGACGGCCGCTGGTTCGGCTTCATGACCGGTATGGGCCTTCCCGCCCCGTCACAGAGCCGCATGTTTTCTGTTTTCGCGGCGGAGCGCACCGAGGATGAGGCCGAGGTCCGCGCTTTTCTGGAAGAAGCCCGCCTTCACGAGATTGCGATCGCGATGGAAGATTCGGCGATCGGTCAGACGATCCATTTCCGCGTCGGCTCGCTCACGCGTGCGGATGCGACGCTGGCGAGGTTCCTTGATTACATGCGCAGTTTCCCGCGGGCGCACCCCTCCGCCGAGTTCATCGATTAGCCGAGGAGCGTACGATGACCGAGACTGATCCCTACAAAATCTCGACCCTTGAGGAACTGCGGCAGCACTACGATGTGCCGAGTCCGCTGATCGTGAGATCGAAGTTCGATTTCATCCACGATTACATGATCCAGTATATGAAACTGGCGCCCATCGTTTGCGTGGCTTCCGAAACGGAGGCCGGGCTCGATGCCTCACCGCGCGGTGGGGAGCCCGGTTTCGTCAAGGCTTTGGATCGTCGAAGCGTGGCCTTTGCCGACTGGCCCGGCAACAACAAGATGGAAACATTCTCCAACGTGATCGAGAGCGGTCGCGTCGGCCTCCTCTTCATGGCGCCGAAGCTCGATACCTTCCTGCGTATCAACGGCGACGCGATCGTGACGCGCGACCCTGCCGTTCTCGAACGGCTGGCCGAGCAGGGCAAAGTGCCGAAAGCAGCGGTAAAGGTCAGCGTGCGCGAGGCCTATTTCCACTGCGGCAAGGCCTTCCGCCGTTCGCATCTTTGGAAACCGGAGGACTGGCCCGATGTCAGCGGTTTTCCGAGCGTCGGCAAGGTTCTTGCCGACATGGCGAAGATCACCGAACTCAGCGTCGATCAGCTTAATGCCTTCTACGAGCACGGCCTGACGCACGAGCTATACTGAGCGGACTTCGCCGCGAAGGCTCGCCCCGGCTGTATGACAGCTTTACAGATGCCGCGCGCTTGCTAAGGGATGCTGACGACGACATCACCGGGGATCAAATGAGCAGGGACAAGGGGATTCCAGATGGTGGACAGGTTCGGCCGCACTACTTGGTCGACCAGGTCATCGAAGCGCTTCAGGACGCCATGGACAAGGGCGTCCACAAGGTAGGAGACAGGCTTCCGCCTGAGATGAAGCTTGCCGGTCAGTTCGGCGTCGGCCGTTCGACCATCCGGGAAGCGCTGCGGGTACTCAGTCACCTCAACCGGGTGGAAACGCGTACTGGCTCGGGCTCTTATGTGGTGGATCATCGCCGTACGAAAGCACATGCGCAAAGCACGATGAGCCTCGACGAAGCGGCAGATATCTATGCGTTCCGCTATACCGTTGAGACGCCGGCGGCCGAGCAAGCGGCGCTCCGGCGTACCGGCCGCCAGATGAAGGCGATCCGACAGCTGCTCGAGAGCGCCAAGAAGCACCTTGAGGCTCAGGATATGAGTGCCGTGGCGGCCGTGGATACCGATCTCCACATCGCCATCCTCGAAGCCGGGGGAAGCCGTTTTGCCGCCGAGCTCTATCGCACGAACCGCGCGCGCATCGAGCAGGCCTTCAAGGCGCTTCTGCACTTCACCGGCCCCGCCGCGCCCGGCACGTCGACACTTTCGCTCCAGTCGCTGCACGACGACCTCGTCGCGGCTATCGAGCGCGGCGACGGCAAACTCGCCGCTCGCCTCGTCAATCGTGACCGTAAGGAGGTCGAGATCTGGATCGGCCTTGCCCGCAAGCAAGGCAAGCCGAAGCATATGTAGGTGAGAATTTCGCTTTTATGGTCCCGATTTTAGAACTTCAGCTTTACGCCGCCCGACATGTAGGTTCCGATAACATCGTAGTTGATCGCAGCCACGTTGGTCACATATTTCGGATTCACGTCGAATAGATTGGTGACACTGCCGAACAAGGTGAATGGGCCGACATTATACCTCAAATCGAGGTCTATATAGGTTTGGCTATCGAGGTGGTTGTTGACGATCGGCGCATCCTGAAACCGCCCGCCGGAAACATGGCGGACGCGAACGTCACCTCCGAAACTCTCATTTTCATACCCGATGCTTGCGGATATGCGCCACTTCGGAATGGAGAATTCCGTCGTGTTGCCGACGATGCCGGCCCTGTCGGTAACGCGTACGCCATCGTCGATCTCAAGCGCTATGACATGTGTCGCGAAGGCTCGGAACCGCAGATTGCCACTGCCCCCACTAGAAATGCGGTCCAGCGGCAGAACATACGACGCTTCTATATCAAGTCCGCGCGTTCCGTAGTTCGCGAGATTGCGGAACGTACCCGTAATCGTCGTGCCGGTCTCAGAGCGGGTGATGACGCCGCCACAGGAATTGTCGGCGGGAAGGGCTTCAAAGCACTGATCCAGTGTATCCTGCGCTGTCAGCGACGCGATCACGTTGCGAATGTCGATGTCATAGTAATCGATCGAAAGGCGAAGACCCGGTACACGAACGGGTGAATAGGAAGCACCAACGGTAAAGGTGTGAGATATCTCGGGCCTCAGGTCCGGGTTGCCGCCGGTGAACAGCGTCGCGGTGCTAGCCGTCTCGGTATACGGGTCCACCACGGGCACACCGATATTGACCCTGCGCTGCGAGAAATACTCGGCGATACTGGGTGAGCGGATATCCCGAGAATAGACGCCGCGCAGCAGGAAGTCGTTGAACAGGCGCAGCGTACCACCGGTTTTCCACGTCCAGATCCCACCACTCGTGCTGTAATCGGAGTAACGTGCGGCCCCGTTGACTTCCAGGCGTGCGACGTCAACCGCGTCCAGAAGCGGTATGTTCACTTCGCCGAAAACCTCTTTCACATCGAACGCGCCGTTCAGTTCTGAGGCGTTGACAAGCGAGAAGCCGCTTGCCGCGGAGATGGGATCGATGGCGTTCGTCCGGAACTCTTCCCAACGGAAATCTACGCCAATGGCGAGATCGACTTCACCAGCCCATGTCGCAAACGGCTGACCATGGAGACTTGCACCGAGCGCATCCAGCTTGGATGTCTGAATCGAACGATAAGTGCCGAACGAATAGGCAGCAGCTTGTGGCGTGATATTGCCATTGCCGAGCAGATTGATCGGCACGCAACCGGCATCATCGTTCGTCGTATCCGCGTCGGCATTGATCCGGCAGACAGGGCTTCCTCCGACGAGAACGGAATCCACGGCGTTCGCGAAGCGGGCGCTGATCGACTGGTTAGCGAGCGCACCATTGTCGCGGAGCTCACCGTGATCGTAATAGGCCTTATACGTCCAGTTCGCGAAACGGCCTTCCAACCCGATGGCGCCCTCCAGATTGCGACGTTTGACCCGATAATCGAGGAAGCGATTGGACCCACCGACATCGTCGAGGAACCTGCCGATGAGGAAAGGAGCGCCGGCGGGCAATCCAGCCGCGGTAATCTGGTCGAGCGTTGCGGGCGAGAGGAAGGCGTTGTCTGGCGCGATCAGCGCCACGGCTGGCTCGGTGAAGAAGCCATAGTGTGCCCAATTGCGGCTGAAACTTCCCTCCGCCCAGACTTTGAGCGTGTCGTTCAGTTCATAGCTGATACGCGCAAACATGTTCGCGCGTTTGAATGGCGCAGAGACTGCAACATAATCATAGAGGCCCTGACCACCGCCACCGATCGTCGATTCTCCGAACGTTTCACTTCCATAGGGGAACGGCGACAATGTCCCGTCCGGATTGAATACGCCCAGCGTTGCACCCGTGAAGGGGCTCAAAACCGTGCCGCCGTTGAACAGCTGAACCGAGTTCACATCGTTCGCCAGCCGGAACTGGTTATCGCCGATACTGACGAGACCTGAATCGAGAAAAGGCCGATCGCTGCGGCTGAGCGCGCCTTTGCTATCGAGATAGCCGCCAGCAATCATGAGATGACCACGCCCATCGGCGAAACGGGTGCCCGCTGCCAGATTGACGCCATAGCGCGCCGCATCGCCGCGAGAGGAGATTCCGGTTTGCGTGCCGGCACGAATTCCGGTGAGGTCTTCGTCCAGGATGATGTTCACCACGCCGGCCACCGCACCAGAACCCCACGCGGCAGATGCGCCGCCGGTCACCACATCGACTCGCTTGATCAGCTCCTGGGGAACGATGTTCAGATCACTCGCCCCCATGAAACGATGGCCGTTCAGCAGGGTGAGCGTTCGGTTCGCGCCAAGGCCGCGCAAATCGGCTGTCGTGGTTCCGGTGTTGGTGCTGCCGACGGTGGATACCGCCGTCGTGGAGGCGCGGAATTGCGGCAGATCGTTCAGGACCTCGCCGATATTAGAACGGTTGCCCTGGCTCATTTCCACCGCGCCAAGCACTGTCGTGGGCGTTGGCGCATCGAAGCCAGAACGCTGAATGCGCGACGCCGTGACGATGATTTCCTGCGGCGCTTCGAGCATCCCGGCATCGGCGCTGCCCTCGGCACTCGCGACCTGAGGCATCTTCGCTATCGCAGCCGCGCCGTTCTTCCCGCTCAGCACCACGGTATAGGTCTGGGGCCCCGACTGGCGGGCAGTGAGACCGGTCCCCAAGAGCAACCGGTTGAGCGCCTCTTCAACCGGCATGTTGCCGCGGACCGCATTGGTGCGCTTGCCGTTCGTCGCGCTACGCGCGGCAATGATCTGGATACCGGCTTGCCGACCCATTGCGCCTATCGCCGTCTGCGCTGACTGCGCTGGGATATCGAATATTTTCTCTTGCGCAATTGCCGGTCCGGAAACCAGCACGATCGCACTCGACGCGAACATCGCGGAACGGAACAGTGTATGCATCGATGAATCCCCCCTGCCAATGCGGCCTCTTCCGCCGCCTAGAAAGGTCAGAGACCCCAGCCCCGAAAATCCTTCGCGGAAAGCGTTCTATTTTTTGGCCGATCCGATCGTGATCGCGTCGTCGGCAATTGTAACGCGCACATTCAAACTGCTGTGCACGGCCATGGCGAAACCTTCCGGATCATCTGTGCGGAACACGCCGTCGAAGCGTTCATCACCCAGCGCCGGATCAGCCAGAACAATCTGCTTGCGATTATACCGGTTCAAATCCGCGACGGCTTCCGACAAGCGCTCCCCTGCCAGATCAATATTGCCGCCACGCCAGGCCAGCGCCCGATCGATGGAGGATGGCGGGGCGGATTCCTCCTTGATCTCCAGCGTTTCATTCACGAACGCTCGCTGCCCGGCCTTCAGCAGAACGGCGCGCTGCTCTGCGCCTGAAACCCACGTCTCCACGATACCCTCGGTAACCAGCACCTCCGCGCCATTATCGTATCGGCGCACCGAAAAGGCCGTGCCGACAGCGCGGACGCGCACGGACCCCGCTTCCACCACGAAGGGCCTGCCGGCATCTTTCGCCACCTGAAACCAGGCTTCACCGCGGTCGATGGTGACACTGCGGCGAGTCTCTGCAACCGTCACGTTCAGTTGGCTCGCCGTATTGATCGCGGCAATGGACCCGTCGGCGAGCGGTACCCGCCGTATTTCGCCAACCTGGGTCGTGAAGCGGGTGCTGTCATCAAACCAAAACAGGCCGCCGGCGACTGATGCAGCAAGCGCCGTGCCTGCCAAGGCGAAGAATGAGCGGCGGCGATAGACGCGCGGCGGCGGCGTTTCAGCTTCCCGCGCGAGATTCTGTGCCGGATTCAGCGCTAGCCAGGCTGCCTGCGCCTGCAGGAGCAACCCCGAGCGGCGCGCGTCGACATCGAGCCACGCCTGGAGTTCGCTCTCGTCGTGCTCGTCCCAAACGCCTGCATCCATCCGTGCGACCCACAGCGCCGCTTCATCCCGAGCCGTATCATTGTGCGAGGCCATCACTGTCCCCCCGCTTCGATTGCCGCCAAACGCTCGGAAACCGCAGTATCGGCTTCCCGCCACGCGCGCTGAATCGCCTTCACACCAATCCAGACCTGCTTTTCCACGGCCTTTTCAGTGATGCCCAGGTGCGCGGCGATTTCTTTTTGCGACCAGCCCTCGATCTTCCGAAGTTCAACGATCCGTCGACAACGCTCAGGCAACGCATCCATGAAGTGGCGCATTCGAAGGAAATCGAGCCGCCCGCCCGCCACCTGCTCAGGCGAGGGCAATTCGCTATCCTCGAAAAGATCCATCGCGACATGAGAATCGATTGGAACGATCTTCGCGCGCCTGAGGCGCCGCCCCGCGATATTCCGCGCGGCCGAGAAGAAGTAGGTGCGCGGCCGTTCGATATGATCGACATCCTCGAGCATGGCAAAGCGGCAATAGCAATCCTGGATCACCTCATCGATATCCTGAGGAAGCAGACGCAGACGTCGCAGCAACGCGCGCACGGCGCTCTCATGGGGCAAGATTTCCCTTGCAACCCACAAGGCGATCGCGTGCCGCCGCTCGAATCTACCCATGTGGTCCATGGCCGTCCCTACGTGGTCTCCATATCCATCCGAACCCAAAATGCGAGCGAGGCTCCTCTCATCCCGAAAAGCCGAACTATCTGGTGTTCGCCGCCGCGTGATCCGCGCGTACCGTGTCCACGACCTCGCCGACAGCGGCGATCACGGCGTCAGGGCGGTCCCAAGCTATGTAATGCGATGAATCTGCAAGTCGCCGCTGCACGCCCCTGCTGGACCAGCGCTCTTCTTCGTCGTGCAGATCCCGCCAGACCTTGCGGATGATGACGCCATCGCCCTTGGTCAATCCGGCCGCGCCCAATTCCGTTTCCGACAACGGTTTCATCGCGGTAAGCACCCTGAGCGGCCGGTCTCCGAGGTCGCGCGCGGCACCAGCATCCCGCATCGTTTTCTGAAAGCCTGCCATTTCAGCATTCACGCCGGCAATGGAGGCGCCCGCATAGGCGTTCGCGCGTTTGCGAACCTCGAGCGGAATGCCCGCGTCGTTCGATTGCAGCATCAGTCGCGGTAACCCCGTCCACCGCAGCGACGCCAGAGTCTTCATCAGCAACGATGACGCCGGATCACTCATGGTGACGCCCGCCTGCTTCAGCCTTGCCGACTGGTCGGGATGCGACGCATCGACGAGCACCAACCCCACCACGTCCTTCGGGTACTTGCGAGTGTAGATCATTGCATAGGGGCCGCCGAGCGAATGGGCGACCAGAACGAAGGGCCCGCGCTCGCCGGCCGCAGACAGCGCTGCGTGCAGATCCTGCGCCACCGCTTCACCGTTCTGGGACGAATTTTTCGGATCGCTCCACATAATGCCGGCACGGTCGTAGCTGCAGACACGCGTCTTCGCAGCCAGCGCATCATGAACCGGTATCCAGTCGAGCGAGCCGTTGAAACTCAACCCGGCTTCGAGCACCGCCGTCGGGGCGCCGTGCCCGCGACAGTCGAGATGGATCCGGCGTCCGCCTATATCCACCAGAGCGCCGGAGGCCGGGTAGCGTTCTGCCGCACGGCGCTGCGACACGATCTCGTACACCGCTCCGACCAGGAGCAACACGACGAGCAGCGCGGCGACAACCAGCAAGCCCTTCTTAAGCCAACGTATCCAGCGGCGACGCGCCACATCCGAACGGAGACCACTGATGGCGACCTCAGGCAATCCTCCAGATGCAGCCATCCCCACCCCTCTTACCGCCGTATACAAGAACCTTTGATCTGTAGAGACACGAGGACGAAAAATCCTTCCTCACCATCCAAATTTATTGCGCCTCGCCTCATTGCTACCCCGTGCATCAGGCAATGCAATGCGGGTCGAGCTTCGGCGGCAGAACGAAAAGGTCGGCGAAGCGGCCGGCAAGCGCCGGGTCGCCATCAAGAATGAGCGCACCTTCGTTCGCGAGAGCTCCCAGCGATGCGCCACTGTAAACGAATGCCGCCAGCGCGGAGGGCTGGCCGCTGAAAATGATGTCGCCTGCAGCCGCACCTCGTTCAACATGAATGCCGCCGCGATCCACATGTGCGTTATATTCGTCCTCGCCGAACCGGAAGCCGATCGCAAGGTCGAGGTTCCCGATGCGGCTCCGGTCGATCATCGTCCGGAACGAAAGCAGAATCGAGACACCGCTGATTGGGAGTGTCGGATCGTGCGCGGGCGAGCGCGCGGCCCAGCGTCCAAGTTCCTGCACGATCGGTTCCGCCTCGTATCCCCATTCGGTTAGGCCGTAGACCTGTACGCTCGCCGGCGGAGGCAGCTTGCTCCGCACGACGACCCCGCTCGCTTCCAGCTCTGATAGGCGCTGGGTAAGCACATTGGCGCTGATTCCGGGCAGGTCGGCGCGTAGGTCACCGAAGCGTCGCGGACCAAGCATAAGCTCGCGCACCACGAAGAGAGCCCAGCGGTCGCCGAGCAGTTCCAGGCCGTGCGCCATGCCGCAGGCGTCGTGATAGACGCGCTTTTTCGCGCCTTTTGATAGTTGAGTTATATTTTCTAACTTCACAGTTGTTTTATTTAATTTATCGGGCATGTTTGTCAATATCGAGTCGGAATTGCACGAAGGGAGGATAGAAGAATGACCTATGTAGACGGTTTCGTGCTCGCGGTACCCACGGCGGACAAGCAGAAATTCATCGACCATGCAAAGCTCGGTGACAGCGTCTTCATGGACCTCGGCGCGCTTCGTGTCCTTGAATGCTGGGGCGATGCTGTTCCGGACGGCAAGCTGACCGATTTTCGCCGCGCCGTTCAGGCGAAGGAAGACGAGACGGTTGTGTTCTCGTGGATCGAATGGCCAGACAAGACGACGCGCGACGCAGCCTTTGCCCAGATGGACACGCTGATGAAAACAGACGACCGGATGAATCCGGAGAAGAATCCCATGCCCTTCGACGGCAAGAGGATGATCTTCGGGGGCTTCGCTCCGGTCGTAGCGCTGGAGAAACCTGCCGCCAACAAACCCGGCGACTATATCTGGTACGAACTGCTGACCAGCGACGTGCAGGCTGCGCAGGCATTCTATGCGCGTGTTCTCGGCTGGAACTTTGCCGACAGTGGCCAATCCGACATGGATTACCGGATCATCAACGCCGGCGCGAACAGCGTCGGCGGCATGATGGAGATCACGAAGGACATGGCACAAGGCGGTGCCATGCCGACGTGGCTCGGCTACATCGCGGTTGAGGATGTCGATGCTGCGGCCGCCAAGGTCGCGGCGCAGAGCGGACGCACGCTGATGCCCGCGATGGACATTCCGATGGTTGGCAGGATCGCGATGGTCGCCGATCCGCAGGGCGCGCCGTTTTACATCATGAAGCCGCAGGGGACCGACAAGAGTCTCGCCTTCGCCGACGACATTCCGCGTGTCGGACACTGCGCGTGGAACGAGCTTCAGACTTCGGACCCGGCCGCCGCATGGGCATTCTATGGTGATCTGTTCGGCTGGAAGCAGGAGGGCGAGATGGATATGGGCCCGATGGGCAAATACCAGTTCATCCGTCACGGCACGATGATCGGCGCCATTATGCCAGCCAACGCGGAAATGGGACCGCCACGGTGGAACCAATACTTCCGCGTCGAGGATATCGATGCCGCGAAGACGGCGGTCGAAGACGGCGGCGGCCGGGTCGTGAACGGCCCGGATGAGATTCCTGGCGGCGATTTCTCGATGAACTGCATCGATCCCCAGGGAGCGCCTTTCGGGTTGGTACGCGGCCGGCACTAAACCCGCCGCTATTGTTCTTCGGAGACGTATAAGGACAACTGGAGAGGTACATGGCGAGCAAGATTATAAACTGCCTGTGGTTCGATCACGGCGAAGCGCGCAAAGCCGCAGAGTTCTATGCGAGCATCTTCCCAGATAGCCATGTCGACAAGGCCGTAGCCGCGCCTGCCGATTTTCCGTCGGGCCAGGAAGGCGACGAACTGACGGTGGAGTTCACGCTTCTCGGGAGGGCTTTTATCGGCCTCAATGGCGGTCCCGCGTTCAAGCCCGATGAAGCCGTATCGTTCATGATCGAAACGGAAGATCAGGAAGAGACTGATTATTACTGGAATGCGATCGTCGGCAATGGTGGCGCAGAAAGCGCTTGCGGCTGGTGCAAGGACCGGTGGGGCTTCTCCTGGCAGATCACACCGCGCGTGCTCAACGAAGGGTTCGCCGATCCTGACAGGGAGGCCGCAAAGCGTGTGTTCGAGGCCATGATGACCATGCAGAAGATCGATGTCGCGAAGATTGAGGCGGCGAGACGAGGCCAAGACTAACGCGCACATGACCGTCGGCACAGTTCGGCGCAATCAGCAGCGGAGCGACTGTTCTGGCACAAGCTCAACGATAACGACCCGGGTCACAAGTGGATGATCAAGCTGCTGCAGTCCGTGATCTAGACCTTATGATCTAAGACGTCGCGGGAGGGCGTTAGGGCGCATGTAGCGCCCCTCGGATCGCCGCCGAACCGGTCACCTGCGTCTCAGATCGATCCGCAGGCAACTGGCGCAGGCTTGAAGTCGCCCCGATGAAAGGCACGTTCCGCCATCTCAGAAGTTGTACCGCGCCTCCAGACCAAACGTGCGCGGCGGCGAGACGGCGCCCTGGGCCGGCGATCCCAGGATCGGCGTGTTCACGACACCGCTGGTCTTTGTCGTGATGTCCGTAATGTTCTTCACGAACGCCGTAAGTTGCCAGTTGTTGTCGTTCTTATAGGTAAGCGATGCATTCAGCTTTGCGAACGGCTTCTGGCTCAGAAGATCGATATTGCCGGGCGTGAAGAAATACCGACTGGAATATTCTCCATCGACCCGGGCCGCGAGCGAACCGCTTTCGAGATCCCACTTGTAGGTTCCCGCGAGGTAAGCTTGGAATTCCGGCGCGTTGTTCAGGTGATTGCCCCTGAAATCGACTGTGGCAAGCAACGGACGCGCACCATCCGGCCCCACATAGCCCTTGTAATTGGTATTGAGATACGACCCCGAAGCCTCCAGCCTGAATGCGTCGGAAATGATCGCATCGATCTGCGCTTCGGCGCCGTATACACGCGCCGTTGCCGCGTTGGTCGTGATGACGACGGGCCCGACCACCTGGAGCACCTGGAGATTGGTGTAATCGTACCAGAAGGCAGCGGCATTGAAACGCAGCATATTGTTCGCGGTCGTCGTCTTGATGCCCGCCTCATAGGCCGTCAGCTTTTCGGGCTCGAATGCCGGCGCCACGGTCGACACGTCGTAGCCGCCCGATTTGAAACCCTTCGAATAGGACGCGTAAAGCATCGTCCGGGGGTTCGCCTGATATTGGATACCGAACTTCGGCGTCGTGGAGTTGAACGACACACGGGGCTGTTCCGTGATCGGAGGCAGCGGCGTGTCGTTCGAATAGGGTGAATTCGAAATATAGGGCTGCGGCAGGCTGAAACCATTGATGAGTTCTGCCCTCTTGCTTTCCTTGCTGACACGTATACCGGCTGTGAGCGACAGGTTGTCGACGATCTCGTATGTCGCCTGCGCGAAGGCCGCCTTCGCCCGGGTCCAGATCGTGCCGCCGACCTCGACGAAATCAACAAGATAGTCGGGCGTCCCATCGTCCGGAACACCGAAGAAGGCATTCAGCAACGAACGCTGGAACGGCGAGGAGCCGGGAATGGATGCGTCCTTCTCGCGGAAGTAGAAAAGGCCCGCCGTCGCATTCAGGCGATCCGACGAGTAGTTGAGCTGCAATTCCTGGCTGAACTGGTGCGCCGGCTCGCCGGCGATGAAAAAGGCATCGACATTGCTGCCAGCACCGAGCGGCGTGAACGTTAGTGAATCCTGATCACGATAACCGGTGATCGACTTCAGCGATACGGCACCCAGATCCAATTCCAATATGCCGGTGACCGCATCAATCCGAAGGCGAAACTTGGGATCGCGCAGATTGGCGATGTCGTGAAGATCTGACGCCGCGAAGCCTCCGAGCTGTTCGAATACGGGCGGCGTCCCAAGTGCACCCGGCAGCCCGGTCAGCCCGGTCGCGCCGAAATAATGCAGCGCCGCGCCGTTGTCGTCCTGCTCGTAATGCTCGTAAATCAGCGTTCCGGTCAGATTCTCCGTCGGCTGTAGCACGACGGTAGCGCGGACACCCCAAGCGTCCTTGTTGCCGATGTCGTTGCCGGTGACGAGATTCTTGCCGTAGCCCGAATGCTTGTCCATGAAGCCGGCGACCCGCACCAAAATGGCATCCCCAGCCACGGGTCCACCCACAGCCGCCTCGATATTGACGGCACGATAATTGCCGACCAACGCGCGGGCAAAGCCGGACCACTCATTGGTCGGGCGCACGGTCGAGAGGTTCACCGATCCTGCGGTCGCGTTGCGGCCGTAGAGCGTGCCTTGCGGGCCCTTCAGGACCTCGACCGACGACACGTCATACATGCCTGCCAGCTGCGCGATCGGACGCGAGACGTAGACATCGTTCAGATTGACGGCGACGGCGCCTTCGGCCGTCGGGAGGAAGCCGGAGCTGCCGATGCCGCGAATGTGCAGCTGTGCATAGCCATCGTTCTCGCCCATTTTGAAGGCGGGCACCAATTGCTGCATGTCCGTGAGCGTCCGCACCTGGGCATCTGCGAGCGCTGTGCCGCTGAGCGCCGTAATCGCGAGCGGCGTGCGCTGCGCGCTGCTGGCACGCTTCTCGGCCGTGACGATGATCTCTTCCAGCCCGACGATAGCGTCGGCATCCAGCGCAGACTCGCTCGCCGCTTGCTGCGCATGAGCGCCGGCAACCGCAAGCAGCACGTTTGCGGTCAGCGCCGATGCAAACAATGTCGATCGAATAGTATTCATGCGCGCATCCTCCCCAATTTTTATAAATTTACTCAAATTTTAGATCACATGATTTTGCCAAATTCGTAATTCCAAATGTCGAAAAATACTTTTTCCAAACCGATGAATTCGAGCAGAAAACTCTAATCCATGAAGATGTGACGGCCTTCGAATTTCATATTATTCGACATGATCCCTCTGCTCGTCCCGACACATCTTGGCGACCCTTCGCCGCACTCTGATCGCGGCCGCGTCGCTGGGCAGGATCGCCGGTTTCAGGGACCAGAACTCCTGGCCCTCCATGCGATCCGCGACGCCCTGCACCATCGGATTGTCTTCCGCCAGGAAGACACGGCCCTGAGCCTCGCGGACCATTTCGGCCTTCCAGGCCTCGTCATCGCCGTACGACCCCGAACTTCCGAAGAAATAGTGTGTCGTTCCCTCGGTTTCCGGGGTGAAGATGTGAAAGGCGTAGCCACCTTCATCCACGACCGGGTCGGCGCCGGGTGGCACCGCGCCGAAATCCATCATCGTGACGGACGGGGCGCTCCATTCCACATTGTTCCACTGATCGCACGGCTGGCCTTGCAGCGGACCGAAACCGCAAAGCGTGTCCGGCATCCAGAGAACCGCACGGATCTTTCCGCCCGTCTCGCTGACCTCGACCTCGGCCGAACGCATGCTGGCGTTGCCCAGCGAACCGTCATGCAGAAACCCGACATGGGTCAGGTCCATCAGATTGTCGATTTCGAGCAGCCAGTTCGCCCGGACGTGAAGATAATTGCCCAGATTGTCGTGGCTACCTTCGGGGGGTATCCGGCTGAGGTCCGCAATGCGATCGGGGTCCGCGAGTGCCGGGTCGCCCGGCCATATCCACAAGATGCGATGGCGTTCGACGAGAGGATAGGAGCGCACATGTGTCCCCGGCGGGAAATGTCCGCTTCCGCCCGGATTGGCGACACAGGCTCCGATACGATCGAACTGCAATCCATGATAGCCGCATTCGATCCGGTCGCCCTTCAGCTTGCCGAGGCTGAGCGGGGCGAAGCGGTGCGGGCAGCGATCGTCGAAAGCAACGGCCTCCCCGTCATCCATACGGAACAGCACGATCGGCCTGTCGAAAAGACGGCGGGCCAGAAGTCCGCCGCGAACTTCGCTCGCCCATGCCGCCATGTACCAGCTGTTGAGGGGGAAACTGCGGGCGGACCCGCGCCCAGCGTCCGGATGCTTTTCCATGATCATGCCCGGCCGCCTCGCGGGCGACAGGACGCGTAGCGCGTCTGATATGGTCTGCTGCCGCCCCTCATCCTCACACCCCGGTTCTTTTGCTTTGGGCGCAGTTTAAGTCTGATCCCGGCAGCGGGTGTAGGCGCGCAACCGAAAGACACTCTTTCCAAATCGGCACTTCGCGCTTGCGGGCCCGGAAGATGCGGCCCGCGGCCGGATCATTTCCCCGCCGGCCACCCGAGTCCCGCGTTTCCG